>Ga0210408_10001381_pt1 | contig 25712 bp, 26 predicted proteins | sample IncBWH4MmetaG_FD_155471 | JGI IMG/M metagenome (GOLD analysis project Ga0210408, IMG submission 155471) | Forest soil microbial communities from Barre Woods Harvard Forest LTER site, Petersham, Massachusetts, United States - Inc-BW-H-4-M | ecosystem: Environmental > Terrestrial > Soil >...
GTCGGCCTGAAGGGCGGCGACACCACCGATCCGGCGCTCTCCGTCGACGTGCTGACCGCCAATCTGCGCCTGCTGCCGCTCTTGATGCAGCGCTTCGAGATCGCTGACGTGATGATGCTGCGCCCCCAGATCATCGTCATCCGCTCGGCCGACGGCGAGAGCAACTGGACGCCGTTCATCCAGACCATCGCGCGCACCATGAAGCCGGGCGCCGACAACCAGGTGTCGTTCTCGGAAATCCGCATCCAGGACGGCAAGCTGTCCTACGACGACGCCGTCAACCATGCTTCCGAAAAGCTCGACGACATCGACCTGTCGCTGGCCTGGCCCTCGATCTCGCGCTCCTTTGCCGCCACCGGGCAATTCGACTGGCGCGGCGAGCGGGTCGACGGCTCGATCTCGGCGAGCGATTTCCTTGCGGCTCTTTCGGGCGACCGTTCCGGGTTGAAGGCGCGGCTCACCAGCGCGCCGCTGAAACTCGCCTTCGACGGCACGGTTGCGAACCGCACCAGCGCGATGATGGAGGGTACGCTTACCATCGACACCGCGTCCTTGCGCAACGCACTGCAATGGACCGGGCAGCAGGTCCCCGGCGGCAACGGCTTTGGCCGCTTCGCGCTGAAGGCGCGCGCCAATGTCGTTGGCGCCTCGATCGCGCTCACCAATGTCAATGTCGAGCTCGACGGCAATGTCGCCGAGGGCGTGATGACCTATTCCAACAACGGCCGGCAGACGCTACAGGCGACGCTTGCCGCCGACGCGCTCGATTTCACGCCCTATATCTCCACCTTCCGCCTGCTCGCCAGCGGCGCGCGCGACTGGAACCGGCAATTGTTCGATCTCAACGCGCTGTCGACCAGCGATGTCGACATGCGCCTGTCGGCGGCGCGGGTGACGGTCGGCCCGTCAAGGCTCGGGCGCACCGCGTTCGGCGCCAACTTGCGCGGCGGGGCGCTGGCGCTCTCGGTCGGCGAGGCGCAGGTCTATGGCGGCATCGCCAAGGGCTCGTTCGGGATCGCGCGCTCGGACGCGGTCGCGGACGTCAAGGCGCAGTTCCAGTTCACCGATGTCGATCTGCAATCCTGCGCCTCCGAATTGTTCGGCATCACAAAGCTCTCCGGCCGCGGCAATCTCAACGTCTCGCTGATGGCGACGGGGTCGAGCCCATTTGGGCTCGCGCAATCGCTCGACGGCACCGCGACCCTCACCGGCCATGACGGCGCGCTCGCGGGCTTCAATGTCGAGCAGCTGTTGAAGCGGCTGGAGCGGCGGCCGCTGTCGGGCGCAGGCCAATTCCGCTCCGGCTCGACGCCTTACGACACGCTCAACGTCGCCCTGAAATTCGCCGACGGGATTGCGACCGCCCAGGATATCCGCCTCGACGGGCCGGCCGCGCGCGTGACGCTGACCGGCACCGCCTCGGTGCCGACCCGCGAATACGATCTGAAAGGTACCGCCAGCCTGACGTCAGCGAGCAACGGCGGGACCGGCTTCGAGCTGCCGTTCGTGGTGCAGGGCCCGTGGGATGATCCCCTGATCTTCCCCGATCCGGAAAGCCTGATCCGCCGCTCGCAGGCCGCAGGTCCCCTGCTCGATGCGGTGAAGGACCGCAAGACCCGCGACGCCGTGCGCAGCGTGATCGAGCGCCTGACCGGCGGCGGCATGAAGCCTGCCGCCGCGCCGGATGATGCGGTGACGGCACCGGCGGCTCCCGCGGCAGCGCCCGCCGCGGCGGATGCGGGGAAGCAGAACTAAGAACTAGCCACTAAGGTCATTTTGTATCGGCTAGAGCGCCGTGGCAGCCTTCGGAGGCTCCTTCGCGTACCCACTTTCCTGCTGCACAAGTTTGCATGACTTTGTCGGCTAGACAGAATCCTGCGCCATCGCTGAAAGATCGGCCAGCCCACACGCAACCGTTGACCGGAACCGGAAGCGGTATCGGCGCTGCGACAAGTGTCCGCGTCTCTGCGGCCGATGGTGCTGGCTGGGCGTAGGCAGTGGAAAGTAATAAAGTGCTGGTCAAGATCGTTCTGGTAAGCATGGTCAGCATATCGCCCCTCCCGTTGCTGACGCGATGCTACCCTTGTATGTGCGATGTTTTATTACAATCAGCGCGCAGGGCGAATTAGCGAAGCGCAATCCGCTGTTCGGCGATGATGGCGCTCACCGCGCCCCCTCACGGCACATTCACCGCCGGCATCGGCCCGGTCGGCCTTGGCGCGAAGTGAGGCTGGTGCGCGCTCACCATGGCGAGCGCGACGACGGCGACAATGAGGATGGTGAGACTGCGCATCCTAACAAAACTACTAGACCGGAATTGATGGCGGCGCTGTGATGGGCTTCACACGCCTCGGTTCCAGTGTCGGATAGCGAACAGACTGGCCGTCGCCGACTCAGACATCATCGCGCGCTTTGACGTTTCAAAAATCCGCAGGCACCGGGGATGCGAATTTTCGGCGCGTTTCTGATTTTTATTGCGGTCACGTATTTCTGGGATGCCGAATATAACAACGGCAGGCTCACTGACGGCGCGCGCAGCATGGGACGATCCATCGTGCACAGCATGGCGCCCTAAAGCGCGATAACTTCAGGATGAATCGTCATCCCGCCTTAGGTTATTGTTTGAGCATGATCTTTTCGGAAAACCGCTACACACTTTCCCAGATCCCGAGTGCCATCGCGCCCCGGGCACGGCCCCGCCGCGTGGTGGGGGGTGCGTCCTTGGGGGGACGGGCGGGTACCGTGCAGGCCGCTCTACCAGGAGTGACCCGATAAAATAATTCGTGCTTTCGCCGCTGGTTCCCGCAACTTTTGTTGAAGCCGTCCGCCAAACTAGGCCGGGTCCGAGATCCAGGTTTGCTCGCCGCACTGGCATCTGAACATGCGGATGGTGCGCCCCTTTCTGGAATCGAGAATCGTGCCGACCAGCCTGAGCTGTTCGGAACAACGGGCACAGCGGCGCGCCGCGCCGCCCTCCGCAACGGTCAGTTCATTTGCGCTGAGGTTAATCATCGCTACCCCGATCCTGAACGCGCAAGTTCCGCGTCCGGCAAGCCGCTCCCTTTGATTGGTATGGCGCAAGGGCTTTTGGTTCGAACCCTTCGAGCATGATCCGGAAAAAGCCTGCCCCGAATTTGATTGCGGGTGGACACCGGTTTTTCGAAAAGATCATGCTTAAACAGAAAGATGGAGCGGGATGACGATTCGAAGAAACGTTATCCCGCTCCAGTGCAATTTCGGGTCTGGATCCGCTACGGCCCGTTGACGATCGTCAAGGCAAACTCTTCGATCGTGTAGACGCGGCCGTCGGCCACGATCGTGACAAACGGGAATCCGCGTTCGAGCAAATCGTTCGCCATCTCCAGGGCCTCCTGGCGCGTGCTCGCGGTGAGCTTTTCGATCCCCTCCGGTTCCCGGGGCTTGCCCTGTACAATGAACAATTGCGCCACTCCTCGCCACATCTGAACGTAGCACGGCGCCGATGCCGATAACCTGGGGTGTGAAGGCTCCGATGAGGGTATTTTTTGACGGGACATCCTTGACGGGTGCCAATGGATCGAGGGCAAGAGAAGTAGGATTTGGCCGCCGAAGCCAAAACGGCAATCGGCCCCGCCAGCCGGGGCGACCTATAGCGTGTACGCAGCGACGGCGAGCGCCACGATCAACGTGGCAACCGCGGTTGCGATAAGGGTCAGAAAAAATCTGCTCATGGTGGACGACGCCGGAACAGCCATCTCGTTCCAGCGTGCGACCATCGGCCGTCTGCTTTTGCGCGGCAACGCCGGTCTCACGGCGTCGAACTACCCATGTTGAGAAGATTCGAAACCGCGGTGACAAGCTGTGCCGGCGCGAACGGCTTCTCCAGGAGAATGCTGTTGGGAACGCCGCGCGACGGCCAGCGGCTGACCGCTGCGCCGGTGATGTAGACAATCGGAAAGGCAGGGTCGACTTCCCTGGATTGCTTTGCGACCTCCCAGCCATCCATCCTGCCCTTCAGTTGCACGTCGGTCACCAGCGCGCGATAATTCAGCAGGCCGCTCTTGAGAAGCGTGACGGCCTCCTCGCCGGATGCGGCGATGGCAGGTTCGAACCCGCCTTCGGTAAGCGCATCTTCGACTACAATTTGAATGTCGGGATCGTCTTCAATGACCAAAACCAGCGGCAGCTCTTGCACTGATACACCCCATTCTGAGCCGCGCCCCCGCCCGGAAAGGTATCTCCGGAACCCGGTTCCGGAGATTTGGTTCCAATTCCGCCATGACTAATTCCGTCATGGCTAAATTTTCACGAACGGAACCTGGAACCTGATGGCTTTGGCGCCACCCAAAGCGACGGCCAGCATTCGCGCGGTTCCGCGTCATCACTGTGGCGGACCCAAATTTCACGCCATGCGTTGATTAGGCCAAAGCCATACAGGAATTTCCGATGACAACCGTTGCAAAACTGCTGGCGCGAAAACAGCAACTCCTGGACCGGCTGGAGCAAGACCCCGGCCCGAACGAGCGTGACGAAATCGAGCGGCGTCTCGCCGAGATCGACGCCACTCTGGATCTGCTCGAGGAAGTCGGGTCGAGCGAAACGCCGCGATGAGTAGATGGTCTGTCGTTCGTAGGGTGGGTTAGCGAAGCGTAACCCACCAATCCAGCGAAAGTGGTGGGTTACGCTTCGCTAACCCACCCTACGAAATTATTGCGAAGTTGCACGCAAACGAAAATGGCCCCGGTTAAGGGGCCATCCTCGCATTAGTAGTCGTCCCAGTAATGGTGACGCCTGATCACGACCGTGCGGTCGCCATCGCGGTACCAGCCGCGATGCCCGTAGAACTCGGCGCGAGGGCCGCGATAGTAGTCGCGGTCGCGATAATAGTAGTCCGGGTCGCTGCCAATCCGGAAGCTGAACCCCTGGGCGCTCGCCACGGTAGGCGCCGCGACCGCGAGGGTCGCTAGCGCAGCGAGAACGCAAGAAAGCTTCTTCATGTCGCTTCTCCTATCGTTGTGTTGCGCGAGGAGAAAACGTGTGGCGCAGCGCGACGTTCCTGGAACGAGCCCGGAACTTTCTTGAACAGACATTCAGATACATTGCCGTGTCGTAGCCCAGAGGAGCCAACGGGTCGCGCGAATGCGCGCCCGATGAGGCTCCGCGAAATCCGGGGCCGCTCTCTCGTTGATATCGAGTTCCCGGATTGCGCGTCGCTCCATTCGGGCTACGGGGTCCTGACTCCGCTACGGACTCGCGCGAGAAAGCCGCAAACCTGCCGCCTAGCTAGAGCATGATCCGGAAAAGTGGACACCGGTTTTCCGAAAAGATCATGCTCTAACAAAACGATAGAGCGGGATGACGATTCGAAGAAAAGCATCCCGCTCTAGTGTGCGCCACATCACTTATCGACAGACGATCCTGCGGCAGTTTTAATCGAAGCGCAGGAGATCATCATGCCGATCATCATGCCACGACCTGCTGGAGAGTCGGACGAGATGCCGTTGCGCGCGAGCCGGCGCGACGTCGTCCATCTGGCTGCGCTCGCCGCGCTCTCGGCCATCGCGCCACTTCCCTTGATCGGAAACGCCCTGGCGCAGGCTCAGCCCAACCTCGCGATCGAGCCGGTTTCGCTGCCCGACATGGCGCTCGGACCGCGCAATGCGCCGGTGACGATCGTCGACTATTCATCGATGACCTGTTCGCACTGCGCGGCGTTCATGACAGGCGTGTTTCCGTCGCTGCGGCCGAAATATATCGATAGCGGCAGGGTGCGCTTCGTGTTCCGGGAATTCCCGCTCGACGTCAAGGCCGCGGCCGCCTCCATGCTGGCACGCACCATCGCCAGCGACAATGCCGAGCGATATTTCGCCGTCATCGATTCGCTGTTCAGGCAGCAGGATCAGCTGATCGCGCAGACCACCGATACGCTACATCGGGTCGGCAGGCAGTACGGCATGAGTGAACAAGCGGTCGACATTTGCCTGCAAGACCAGGCCCTGTACAACAAGCTCCTGGTCGACGAGAAAATCGCCAGCGAGGAAGTGAAGATCAAGGCCACGCCGACCTTCTTCATCAACGGCCAGAAGAACGAAGGCTTCATGCCGTTCGAGCAGATCGACGGCAGGATCATGTCGCTGCTGGGCAGATAAGATTCTCGCAGCATACATCTGAAATTTTATGCGGCTCACGCGCGAAGCGCGTTACCTCTCCCCTTGTGGGAGAGGCATAGGCCGCCTTCGACGGCCGTCTTGAGAAAAGAACGCCGAAGCAAAGCTTCGGCTATGTCGCATCGACAGATGCGATCCGGGTGAGGGGTTGCGGTCTATCGAGGGACCGGACCCCTCACCCCAACCTTCACCCGCAAGGGGAGAGGGAGTTCACTGCCGTTACGGAAACATCGATGCTAACCGCCCCACGACCCACCCTACACTACCTATGTCGGACAAGATGCCGCTAGATCGGCCCGCGGCCATGGGCTAGTCTTTTATCCAACCGGTTAACAAGATCGGTAATTCTCAGGGAGAACGACGTGAGATCCAGGGTTAAGGTTGCGCTTTCGATTGCGCTCGCGGCAGTCGGGTTTTTCAATCTCTCGGCGCCTTCGATGGCGCAGGAAAAGAAGATCACCGTCTGGTTCGGCAAGGGTTTTTATAAGTCCGAAGACGACGCGCTGCTTGAGGCGATCAAGAAGTTCGAGGCCAAGACCGGCATCAAGGTCGAGCTGTCGCAATACGCGATCCAGGACATGATCCCGAAGACGGTGGCGGCGCTGGATTCCGGCACCGTGCCGGATGTCGCCTATTCCGACTCGTACGACGTGCAGGCGCAGGGCAAATGGGCGTTCGAAGGCAAGCTTGAGGATCTCTCCGACATCCTGCTGCCGATGAAATCGGCGTTCGCGCCGAACACGCTCGAGACCACCTATCTCTATAACGACGTCACCAAGAAGAAGGGCTATTACGGTTTCCCGCTGAAGCAGCAGAGCATGCACGTGCAGATCTGGCAGGACATGCTGGAGCAGGCCGGCTTCAAGCAAAGCGACATCCCGACCAAATGGGAGGATTACTGGTCGTTCTGGTGCGACAAGGTGCAGCCGGCGATCCGTAAAGCGACCGGCCAGCGCATCTACGCGGTCGGCCAGCCGATGGGCGTCGAATCCACCGACAGTTTCCAGTCGTTCTACACCTTCATGGACGCCTACAATGTCAAGCTTGTCGACGACAACGGCAAGCTTCTGGTCGACGATCCCAAGGTGCGCGACGGCCTGATCCACGCGCTGAAGGATTATACCGACACTTACGTCCGGGGTTGCACGCCGCCCTCCTCCACCACCTGGAAGGATCCCGACAACAACGTCGCGTTCCACAACAAGACGATCGTGATGACACACAATTTCACGATCTCGATCGCGGCGAAGTGGCTTGACGATGCCAACAACCCGGCGCTGACCCCCGAACAGCGCGCCGCCGGCAAGAAGGCCTACGAAGAAACCATCATCACCGCCTCCTTCCCCAACAAGCCGGACGGCACGCCGATCAAATACCGCTCCGACGTCAAGACCGGGCTGATCTTCACCGCCGCCAAGAACAAGGCGGAAGGCAAGGAGTTCATCAAGTTCCTGATGCAGGAGGAGAACCTGCGGCCCTATATCGAGGGCGCGCTCGGCCGCTGGTTCCCGGTGACGACCGCTAGCCAGCAGAGCCCGTTCTGGCAGGCCGACCGCCATCGCAAGGCGGTCTATAACCAATTCACCGGCGGCACGCAGCCGTTCGACTTTACCAAGAACTATAAGTTCACCATCCTCAACAACGAGAACGTCTGGGCCAAGGCCATGAACCGCGTGGTGAGCGAGAAGGTACCGGTCGACAAGGCCGTCGACGAACTGATCGCCCGCCTCAAGGAAGTCGCGGGCTGAGTTTACTTCTCCCTCGCCCCGCTCTCTTGTCCGCCGAAGCCCGCCTTCAGGCGAAGGCGGATGCGGGGAGAGGATTGGGGTGAGGGGCTTTCTAGGCGAGCGCAATTCGTGGAGAGTCCCCCTCACCCGGATTGCTTCGCAATCCGACCTCTCCCCGCAGGCGGGGCGAGGTGAATTGAGATCGAGGTGAATTGAGATAGAGTAGCGCACCATGGCCATCACCCTCTCCGCATCCGATGTCCCCACCACGCCGCTATCGGCGCGGCTGACGCCGGCGCAGGTCTGGGGCATCGTGCTGCTGGCGCCCTATATGCTGGTGTTCATCGCCTTCGTGCTCTACCCCGTCGGCTACGGGCTCTGGCTGGCGCGCCAGCCGGCGAGTTATGTCGCGCTCTATCACGATCCGATCTTCGCGCGCGCCGCGGTCAACACGCTGATTTTCCTCTTGATCGGCATAAACATCAAAATGCTGATCGCGCTGTTCCTGTCCGGCTTCTTCGCCCAGCAGCGCGCCTGGATCCGATGGTTGTCGGTGCTGTTCATCCTGCCCTGGGCGGTGCCGTCGATCCCGACCATCCTGTCGGTGCGCTTCATGCTCAATCCGGAATGGGGCGTGATCAATACCTTGATCTTCAAGCTCACCGGCGAAGACGGCCCGAACTGGCTGAACGATCCGACGGTGGCGCTTTCGATGGCGATCGGGGTGCACATCTGGAAATCGCTGCCATTCTGGACCCTGATCCTGCTGACCGGGCGGCTTGCGATCTCGCACGACCTGTTCGAGGCCGCCGAAGTCGACGGCGCCACCTGGTGGCAGAAATTCCGCTTCATCACCTGGCCGTCGATGCAGACGCTGTACGTCACCTGCACGCTGCTCTCGATGATCTGGACGCTCGGCGATTTCAACAGCGTGTATCTGTTGACCGGCGGCGGACCGGCCGACCTCACCCATGTGCTGTCGACGCTCGGCATCCGGTATCTGCGGCTCGATCAGCTCAATCTCGCGATGGCCTCGATCGTCTGCGCGCTGCCGTTCGTGCTGCCGCTGGTCTATTTCATGATGAAACGGTTGTCGCGATGACGCCTTTGACCCTGAAGCTGCCAGGCTTGCGCGAAATCACCTGGCGTGACGTCGGCACCGAGGCGCGGCTGCTCCTGATCGGCATCCCCGTGTTCATCTGGACCATGGTGCCGATCTACCACATGTTCCTGTTTGCGATCTCGCCGAAGGAAGACGCGTTCTCGGGAAAACTGTGGCCGGATCATCCGACCTTCCACAATTTCCATATCGTTTTCTACCAGCAGCACTATTTCCTGCGGGATTTCTGGATTCAGTTCTGGAATTCGCTGGTCATCGCGGCCTCGGTCGGCGCGCTGACGCTGTTCATCGCGACCGCCGCCTCGTTCTCGATCTCCCGGCTGCGCGTGCCCGGCGGTCGGGTGGTGATGAACCTGGCGCTGTTCACTTACTTCATCCCGGCGGCGTTTTTGGCCGTGCCGATGTACCGAACCATGGCGACTTACGGGCTGTTGAATAATCACTGGTCGCTGATTCTGGCGATGGTGACCATCGCCTCGCCTTACGCGATCTGGGTGTTGAAGCAGGCCTCCGACAAGCTGCCGGTCGAGCTCGACGAAGCCGCGATCATGGACGGCGCCACCACCTTGCAGATTTTCCGCCTGGTCTACATCCCCCTGATGATGCCGTCGCTGGTCGCGATCGGCACTTATGCGGTGCTGCTCGCCTGGAACGAATATCTCTATGCGTTTTTGCTGCTATCGAACGACAAGGACATCACCTTGCCGGTCGCGCTCGGCAATTTTTTGGCCGCCGACGACTCGCCGTGGGAACTGTTGATGACCACCGGCTTCATCTACGCGCTGCCGCCGGCCGCGATCTACTACGCCTTCAAGCGCTACATGGTGGGCGGCCTCACCGCGGGCGCGGTGAAGTCGTGAGTGCCTATAGCGGCGCGGCGCTCTCGCCGCGTGCGCTCGACAGCTTTGAGGCCAGCGAGGCCACCACGATGACTACCGCGATCAGCGCGATCACCAGCGTGCTGATCGCGTTGATCTCCGGTTTCACGCCGAGCCGCACCTCCGAATAGATCCGGATCGGCAAGGTCGCCGAGCCCGGACCGGTGGTAAAGCTCGCGATCACGAGGTCGTCGAGCGACAGCGTAAACGCCAGCATCCAGCCGGCGGCGATCGCGGGGGTGATCAGCGGCAGCGTCACCGCAACGAAAGCGCGGACCGGATCGCAGCCGAGGTCCATCGCGGCTTCCTCGAGGCTCTTGTCGAGCGACGTCAGCCGCGACTGCACCACCACGGCGACAAAACACATGGTCAGCGTGGTGTGCGCGATCGTCACCGTCCAGAAGCCGCGCTCGGCGTCGATGGCGACGAACAACAACAGCAGCGACAGACCGGTGATGACTTCGGGCATCACCAGCGGCGCATAGAGCATGCCGGAAAACAGCGTGCGGCCCCTAAAACTCTCGCCGCGCGAGAGCGCGACCGCAGCCAGCGTACCGAGCAGGGTCGCGATGGTCGCCGATGCCGCCGCCACGCGAAGGCTCATCCAGGCGGCCTCGATCATGGCACTGTCGTTGAAGAATTCATGGTACCAGCGCAGCGACCAGCCGCCCCACACCGTCACCAGCCGCGAGGCGTTGAACGAATAGATCACGAGGATCACGATCGGCAGGTACAGGAAGGCAAACCCCGTAAGCAGCGAGGCGATATTGAACGGTGACATCCTGCGCTTCGCCATCACCGCGCCTCTTCCAGTTGTCGGCGCTGCAATCGCTCATAGAGCAGAAGTGGCGCCAGCAGCAGCACCAGCAGCACGATCGCGGCGGCGGACGCCACCGGCCAATCCTTGTTGGTGAAGAATTCGAGCCAAAGCGTCTGGCCGATCATTAGGGAATTGGAGCCCGCCAGCAGATCAGGGATCACGAACTCGCCGACGATCGGAATGAAGCACAGCAGCGCGCCGGCGCCGACGCCCGGCAGCGACAGCGGAAACGTCACCAGCCAGAACACTTTGAGCGGTGAGGCGCCGAGATCGCCGGCCGCCTCCTCCAGCGCCGGCTCCATTTTGACCAGCGTCGCATAGAGCGGAAGGATCATGAACGGCAGATAGGAATAGACGATACCGAGATACATCGCACTGTCGGTCGACAGCCACACCACGGGCGCCGAGACCAGATGCAGCTTGAGCAGGATCTGGTTGAGCAAGCCGTCATGCTGCAGGATGTTGATCCAGGCATAGATGCGGATCAGAAACGAGGTCCAGAACGGCACGATCACCAGCATCATCGCGACCGGCTGCCAGCGTTGCGGCAGCCGCGCCATGCCGTAGGCGATCGGGTAGCCGATCCCGAGCAGGATCGCGGTCGAGGCGACCGCGACGACGAGGCTGCGCAAGTAAGACAGCACATAGAGGTTGTCGGAGACGAGCAGGTGGAAATTGTCGATCGACAATGCCTCAATCGCTGACTTGAGCGCCGCGCCGCCCGCGGTGAGGTCGAACACCGGCAGATAGGGCGGTTGCGCGATCGCGGTCTGCGACAGGCTGATCTTGAGCACAAAGCCGAACGGCACCAGGAAGAACAGCACCATCCACAGATACGACGCGATCGCTCCAAGGCGCGCCGGACGCGCGAAGATGTTGCGCGCGCTCATTGTTCCAGCACCACGCAATCGTCCGGCGTGAACCACGCCACCACGCGCTGGCTCAGGCTGTAGGCATCGATGTCGATCCGCGCGGTGTTGGCCATCGACGAGCGCACGATCGCACCCGAGTCGAGCCTGACCTTGTAAATCGTGAGGCCGCCGAGATAGCTGACGTCGGTTACGATGCCTTCGAGACGGTTGATCGCTTGCGAGCTGACCGTATCCGCGACCGGGCCGCGGCGCGACAGTTTCACTTTCTCGGGCCGGATCGCGACGCTGACCATGTTTTTGGTCACGGGATGGCGGGGTTGTGCGACTACCACCATCCCGGCGTCGCGCGTTGCGATCGTCAGCCGGTTGAGCTCGCGCGTCTCGACCTGGCCGTCGAACAGATTGACGTCGCCGACGAACTCGGCGATCCAGCGCGAGCTCGGCGCCTCGTAAAGCTCGCGCGGCGTCGCCACCTGGTCGAGCCGGCCGGCGTCCATCACGCCGATCCGTTCCGCGACCGTCATCGCCTCCTCCTGATCGTGGGTGACGATGATGAAGGTCATGCCGAGCCGGCGTTGCAGCTCAATCAATTCGAGCTGCGTGCTCTCGCGCAGCTTCTTGTCGAGCGCGGCCAGCGGCTCGTCGAGCAACAGCATTTGCGGCCGCCGCGCCAGCGAGCGCGCCAGCGCCACGCGCTGCTTCTGGCCGCCGGAGAGCTGGTCGGGCTTGCGCTTCTCCAGCCCCTCGAGCTTGACCAGCGCGATCATTTCGGCGACGCGGGTGGCGATGTCGGCCCGTGCCATCCCCGCTCGCTTCAGGCCGAAGGCGATATTGTCGCGCACCGACAGATGCGGGAACAGCGCATAGTTCTGGAACATCATGTTGATCGGCCGCGCATGCGGCAGCACGTTGGCGATGTCCCTGCCGTTAAGCAGGATGCGGCCTTCGTCCGGGGCCTCGAAGCCGGCCAGCATGCGCAATAGCGTGGTCTTGCCGCAGCCGCTCGGACCAAGCAGCGCGAAGAACTCGCCGGCGCGTATATCGAGTGAAACGCCATCAACCGCGCGGAAGGCGGCGAACTTCTTCACCACGCCCTCGATCCGCAACAGCGGCATGTCGGCCGATGGCGCTTGCGCTTCAGGCTTCGGCGGCGGCGCGGCCAAAGCCACTGGCCGTGCCCGCGCCGCAGCCACCTCGATCCTGTGTACTTCCTCAGCCATGTTCCTCGCCGGCCCGACCGCCGCCCGCAAGCTAGCTTTGGTTCGCCCTTGGCTCAACCGATTCGCCGGGCGAACCTCCTCAATATTATGGATAGCATTCGCATCCTCTCTGATATGCAATCAAGCCCATGAAAATCACGATCGTCGCCTTCGAGGGCTGCATGACGTCGGCGGTCTATGGCCAGGCCGACGCCTTTGCGATCGCGGCCTATATTGCCGACCGGCGTGCCGACCAAAGCTGGTCGGGCCACGACGTCCGCATCGCCACGGCGGGCGGCCTGCCAGTGCAGGGTTATGGCGGCCACACGATCGAGCCCCACTGCTCGCTTGCCGATGCCGGTGACAGCAACGTCGTGCTGATCCCGCCGATCTTCAACGACATCGAAGCGACGCTTGAGCAGGAGACTGTTCTCGTCGCCTGGCTGAATTCGTTTCCGCAAGCATCGACATTGCTCGCCTCGACCTGCACCGGCGCCTTCCTTTTGGCCGAAGCCGGCATCCTCAACGGCCGCCGCGTCACCACCAATCCCGCCTTCAGCGTACTGTTCGAACAACGCTATCCGGCCGTGCGCCTGGCGCTGGAGGAACGCATCATCGACGACAACATGGTGATCTGCGCGGGCTCGACCACCGCGTATCTGAATCTCGCGGTCCATGTCATCGACCGGCTCGCCGGCCACGACCTGGCGGTAGCGACGGCCAAAGCGCTGTCGATCGACCGCAATCCGGAATCGCAACGTCCATATTTCTTTTTCATCGCGCCAAAGGATCATGGCGACGACAAGGTGTTGCAGCTTCAGAGCTTCATCGAAGATCGCCATCGCGAGCCGATCGGCATCGACGACATGGTGAACGCGGCCGCCATGAGCGTGCGCAACCTCAACCGTCGGTTCCTGTCGGCAACCAAGATGCCGCCACGGGAATATCTGCGCCGGGTCCGCATCGAGGCCGCCAAGCGGCTGCTCGAACGAGCGAACGCGCCGATCGACCGAGTCGCCGAGGAGGTCGGCTACCGCGACACCCGCGCCTTCATCCGCGCGTTCGGGGCTGTGGCTGGACTATCGCCCGGCCAATATCGCCAAAAATTCCGCCAACAATGAATGGCCGAAACGGCAACGCGATTGGCCTCTTCTGCCATCCTCACACGGAACGAGATCGCCGACATTGCGCCGACACCCAAGAAAAAGGGATCACCGATGTCGGCCATCATCTACGAGCGCTCCGGTCATCTGGCGCATGTCAGGCTGAACCGGCCGGATCACGGCAATCGTTTCACGATGGATATGTTCAGTTCGCTCGGCCGTATCCTGACCGAGGTCGACGCAGAACCGGAGCTGCGCTGCACGCTTCTGACCGCCAATGGCGCGCATTTCTCTCTCGGGGTCGACCCCACCGACGTGCTGCCGGCCTGGGCGGCGGGCAAAAGTCCGTTCGACGACGATCAGGTGACCCCGACCGGGGTCACCGGTCCCAAACGCAGGAAGCCGCTGGTCACGGCCATCAACGGAAACTGTTTCAACGTCGGGCTGGAGCTGGCGTTGGCGTCCGATATCTGCGTCGCCGCCGACAATGCCCGCTTCGCGTTCCACGAGGTGATGTTCGGCGTCTATCCTTTCGGCGGCGGATTGTTTCGTTTGATTCGCGCGGCGGGCTGGGGAACGGCGATGCGCTATTCGCTGACCGCGGAGGAATTCGGTGCCGCCGAGGCGCTTGCCATGAACGTGGTCTCGCTGGTCTGGCCACCGAGCGAGATCGAGGCCGCAGGCATCGCCCTGGCGCAGAAAATCTGCAAGGCGCCGCCGCTTGCCGTGCAGGCGGCGCTGGCGCAGGCACAGAGCTGGGCCGACGGCGGCGACGCCACAGCCTTCGCCCACTCGGTTCCGGATATTATCCGGCTATTGAACTCGCGCGATGCCACGGAGGCGATGCGCGCGATGGCGGAAGGGCGGCTGCCGAGATTTTTGGGGCAGTAACCTCACGCTCCTCGCGCCATGAACGCCGCCAGGGCCTCGCAATCCTGCGGCGGCATGGTGAGGCCGAGCTTTGAGCGCCGCCACAGAATATCCTCCGGGAAGCGTGCCCATTCGTGGCCCATGAGGTAACGTACTTCCGCGCCCGTCAGTTCGGGCCCGAAGCCCGGGCCAAGATCGGCGCGTTCCCTGGCATCGCCGAGGATGTCGGCAAGCAGCAAACCATAGGCACCGACTAGGCGCTGCGCTTGCGGCTCGGTCAGGAACCGCCAGCGCTCGCGCGCGGCTTCGACCTCGTTGTCGAACGCATCCCAGGCAAAGTCACCGCCCGGCAGCGGCGCCTTCGCGGTCCATCGCGGCGACATCGGATAGAACGGTGTCAGGCGGGAGACCGCGCGCTCGGCGCGCAGCCGCGAGGTCGTGAGATCGCCGCCGAACATCGTGATCAGCGGCGCCTTGCGGCGCCTGGCGTCGAACATGAGCGAGCCGTCCTTGCCGGCAGGGCGCAAGACCAGATTGGCGCCGGAAACCGTCCTGATCACGTCCGCGGGGTGGATCGGCTCGCGGAAATAGCGGTTGGCCGCCTCGCAGAGATAGGCGACGTCGCGGGCATCCATGGCCACGATAGCCGGATCGCCCTTGAAGGCATGAGTGACGGTGCCGATCAGCGTGAAATCACGCTCATAGGGGCTCGCGAAGATCAGCCGCTGGTCGCTGTTCTGGAACACATAGACATTGTCGGTCTCGAACAGCCGGCGGACGATGATCTGGCTGACCTGGGTCGCGGCCGCGCGCGGCACCGGCTGGCGCAGGACGGTTTCCGCCACCGTCAAGGTCCAGGCCCCGGTGGCAATTGCAAGCGCGCGCGCCGTGAATACCCGGCGGTAGCCGCGGTCGATCGTCACCAGCCGCCAGATATCGCCCCTGTCGGCGCGAACGCAGCGTGCGCCGGTGCGGATTTCGGCACCGCGCGCCGCGGCATCGACGGCGTTGAGCACGACGAGGCGGGAATCGTCGACCACGCAATCGGAATATTCGAACGCAGTGCCGAATGGCCGTTTCAGCGCGTTGCCGATCGGATGGTGGGTGACGTCGACGGTTGCGGATGCAGGAAGATCAGGCCGGGAGGCGAGCCGGTCGTAGAGCAGCAGTCCGAGGCGCAACAGCCACGGCGGGCGCTCGTCGGCATGCGCGGGGATCGCAAACCGCACCGGGCGCACCAGATGCGGCGCGATCCTGAGCCAGGTGTCGCGCTCGGCCAGCGCCGTGCGCACGCGCAAAAACCTCCTGCGCTCCAGCACCGAGAGATCGCCATGGATCAGGCGCGATGTTGCCGAAGATGCGGCGGCGCCGAGATCGCCCTGCTCCAGCAGGATCACCCTCAAGCCACGGCCGGCGGCGTCGCGCGCCATGCTGACACCGTTCAGCCCACCACCGATGATCGCCAGATCGTAGTCCGCCATGCGCGACTTCCAGTGTAACGAATTCGACTTTCGCTACAACTAGCCAGTCTTGCGTGCCGGCTCCATGGCATTGGCAGCGTTGCGGCCGATCAGCGCCGCATATTGGGCGATCGGCAACGGCTTGCCGAGGAAATAGCCCTGCACCGCGTCGCAGCCCTCCTCGGCCAGGAAACCGAGCTGGTCTTGCGTCTCCACACCCTCGGCGACGATCGACATTTCCAGCGCATGGCCGAGGTCGATGACGGCGCGGACAATCGCTGCCGATTGCGGATTGCGGCCGAGGTTGACGACGAAGGCGCGGTCGATCTTGATCTTGTCGAACGGGAACGCCTGCAGATAGCTCAAGGACGAATAGCCGCTGCCGAAATCGTCCATCGAGATGCGCACGCCGAGCGCCTTCAGCCGCCGCAACAGCGCCAGACCGCGATCGAAATCCTCGATCAGCACGCCCTCGGTGATTTCGAGTTCCAGCCGGTCGGGCGCAAGCCCGGTCTCGAGCAGGATCGAGTGCACGAGGCCGACCAGGTCGCCGTGCGTGAACTGGGCCGGCGACAGGTTGACCGCGACCTGCATCGGCACCTTCCATGACGCGGCCTCGCGGCAGGCCTCGCGCAGAATCCATTCGCCCATCGCGACGATCAGGCCGCTTTCTTCCGCCAGCGGAATGAATTCGCCGGGCGAAACGAAGCCTCGCACCGGATGCTGCCATCGCGCCAGCGCCTCGAAGCCGACGATCTCGCTCGCGGCAACCGTGGATTGCGCGATCGCCTGCGGCTGATAGTGCAGCGAAAGTTCGCCGTTCTTGATCGCGAGCGAGAGGTCCTGATGGAGCACGCGGCGGTCGCGGATCTGCTGATCCATCTCCGGCTCATAAACGCTGATCGTGCCGCGCGACTTCGCCTTGGCGCGGAACAGCGCCGCACCTGCATTGGCGAGTAGCGAGGCCGCATCCGAGCCGTTGTGCGGAAATACCGAGATGCCGGTGGTCACACCGGTGCGGACCGACTTGCCTTCGATCACGAACTCGTCGGCGAGCGCTTCGGCGAGCTGCTGGGCCAGCGCCTTGCCGGCCTCGGGTTGCTTGCCGTCGATGATCAACCCGAACTCGTCGCCGGAAAGCCTCGCCACGACGCCGCCGCCGGCCGCGGCCTGGAGCCGGCGCGCCACCTCGATCAGGAGCTCGTCGCCGGTGGCATGGCCGAACACGTCGTTGATTTCCTTCAGCCCGTCGAGGTCGAGGGAGAGCACGGCGAATTCCTCGCTGGTGCCGGCGCAGGCCTCGATCATCTGGGCCAGTGCCTGCAGGAAGGCGGCGCGGTTCGGCAGGTCGGTCAGGCCGTCATGATAGGCCATGTGCGCCATGCGCGACTCGGTCTGGCGGCGGTCGGTGACGTCTTCATGGGTCTTGATCAGATATTGCGGCTGGCCGGCTTCATCGAGCACGGTCATGCGCCGCGTCAGGAACAGCCGCAAGCCGTCCTTGGTCGAGATCGGATGTTCTTCGGCGATCGCGCCGCGTTTCTTAATCGCGGCCTCGTCGCGCGCGATGATCAGCTTGGCTTCCTTCGGATTGAAGATATCGGCCGCCGTCAGCCCGGTGGCATCCTCGCGCCGCCGGTTGAGGATGGCTTCGGCGCTGCGGTTGGCGAGCAAGTACCGGCCGTCACGCACATTCTCGACGATCAGCGATACCGGGATGTTGTCGACCACGAGCTCGAGGAATTTCTTGGTGTTTTCGAGCTCCTGCGACAACGACCGCCGCTCGGTGACGTCGTCGAACAGCGCGATCAGGAATTCCGGCCGGCCGTTTTCGTCGCGCGCGATCACGCGATTGGAGGCCAGCACGCGCTTTTCCTTGCCGCGCTCGACGAGAAGTTCGCTGCGACAGTGGCCGTCCGGCGACAATAGCGCGGCCTTGTCGGCGGCTTCGATGCCGGCCGCGGTGACGGGCCGGAAGATCTCATCGGCGCGCTTGCCGACGATGTGGTCGCGGGAGAAGCGCGAGAAACGCTCGAAGGCGCGATTGGCGAAGATATAGCGGCCGTCCTCGATGCTCTTAGCAGCCACGCAGACCGGCACATGATCGAGCACCGATTCCAGAAACTGCTTGGTCGAGGCGAGCTGCCGCGAAAGCGCGCGCTGTTCGCTACAGTCCTCATGCGTCGAGATCGAGCCGCCATTCGGCAGCGGGAAATATTTCGCCAGAACCGACTTGCCGTTGGGCAGTTCGCTGATCAGGCCCTCCGGCCTGGCGGAATGCTCGTAGTAATCCGCAACGCTGCAATCGAGCGTGCCGCGCTCGCGCCTGAGCTCCAGCAATTGCGGTCCGGTCATGCCGGGCGCAAGGTCGGCGCGTGTCAGGCCGTAGATTTCGAGATAGCGATCGTTGCAGTAGACGATCCGCATCTTCGGATCGGTCATCACGACGCCATGACTGAGGCTGTTCAGCGCCGAGCCGATATAGGCATTCCGCCGCAGCTGCGAACGCTTGAACCGGCGCAGCGACGAATGGATCCACAGCGCGATCGCCGCCAGAAGGGAGCTCACGACGATGCCGCCGATCAGCACTTCCCAGACCAAGCCAGGATCGGCATTGCCGAGATAGCTCGCCGGCGAAAACTTTTCAGAGAGAGCCTGGGCGGCGCAAGACGGCGTGATGCTTGCGGCCAGGCACACGACAGCCTGCGCAAGAATCAGATTCATGCCGCCTGCCTGCCAATTCTTGCCAGCCATCAGTCACCCGCGGATTTCGCGCTGGAGTGTCTGGCTTCGCGGGTTTGGATCGGGTAAACGCGTACCCTTACGGCTTGTAAATGCGTCTCAAATTACGGCAAATGCCCTGACATGATTAATGCTTCGATAACGGGAATGGGTGCGGGAGATACTTCGAGACAGAGCAACGGGTTGTTCGAAGGCTTTCGTTAACATGACACCCCTAATCGAGCGCGTTTGAACCCAATCTTCGCGCCAGCTCCCGGACTCTAAAAAGCTGCCCATGGACAAGGTTGAGTGCGTCGTTATCGGTGCGGGCGTCATCGGCCTTGCGGTCGCGCGGCGGCTCGCCCAGGCCGGCCGCGAGGTGGTGGTCCTGGAAGCCGCCGAGGGCATCGGCACCGTCACCTCCTCGCGCAACAGCGAGGTGATCCATGCCGGGATCTACTATCCCGCCGGGAGCCTGATGGCGCGGATGTGCGTCAACGGCAAACGGGCGCTGTATCAGTATTGCGGCGAACACGGCATTCCGCACAAAAATTGCGGCAAGCTGATCGTGGCGACGACGCCGAGCGAAAGCGAAAAGCTGCAGTCGATCAGGGCGCATGCCGAAGCCAACGGCGTGCTCGACATGCAGACGCTGTCGGGCGAGGCCGCGCGCGCCTTGGAGCCGGCGCTGAATTGCGATGCGGCGCTGCTCTCGCCTTCCACCGGGATCGTCGACAGCCACGCCTATATGCTGGCGCTGCGCGGCGATGCCGAAGCAGCCGGCGCGGCGTTTGCCTTTCACACGCCGCTGGAACGCGCCAAGGCGACCGCCGGCCGAGTTGAGCTGGACGCAGCCGGCGAGGCGCCGATGACGCTGGAATGCAGCCTTCTCGTCAACGCGGCGGGGTTGGCGGCGCCGGCCGTGGCCCGCAGCATCGACGGCATGCCGCTTGAGCTGATTCCGCCGGCCTATCTCGCCAAGGGCAACTATTTCAGCTGCACCGCCAGGGCGCCGTTCTCGCACCTGATCTATCCGGTGCCCGAGCCCGGCGGGCTTGGCGTGCACCTTACCCTCGACATGGCGGGACAGGCGCGATTCGGTCCCGACGTGGAGTGGGTCGATCACATCGACTACGCCGTCGACCCGGCACGCGGGGAACGGTTTTATCCGGCCATCCGCCGCTACTGGCCGACGCTGCCGGACGGCGCGTTGATGCCGAGCTATTCGGGGATACGGCCCAAGATCGTGCCGCCGGCGGTCGCCCGCCAGGACTTCCTGATCCAGGGACCGCGGGATCACGGCGTCGATGGACTGATCAATCTGTTCGGAATCGAATCGCCGGGACTGACATCGTCGCTCGCCATCGCCGACCACGTCGGAGAGTTAGCCAACGCATGAAAACAGCGAGCCAGTTTGCAGCGCAAACTAACCCGCTCGCGCAGCTCACGCGTGAGCTGCGCTCGTTCTATCCCGGTGATGTTACGCGATTTCGCTAGTGCAATGTTTCGGCGCTGTGCTTTAGCCGCTCGATCTGGTCCTTCACCATCAATTTCCGGCGCTTTAACTCAACAATTTGCAGGTCGTCTGTTGAAAGGTGCACGAGGGCTTCGTGCAATTCGTTTTCGAGAGTTTTGTGTTTCCGTTCCAATTCAACAAGATGTGCCTGAATTGCCATTCGAAACCTCCTTGGTAGGATTTGACCCTCGGATTCGATCCGGACCGCCAAGTCTACACAACTGCCATGGACTGTCGATGGTGATTGCGAATCGCGCTCTCATATTTGACGTCATATGTAACGATCCGTGAGTACGGAACCGGCCCCCTTGTCCCTAGGCCGGACGGGCTCCGCCGCCGATTGCGAACCGCCGGATTGGCTTGCGGGCGGCGCTGGCAGGGGCGATATTCTCAACAGGGTATCCACAGCCTTTCGCGATCTGATCGCGTTTATCAGCTAACGTACATCATGACCGACGAAGATGAGCGCGAACTCCAGGCCGAACTCGCTCGGCTGCAACAGGAGCACCGCGACCTCGACGCGGCGATCGACGCTCTGCATCAATCGCCCGCGCCCGATTTGTTGCGGTTGCAGCGGCTGAAAAAACGCAAATTGCAATTGCGCGACCGCATCGCCTTCATCGAAGACCAGATTACCCCCGACATCATTGCTTGAGCCCGGTGTGCCTCCCCGCGGCCCAACCGTGCAAACCGCCTCTTGACTTCACGAGAACAAAAAGGGAACATAGGATCCTGCCCTTTTCCCGAGTTCGGAGCCAAGCCATGTCAGTATCTGTGTCCGCATCCGTGTCTGTACCTGAGTCCGCATCAGACCTGTTGTCCAACAGCCGATACGAAAAGGCCTGCGACCAGGCGATCGCGATGTGCGACGGCAACCTGCGCAGCACGATCAAGGCGCTGATCATGGCGAACGAATATCTGGAAGCGGAATTGCAGGAATTGCAGGCGGCGATCGCGGCCGGTTGCGCGCCCTCGCCTGCGGGAAGCGACGCCGCCGCCTGATCGATCATCAACAGGAGAAGACAATCGGGAGCAAGATCATGGCCGATGTCACCTATTACGTCGCGCTGCCGTTCTTTGAGGACGACAGCGGCGCACCGGTCGCGGGCGCGGCGGAAGAATGCCAGAGTTCGATCGCGGCGCTGAAGCGCGCGGAGATCATGGCGAGGTCCGCAGGCAGTATCGGGGCGGTTGCCTTCAGCCGCACCGGCGATCCCATGGCCGGCGAATTCAACGACGCGCGGCTCTTGCAAAAGTTCGGCAACGTGCCGGATGATCTGAGCGGGCTGTAACACCAGCCGCGCGCGGCGTTATCGCAATTCCCGGAAGAAGGCGCGCACTTCATCGGCGAGCAATTCCGGCTGTTCCAGCGCTGCGAAGTGGCCGCCCCTCGGCATGACGCTCCAGCGGCGGATGTCCTTGAACATGCGCGATGCCGCCGAGCGCGGCGGTTTGAGGATTTCGCGCGGGAATTGTGCGTAGCCGGTGGGCACCGAGATGGTCTCGCCGGGAGGCACGATGACCGAGCCGTGAAGCCTTGCGTAATACGGCCAGAACGACGAGCCGATCGCCCCGGTGAACCAGTACAGGGAGATGTCGGCGAGCATCCGGTCCCGGCTGATCGCACGCTCGACGGCGCCGCCGCAATCGGACCAGGCGCGGAATTTCTCGACGATCCATGCGGCAAGCCCGGCAGGTGAATCCGTCAGAGCAAAGGACAGCGTCTGCGGACGCGTGCCCTGGATCCACTGATAACCTGCCTCTTCGCGCATCCAATGCGCGAGTTCACCGAGGTAACGCTGCTCCTCTTCGGTTGGGTTGGCGAAGGCTGCGGGATCGCGGGCCGCCGCGATCATCAGATTGATGTGAATGCCGATCATCCGGCTCGCATGTGCATAGCCGAGCCGGCTGCTAACCGCGGCCCCCCAGTCGCCGCCCTGCGCGCCGAAGCGCGCATAGCCGAGCACGTCGTGCATCAGCGCGGCGACACAATCTGCCATTTCGGGCACACCGTACCGTTTCTGGCCGGGCTGGAACGAAAGCCCATATCCCGGCAAGGACGGCGCCACCACGGTAAAGGCATCGCGGGCGTCGCCGCCGAATCGCTGGGGATCGGTGAGGCGCGGAATGATCTCGAGAAACTCGAACACCGAGCCGGGCCAGCCGTGCAGCAACAGCAGCGGCATCGGGTCGGGACCGACGCCGGGCACGTGCAAATAGTGCAGGTCGATACCGTCGAGCGGAACGCGGAATTGTGGAAAGGCGTTCAGCGCGGCTTCCTCGGCCCTCCAGTCAAAATCTTTGCGCCAGTATTCGGTGAGCTCGCGAAGATAAGCGACATCGGTGCCATAGGCCCACGGCTCGCCCGGCGCCTGATCGGGGAAGCGGGCGCGGGCAAGACGGTCGCGGAGGTCTGCGATGTCGGCATCCGAGATGCGAAGTGTGAATGGGGTGGGTTTTGCCATGATCCTGCTCACTGTGCCGACCGATCAGTCTGTACAAACCATCCGTGGCCCGGTCAGCGGCAACGTCAGGCTATCGAGAATTTCACGCCTCGTGCCGCCGTTGCGCCTTGCGCACATACATCGCGCTGTCGGCTTCTTCCATCGCCTTGCCCGCCTCCGCATGCGGACCCAGGATCGCAACACCCGCCGACGCGCCGGTCGTGATCGTGCTGCCGCCAAATACAAAGGCGAGCCGGTCAATCACCTGCTCCAGCGACGCCGCCTTGGCCTTGGCATCGGTCTCGCTGAGATTCCACAACAGGACCGCGAACTCATCGCCGCCGAGCCGGCCGATCACGTCGGATGAGCGCACCTGGCTCGTCAGCACCGCAGCGATCGCTTTCAGCACCTGGTCGCCGGCGGCGTGACCATAGGCGTCATTGATCGGTTTCAGGCGGTCGACATCGAGCACGATCAGCGCCCCGCTGGCGTGATAGCGCTTGATGTAGGCGATCGAGCGATGCAGCTCGCGCTCGAAGCCGCGGCGGTTGAGAATACCCAGCAGGAAATCGGTGTCGGACAGGGCTTGCAACGCCTCGATCCGCTTTTCGGCCTCGGCCAGTTGGGCCTTGAGCCTGCGGGTGGCCTGTTTGCCGCCGTCCGAGGCAAGCAGCTGCCGCAGTGCGGCCGGCGCCGTCCGCGCCCGCGCCGACTTGGGCGCCGCCACGCTTCGCTTGCGGCGCTTCGCGGTCCTGGACGCGGTCGCCTTGGTTTTCTTCTTAACGGACATGTTGGTGAAGACTTGGTTATGAGGGCTTGCCGCGATTCACCAAGACAGGATAGTCCATTCCTGTCCCCTTGCCACACCTTGCTGAGGTCAGGCCTGAACCTATAATCCGGCTATGTTTTTGTATTCCTGAGAAGAATTGACCGTATGACCGCGCCGATAGCCATCATCATGGGAAGCCAGTCGGACTGGGAGACCATGCGCCATGCCGCCGACACGCTGGCTGCGCTCGAAGTCGACTGCGAGAAACGGATCGTCTCCGCCCACCGCACGCCGGAGCGGCTCTACGCCTTCGCCAGGGGCGCCAAGGCGGCCGGCTTCAAGGTGATCATTGCCGGCGCCGGCGGGGCGGCGCACCTGCCGGGCATGGCCGCGTCGCTGACGGAACTGCCGGTATTCGGGGTGCCCGTCGAGTCCAAGGCGCTGTCTGGCGTCGATTCGCTGCTTTCCATCGTCCAGATGCCGGCCGGCGTGCCGGTCGGCACTTTGGCCATCGGCAAGGCCGGCGCGATCAATGCGGCGCTGCTCGCGGCGAGCGTGCTGGCGCTGACCGATCAGGCGCTGTCCGAGCGGGTCATGGCCTGGCGCAAGCAGCAGACCGAGGCGGTCAAAGAGCGCCCGGAGGGCTCGGCGTGACAGCCATCATTAATGGTGTAACGGCCGCCACCAATCAGGTGAAACTGAAGCCCGGCGACACTATCGGCATCCTCGGCGGCGGCCAGTTGGGCCGGATGCTGGCGATGGCGGCGGCGCGCCTTGGGCTGCGCTGCCAGGTATTCTCGCCGGACCCGGAATCGCCGGCCTTCGACGTGGTGCTGAATGCGGCCTGCGCGGAATTTGCCGATGTCGAGGCGCTGGAGCTGTTCGCCAATGACGTCGACGTCATCACCTATGAATTCGAGAATGTGCCGTCGGCAGCCGCGATGATCCTGGCGGCGCGACGGCCGCTGCTGCCCAATCGCAAGATCCTGGAAACCACGCAGGACCGGCTCGCCGAGAAGGATTTCGTCAAGCGGCTCGGCATCGGCACCGCCGATTATGCCGACGTGTCCTCGCCGGCGACGTTGCGGGCGGCGATTTCGCGCATTGGGCTGCCCGCGGTGATCAAGACCCGCCGTTTCGGCTATGACGGCAAGGGCCAGGCCTTGATCCGCAAGGGCGACAATATCGATCGCATTTGGGCGGATCTCGGCACCAAATCGGCGATCCTGGAGGCTTTTGTTCCGTTCGAGCGCGAGATTTCGGTGATCGCCGCGCGCTCGGTATCAGGCGAGGTCGAATGTTTCGACGTGACCGAAAACGAGCACCGCGACCACATCCTGAAAATCTCGCGCGCGCCGGCCGCGATCCCGGATGCGCTGGCCAAACAGGCGCGCGAAGTGGCGGAAAAGATCGCCAATGCGCTCGACTATGTCGGCGTGCTCGCGGTTGAGATGTTCGTGCTGGTCGACGACAGCGGCGCCAGGATCCTGGTCAACGAGATCGCGCCGCGGGTGCACAATTCCGGGCACTGGACCTTGGACGGCGCATCGATCTCGCAATTTGAGCAGCACATCCGCGCCATCGCCGGCTGGCCGCTCGGCAAGCCGGTGCGTCACGGACCCGTGACCATGACCAACCTAATCGGCGACGAGATCCTCGAATATGAGCAATGGCTCACCGTACCGGGGGCGACCGTTCATCTCTACGGCAAGGGTCCGCCGCGGCCGGGCCGCAAAATGGGACATGTGACGCTGCTCGAAACCGGCCAAGCGAAAACGAGCTGAAGGCGCGCGTGCCCCGCGAAAAAGGCTGATTTGCCCGCGCGAAAGCGCTCAAATCGCTGCCTGTTGCGGTGGACAATGGCGCTTTTGTCTGATACATCCGCGCGCTCAAGGCTGGTGGTGAGGCGTTTCGCCAACCCTTTGCTTTACCAGATTCACTCCGATCCATTGAAAGAGGATGCCGCGTGCAGGTTCTCGTTCGCGATAACAACGTCGATCAAGCCCTCAAGGCGCTGAAGAAAAAGATGCAGCGCGAGGGCATCTTCCGCGAGATGAAGCTCCGCGG
>Ga0210408_10001382_pt1 | contig 25712 bp, 19 predicted proteins | sample IncBWH4MmetaG_FD_155471 | JGI IMG/M metagenome (GOLD analysis project Ga0210408, IMG submission 155471) | Forest soil microbial communities from Barre Woods Harvard Forest LTER site, Petersham, Massachusetts, United States - Inc-BW-H-4-M | ecosystem: Environmental > Terrestrial > Soil >...
CGCGAAATGGATAAAGCCTAGGAAATCGGGGATGCAGGAGCCTTCGAGACACACCAGGTAGCCGTCGTGCCCAGCGGCCGTGAAAGACACGTCGGGCACATCGCGCGCCCCATCGCTCGTACCAAACCCATTTTGCCAGGCAGGTTTTGCGTAAAGAATGCTGCGCCCTCCCCCGCCGGACCACAGAGCAGCTTTCGTCCCACAGGTCAGCGAGCTGCAGCTTTCATTCCAAACGACCTCTGGAATGTAAGACAATGCCGAACTGAAATCGCTGGGGTTGTTGGCGGCACTCCAGTATTTGCTGTCTTGCCCGTTCTCGTTGAACATCGTGCCGCCGACGGCCACAGTATATGGAATTGACGCTGGAAAACTCACCGCTGTCCCTTGGGTCTCCGCGGGGGAGTCAGGCGCATCGCACGACGCGGATCCCGAGTCTCCGCTCGACGCGATGAATGTAATTCCTTGGGCCGCGGCCTGCTCGGCCAACGCCGTCGCGGTGCTCGCTTCCGCGGCTGTGACTCCCGTTTCACACCTGCCGAAGCTCTCCGTCATGATCGGAGCCAGATTGTTGTCGATAATGTACAGTTCGGAGAGGTCCACGCCGTCCGTGGTATTGGTCGAGGCCGAGACCACGAAGTCCACGTTAGCATTAGGGGCCGTTGCTCCTGCCCACGACGCGTCCAAGGTGGCTTCGACTTCTTCTTTCCCTCCCGGATCCCCCGGATCGGGGCCATTCACAATAACGAAAACAGTTCCACAGCACATGCCGAAGATTGCCCGGAAGTTCAACAAGTCTCCCGGCTGGTTATATCCACCTTCAACCCCATAAACATTGCTGCGCCCCACCACCGCGATCGTGATTCCCTGTCCGGTCGTCCCATTGGCAATCACAGGACCCGCGTTATAAATCTTGTTGAAATCTCCTGGCGCCAGAGCGTGCTGGCCGCCGGAGAAAGTAACGGCGGGAACCACTCCGGGTGTGTACTTGACCGCAACATCTCGCTCAAGCACGCTGCTGTGCGGTTTCTTTCTGAAATCGTGGAGCGTGTGCACGCCCGCCACAACTGCCGCTAATGCGGCTGGGATTTGCGGGTCGCTTGCGTTGGCCCAGTGCTTCACCCCTTTGATCTCGTATTGGTGAATCGCAGTGTGGAAGGCCTGCTGCACCTGGGAAGCGGTCCCCGAGAACTCCACGACAGTCCGCCCGTGCGAGACTGCCGCTACCTGAAATCCTTGGGACTTTAGCCAATCCGTCACAATCTGCAGGTCCGCATCCGCCGGTCCGAACCTTCTTCCGAACTCATCGGGAGTTATCCACTTATGGTAGGAGTCCGAGTGCTTGTCTTGTTGCGCGTCTAACAGACTTCGTAATGCAGTTTCCTGCTCTGGGCTGCGCCTTAGCACCAGCAGCATGCGATTCATGGCCAAATCCCCGGGAGCCACCCCCCGGTCATACTGTGCGCGGGCCATGAAGTGAGTATTGCCTCGCAACTGAATCCGTTGGTGATCGTCCACAAGCTTGTTAATGCGGGCAGGCCCACTACTGTCGACTAAATTGACAGGTTTGGAATTAGTTTGTGCAGATGCCGCAATTACGACACTAAGGAAGGTCGCCAACAGCGTGGTGTATTTCACCTTACCCCCCGGGTTTAAGGTGACAGGATCGTAGCACATGGACAATGAAGAGGAGAGGTTGTTTGTCGTGCGGGACAGGCCTGATCCGACCAACTTTGGCCCAAAATGAAACGCTAGCGAGCCCTCAGGAGGTCAAACCAGTCCTGAAACTTGTTCAATTTGGGGTACCGCCGTGCGACCCATCCCGGTTCTAATTTGTCGCCCTCCACACGCTCACACGCCCGCTCTCCGCTCACGCACGCCGCTCGCCGATCGCACGATTACTGACGTTTACTCGAACGTTATGGGGTGGCCCCGTTTTTCCCCGTGCGCTCCACTACCCCGTCAATGACCGTTCGGGGTGAACATTATATCCCCCCTAGAACTACCCCACCCTCTCTGGCGGAGCGGAGACGGATGTCTGCCGATGGCTCCAGGTTTGGGTTTGAGGGGCCGCCGTTGTGAAGGTGTGGATTGTGAATCACCGCCCCATTTTTGCGTTACCACGGGCGCGTTGTTAGTCCTACTGCTTCTCACCGCGCAATGCTTGCAATCGGACTTGCGCTAAGTGATATGTAGAGCCGGGAATCTCGACCGTGGTTTTGGGTTTTGTTACACGCGCATAGTTGGCAAGCGCTGCATACCGCTCTCCGTATTGCTCTGCGATACGACCGAAGGCGTACCAGTAATTCTCATCCGGCTCATCAAGGTTAACCGCATCCATAGCCTGGATCAGCACTTCGCGGGCTTCCTTAGTTTTCCCTGTTTCCGCATAAACGCAGCCCAAAGTGTGCAAGATCTTCGCATCGTTTTTGCTCAACTCAGTGGCTTTGAGGGCGTCTTCGATATCGCTGGGGTCGACTTTGCCAGTAAAGAGCGAGCCCCATGCGATGTTGTTCAGATCCTGAGTCTCGGCCTTTCCTTCGTCGGCAATCTTCTGACCCAAAGCGTGCGCTTTAACATAGTCTCCGCGGGCCACTGCGCTATAGACCAGAGCGCGCATCGCATCGACATCGCCGGGAATACGCTTCAGCCGCTCAGCAGGGAGTCTGTCTGCTTCTTCGAACCGACCTAATGCTCGTAAGTGGAACGATTGGGCAAGGAATACCCGCCTTGACTCCGGGTATTGCCTTGCCAGGTCGGCGGCAACGGCCAGAGCCTTGTCATACTCATCCAGATTGCTGTAGACGTTGAGCAAAGCTAGTGCGATGTTCAGCCTTTCTGCGTCGTTGCGTGCGGAGTTCGTGGCTGTTTCAAGGATGGCCAAGCCCTGCGCTGCCGTTTGTTTGTATGCCGCTAGAATCGAGGCAGCCGCTAGCTTCATCGTGGCAACATCAGGGTCTTTTCCCTTCGTCCAAAAGCGCGCAAAAGGCGCACCGGAGAGAGGGTCATCACCACCCGCAAGATGCCAATCTTCCCGCAACCAGTCAAGGAGCACGCGAGCTCCGATGAGATCGTTGGTGACTATACGATCCAGAACCTCCAAGCCGATGGCCGCAGGGAATCGAGCCGTGGCGAGTACCTTGTAATGGCCGTCTTCTTTGACGACGTAAGTTGCGCTCTTGTAGCTGGCGGAGCCCCAGAGAGTGACCTTGTATCCAGTCGCATCATCCCCCTGGGCCTTGGGTTGGGCCCTGGCCAGGGAAATGTCAATCCCAATATCACCAAACGAACCGTCTCGTGCTTTCCGGCTCAGTGTGCCCCTTTCTTCTTTGACAAACTTCTCAAGCACATCGGGAGTAGCTAAGACGGCATGGCCGTTGCGGCTGCTAATGGAGCGCAACTGTTCGAGGGCCATATCGGGATCGGCCGTCAATTGAATGAAGCGCATAGCGACGCCCGCAGCATCGTCGGGAAAGATGAGCTGCTCGTGCGGCTGGGTTTTGCGGTACAAGGAAGCCTCGGCCACCGTCTCGGATGCGTTGGCTCCCGATGCGCCCGCTTCCTCGAGATCCGCGGCAAGGGAATACTTGCGGAGATTCGCCAGCAGTTGCCCAGCCCCTTTCGCGACCTGTTTGAATTGTTCTTCCCCACCTGTACGCTTCCTGGCCTCAGCCAGGCCGGATTCGGAACCGTTGAGGGCAGCCTCGCACGCAACGACCAAGGCAGTCGGCTGAGGGTTCAGGGTCTGTGCATTTTTCTTAGCCTCGGAGAAATCGCCGGTGTAGAACAGCGCAAAAGCAAGATTGTTCTGTTGTCCCAGCTCCACCAGCTTCTCAGCCGTGAGCTTGCGGTACTCGGCGATGGCATCTTTCAGCCTGGCGCCTGGTCCGTAACGCAATCCCCAACGGTTGTGTTCGAGGAGAATGGCGAGGTTTACCACGCTCGCTTTATCATCGGGGTCGATCTTTTCGACGACCCGAAAGGCGGCTTCAGCGTTGGCATAGTCGCTGCCGGGGCGAAACTTGCGTCCTACCAGGTCGTATTCGAGAATTTCGGCGAGCGTCTTTTCGGCCAGCGCCGAAGTCGGCTCGAGTTTGACCGCTGCCTGAGCCTCGGCACGAGCTGCCTCACCCAGCCCTCCGGTTAGAAGCACCTCCGCAATCTGCAGATGGTGAACCGCTTCTTTAGGGTGAAGCGCGATCAACTCACGATAGGCTTGCAGCGCCTCGCGAACCTTGCCCTCGCTGACCAGCGTCTGGCCGATGGGCTCAAAATAAATGAGAATGGGTTCCCCGGCTATGAGTTGTACAACTTTGTTGCGTAGTTCGGTAGCTTCGAAAACTGTTAGGCGTCGCTTCAGGGTGTCGAATCGCAGGGTGGCGTGAACCACGCCCTCCTTGTCAGCTGCAAACTCCTCGGTGAGAGTGCAAGGGCCGAGGGAGAACTGCGCGTTTGCAGGAAGGGGTTTAGGTCTGAAACCTGCTGGTGGCATGATGGAATAGCGCCACTCGGTGACAAACGCTTCTGGCAATTGGTAGTCGGCGGTGCGCTTCTTCTTGGGTTTTTGACCGCTGTCCTTGTCAGCTTTACTATCCTCCTCTTTTTCGTGTTGCCGAAGGTCGGGAGGAAGGCGGCTGAATAGGTCTTCGAAGCGGATCGCAGCCGCCGCGATGTTGAGATCCGTAATGCCACGCCGCGCCCGGTCGCTTTCAAGAACCAATTCGAACTGTTTCGAAAGATCGTTTGGATCGGAACGATCCATCCGATCAAGCTTCTCTGCCAGGTATTGTGATTTCACGTAGCCGGTCAGTTCGTCCTTGGCAGCTCTGTTTTCTTTGTCGGCATAGGCTCGCCGGTAAGAGGACTCACTGCTTCCGTGAGGCTGTGAGATTTCAACAAATCGGGCTGGACCGTTTTCTGCGAGATAGATCTCTCGTTTCTCAATCAGCTCGTTGTCTGTGGAAGAACTGACTGGAATGTGCAATAAGGCACTGGTGCCGGGTCGCGCAATGAGCGCGAGACGTCCTTGATCGCCGTTGGGAATTTCACCAAGCCTGGCATATTCGTCGGTGGCGTCGATCCAGAGGTCAGGCGAGCCGGCAAGATAGACGATGGCGTGATCGAACATGCCCATACCGGGGAGATCGGAAGCAACGTCTTCTCGGCTTCCCGCGTTGAGAAGAGCAATGTATGCGGGTATATTCGCAACACGCAACATCGCCACCAGCAAGGAGGATTTGTCTTTGCAGTCGCCGTACTTCCGGCCGAGCGTTTCACTGGGGAAATGTGGAACCATGGCAGATTCGCCAAACTCGACTCCGGTATAGCGGACTTCCCGATCCAGGTATGCGAGGATCGCGGCTGCTTTCTCGTCACGAGAAACTTTGCCCGCGATTAACTTGCCGACGAGAGGCCTTAGGTCCGCACCCGATATCTGTTTGTCGACGATCTTTCCATATTCCTCGGCAACCGGGCGCCACGAGTCTCCGCTGGAAAAAGTAATACTTGGATAGGCGGGTAAATCGCTAGGCAGTTCGGTCTCAGCGTCGTCGGGCGTTTCCATCGGTCCGTAGTCAAAGGTGATGCGTACCCGCCCCTCGGTCTCGTTGCGCTGCGGCTTTAGATCGGGAAGTAAATGGATATCGTAACGAAGCGGAAGGGCCGCTGGGGCATCCAGTATTAAGCGAGTATGTTGCACCGGTACGGACGAGCCGAAGTAGAAGCGCTCCACGGTACCGGCACCAAGAAAGGGTGGGCTCTCGGTGGAGACCAGCTCTTCTTCGACGAGCGACCCTGGTGCGACGGCAGGAAGCGGAGCCCGCAGCACTCGGCGGTCGCTGAAGACATTATCCGCGTTCTCTTTTGCTGGGGCGTCCGTGATGGTTTTTGCATCGAGAACATGAACCGCGCTGTCTGGAGTGATCACTCGCGCTCGCAGACTAGGGCGTTCCTGGTCCCAAGGGTCCCAACTGGATGAGATATCGCCCCAGCCCGCGGCACCTTGCTGCGTCAGGATCTTGTAAAGAAAATATCGCGAGCGGACAGCCCGTCCTTCGGTATTGAATACAACCGTCTCTTCGTCATCGATAAAAAGCACATCGGCACCAGCTGGAGGAGGCACCTGCGACACACGCTGATACAAGGCTGTCGCATCGGGCGGAAAGTGATTCTCCTCCGGATCGTTGCCGCTGGCTGCGAAGGCTGAAACGGGCGCTGTACAAAGTAGAAGAGCCTCAACCACGAAACTTAGTGCGGACCGCTTATATGGACAAGACAAAATGGCACGCCTCAGACGATTCGAAATACAGACAAGAAGGTAACCCGGAACGCACCGAGCTGCAAGGATCAGAGTCACAAAAGAATGTCTATTGAGCACCAAACACGCTTTCATGCGAGGTCACCTGGTGCGTTTATGTGTGCATCTGCGAAACGCCGACCAACCCTGCAAGCGTCTGCCAGTCATGTGGGCGGTATCCCGGCGGATGCGCCCCGTATACCTCGGCGGTGAGCCAGCCTACTATCGTGTGTGCGCAAGCGTTGGCAGTCGTCGGACAAATACAGATCTGCCAAACGGAAGAAGTGTTCCGGCTGGATCTGCGATAATCAGCCATGTGCGCTCGCTACAGAACAAACGATGTATGGTTACGTAATGAGGATAACCGTCGTGCTTGGTGAGCTCATAGCCATTTGGCTACGCCGCCGTGATGTGAACAGGTCCCTCGACGGCTCATGCTAAAGCTGTAGGTAGTGTCCCGACACTGAGCGGTAGCCCCAACTGGAGGAGAGGAACAGTTCTCTGGACGTTTGACTTTCTGTCCCTGACTGTTGGTATACGTTCCGTTGTCTGTACATGTTGATTTTGCGGAATCGCGAGGAGTGCTCTTACGCTGTGACGTTGAACCGCCCTGAGACGTCGAGGGTGTCTGAGAGTAGCTTGGAAAAATGAGGGTGGGAGCACAAAGTGCGACGGCCAGAACTAGGGCCGAAAGGATCTGTTTCATAGGTGTCTCCTTACGAGCGTACACCTTCTGAGCTTAGACTTCACCGTGACTTGTGGACGTACCTTTTGTGATTGCGCTGTTGTGCCAGATCTTACCCTCTCGACACGGCAACCAGTTTTGCCAAGGTCTGCCAGTGCCGAGGATGTGGGCGATGGCGCCCCGCGCGGATGTCGGCGGCTCGCATCCGGCGAGCAAAAGCATCTCGATGTGGTGTTGGACATAAGAGAAGAGGTAACGCTGACTGACACTATAACGCCGGTGCCCTAGTCCCGGGACCAAGAGCAGGCGAGTTGGTGCTAAGCGGCACCGAGTGGCCCCCTTCGAAGGAACGGGTTCAGGAATCGGCTCCTCAACAGACACGTCGGGGCTTTCGCGAGCCGACTTTCAGACTGGGCTTGCCGAGCGGAGGTTTCACGCCGGGTGGCGTCTATGAGTCATATGCAGACGATATCCGCGCACGCCGACACGGTCCTCATCCACGGCACTGGAACGTGTTGGCGAACTGGCTGGCATCAAGCGGGAACTGCAATCAAGTACCAATTGTTTCCCAAAAGCGAGTCGGCTTTGAGGGATCGCTGCCCGATTTCCCAGATCGGGTCCGTCGAGAACCACATTCGCAGGCGGCGCATAACTTGACCTTGACACATAGACAGTGCTCCTCTACATTCCACGTGCAGTCAATATTGTCTGCCTCCTCTGCCTGCTTCTGCCTTTCTTGGCCCTTGCCCAGGGCGTTCCCGCCAGTAATCCACAAGCAGTAGCACTAGTCAAGGCGTCTGTTACCGCTATGGGCGGGTCACAGACGACTGCCGCCCCGCAGGACTCAACGGCCACTGCGAACGTCACGGTGACGGCAAGCAGTTCCGTTGAACAGGGTACGATGACGACCACAACACGCGGGCTTGACCAGACTTCGGAAGAAATTTCGCTTCCGAGCGGAGTCCAGCGCCTTGTCTTTTCACAAGGCAGCTCAAACGACAAGAGGCCGGGCGCCGGTCCAGGCGAGGATCCCTTTTCTTATGAGCTTTCATTGTCCGCACAGTAAGCGTCCGCCGATGGACGTCTCGACAAGAGTGTGAAGTGAGTGCATTCCTCACGATGTGGATATGAAGATAGTAGTGTCCACTTGGAGAGGTGATGGACACATACACTCAAGCGATTGCACCTAAGCGTCGCTATTTGGAGTTGGAACAGAAGCGGCGGATAGTGGAAGAGACGTTAGCCGAGGGAGCGTCAGTGGCGCAGATTGCGCGGGTGCACGGAGTAAACGCTAATCTGGTATTCAACTGGCGCAGGTTGTATCGAGCGGGGCAACTGGGTGGGCGGGGGAACAAACTGTTGCCCGTACGGGTCAGCGCGGAGGATACGCCGCAGCCCTGTACTCCGGGTGCCAGCGCTTCGATGGCAAGCTCTTGGGGCACGATTCACATCCAGCTGCGCAGTGCACAAGTGCGAATCGAAGGCTGGGTCGAGGCAGGGCTGGTGCGTGTGGTGTTGGAGAGTCTGGGGCAATGATCGGACCGCCCAGCAACACGAAGATTTGGATCGCCGCAGGTGTGACCGATCTGCGGCGTGGCTTCACCGGACTCAGCGCACTGGTGCAGAGCCAGCTGGAGAAAAGCCCGCTCTCCGGCCAGGTATTCATCTTTCGCGGCCGCAGAGGCGATCTGGTGAAACTGATCTGGTTTGATGGGGACGGGCTATGTCTATTTGCCAAGCGTTTGGAGAGGGGGCGCTTTGTTTGGCCGCGAGCTTCAGAGGGGGCGGTTTCTCTGACCCGCGCGCAGTTGTCGATGCTGCTCGAAGGCATTGATTGGCGGCGCCCCGAGCGCACGTGGGATCCGCAGTTGGCGGTATAGATACGTGGTTAGATTTGCACAGATTTTTGTGCAGGCACGATTCCAGTGGGGTGCGGTTTCATGGCATACTGCGGCTCATGTTGGCGCCGACACTTCCGGATCTGAGTCAGTTAGATCGAGAAGCGTTACGGGCGCTGTTGTTGGCCGAACACCAGGAACGCATTGCCACTCACCAGCAGTTGCTGCGGCGGGAGAGTGAGATCGAGCATCTGAAGCTGCTGCTGAGCCAGCTGCGGCGGATGCAGTTCGGGCCCAAGTCGGAGAAACTCGAGCGGCAGATCGAACAACTGGAACTGCGGCTGGAAGATTTGCAACAAGCACAAGCCGAGGAGCAGACGCCGCACTCCGTCGAGCGTCCTGTTACCGAAGCTTCCCCGCCTACGGTCAAAGCGAAACCGGCCCGTCGTCCGTTGCCGGAACACCTGCCACGGCAAACCCAAATCCATGTGCCGAAACATTCGGTTTGTCCCGACTGCGGGGGAGAGTTACGCAAGCTCAGCGAAGATGTATCGGAGATGTTGGAGTACGTGCGAGCCTGCTTTCAGGTGATACGCCATGTACGGCCGAAGCTGAGCTGCCAACACTGCGAACGGATCGTGCAAGCTCCGGCACCGAGCCGGCCGATCGCGCGCGGTCTAGCAGGACCAGGTCTGTTGGCGCACGTTCTGGTCTCGAAGTATGCCGATCATCTTCCCCTCTACCGGCAATGCGACATCTATGAGCGGCAGGGAATCGAACTGGAGAGATCGACGCTGGCGGACTGGGTGGGTGGAAGCAGTGCGTTGCTGGATCCGCTGGTGGAAGCGCTGCGGCGTTATGTGATGGCGGCGGATAAGCTGCATGCCGACGACACGCGGGTACCGGTGCTGGCGCCCGGCACGGGCAAAACTAAGACGGGGCGTTTGTGGACCTACGTGCGCGACGACCGCCCGGCAGGCGACCATGCTGCTCCGGCGGTATGGTTTGCTTACTCGGCCGATCGTGGCGGGGAACACCCCCTGCAACATCTGAAGACGTTTCAGGGCGCACTGCAGGCCGATGCCTACGCGGGCTTCAATCAGCTGTATAAAGATGATCGGATTCAGGAGGTGGCGTGTTGGGCGCATGTGCGCCGCAAGTTCTATGACCTCGAACAGGCCCAGGCTTCGCCTCTGGCGAGAGAAGCTTTGGAACGGATTGCAGCTCTATATGCGATCGAGGACGATATTCGTGGGCGGCCACCCGACGAACGACAACAAGTTCGTCAAACACGAACTCGTCCCTTGCTTCAGTCTTTGCACGACTGGTTCGAAATCTCTCTGACGAAACTCTCCCGCAAGTCGGACACGACAGCGGCGATCCGCTATGCGCTGACGTTGTGGCCGGCATTGACCCGCTACTGCGACGATGGTCGCTTGGAGGCAGACAACAACGCTGCCGAACGGGCCTTGCGCGCCGTCACGTTGGGCCGAAAGAACTATCTTTTCGCAGGTTCCGATGCGGGCGGAGGGCGGGCTGCCGTCATCTATAGTTTGATCGGCACGGCGAAACTCAACGGCCTCGACCCGGAAGCATATCTACGCGAGGTGCTTACTCGCATCGCCGATCATCCCATCAACCGCATCGAAGAGCTCCTCCCTTGGAACATCACCGCCTCTCTGGCGCACGCCGTCGAACCCGCAGCCTAGCCTAAAGGTCACCGTCAACACCACCAACAAGCTGTCAACACGGCACTAACCGAACGCTTACTCCGCACAGTCGCCGATGTTCCCATTGCCCTGGCTGGCAAGCCGCATGGCCGGCGCCGACATGGCGGTCGTGAACCTTGGAAACGAGACTCTGTCGAACGTCACCACCACGCACCTACGCCTGACCAACACCTTCACATCCGCTCCCGATCTGGCTCTGTACTCGACTTTCACGGTCGCCCACGTGTGGCTTGATCCCACGGGGCTGCCTCTCCGCATTAGTTACGAGCGGCGTAGCGCGCTTGGAGATAGCCCTGTCGTGGCGGTGGCCTATGAATATTCCGACTACCGGAACGTCCAGGGTTTTCTTTATCCATTTCAGATTCGCAAGTTTGTGAACGGGACCCCCTGGGCCTCGATCTCCGTTCAGACGGTTCATTCAACCATACAGTCGCGAGCATGGTCGACCCACTGACATCTTTCGCATTCTCTTATTCGCAAGGCTCCTGCCGCGTTCGGGATACGCTCCGGTGCCGCGCGATCTTGAGATGTCCGAATCGACGCTTCAATACATTCAGGACCAGAAGGACCAGGGGACCGGGTGCCCACCTCTCGAAGGTGTGAAAGGGTGGGATAACCGTAGTTGCGTTGTGGAGCATTAGTTAAAGTGGGCCGGCCCCCCTATGAAGTGAGATGAGTTCTATTGCGGTGAGGGTCCTTTGTAAAGAAGGTGAACGTGTCCGTCCACACCCGAATATGCAATTACTGGATTGCCATTATAGAGCGCGATCCTGACATCGCTCGCTGCATACGGGTAGTGATTTGTGGCGCAGGTCGCGCACTCATAGTGCCAACCCTGACCTGTGTTAGAAAATACAATAATGTCATCATATGATTGATTTCCAAGTAGAGCTCGAACAGCCACGTAGTGCGCACTGCTCGAATATGCTATGGAGGGGTTGCCCATGGTGATAACCACACCAATGCCAGAAGCGGTTGACAGATTCACCGGAATTGGATTTCCGCCGCTGACAAAACTTTGCACCTCAAAGGCCTGGTAGCCGTTCGTGTAAGGAACCAGGATGATGTTTGCATCCGCATATAGGGCCGGTGACGAATTAGGCGCCGGCGATACGGAGCCGTTGCCGCTAAGGCTCCCGGTGATGAACCCGCAGGTCCACTGACCATTCTTGGCAGTCAAAGCAAATAAATCCCATTTTTGACCGTTCGAATTATACAGCCCGTTATAAACAACAATGTTTTCAGGCAGGCTGGTGTAGGTTATTGCCAATGCACTGCTAACGCTCGGCGCGTTGCCGCAAAGCGAAGGGGCCAAGTTCGCAATGGTCCATGACCCGCTAGTTCCGTATCGGTAAATTTGTTCGAGACCACCCACAGCAGCATAGTCGACGTTTTGCACGACACTTGATGCAAATAGGGAGGGATCGGCAAGAGCCTGGAGAGGATTGCTTGAGCCTGTCAAGTCGGTGGTTACCCAAACGCCGTTTTGAGCCGCCAGTCGATAAATATGATTGTCAAAGCCTCTAAATGCAACGACATTCTGAGGAGTGCTTGTATATCCCATGGCAGGATCACCCGCTGCTCCGGGGGCGTGTCCAAGACTGCTGAGATTTGTCCAACTGAAGCCATGGTTATAGGTATTGAAAGAATAAATGACGTTGTCGGTACCTCTGTAGTCAATCTGCCTCGTAACACTGGACGCATAGAGTGTGGGAGTGCCCTGAGGCTGCACGTTGGCAGGAGTGACCGAGAAAAGGTCAAGGTGATTGTAGGTTGATTGTGCAAATGATCCAGTTACAAACAAAGTAAGGAAAAGACCAACCCGTAGCATAGACATTGAACCCTCCTTTGGAAATTGAGTCCAGAGTGCCATTCGGTTTCGATTAGAAGGGGGCGCCCGCGCTTTTGAGTGGCTTTACGTAAATCTCTATCCTAAGTTCCCGATTGAGTCAACTGTGAAAAAGTAGTTCGCTATCATCTAGCAAGTTCTAGTAGTTCACATGGAGGGTTTCCGCGCGGAAGAATTGGTCAGGTGACGTCTCGAAACCCCAAAGACCGAGAAGAGTCACTCGCAGGCAAAATCGGGACAGTTCGTTCTCCGGTGTCTCCTCCATTTCCTTGCTCGGAGAAGATCATCCATTTGGTTTTTTCGAAGAGGGCAGGAGCACAGCCGAATCGGGGTAGTATAGTGTTTTGGGGGTTCAGGAAAAGATCTCTCGTATCCGGTCCTTGCCTTTAGTGAGACCGGATCCTTTTGATCGACAACGCCTATTCAATGTCCACGAGATGCATCTCGTGAAACCGCCATCTCATGCCAATCATGAAATATCGATCCCGCACTCTGCACGCCCTAAGCGCATTGGTACCTGAAATTGTCTACGTCATGTGTGGTGCGCGCGGAGAGACATCCAGCCGCCTTATGAGGGCGCTGCCCCAGGTAAAATTCATCGGCTTCGAGCCGGACCCTGAAGAGTACGAGCGCTTAAGCGCTAACGCCAAACCAGGATTCCACTACTCCAACGCAGGTGTCGGTGGCCGCGATGAACAGCGCACGCTATACGTCACCCGCAACCCGGGCTGCGCTTCGCTGTTGCAACCAAACCATGCGCTCGCCAGTCGCCTCCAAGGCTGCGGTCCCGAATTTGAAGTCGTAGAGCAACGGCGGATCGATGTGGTTTCGTTGAATTCGTTCTTGCCGCAGTTCGGCGTGAATGAAATCGACTTTCTAGATCTAGACACGCAGGGTAGCGAATTGGAGATCCTTCGCGGCGCTGAGCATTTCCTGTCGGCCGGCACCGTGGTAGTGAAATGCGAGGTTGAGTTTTCGTCCCTCTACGTGGATCAGGCGCTGTTTGGGGATGTTCACAACTACCTCCGATCCTTTGGATTTGAGCTGTTCGATTTGTCACGCAGCCGCTATCGCAGAACCAATTTCCCGCCCCACGCCCTGACCCGCGGACAACTGCTTTGGGGCGATTCGCTATTTCTTCGGGACTACATGTTCTTGGCAAACCGAGGTGACAAACCAGCACTCTTCAAGTTATGTCTCCTTGCGGCTCACCTGCAGTTTCATGACTACGCCATGGAAATTCTGGCGTTCCTTTTAGAAAGCGGAGCGGTCGAACTCAGTGCCACCGAAAGTGAAGCGGTGAGAAAGACGCGGGAACAGTACACGGCCGACCTACGCAGGGGTGCGCGCTGGCTCGACCTACTCTATGGGATGGAGGCACTTGGATTGAAGCGACCCGTGAAACTGCTGGGACGGCTGGCCACACAACTCGGGGAACGTCTTCATAAAGATAGGACGATGACCGAATACAACTGGGTAGATTAAGCGGTTCTTGTTCGGCATGCCGCATGCAGGGTGCGAATCGAACACTGTTCGGCTGACCCTCGCATGCCCTTCACACCTCCGACAGCCGCCGATCCCCCCTTCCTCCAGGCGGCTCGTTTCCGGCCCGTACAGGTGAGAGCGGCATAGAACTGGGGCTTCCGCTACCTACGGGCCGTGAGACATGGACCTCCCGCTCCAGCTGCTTTCCCGCTCCTGCTAGCCACACGAGAGTCGGTCGGGGGGGAGCATGGGCAAGACCTCCAGGCCGGGCGTAACATTCCCTACCTCTACGCATGCCGGACGGCTTCGGGGCCGACACGAAAACGCCATCCCGCGAATAGTAGGACCAGAACGAACGTGAACCCCACGACTAAAACGGCGACCATGTTTACACTCGTCCCCGATTCGTTATCCGCAATCGGGTCGGGCGTTGGCGCCTCAAGGCGGGACCGGTGAGGGGCCACAGCCAAACCGCGTGTTCTGCGTCAGGCGTTTCGTTGTTCGCGGTGTTCGCGTTCCCACTGGCGTTGACGTGCTGGGTCTTTGTAAGGCATGAATCTTGTTCTCCTGTATTTAATGAAATATGCACGACCCGTTTACGACGCCTTCGCCTTGACGCGCGCGCGGGCCGTCCTACCGACGAATTCGATTACCTTTGCCAACGTGCGGGGCTTCACCCGCTCGCCCCCGGCGCCGCCCATAGACAGGCTCTCAAGGCTCAGCAGTTGCTCAATCAGTTTCTGGAGCTAGGACGGGTGACGCAATGACCCCCACCGAGATTTTCACACCCATCTTTCGCGAACAGCTTCGGCAGGCCCACGGCTTGTTGCTCGCAGCCAACTGTACCGGGATGGCGACCGACGCTGTAAACCTGCAACTCCGACAAGCGTTTGAGATTGTCGACACCCTGCTGGACTTGCTCGAGGTGCAACCGTGAGCCGTCCTCGCAACACAGAACTCGAGGCGGATGGCTCGATCGTTGCTGATCTGTGGCTCTTTTGGGCTCACGGAGCACAGACCTGGTCAAAGGCCCTGAGGCTAGCGCAACGAGTGAATGAGCGAAATCGCTGTTTACACCAGTTACGGTACAGTTGAACGACCCGCAGGCGCTTTCGGTGGCCCTATTCCGGAAATGTATACGCGACTTGAACGCTTGGTCGGCGAGCACGTGCTATCGAAATTTATCGGCCAGCATGATGTCCTGGTTTTCCTCGTCCACTTTTGGATAAAGGATATAGCGCCCATCCGGTGAGACTGACAAGCCATACCAAAATCGTTTGTCCGATTCAAAGATCTGGCGCACACGCTTGGCGCGGAAATCGAAATAGCGGATAGACTTGGGTGCATCCGCTGGTACGAAATAGATGCCTCCCGGAACAATAGTCCAGAATGCCGCATGATCAATCGTAGGTATCTCTTTCAGCGCAACTTTCGTGCCGAGCTTCCTCAGGGAGACTGCGTATAGTGTGGACTTACCGTCGCCCGCCACGCTCGTGAAATAAACCGTCTCACCATCAAAGGACTCAACGGGATAAAGACCCCATTCAGTAGGAGGCAGACCCGCAATGACAACAGCGTCACCTCCGGTCGCGGGGCAGCGATAAACCTCCTTTCCTCCATGCGACATGAAGTAAATCCATTTCCCATCATGCGACCAACTGGGCATCATGGCAGTGGAAATATTAGTTCTGAGCTTTCGCGAAACTCGTTCGGAGATGTCAACAACATAGACCTCAATGGAGCCGGCCTGGGGGGTATCAAACGCAATCTTTTTTCCATCCGGCGACCAACTTGGGCCCTGTACGCCAGAACCCTTGAAATTTGAAACCTGCACAGGCTGAGTTCCGTCGGGATCACTTATCCATATTTCGTCGATACCCCCGCGGGTAGATACGAATGCGATGTGTTTCCCATCCGGAGAGTACGCTGGGCTCGCTTGTTCCCGCATTGAGGAAATCAGCTTTGTGGCAGGCGATTCAGGATTCAACAGATCTTTCTGCCAGATGTTGATTTGAAAAGAGTAGGTGGCATAGCCGAGTTTGTCTCCTCTCTTGGACATCGTCGGCCAGATCGCGCTCTGTCCGAGCCGAATTCCACGGAGCGAGCCATCCGCAAGCGTCAGTTCTGTCAATTCGTAAATTTCCCCCGTTCCTCCTGAAACCAATCCACCGGGGAAAATCAATTTCTTGTCGTCGGCTGTCCAGGCCAGACCCATCAGCGGACCCCAAGAGCCGGTTATCGTACCGCCGACCGTTGTGATTGGGTTTGGCTGACGATCCGATATGGCGACGGTATAGATGCGAGACTCACGATGCTCCATATTTTGCACACAGGTGTATGCCAGGTGTTTGCCATCATGCGAGAACGCGGGGGATCCCTCTGCCAAGCACTCAGGAGCATGAGGGATTTGTCGACTCTCCAAAGTCTCCGGGGAGAGAAGGTAGAGTCTCGAGAGATTGTCGGGAGGTAACGCATCCTGGAATGCAATCCATTTGCCGTCCGGCGACCAATCCAATGGTGTTCCAATGGCATGATTCATTCGGGTGGAGCGCAGCTTTCTCTCGGGTCCACCCAGCGCTGGAACAACGTACACGCCCGTGTCAGAACCGGTGATGCGATGAAAGGCAATCTGAGTGTGGTCTGGGGACCACGCGGATCCGATCCATCCGGTGGAAGGACGGCGCGTCAGGCGTAACAAGGTCTCGCTGCCGATGACTTTCACATACAGATCGAATCCCTTGGAACCTGGCGGAGGATCACCGTCCCAGGTGAAAGCGATCTGCGATCCGTCCGGCGAAAGGGCGGGCATAGTTTCCGTCCCCTCATAGGCGGTGAAAGGAACGGCGCTCAAAGTCAACGGTTCCAACCGTGGGCGAAATTTCGGGTAGATTACTGCCACCGCGAGTGTACAGGCCAGGGCGGCGAGGGCCCATGCCCCGACCCTGAACCATGCAGGGCGGGCGGCTTCGGCGCGATTGCCTTCGACTATAGCGGGCGCACTTTGTTCGGGGGCTTCATCCTCGGACGCAGTAACAGACTTGGACGGCGTAATCGCGCCAATGAAACGGTATCCTCGCCGCGGGAGCGTCTCTACGAGACGCGGCCTGTCTGCGGAATCGCCAATAGCTTCACGCAGGCGGTTAACGCTGGCATTGAGGCCGTGCTCAAAGTCAACGAATGTATGCGCGGGCCACAGAGCAGTGCGCAGTTCCTCGCGGGTGATCAATTCTCCGGGCCGCTCTAAAAGCGTCTTCAGAATCTGGAAGGACTGACGCGGCAAGCGCAGCCGCCTCCCTTGCTTTCGCAGTTCCTGGGTTTGTAAGTCCGCCTCAAATTGGCCAAACTGGATAACCCTTCCGTTGTGTTGATCTCCCGGCACTCGACGAACTCCTGAGGGTGGAGAGTAGCACAAAACAGATTCCAAGCCGAGCGGGCAGGGCGAATGCAAACTCATTTGTTTCAATGCATTAGCATGCGACGGAAATGTGCGCTCTACGTGAGGGCGCGGGCATTGAAGTAGGTCGGAACATAAGCGAGTTTGGCGGGACACCTTGGGGGTGCCTCGTGAAACTCAGCGCCGGTTTGCGGATCGCTGCGCAAGTTCTGCTAGCTGTTTTCCAATCCCAGACCACATTGAAGGCTGCGCCGCCGGCTGGGGCGGTCGCGCAGCACTTCATCTGCGACGGCGGTTACACTTTAACTAGGTGCCGAGCCGATATGGCGGTCTTGAGAAGGGTTCTCGCGAAGTACCGGGCTGCCGAGCTTGGTGAATGGACCTGGGTGCTGGTCCGTTCTGTGGACTGGAAGTATTTTGTGATGCCCCGAGGAATAGATCCTGACAGCCCGGCGCTTACCTACCTTCCGAAGAGAGAGACGTTCATCGAAGAAGCCCTGGTTGCCAGAGTACCCCAACGCGCCGGGGAGCTCATGGTGCGGTGGGGTATGAGCAAGGACGATCTGCTGGAGCTTGCAGTAACACACGAGCTGGCGCACGCGCTATGTAATGAAAGCAGTGAAGCGAAGGCCAATCGTGCTGCGAGAACGCTCCTAAGCGGAAAACCTCTGTCATGTGAAATGACGCCGGCGGTAAAGACGCGCATGGAGGAAATGAGGAAGCGCCAGTGACGTTGCATGACCCGTTTGGTTGAACGGTCCTGGCGGAGCATGGGATTACGTGACAGAGGTCGTATTTGGCGGAACTGGACAGCACCTACAAGTCTTCAGGAACCTGATCTTCCAGCCGGAAGTAGTAGAACAACGCTTCTGAGCGGGCATGTTGCCCCATCATGATCAACAGGCCTCCGACGATCAGAATCAAACAGAGCATGGGCAGGATCACTTTCTTCTAACATGCTTCTGCTGAATCTCATCCTGCTAATCGAAGTGACTTTTTCAACACCCACGCCTGATTTCAACAGTTATGGATTCGCTCTTGCTATGGTAGCGGTAGTGGCTCAGTTTCAAACCTGTGACATACTTACTTGCAGTTGCGAGGCTCTCATGGGCTGGCTAGGATGGATTCTGATAGTGGTATTTTTCGTTCTGCCGCTCGGGCTATTTTGTTTCAGCGCAGTATCGACCTTCCCTGAAATTTGAAGGAAGAGCCAGCCTTTTGCCGACTCATTTTTTGACGCACTCTATACGATCATGTTCAGGCACCCCAAAAGCCAAACAAATCCGGCAAGTCCCAACTCGACTGAGATACTTGCAAGTTGTACCTCGCCTTCGATTTTGCCGGTTCTGGGTCGCATTTGAGTGTAATCGCCTGTGGGTGTTGAAAAAGTCACTGAGATTGGCGGGTGGAATTCAGCCAAAACATGTTAGAAGAAAGTGATCTTGCCCATGCTCTGGTGGATTCTCATCGTCGGAGGGCTGCTGATCATGATGGGGCAACACACCCGTTCTGAAACCTTGTTCTACTACTTCCGCCTGGAAGATCATGTTCCTGAGACACATCTGCTGCGGCTGATCGAAAAGCACATCAGCTTTACCTTTGTGCGGGAGAGGCTGAAAGGGAGTTACAGCGATACCGGCCGTCCTTCCATTGATCCCGAGCTTCTGCTGCGCATCCTGTTGATCGGCTACTTGTACGGCATCAGCAGCGAACGCAAGCTGGTGGAGGAACTGCGCATGCATCTGGCGTGGCGCTGGTTCACCGGTCTGGGTTTCGATCAAGAGATCCCGCATCACTCCACGTTCTCCAAGAACCGACATGGACGGTTTCAGGAATCGAAGCTGTTCGAGGAACTGTTCGAACAGATCGTGTGCCAGTGTGTGGAAGTGGGACTGGTGCAGGGCAAGCACCTGTCGGTCGATGGCAGTTTCGTGGAAGCCAACGCGGCCAAGGAGAGCCGCATTCCACGGGAGCAGTTAGCGGAAGCGGCACAGGTCCACCAGACCGTGCGCCAGTACTTAGTGGAACTGGGAGAGCAGAACCCAGTGGCGGAGCCGGTGCATGAACAAGACCAGGTTTCGACCACCGATCCGGACTCCACCTATGCCACGAAAGGTGGCACGCCGGCACGCCTCGGTTACTACGACAACTACCTGGTGGACAACCACAGCTGCGTGATTGTGGGAGTGCAGGCCACGGCGGCGCGCATGAGTCAGGAAACCGTGGCCGCGCAAGACATGCTCATCCGTTTCGTACAGTGGCAAGGACGAACGCCAGAATCGGTGGCGGCCGACACGACGTATGGGAATGGGGAGTTCCTGCAGTGGTTGGCGGATCGGAGCATCACTCCCTATATGCGAACCCGCGACAGTATCCACAGAAAGAGCAGCCCGTTCTTCGGTCCCGAGCGTTTCACGTACGAACCCGAAAACAATCGCTATATCTGCCCCGCGGGCCAGCCCCTGAACTACGGTGGCCGAAGTCATCGGAACCACGCTTGGACCTATATCGGGACACGTAAGCGGTGTGGGGCGTGCTCGCTAAGACCGCAGTGCACCAGCGCTGCCTTCCGGTGCCTTGTCATCCACCAGAATGAACCAGCCCGGCAGCGCGCACGAGAGTTGGCCAACACGCCCGAGTTCGCCCAGGCACAGCGGCAAAGAAAGAAAGTGGAAGCGCTGTTCGCGGAACTCAAGAATCAGATCGGGCTGCGGCGCTTGCGCCTGCGGAGATTGAAGTTCGTGCGGGAGCAGTTTTTCCTGGCAGCAGCGGCCCAGAACATCAAGCGACTGGTACGGTTCCTCAGCCAACCGACAAGACCGGTTCTGCCAGCCACCAGTTAGCCGAATTCAGAGAGAAGATACTCGGCCGGGCTTGCTCGCAGCCGAAAAGATGCTCTGCTGACGGACTTTTTCAACACCCACGCCTGGTTACATCAATCAGAAGGGCGACTCTGTGAAACTAGAATCGACAATTCCGTGATTGCCCATTGGGCGTCGCCAATACCCAGAGACTTCTTCCCCTTCAAGTCCTGAACCGCATAACCATCGCTATCGGTGCGCCGAACGGATGCAATCTTGCCAGACGAACCCGGCGTCCATAGCAGTACCAGCTCATCGAGGCTGAAGATCGGATAGGTGCTACGCAGCTGCGGCTGCGCGAGCGCCCGGGCGACAAAATCCTTCATCGTAGGTGGAGTGATTTCGGCCAAACGTGACCAACGCAACTCCCGCAACCCTTGCAGACTATTCCGCTCAAATTCAATCCCCGCCTCCGTCGGAATGAATTCGGTGTGCAAGCGATTCATCTCCGAAAGATTGGATTCTGATAGCAGCCACGCTTGGAGTGTCTGCGCCGCAACCTCAGAACTTTGAGTTAACAGTTTTCCCGAGAGAACATCTTTGGACCAGAACTCACCGAAAAAGCTTGCCCGACTTGGAATCCACCCGATGCGGGCCTCTCGGGTGCCCAGTCGTAGCCCTTTCTGGTGTGAACCGAACGGAATTACTTCTAACGCAGGATGGATTCCTTGCAGCGCCTGCAGAATCTCAGTGAGCTGATCTTGCGCCATACATCAGTCTCGATTCCTTGGAATTCTCTAACCGAGCAAACCGGAATGTAGCCTAGATCAGTATCCGCTCACAACTGTTGTAACATCGCGTTTACACTCACTGACCTTACCTTGAGGCTGACTGTCGCGGCCCTAGATCCGTGGTCGGCGAAGCGTTCACGTCGATGCAGGAGGCCAGATGAACCCGCCTCACTGTGACGCCGGCGCAAGCGGCGGGAGTGGCGGTGAAGAGGTCCGCGGCCGGGTCATCGTGGGTCACCCGCTAGTCAACCGCCGCTGAATATAAGATCATCCTCAGGATGGACGACGATCTCAAGAAATACGCGGACGCACTTTACGATGCTGCTCAAATGGAGTCGGCTCGGAAAGCGCGGCAGCGCCGGGCCGACGCAATCGAGACAAGAAGTCTGCACGCCTCCATCTTACCCCTAAGTTGACCGGATATCAGGGTCATGATCGAGGTTTACGACAATCACATTGGGCGCTGCGTAGCTGCGAGGTTGGAGTCGTACGAAACAGCCTACGCCGAGGCAGGCCGAACACCCACCGAGCAGGACTTCGCTGAGATTCTGGAAGATTGCAAGTCGGTCCGCATCCGCGAAATAGGGCACTCGGCGAGGGCGATCAAAGGGTTCATTGGCCCGCGCGCCGTCGTTGGAGTACCAGCGCAGGATGCCCAACCCCAATTAGAAAAGAGCTCGGCTCACGGGTACGACATCGTCGTGCAGAAGTGGAAAACATGGAAGGCAAAGACTCAACTCCAGCCGGCTCCGGCCAAGGTTCAAGGGCCAGAGAAGCAGACTGATGTATCGATCCTCACCCACAAGAAGCCTGAGTTCGAGATCGCCCTCGCCAGCCTCGCGTCGAAGGGCGACACACCGTGTGCTCTTCTCTTCCTGGATCTCGACAAGTTCAAGTCGATCAACGACACACTTGGACACCTAGTCGGTGATCAGGCATTGAGAGAGTTCGCTAATGGGTTGCTTCGGGCTTGCGATCGGAAGGGCGCGATATACCGAGTCGGTGGTGACGAGTTCTGTGTCCTACTTCCGAACCACTCGCTCGATGAGGCCGCGGCGGTGGCCGAGCGCATCCTTCGCGAGGTGCGAACGGTCAAGATAGCGGAACTACCGGATGGTCTCAGCACCAGCATCGGAGTAGCGTGCTTCCCCGAGTCGGCCGGCGACCATACCGAGCTAGTTTCGCAAGCTGACGGCGCCATGTACGTGTCGAAGAGGGCGGGCGGCAATCGCGTGAAGCAGGCTGATCGGAGGTGACCCTTGCCGGTGGGGGCTCAGTTGACTTGCCCTGTTCGCTTCATCTCCAGGGTGACTCTGCTCTCCAAGCTCAACCTGCGAATCTCCGCCCGTAAAGCCTCTGCATCATCGCGCTCACTCCCATCCGGGTTGGTGAAGGTAAAGTGGCACCAGCACTCGCAGCACTCGGGGCAAACCCTGTTGGGTGGATCTTCGAGAGCCAGGTCCTCGGGCTGAGTGATATTGCACACGTCCGCATGCTTCTTGGTCCGTGCGTCGCCTTGGGTTTTGGGATCGAGGCTCAATTGGTCTCTCTCGCCCACCACGACAGGAATCTTCGCGCGGCAGGTGGACTCGGTCAAGACCAGCATCGTGAAACTACCAGATGGTCTTTCATCGCCGGATCCGTCTGCCTAGCGGCTTCCGCGGTTCAACTCCGAGGTCTGCCGCATGGTCGGTGGGCCTTATGCGCCGAAGGCGTCTGGACGCGAGTACAATCGGGCGCATGGCAATGCATGTGAAGATGGTGTTCGACGGGACAGCCTACTGGCTTCTTTGGCACCGGGAGTCGTTCTCTCCGCCGGACACTTTTCCAGCGGGCTTCCACCACGCTAGCGGTCCTTTTGAAAATCCGCAGCTGGCCAAGGAAAAAGTCACCGCTGATTGGAAGTTGATCGACTACACGGTCCGATAGCGAGTCTACTAACCGCCGAATGGATGTTATTTAGTGTGGTTTGATGCTGCGGAACGCATTGTAAGTGCCTCAACGTACAACGACGTAGAAGATCCTGTCCTTTTTCAAGACCGCCTGTTTCAACCACTCACACATCCCTCCACGTACGATCGGCGGCTAAGGTGGTTCGACCTCAGTCTACAACATTGCAACCAGCAGACTGGAACGAAAGGGCGGCGGCCCCCAACGATGGGAGACCCAGCGGCAGCGGCCGCCAGCGTCACTTGTTGAGCGGGAGTGTGGCCGGCCGGATAGCAGATTGTGCGGCGGGCGCAAGCAATGTGGACAGCGCTCCCCAGATCTGCGCCTTGTCGCCCAGGGAACTTAATCGGATTGCAGGTGGCCGCGGGTGAATACGCCGCACCACCGTCTCCACCGTCTCCAGCAGCAGCTCGGGCGCGCCCTGAACAACGCCGCCGTTCATCACGACCAGTTCCGGGTCCAGCACGCTCATCAGGTTGGCCACTCCAACACCCAACATCGTGAAGCTGTTCTCTATCACGGCGCGGGCCTGCGCATTGCCCTGGTGCATGGCGTTAAACACGAAGCGCGCGTCCCGTTCTTCCGCCAGGGTGGAAGCGTTCATCCCGTTTCCGCTCGGCAGAACCTTGCGACCCTCCGCGGCCAGGCCCAGGCCTGACACGTAGGTCTCGAACTGCCCCGTGTCGGGAAAGTCATCGTTCCATTTGGTCCAGTCCACGTTCATCTTGAAAATCTCTCCCGCCGATCCGCTATGGCCGCGGCAGATTCTGCCGTTCACGAATACGCCCGCGCCGATCCCCGTACCGAGAGCTATGAAGACGAAGTTGTCGACGCCCTGCGCCACCCCGCGCCAGTGCTCTCCGATCGCGGCCATGTTGGCGTCGTTGTCGAGGAATACCGGGATCTGGAACGCGTCCTCCAATTCCTGGCCCAGATCCACTTCGCGCCAGCCGGGAACGTTGTTGGCCTCGAAGACTTTGCCGGTTTGCGGATGCACGGCTCCAGGCACACCAATCGCGATCCCGCGTAACGACTCGCCCTCCGGGACCAAGCGCCCGATGCCCTCTCTGATCTGCACGATCACGCCGCGAGCTCCAGCTTCGGATTTCACTCGTTCCCGGGCTTCTTCGAGAATCTGCCCGCGCGCATCCGCCAGCACGAAGCGAAGATGGCTGGCGCCCATGTCGACGGCCACGCCGTAGGTCGGTACCGCGCTGACCCGCTCTGGTTGAGAAGTCAAAATAGCATCTCGAATGCACCCGCGACGCCTCTGCGGTAGCGCGGGCACGGCCCAGCAAGGAATCAAAAATCAATCTATTGAAACGATTTAATCAGAGAAAGTCAAGGCGGACCAGCTCGCGTCCATGAGGGGAGTTGCGGCTGCTGTCAAACCCTGGGAATGGTGAGGAAGTAGGCCCAACCCCCTCAACGGGAGGCCGCCCGATCACCCGCCGGAATCTTCCCGGCGAGCCTGCTCGCCGCATCGTGACGCTATCCTGGACGTCCACACGTAACGCTGCTTGTCTCGAAAATCGGGCGTTTCCAAACGTCGCGCAACAGGCCCTCCCCTTCGTGAAAGGCAATGCGCACCGGACTATGGGTTTAGAGCAGAGCGAATTCTATCTCAGTTGTCTCCCCAAGCAGCTCGGAGTCGCATCGTGTAAGGGTTGTGGCAATTCTCCACTGCGCCCGCACTTTGGCAGGACTCGCGAAGGTTTCGCCCCAGTCCGTTTCCCACCTGTGTTTTGAGCGCCTTAAAGCCCGCCCCCCCGCCACGGCTGGTTACTACCGTCACTATCCAACCGTTACCTGATCTTCCATACTGAGCGCATTCCGCAACTGTGTTCCGGATGATGGGTTTACAAAACCAGAGCCAGTCCGGCGCTCGCCGCGGTCATCGGGTCCGGGCGCACGGACCTCATCGCTCGTCAAATCGACAGACCCCTTGGGAGGGCCGCAGCTATGAAAACTCTCCACCGTTTTGCCCTTATGAATTTATTGCTCGCGGTGTTTGTGTTGTCGGCCGCGCTCTCCGCCTTTGCCGATCCCCCGGGACGGGCGGTTCGCCTGAAGTACATTTCCGGGGCCGTGTCCATTCAGCCCGGTGGAGTCAACGACTGGGTCGAAGCGGTTGTGAACCGCCCCCTGACCACCGCCGATCGCGTCTGGACCGACAAGCAGGCTCGCGCCGAGTTGCATCTCGGCAGCGCCGCACTTCGCATGAACGCGGAGACCAGCCTGACTTTGACCAACGTCGGCGACGATATGGTTCAGATCGAACTCGATCAGGGCACGCTGAATCTTCACATTCGTCACCTGTTCGGAGGTGAGACTTACGAAATCGACACGCCCAACCAGGCATTCACCATCTTGAAATCGGGCGACTACCGCTTTGACGTCGATCCCATCGCCGACACCACCTCCGTCGCCGTATGGCACGGCGAAGGCGAAGCCAACGGTCAGGGCCCGGGCGTGAAACTGCGTTCCGGCGAACAGGCCAGCTTCACCGGCGGCACTACTCTGCAGCACCAGATCGGCAACGCACCTGGCTTCGATGGTTTCGACGACTGGTGCCGCGTCCGCGACGACCGCGAAGACCATGCCAAGTCGTACCAGTACGTTTCCGCCGACGTAGTCGGCGCCGACGATCTCGATGAGTACGGGAGCTGGCGGACGACCGGAGAGTATGGCGCAGTTTGGGTTCCAGCGGTTGCACCGGGCTGGGCGCCGTACCACTATGGCCACTGGGTTTGGGTCGAACCCTGGGGATGGACCTGGGTAGACGACGCTCCCTGGGGCTTTGCTCCCTGCCACTACGGACGCTGGGTCCACTACGGAGGATTCTGGGCATGGGCACCGGGGCCAGTTGTGGTTGTGCGTCCTGTCTATGCGCCCGC
>Ga0210408_10001385_pt1 | contig 25645 bp, 46 predicted proteins | sample IncBWH4MmetaG_FD_155471 | JGI IMG/M metagenome (GOLD analysis project Ga0210408, IMG submission 155471) | Forest soil microbial communities from Barre Woods Harvard Forest LTER site, Petersham, Massachusetts, United States - Inc-BW-H-4-M | ecosystem: Environmental > Terrestrial > Soil >...
CGTCCAATCGCGTGGCAGAAGCCTGTCCTAGAAGATTCGCACCGGTTCCGGAACGACCTATACCTGCGCGGGGACCTGCGGTCGAGCCTTGAACAAGCGCCTGATCCGCGCCCGTAGTAGATTCCGTGGCCGATTCAGAATTCTGAAGCGCAGCCCAAGTTTCCGCCGGTACCTTGGGGGTTTCCAGAAGGTGAAATGCTTCGCTAGCGGGGCCGTCAACGGTGAGAATCTTGCCGATTCCCGTTCGGATCATCTGCGTCGGGGCGTTGGAATCGCGAGTACGTGTGTAGATAGGATTAACGCCGAAGCTCAACATCTTGAGAATGGCATTGATTGTTCCCTGATCCACGCGCTGGTTCTGACCTACAGTCAGACCAATTCCCATCCCATAAAAAGCCTTGGGACGATTCCACCAATTGGCGGACAAGAAGGGGATTTTCCCGAACTGATTTTTATCGCTATAGATGGTTTTCTTGCGATTTAGAACGAGTATTTTTCGTTTCTTATCCCAATATTCAAGTACTTCTAATTTCTTAGCCAGAGGGTCGGCGCTAACTACAGCAGTCTCTTCTTCCGCGTGGTGGACAATACCTACGACTTGTGATTGAACTTCACTTCGGAGAGGACCCGGTGTTTCAAATCCTTCAACCGGCGGGTTCCAAAGTTCCTTTAATTTCTCGTCACTAGTATACTCACCCCACGTCCAGCCCGGCATTTGTTTGCCATTTTCGTCAAGGCTAGAATCCTTTAAGTCTTTCAGTGCATAGAAATCCATGAATCGAACATCAATTACATTTCCGGCTTCACGAATATCCGCTACTTTAAGACTTGAATCGACAAGAACACTTCCGAGCCTCCGGAACTCGAAGAATGGTCTGTTCTCATACTTTTTAGTAATCTCAATCTTCGGAGCTTCGTCGGTACTAATCTTCTCGGTTTCGCCGGTTCCAGTATCAATGCTGACTTGGGTACTAATTCTACGAGGAACATCTTTCGAGACTCTTTCAATTCCCCACTTCCAGATACCAGTTCCAAGGTGGGCAAGAGATTCCAGCCCCCACTTCACTTCCCTCTTGAACTGGCAGGCGTCCAAGAGATAGGACATAATGACTGTTTTTTCATCTACAACTGTTTGCGAAGTTCCCGGTCGAGGGCGAAGAACCATCGGCGGGTCTTCAAAGAACAACCCCTTGTATAGTTGCGGTACGACCGAATTGACGACCTTGGCAACAGTAAACCGCTGTACGTTTGGTTCGAGAACATATGTGTTCTCGTAGACAGACATGGGCCGGGGTGCTTGAAACAAAAGATCGGCATCGCGCCACATGAGCGCCCACTGCTTGTTGGCAATCCACGCTTCTGATTTTTCGGCGCAGCCTACGACTAACGCACAAGCATCCTCGATAGTTTTGAGTTCACCGTCGTTGGTGAAATCAGTGCCTTCGAGTACTTTATGCGGATTGCCGTCTTGAGCTAACAGAGCCATTTATTTCTCTTTGCGCGGCGATCTGCCGTCATTAAAATCGTAGAAATATCTAGATTCCTCGTGAAGAGGGCACGGCAAATCATCTTCAAATAGTTGATTTACCGTGACGTGAAGTTCGCATCCACAATCGAGAATGGTGTAGAATTGCTCCTCGCCATTCTCAGTGATTGTGTATGCGGCGGATTGTTTCATTAGTCGTTCTGCGGAGGATTGCCCGCCTGAAGGCTGTAGCTTTGCGGGGCTCCGGAAATAGTTCCGGGAGCTGCGACGATCTGTCCAGATGCAAAATCCGTGAACACTTGACCTTGCTGAGTCGAGAAACTTTGAGTTCCGTTAACCAACTTCTGGGTCGGGAAACCCGGCAGCGTCCAAGTGGTGATGTTGCCGCTATCGTAAGGATTCGCGGTCGAAGAAGCCGCAGGACCCGCCGCAGTCCGAGCCGTGGGAATTAGATTAGCGGGAGTAACAGTTGAAACATTAGCCATAAAATCTCCTGTCCAGATGTGGACAATTAATGACCGCGAATTACAACATCGACAATGTGCTTGCTGGTATTCGCCACGCTCGCGGGAGTTGCAGAAGTTGTAGATAAATTGTTTAGAACGCTGGTTTGTGTGCTGGCAGGTAGAGCCGTAAAGCCAGAATATACTGAATTAGAAGAATACTGCGCCATCGGCACCCAACCACTGCCAACATTGATATAAATAAGATCGGTATGGACGTGATACAAAGTCTTGGGGCTTGCTGGACTAGCCGTTACCGAAAATTGCGGGGGACCACTAGTCTTTTCGGAATAATCAATATAATCCATGTTCCTCAAAAAAGCCCTGATTGGGCAAGAGGGTCGTAATCCAAATCTTGTTCGCCGCCCTGTGCTGAGATCATCGTCTGATCTTGGACCTTAGGAGCGAATGCCCCGAGTCCGTATACCATATCTCGTTGGATTCGTTCCATCCGCTCGTTTATATAAATGGGTTCTTGCGGGGCGACGTAAGCAAAATTCGAGAAATGATTAACTAGCAGAGACAAAGAACACACAATATCTTTAAACTGACCCTTAGGAAATGCTTCCAATTCGTTGTAGATATCTTGAAGCGTATCGATTGCTTTCCAGAAGAATAGTTGGCGAGAACCCAAAAGATTTGCCGGACCCATCGCCTTGATTTCTTTGCTATTAGCTTTGGTTCCCTTACCGAGCGATATGAACTCGAAGGAAACGTTTGTTCGGAGTTTGGCGAGAGTATCGTCAATTCCTCGTTTGAGCCAGCGAGCGCCCATTGAATCTTCAACGGCGACCCGGCGGGGCTTCCATTTGTGGGCGAAATTGGCCATTATTTCAGGAAGCTCGTGCTCCCCGAACCGACCGCGCACCATGTCAACAATGTAAACACCCTGCGTCGTGAACAGCCCGCACATGCCTACAGTATATTTGGCGGTCTGTTTTTCCGAATAAGCCAAATCCCATGCCTGAAAGACAATTCCGGTTGTAGGCAAAGTATCAACTGTGGCCGCAATCATAACGTCGCGGCGAAACTTAGTCGAATAAGCTTTATTTAAATCAAGAAGGAATTGAGAGAAGAAGCTGGCCGGATCAGTCTTCAGCGCGTCCGCATACTCATTTTGCAGATACTTGAGCGTTATTCTTTCCGGAAACCAGAGTACTATATTATCTTCTGTTAGCTGATCGGGCATGTGATTCTCGAAGCCCGGTTTGGCCGTGTATGCTGGATGTAGAAGAATCTTTACTTGTGGCGGAAGTCCTTTTTTATCTCTTTCTTCTTCGTCCTTAATCGTGGACATCAAATTATCATTTACATGGTACGGAGTACCGATACGATCCTTATACCCGTATGGTTCGCACAATCGCCGGGCCATGCTGATCTGGGTATTGACGCTCTTAATACGCTCGGTAGTACGAGTATTTTCAGCGTTTGTACCGTCGTCGATTTTCAGAATATCGCAGTGCGTACCAGTTGTGTTTTTATCCAGAGACGTGGCGCGGATCGTAGGCCCCGCAACTTCTCTACGACGAGCTGGAGTTACCCATTCAGGTTTCAATCCGGGATCGATTTCGCAGTGCTCCGGGAACAAAACTTGATATAGTTTAAGTTTTCCGTCATCCCTTGTTTTAATCGAACCGTCCGAATTAAGAGCAATATGCCCTTTTATCAGGCCGGTAAATTCTTCTGCCAATGGCGAAGTTCCGGTCATGATGTTGATTCGGATATCGGGGAAACACGAGAACCACTGGATACAGTCCACGATGTCGGCGGTTGACTTAAATCCGCCTCGACAAAGCATCAACAGACGATCATGAAGACCCTCGTCTGCTTCCGCGAATGCTTTGAAATCTATAGCGGCGGGGTCTTTCTTAACAAAGAAATCCGTGAAGATTTCCTTATGACAATCCGAGAAATATTGGTAGCCTAGAACTTCTTTAGCAAGCCAAAACCCGTCAGTCTGGGCGCGGTGACGAAGTTCAAGACCTTCCTTGGACAGATCGTATCCATACTGCTCTTTTATTTGAGCGGCGCATCGGCCCCACCACGGAGCCAATAACTTTTCTTTAAAGTCTTTTGTTAACCGCTCGTATCCCATTTACAGTTTGCTTTTAACGACGTTCGCTTCTTTGACAAACAGAGCTTTGACTTTACGAAGAACGGAAGGAGTGAAAGCTCCCACGACCCAACCCAAACCTGCGTACACAAGATGTAAAACCATTATTTCTCCTTTAAGCAGCGGTAATGATAAATTTTGGTTTGTTGTTTGCTGCTACTTTTCGAATCCAGATTAAAAATTCTTCTACAGACATATCGAGGCGTGCTTGATTGCATCTACGATGTGCTGGTGCTACATTTTCTTTTGTATTGGGTCCGCCGACTGACATCGGAATGATGTGATCTAGACTCAATGTTAAGGGATCGTCCAACTTTACAATAATCGGTTCTTTGCAAAGATGACATTGAAATCCAGACTCGTGTACAATCTGCTCCCATTCTGCAACGGTCAGGGCGGACTCGACTCCTAGCAATTTCGCCCTTCGTCGAGCCACAATTACGGCTACATTGAAAGGATTATTTTCTCGATATTTGCGATTCTCAGATCGCACCTTTTCTGGATTTCTTGCTCGACGTGCCCGTTCCGTGGCGTTCGATACTGCACGATTCCTTTTCTTCCAAGGAATAATATTTCCAAATTCATCGCGTATTGCTTTGTTAATCTGGCTTTTAGCTGGCATGTTTAATGATGCCAACCCTTCATTGTATGCGCGAATTCGGCCATTTTACGAACGTGCTCGTTTTTGGAACCACGAGCTGCCTGAAGCTTTTCGTCCGGAATCTTGGTTCCTTCTGCTACGCCGAGTGCTCTATGAAGTCCACCTTTGTTAAGGTGGTGAAGACTGCGATAAAGACTGACATTTCTTGGTTTAGCCATTGCTTTGTATCCTATTGATTCTATGAATAATATCAATTTGTAGTTGACAATAAACTGATGCTTTGCTATTCTTATTTAGAAATCTTGTTCGATGTCTCAAAGCGCTATTCGCCCGAGGGGTGGTCGCCAAAGAAATGGGTATCGTAATGATATTTTTGACTTTAATAATATGCTCGGCTAGTTACTACGTTGTGGACGCGCAAATGCAAGTAAGACGATTTGAGCGTGAATTCTGGCTCTACGCAAAGAAATATTGGCTATGAATTGTGCTGGATGTGACAAACCAAGCAAGTTCCAAGTTGACGAAGGATGGATACGTGTCGAATGTTGGAGCAAAGATTCGTTGAATAATCCACAATATCTTGATTATTGTCCGGATTGCTGGGAGATCATGTTTTTGTCTTTAATTAAGCGTGACCTCGCTCATTGCCCATATTGTAATGAACCGCGTTCTATCTGTATAGACTGCGGAGTTGAAACCAAACCGGACAAAGGTTCTGCTCGTTGCCCTACATGTTGGAAAGATCGATGTGAAAGTGCGAACTAATTGATATTAAAAATCAGACTCTTTCGGATATGGTTTTCTATACATCGGATTGAAATCAGGAGTCTTAGTTGATTTTACTGCATCCGTTACTGGATTTGATTTAACAGAAAAATCTGATTCTTTGGGGCCGCTTTTGGCCATTGGGTTGAAATCTGGCGTTCTTTTCGCAGGAATAATCGTCTCACCCGCGTGAACTTTTGCCATTCCTGTTTTCTGAACAACTCCGCCATCCTCGTAACTGGATGGATGCGCCAATCCCACAGCGTTTTCCATTTCTTCAATGCCGGGGTCACCCGCGTCGGCTTCTTTTTCACCCTCGTTTGGTTCAGTCATATGCTGCATGACATGATCCATAAGCCCATCGGTATCGTGAGTAACGTGTTCCTCGTCCGGATGAAGATGCATATGAACATGGACATGCTTGACGATGTGCCCGCCAGAAGCGCCTTTACGGATTCGCATTTCAGCGACTTCTTTCTTGGGCATATCCGACTCATCTTTCTCGTGAGAAAGAGCACCCTCCGCCATGCTCAACGCGGCCTTGATGTGGTTCTTGTGCTCGGGCGTGAGCACATGTTCGCCTTTCTTCATCTTGTAAGCCCCGTCTTCCGGTACCGTACCGCCGTCGTGCATCTGGCCTTTCAGCCATTTATCTACGGGCAGTCTTTTTTCCCCGCCCTTTTCTCCATATTTGCCGCCGGGATTAACTTTGTCCTTGGAATACACCATCGTCCCTTTAGGCTGGGGGGCAGCAGTCGGAACCGGAGGGGAAGACAAAGCCTGCTTTGCGTTGTTGACCATTTCGCTCTTGGCTTTGAATTCTCCGCCAAGACTCTTGGCTTCATCTGCAACGGATTTAACATTCCCAACCATGTCACTTAACGGATTTTGCATAATTACCTTTTCCAATCACGAATGCGCCGCTTGGCGTATAATTCAAGTCCAGTGCTAGGATCGTATTGCGGATATAATTGCCGGAAAGCTCGAACGGCCCGATGATATTCAGATGGCAGTTTCCCCGCCGAATACAAATACAGGAAAGCTATTGTCGGGGAGCGGCTTAATCCATGGTTGCAATGAATGAGTACTGATTTGTCTTTTCCGAGACTGTCTTTAATAAAGTTCAATGCTTCGTTTACTACAGCATCAGGTACGAAATCAGGTTCGTCCGCGTCAATCAAATTCAAATAAAGATTGCCGGGCCGTTTAGCGACGAGATATTCATGACCCTTTGGAGCGCCCATAGATTCATACTTCAAAAGCGCTCGGTGCGAGAAATCACCATCTTTGCAGGCGTGAATTACACTCATGCCTCTTTTTCTTGCTTCGGGCACCGACCCGTCCCCGCCAACGTAAAGCCCTTTGTATACTTCCTTCAAGTTCTCGTCACTTCCGAAATAACAACGTACGCCCAAACAAATGGACAGAATGTTGATAGCCACGATCCCAGCATCAAAAGCAAATCACCGATACTCATCCAGCCGTCATGAAAATCAAATACATCCGCAAGAAAATTTAAATGTGTCTGAGAGGTCATCAATACATGGCCTTCCTCGTCAATTCCTTCGGGCATAACGTGAGCCGCCGCGTAACTGTTCATCATGACCGGAAAAGTATCGTGATTGGCAATCAAAACCAACTGGTTCGATGCGGCACCCGTGAGACCAACGGCGTACGGAAGCAGCAGTATCCATAAAGACGCGGCGCGGAAAGTAGTCAGGAAATTCTTCATAGGCCCCAACAACAGAGCATCAATTAAAGTCGCAGCCCTGCGAGGGCTCCCTCTGTTCGACTGATTAAGACGTTAAGTAGTCGCTACCCGATCTCAGTTTTCTTATCTTACTTTGTTCAGAGTCTTGGATTATTTTCCAATAGTCTCGTGACAGGAGGGAGTGAAACATATCGAAACACACAGAACAAACTTTATTATAAACAGTGCTTATATAGCGGGGCGGACTCGCACCACCGATTGGATAAATCCCACCGTCAATTTCGGCAAGATTGTATACAAACAAGCCACATCCGGTGCATCGCCACGGCTCTATAGCGCCAATGTCGGTACTGTCGGGTTTGGGTTTCTCTTTCATAACCCACCACATATTCTAAAAAATGGTCAAGCCCTTATAAATCGCGCTTTTTCTAAATATACCGCGCTCTCCTATAATTCGTCTCCATTCCTCAAATGCGGGGCCGTGCTCATCTCGGAAATCAGTTGCCACATGGCACATTTCATGAACAAGAATTGCGATAGCTAGTCGCCAGTCATTTCTCAAATCATTACTAATAACAATAGTTCCGTAATGCCGGGACTCTATATCGTCTTTCCACGCCAATCCACTATTGTCTTCTTCTAGTTGTTCATCTTCTTCTAAATCTTCTTCGCTAATCCATCGCACGCAAATATTAGAGGGTAGCGTTCCGTGGAAGAATCTACGGTTTATTTTGTTGTACCAAGTTTTTAAGGTCTTGTCCGAACGCATTCTTAGCCCCCATATAGACGTTTAGTCAGCCATATGGCAACCATAGCTCCGGACAAGGTTCCTATCTGAAAGGCCCAATAACCGTATTTCCAACTACGAGACCGAGGGTCTTCAATCATCAATTTTTGCATCGCGAACCATTGCGTCAACCACAGTGCTTCGGTTACGAAAGTCCAGCCATAGTCAGCTTTGACATAAGCTCTCGTGCAGGCAACAATCAGAAAAGTGGAGATGAATTCAAGGACGGTTAGTTTGGCGAATAGAGTCATATTTGGTATTAAAAGAGTCTTGTCCCGGACCCTCATCCGTCCACGGATACTGTTTCCCGGTTGGTTTGTCCGGAACTGGACAAGTATTCGGAGTGTGTTTCTCGAATCTGGAATTGCTCTGACGTTTGGGATTCGGATTCATCTTGCACACCAAGTCGATAATAGAATTCTTGAAAGCTGGGAATCGGTTGTTTGCGACGTTCACAATCAATGATGTGAGCGATGTATCCGATTTGCCGGGGGTCTTCAACGTACAACAATTTATTGAGCAATACCTGCTCTAATGAGAGAATCCGGAGGCGCATACGAGGGCCGCGTTCTTCTTTCTTGCGCGGCCCCGATGCGTTCTTTCTGTTCTGCTTTGCTCGTCTTTGCTTGTTCTTTTCAAGTAATTCGAGCTGTTTCTCTTCTAGAGTCATTACGTGCCTTCTAATTAGACAACCTGCAAATTGAACGTAGTCAACTGCATAGTCTGCGTGGTATCACTAACACCATTCTGGATTGTCGGAACAAACGAAGCCAGAGGATAATCCGTAGTGGTATTTACACCAGTAATAGGTTCTGTCTGCGAAGCGGAGGCGAAAGCAACGGTAACGCCGCCCGTCAGAGACGAGGACGACGCAATCGTAACTTGACTTCCGGCGACGTAGACTACCGGAGCAAAGAACGTCAGAGTATTAGCATTTGACTCTCCGAAAAACTGCTGAGTAACAACAAAGTCATAGAAAGTACCAGCAGTCAGAGAGATCGAGCTAAGCGGAGTATAGGTATTGGTGCCGCTGGCAGTACGTGCGCCTGAAACAGTCGTATTCCACGGGAAAATCTGCATACCCATGTAAACGCCCTGTGTTGCGCCGTGTGCCTTGATCCACCCGCCGTAGGTAACTTCGAATCGTCTACCATTCAAAAGATTCGAAGAAGGAGAATCAAGGTAAAAATTGCCTGCCGTAAGACCTGCGGTAACGCCCGCCGCGCTAACCTGCCACAACTGAGCAGATGTGCCGGTCGCAGATGTCATCGCGCTAAAAGCTACAGGAGCTTGTGCAACTACTTGAGCCATTGTGTTTCCTTTTAAAAGGTCCGCAAGTATGGTATTAGCATTTTGCGGAGCCTTGATTTATGCAAATGATCTCAGCCGTTTGGCTAAATCATCAGCAATCTTGTTTTGTTTGCGGGGAATCCACGCAATTTCTAAACTTGATACTAATTTTCTGATCTGATCCAATTTACTTTTAATGAACGGGTCTCTGTGGGCCGAATTAACTGCAATTACGGAATCACCAAATATACTTAAGTCTGCACCAGCACAATCGAGGCGACGTATGAAACAATCAAGCCCTTCGGACAGGCCGCGCAATTCTACGGATTCTTTTGTATCATCCGTTAATCCATATCCATAATCTATCGGTACGCCATTTAAATATAAGACAAAGCCGAACGAAGATTGCCCGTCTTTGAAAGCACCGTCAAAAAATAATTCGTATAGATTCGTCATCGAGGTCGGAAATGCACCAACAGATATAATCCAGTCAATTGAATAAGAATGGATATCACTGCAGCAAAGGTTCGTATGCGTTCCAGCATGGGCCTAATTTTCTGATACTATACCTGCTCCAAAATGTCTTCGGGCAGTTGGTTGGCGATTAAAATGTTCCATCAATGGATGGTCGTGGTGATGTTTCTCAATTTCAACATCCGCCTTGGCGGGATTTCTCATATCGGTCATCATGGAGCCCGTTGCATTGCTGGTATCCATGTTCCGAGATCGAGTAGGCAATTCCTCGTCGGATTGCGGCTTTACACCTTTTGGATTCGGAAACTGCTTTGCGCCGATAACAACATCATCCGCCATATTGTTTTCCTAGCTCATACATCAACTTTGGCCCATTTGTATGAAGCGTAATTCGCGATTCTTCCGAAAACTTCTTTATACACACATCACAATGACAGACTTGAAAGCGTTCATCCATTGCCGGGTAGATTCCATTGGCAGAGAGGATTTTGCCCACCCAGCGGTCCTCGGCCCATTCCTCTTTTGGCCAAGGAGTGTCAACAATAAACTGCATTGATTTGCGACTCACCCAGTAAGCCGCACCACTAATAAAATCTCCGCAAGAGAATCCTTTATAATCTGTGGCTTCGAATTCTCTAAGAAGACGGTCAACATGGACGAAAACATCATCATCTATCTTAAGAACGTAATCGTATCCGCAGTCTAGAGCCCAGTGAAAAATCTTTTGTACTTTGGCGGGCAGATTGGTATAGTTGTCAGGAACATCAAGAAATATTTCATCCAGATTTGGGCAACGAGTCGCTTCGGAGGGGAAATGTCCGAAGAAAAACTTTAAATCAATCTCGTCTTTGTATCTTTGCCACGTCTTGTACCATGTTTGGCGAATCGCACTAGATCGAAGATCATTAACGCCGTTGCTATGCGCGGCCCCCGCATCGTGGTAAACATACTGATGGCAAGTAGGAATGGCAATGAGTCGCCTCATTTACGTTTCCACGATTCCCACACGAACGGATAATTAAACGATTCGATGTGTGTCTTTGCCAGATCAGCTCGTATTTGGCTGCGGAGGTTCTCGGCGTTTGGATGAAAATTGTGGAATTGAACTTGTACGTTTTTAAATTTTGAAATATTTCCCGTATCTATTAATCGGCGAAGTATTTCAAATTCCGCGCCTTCCGCGTTAATGCTTATAACAGCTATTTCTTCTTCGAAGCACAATTCAGCAATATCTCGCAGAGGAACATTTTCTACTGCTGTACTAGATTTAAATTCGCTGCTATGTATCGTATCTTTGCTAAGAGACGCGGTACCATTGCGGTTGGAAAGCCCGGCATTAATAATGTGCACTCGTGGATCGGTTTTGAATCTTCGTTGGCAATCGTCGTAAAATTCTTTTATTGGTTCAAAGATATATACTTTGGACGGACTATAGTGCTCCAATATGCTCGCCGTCCACGAACCTCGGAAACCTCCTACATCCCAAATTACGGCATTGTCCGCATCTGGATATACTTTAGTATCTTCGTGGTCGCTGTATTTGCCCCAATACAGCGTGTGTATCATTTCCGAAAGAGTCTGGTCAATACCTTTTGTTATTTGCCAATGGGGAAAGTCAGATTTAAACTTAGCCAGATCGCTAATATAACAAACATGGTCACCAACTCGCGGGGTGTCAACGTACTCATAATTAATCTTCTTGCCAATCAGCGATTCTATTTTATCGATGGCTTCAAGAATAGAAATACTATTTTCTCGACCCCCGCCCATGTTGTAGACGGCTCCGCATTTCGGATTCTTGATTATCTCGTCCATAGCGCGAACAACATCGTAGCTATGGATATTGTCCCGGACTTGCTTTCCTTTATAACCGTAAATCTTATATGTCTTGCTTTCAATGGCACACTTAACTAGGTAGGAAAGAAACCCGTGAAGCTCTACTCCCGAATGTCCCGGCCCAGTCAGGCATCCGCCGCGAAGAACTGCGGTCTTAAGACCGAAATATCGTCCATACTCTTGAACCAAAATATCGGCAGCAACTTTCGAGGCCCCGAAGATTGAATGTGTGCTCTGATCAATTCGGCATGTTTCGTCGATTCCGCGCTTATCTTCGTCTTTGGCAAAATCGAATCTATTCGGCAGCTCTATCAACAATTTTTCGTTCGGCGCATCCCCGTAAACTTTATTGGTACTCATGAAAATGAATACCGCTTGGGGTGCGTACTTCCGGGTTGCTTCCAGAAGATTTAGAGTTCCTACCGCATTGACATCAAAATCGGTGACAGGAATCTCGCGGGACTTGTCATGTGAAGGCTGCGCCGCGCAATGAATTACAACATCAAACGGGCCATCGAGGTCTCTAAAAATCCAATCAATCGTATGGCGATCCCGAATATCCGATTGGTGGTGCTTATAATTAGGAACGCTGTGCACAACTCTGTGCAGATTCCAAAGAGTATCTCCGGCCTCGCCGAAAAACTCTCTCCGCATGTTATTATCAATTCCAACAATCGTATGTCCCTGATTGCCGAAATATTCTACAACCTCGCCGCCAATTAACCCCGAGGAACCTGTAACAAGAATCTTCATTAGAATCGTTCTGGAATACTGTACTGGCCGCGATGCAGTATCAAAATGCCATTAAAGAACTTATGCGTCCAATCGGTGCGTTGAACCAAAATGTTCATGTTTTGCCAGAAGCGATATTCCGGCTTAATATCATCTATCAAGATCAGCGCTTCCGGACGATGCTCAAAGAGAATTTGTAATTCTGACGGCAGCGGGTCGCCTTCGTCAGCGGTTCCCGGCCCGGCGGGGTGAGCATCTAACCAAATTAGAGGCTTCGAGTCTTTAGAAATTTTTAATATTTCGGACAGTCGATCCGCACTGTTGCCATAAAAGAGATTGACCTTGGAGTATTCTTTAAATCTATCGATACAACTTTCGTAAAGCGGCTTGCAAAGTTCCACGGAATAAATTTCAGAGAAATAAGGAAGCACCGCCTCGATTGTTGCACCCCAGCAAGTTCCGGTTTCAATGAAGGTCGGGAGGTTGAAGCGCCTTCCCAACTCAATTAATAGCGCCTGCTTCCACTCTGCGGAAGGGGACCATTCGCCCACGAATGAAGCCTTATTTAGATCGACAGCCATCTTGAAGGTACAATATCTTTCGGGTCTTCATTTGCGTTCAGAAACCAGCGTTTTGGAGCAATTACCTTACCGCCCCTGCGATCCGCTCCGAGGTACGCGCCCCACCAGCTATACGAACTATTCGCCATAACCGCGTGCTGGCAAAGACTCATTAAATAAAGCTCTTGATCTTCCCTACCCAGATGATTTTTAGTGGTGCGGTCGTAGTTCCCTGCTACGGTCATTTTATACGGCAGGCGAAGATTTTCTTTGCACCAATCCGGCTCATCCGAGAAAACAAAGACGTGCGGGTTGGTTTCTCGTGCCAGAATATTCAGAGCATTGCGATAATACTCATAAGGCAAAACGCCATGAAAATCCGATTTCGTATAGTCGGTTCGTCGGATGGTCAGAAAAATACTATCTTGCCCGGCGGCCTTAATTTGCTGTTCGATTTCCCGACCCCAATCATTCAATGGTCGGGGGGTGAAGTCCTTTTCCAGCGCTTCGCGGATATCGCTGAAATATTGTTCACACTGGAAATACCCCCAGAGTGTACAATTTTTGGAAATTCTAGAGACCATCACAGGGCTATATGGAAGACCCTCTTCACGGATGATCTCTCCGTGCAGCTCTTTGGTGAGCGGAGCGGTTACTCCGGCCCATAACCCCAAAGAATATTGCCGCATGGAATCTTTGTCGAAACTCGAAACATTCAAGGAGAGATCAGTATCCAGACGAGTCGCGGCTGCTTTCGCGGCAGCGTAGATAAACATCTGGTTCGACATTCCGCCTTGAAGATACGCGGTAATCACTGATTAACTCCGTGATGCCGGTACATCCAATCAGTATTAAATTTACGCCCCGCGCCTTCCGAACAATAATGGGAGCTGATATCAACTGCGCAGTCGTCTCGGTAGCTTCGTCCATATCGGGGATCGTGCTTCGCGGAGAAAAACCCGGTTGCGATTCTAGGACCTAAAACCTGTCCTACCCATAAATCCTCGCAAGGTATTTTGGTCTCGGGGCACACACAGGCTGGATGGGTATCTTGTTCAGATAAATATTTCGCCGCCCGCCCAGATAGCCAATATCCGCTTCCACCACTAGCCCACGAGTAACATCTTTGATACACGGCGTTGGGCTGACCTATGGGTCCGTTAAAATATCCCGTATAATCTTGCTCGTAGAACTTTGAAGATAAAAGTCTGTCCGGCCTTACGTATGTATCGGTGTCGCACTTGAATATAAAATCATATTCGTGATCTGCGGCCAATTTGAAGAGTGCTTTCGATTTCTCCGGCAGATTGAAATATCCATCCGGACAATCTAGAATGAATTCGTCCGCGCAATCATCCGGTCGTGCCTTCGCCCCGCGCCCGAGGAAAAAACGATATTCGGCACCCTGTAGATTTCTGAGCCAAGTATCCCTGATGGCCTGATTAAATCCATTGTCCGAATCCCGGACACAACTAAGAATGGCGATTAGAATTTTCATAAAAAGGCCCCGCCCGTCCGGAACGGGGCCGCAGAACTAGAATGTTGGGTAAACCGCAATACCCCAACCACCGGCTGCCAGCGCCGCGCTCAATGTGACAGTAACGACGGTTCCAGAAAGAGAAGCCGTGTAGACGCGCCATCTGAATAGAGAACAACATTGATTGTGGTCGTGACTTTATTAGCCATTTATCTCCTAATTGTTGGTTAGGGGTTTATGGTTAACTACTGCTTAGGGGAGATCGAAAAACCATTATCGGGAAACACCGATAGCCAGAGTGTCCAGCTCCGGCTTTAAAAGATCAAGTTGTCTAGTCTCGTAGCGCATCTTAGAACCGGGGCGCGGAGGGGTAGATTTTTGGCGGGTATGAAATCCCTCCGCTGCGCACGCCCCGGATATTAAATTAGGAGGACTTCTTAAACTTGAGTTCGATCTACATCCAAACCAAGGGGCTCCTCCGAGCCCGAACTTTTAATAAACTCTTTTGCCTTGTCCTTTTTCTGAACATTCTCCCGAAGGCGCATCCAGTCCTCAAACGATCTCGCCGGTTGCTGGATAAGATCACAGTACCACTGGTATTTCTTATAGCACTCTTCGTAGGAGCAGTCCATTATTCCGGACCCTTTCCTTTGGGCCGGACCCTACCAGTTTTTTTGGAGACAATCTTAGTTTCGAAAACGCCGATATCTTTCGCGTCTCCGACATAATCCACCTTCGCTCCCTTGCCTCGTCCAAGGCCAAGACCATATCCGCGAAGAACCGTGTCCCAATACTCCTGAACTCTTTTTGTTGGTTTACCGGCCATGTCTCTCCACTCTTAGATATCGGGGCGGTAAACTATTGAAAATACGTAATTACTCTTGCCGTTTATCGTACGGAACCCACTCTTTTTGCTTATCGGTACATTCCTTAACTGTTGCGCCTATTTGAGTTATCACATCTTCGATTTCTTCTGGCAAGAATTTAAACCATTCTCCTTTAATTCTTTTAGATTCATACACATAATGTGTAAGTTTCTCGAAGGCATGAACGTATTTAACATACCAGTATCGCACAAGATCGAATTCGAATGGCACTCCCTGCTCGACTTGTTTGAACCGGGTATCGGGGGTCTCTAAAGATTGCGTCAACCCTATCTTATAGAAACAAAGTGATTTATTACCGAGAAGATAAATATACCCGGTCGGGGTCCACTTAACCCATTCTCCGGCTTCTTTGGCTTGATACTTCTCCAAAGCCTCTTGGTAAAGTTTATTGTATTTGCGGCTCACTATTCGCTTGCCTTAGAATTTAGGATGTTTTCCAGTTTTAATCGTACCCGTATACGGCGAAGATGAACTTCGGAAATATCCAGAGGTTGACGAGCCAGACGACTTAACGTATGGCCGAACCATCGAGATCGTGGGTTTAGTGAACGGCTTGTCCTTGGCCAGTGCGGGAATGGTGATCAGCAGTACAGCAATAAATGTCTTCATAAATCCTCCACAGATATAGTCTCACATTCCAGTATCAATGTCAATAGGAAATACATATAAATGCCGGATAAATGCAAATACCGGGGAGCTGCTGGGAGGATAAGGTACCCATCTGGCGGGGAAAAACCACCGGGGGTATGTCTAGGAAAAGGGGACCCGTTAGGGATGTTTTAGCTACCCAAGCTTTCGCCGCAAGGTGGTCCCCTCCGTGGGGTAGGCCATCCCCGCCCAAACCCAAGAAAGTAGTGCCTTTACATCCTTCTCCCTCTAGCTAAGTCTAATCGAATCAATGTGAAGCGAGGATAGTGTAGTGCGCTGACCGCGAACGGTTTGCGCGTGGAAACTGGTTTAATCTCCTTCATTTAATTAGTTCTGGTTTCTGGAAACGGGCAGGAATTGCGCGGAGAGTTTGCGCGTGGTTAATCTTTCGATCTGTTTTGCGCGTCGGCCAATGCTAAATAGTCAACGTAGGTCTCGTTTGCGTGTCCTGTGGCGATGAGTGCTCGAATCAGAGGACTATCTATCTCCCATGTTTCAATCGCTATTTCCAGCCATGTTCTACTCTCTGTGGGTTTCTCAGTCATTGCGGGGCACGCCGGGTTCTATCGTACTCGCGGGCATCATTGACACGCTTCCCTGCTCGTCTACAAGCCAATAATAGCGCTCGCCCGATAGACAGCGAATCATGGCGATTCGTCCATAGGGCTTTATTACTTGTCCGAGTTCTAGAGGTTTGCGGGGTTCGCTCATCGCATTGTCATAATACGCTTATTTGTCCAGATGTGGACAGGATTTGTCATTCCTCTATTTGCGGGGCGCGTTGATCCTCACCAGATGCACAGTCTTGCCTGTCGAACCGCAATAACTCTTGATCCAAGCCTTATCGCTAGATCGTTTCAGTGTTTTCTTGCAGTGATTACAATAGTAATTGCGAGGCCGCGCCATAATATTTACCTATTTGTCCACATCAGGACTAGAAACACCAGAACGATTGCGATCAGCAGAAACGAGCAATAACCTGTCATATATCTCCCTACACTCACACTTAGGTAATGAGCCGAAGCATTTGCTGATTTGCGGGGCAATTTGTTTATTATCAGTCATTTATCATGCAGCGATGGCCCGTAAAACATAGGCCGAAAACTCGCACTCATTGCTTCAGCAATCGCTTCGACGATTGGCTCTTTCAATTCCGGATGCTGCTCGATAAGCTCTCGGACTGGCGCAAACGAGTCATATAGACGCATTGACCACGCTTCCAGATTGGCTAGTGATTCATCATCCATTTGCGCGGCTCCTTGTCCACATCCGTACAAACTCTATTGTTCCTACTAATCAATCAAGTTTTATATGTATCGGTCCAAGTCTGCCATTGCTTGCCGGTCGGCATCGGTCACCTCGGCCCGGTCAAACGGATGTGTTTCTAGGCTCATACTGTCATCTTGATACCAGACATGATGGCGGCCAAACGTGCGCTTTGATATCCGAATAAGAATAGGCAATGGTACAAACCAGCGAATCCACCATCGAAACGAGTGATATGTCATTAGCTTTTCATGGCCTTCGGGCGCGTGATTTTTGTCATGAACTTGTCTGACCACTCCATAAACTCAACGGCCCATGCTGGCAGTTCTCTTGGAGGGTGAACATGCCCGTTTCCATCATATGTATCAGCTTGCTTGCTCCTCCAAACTTTCCACAATTCTTCTGGTTTTATCACTAGTAGATCGGCCATTACAATTCCCTGTCAATGCGACGTATGATCTCAATTGCGCGGTCAAAGTAATCGTCCGCATCCGTTGACATTAAACCACGCAATACGTTTGCTACTTCTCGTAGGTCAATTGCGGGGTTGGGCGTAGTCTGTCCGGAACTGGACAAAAATCTGTCGTGGCATTCAAGACAAGTGCAATCCTCTTCGTGGTCTAGGTAGCCTGATAGATTCATTCAATCCTCGCGTTTCTTATGCGGATAGCCTGCCGAATCGTACTCAATCCATTCTGTTTTCGGCGCGTCATACATTACATGCGTGCATCTACAGAAACCAGTTCCCGGCACTTCGGCGTGGTCTGTTTCCTTCCGGCATCGGCGTATGTCGTAATCAGAACTACGAGGTCCACCAGCAAGAGCCTTGCGCAATAATCCGCGTGCTATGCTCAAACCCTCGCCTGATCCTTCTGGCATCCAACTAACACCATGATGCCGATAGTTCCCACAATCGCATACTACTTGTCTGAGTATATCGTCTAGCAGGCTGTTGAGTTCTTGGTCGGTCATTGGAACATTCCCTTACTCAGCATGTATTCCATGAGATTATGCGCGGCGGTCTCTGCTACTGTCCAATTGCCGGACACATCCTGTATGTGCCAATGGCGCTCTGCGAAGTATGCCAGCTTGCCATCATCAAACCTAACAGGGTTTGCGGGGCTTGCAATGGTCATTCCTTCGCTCAATACGTCTAGCAATACCGCGTATGGCTCTCGTTGGCCCTTGCTCTTATAGCTCTTCATAGGCGCTCTGTTGGCATCGCCTCTGTGTTTTGCGAGGTCCGCGAGTATCCCGCAGTAGATGCCAGCACAGAGCCTATTTTTCCCCTAATGCCTTCTCGTATGCTCGAACCGCCCAACCATGATACGCGGCTCGCTGGTTGAGAACGGTCTCAAGCTCTCGTTTGGTCATCTGGCGAGCTTCGGCGAGTGTATCCTCATAGTTCTCTTTGGCGGTCTTGTATTCGATTGTCATAGGCTCATCTCCATATGGTGCTCATCGCAGTATGCGCGGCCCGCTGGCGTGACCACGATTGCCTTATCCTGCTCTACGATCATGCCAGCAGCTAACAAAGCTTTGATTGTCGGCCAATGATGAACGCCGAAATCACCCTTTGTGTACTTCCTCAGTAGCGCGGTCGCTTGTGGTTTGGTTAACATGGGAAATACTATCGCATAGCGCGGGGAAATTGTCAAGCATTAATCCATAAATCTTTAGTAACCTATGGATTCGTTGTCTCAAACCGGAATATGACAAGATACGTCTTGTCTGGTTCGATGTTCATACCACGAAACCACTGCTGAATGTGTCGCTCGGTAATGACTATTTCGGTCGGTGGCGCAGGAATGCGATATTGTGTGGCGTTGTCCATTACGGGCGGGCGGTATGTTTCCCGGAATCCGCACCAGTGGCACCAGCGCTGTGTTGAGCCGTCTGGCAGTATCGGTCCAATCATCGGTGCATAATGCCAATCAAACCGATGAGCCAATCGCATAATTGCGCGGTACAAATATCCGTATATCATTTTGTTGGCAAATCTGATTTAGGGCAAATTTGTAAGAGTGAGTCTATCCTTGCCCAGCCATCCTCTTCCATTTCCCGCAGAGCATACGTACTGGCTTGTTCGCGGGTCATACCGTGGGCAATCAATTCCTTCATTAGCTTTGCATGTTTTGCGAGGTTCTTAAATGCCCGCCGTTCGCTTGTCTTGTAATCTCTGTTATTGCCTAGGCCCATATATTCCTCCAATGCAAAATACTATAGCTCATCATACTGCTTAATGTCAACATTTATATCTGCTTTAGTATCAATGTGTTCCAATTCCTTGCGCAGAAGATCGTAAAATGGTACGTGCTCCGCGTCATTGCCGAACTCGCATTTATCTGGATTCACGGAGCGCCCGCCCATCATCCAATCCATTATGTTCCATAGCTCTAGATGTGTCCATCGGCACATTAGGACTCGGCAAGCTTTGTCTGTTATCTCATCCATAAAATGTCATTAATACATGTATTGTCTGAGTACATTAAACTAGTCCGTCATCTCGGTAGTAGCCTAGTATTTCGCATACTCCCTCAATGAATGTGCAGGCATTCTCGATTACTCGGTCACACTGATATACGCTATTCGCATTGCGGATTCTCTGCTCCTTGATAAACTCTCTGCAATGCTGTTCTAGCTTGTCCTCCTCAATTGCGGGGCGTTCTGTGCTGCTAATGTTCGCTATTTTCGCCAAAATCGCTGATTCTAGTGCTGTACGATTGTGCTCGGGAACTTGCTCGATTTGGTCTTCGGCCCATCTAAGCGTTACGGTCAAATCCGCGTTGTTTTTCCTCATGGTATGTGCGGCTTGTTTGCGGCCAATGTATTGCGAATATAGCGTTTGAGACGCGCATTCGGCGGGTCTGGCTGCACCACGTGGTAAGCTTCGCAATCCTTGCAGTATTGGACGTTGCAATATGCCGGACAAGCCTGTTCTGCATCTCCGCGTGTGGTGAATCGTGTTCCAATGCAAATGGTCATTCCCCCGGCTCCCAGTCCTTCCCGTATTCGTCTACGCATTCTGCCGCAAACTTGGACATTTCCAGCATTGTCCCGAGCGTATAGTTTAGCTTGTGCTTGTCGCAGTATTTGACTGCCGCAAGGCGCAAAGCTTCGCCAAGGTCGTATTCCGCCTTGGACACAAACCCATTAGGGCCATACCACGTTCGCATGAATCGTTCATTTGCCATATTTACCGATGATTGTACGCGAATTTGTTAGTCGGGCGCTCCTTGTATTCCTTCCAAGCTAGCGTTGAATCGTTCTCATTGTATTCGCCATTCTGCTGGGCGCTGTATCCCGCATTGTGTCCAGCAAGGTAATACTTGTCGAAATGCGAATGACGATAGGGTTTGCCCATCCGAAACGAGTGCGATCCATCATGGTATCCCCAGTTGAATCGCGTTCGGTTGTCGAATTGGCTCTTGTTTGTCATGAGAATACTATCGCATATTTACGGATTTTATGTCAACAAAAAAGCGTACGAATGTAGGATAAATCTTTGGTAACTACGTTGTCCACTTCTGGACAAACTGCCGCGCTATTTCCCAAGCCTTAGACCATCTATCGGGCAAGCTATTGAGATATTCTAACGCGGCTTTATCTTCCTCGCGTTTCACAAGGTCATCAAACGATGTATATTTTACGTGGTAATCAGACCATTTGCGACGTTCCATAGGTCTTCTCCGTCATTAAATCATGTTCTAAGTTGCTCGATTAAACTAGTTTCACTCTGACTGTGGCTTCCAGTGCGGCCATTCCGCGTATTCCTCTCCGTGCTCACGGCACGGAATTTTGTTACCATCAAGTTTACATTTCCGAGGTAGCTTGAAATTAGGCGTTTCTCCGCCTATTTCATCTTTAGGCGGATTTGCGCCTGTCATGGCCGTGATATTAGTCTTGGCCGTGATTGGCCCTCCAAGGTCCGGCTTTCTATATTCGTCCGACCACTGCTTGATTTCTTCTGTAGACGGTTTCCTCATTGACCCCTTCAACAACCAATTGGCTCAGTTTGTTGTGTCATCCTATTAGTTCCGTGGACATTCGGCCAGCCATTCAAGTGCCAGCTTGATAGAATCTTTTGGTTGCTGTTTCATTCGTATTGCTCGCAATGCTGCTTTGATGTGAAATGCTGCAATTGTGAGGCGCTCTACTTGTTTTTCTCGTTTGGTTTTCGTCATTTAGTATGGCCCTTTGAACGGCTTGTGTGGAATACCTTCGGTCCAACGATCTGGTTTAGTCTCGTCCTTTAATGGGCGCTTGGTATATCGCGGTTCTGAGCGTGCCTCAACAACCCCATAACTACGGTTCTTTTCATCCATGCGAGCAAAGGCGTTCATGCTTTCAACTATTTTTTCAGCCTGTTCGCGCGTATCAGAATACAGAATCTTGCCCGTAATCGCGTCCTTCACCAAACGACCAGTTTTAAGATTTTTCACCGCGTATTTCATAATTCCCCTCCAAACTCAATTAATCTCGCTCATTAAACTAGTTTCAGGTCGTCCGCGAGAATTTCCTCGCATAATGCTATGATTCGCTTGCGCACATCCTCAAAGCTGCCGTACTCGTCGTATTTAGTTTTCTCAATTATGCGTTCTATGCCGAATCGAAGCTCGCCGATGCGTTTCTCGGTTTGCCCATATACAGGTTGATTATGCTCTAAACTGCCGTTATATAGGTACAAAGCATACGCAAATCGAATCAGATTTTCTCTGGTATCAGTTTGTGTTAACCACAGGCCGTCATTCTCAGCCCACTCGGATGCTAGCGCGTAAATATCTAGATATTTAATGGGTTCCAAGCGCCCTCCAGATGTGTCCATGTTCAGGACAACCAAAGTCACAATCCGTTATGTCGTGTCCTTCTGCGTATAGGCCAGACTCTATATTCCGCTCTGCCCGGCATAGGTTGCAGTCTATCGGTTCGTTCATGTGCTTGCACACTGTCGCGCCGTATGCGGTCAATTCACCTGTATGCGTTTTGTATTGTAAATATGGATTCCCCATGTTATCCGCGTGAAGTTCGATTCCGTCTTGCAATTGGCAGACTTTCATTTGACTTGCCCTCCAATACAATCATCATAGCATATCCGATACCATTGTCAAGAGACAAATGCAGATTAATTCTAAAGGATTTACGGGGCGCTATTCTCTATTCATTGGTCAGATAATGGCAATACAAATTGACAGTTATTGGCATTTCGTTGTTCTGCGGGCAAACTTGGCGGTTCATAGCACGTCCGGCATTACAATTCCAGCACATTAGGCGAAACCTGTCTTTGGGGAATCCATTGGCCTTAAGCCAACGATACAACTTGGTGCCGACCGCGCCCGCATGACCGTCATTGAAAATGTGGTCTATTGAAAGGAATTTGGGATTTGACTCATTGCACAAACCAGAAGGACATTGACACTTTCCGCCATATGCTGCGAATACCTCTGCCTTGAGACTGGCCAAGTGTTTTAGCATACTGGCGCGGCAGGCTTCACAATAGTTCTTTCCCGGAATCAATGCACGTTTACAGGCGCATAAACCTTTTGCTTTCCGTTCTTTAATGCGTTCTCTCGCCTGTATCGCTTCCCTCTTCTGAGACAAAGGTTTACCGAACAAAGATAGCTGTAGTGTTGGCGCGGGTTCGGGCGTAGGCTTCGATGCTCGCTTGGCGGGCAGTTTCTTGAGGTACGTATTGACGATCCGTAGCCTTGTATGAATGATATCGGAATAGGCCATATAGATTTGATGACAAATTGTGCTATGTGGATGCTATTTTCCATCCAAATGCGCGGCACCTGTCCAGATGCGGACAAACTAAACCCTTTATATTCAACATGGATTATTGCTGTACGAAATGGCTTGACATGTGCAATATGAATCGTGTACGTTGGAGGACATCACAATGTTTGAGACATGGTTGAATGAATGGCAGGCAAAGATAAATGCGGGGCGACTCATCGAAGCGACCGCGCAAAACACCTACGAATCAGTGATTGACCGCGCTATGCGGGTTTGTGACAAATACGAGACGATTGCCAGATGGCAGGAAGGAAGAATCTGAGATATGAAACTCCTCGACATGCAAGGCAAAGTTTACGCGGCAGATGAAGCTATTGACGTTGCGCGGACCTTACAAGAGTCTGATCCGGATTGGAAGTATGTTGCCGAAACGCGGGGCGACCTAGGCCGCGTAATGGTTTACAACGAAAACGGACAATTCGTAGGAGTATTTTAATGAATGACGGACTGTGCCCTAAATGCTATAAGGAAATGATGGATGGAGAAGTAGTAATCACGGATTGGGCGGGCAATGCGACACAACATGTCACCTGTCCAGTTCCGGACAACACTTTCAGCGACACAGAAGAATTGTGCGCATTTGACCGCGCAATTGAGTTTGAGGAAGCGCTCGAAATCCTCAAGGGACAAGGCTAATGTCAGACAAATATCTACGACTGGCGTTGTCGGAATACTGGCAGGAAAACCCCGCAGATGTGGGAATACCCTTTATCGGTTTGTCCACATCTGGACAGTATAGCGTCCGCGCCAAAGCTGTACTAATGCAGCTAGAGGAAGAAAGAGAATCCCTGCGACAAGTAGTAGATTATCAACCAGTGAAATAGTGCTTGACAAATTGCGGGGCGACCTGATATTATGTGTATAAATCGTAGCGACATTGGAGAAGCTATGACAAGCGTTTTGACGAAATCGCAGACTAAAACATTCGGACCCCGTGCAATCGCTGGATGGGGCAACCACGCAACTTTGACCGCAGAAGTTCGCTATGATGACGAATGTGGAAACGGTCATAACAGTTTTGCCATCACGGGCGAGATTCGAGCAGGTCGCCGCGACATCGAAGCAGGCGGAATGCTGCATGATGAGATTCGGGTGATCTTTCCCGAACTTGCCCCGTTCCTCAAGTGGCATCTGACTTCCAGCGATGGGCCGATGCACTATATCGCCAATACGACATATTGGGCGAATCAGGGCAATCTGGAAAATGCACGTTCTTGCGCCGTTTGGCCGGATGCGACATTGGAAGACCTTAAAGACGTTCAGAAGCTCAAGAATCGCTTGCCTGCGCTATTGGCTGATTTCCAGAAAGCGGTTGAAGCTTTGGGCTTTACGTTTTAAGTGTAGGTTGCGCGGATACTCCCCCAGCCGCGCATTTTGAGAATTGCGGGGCGACATTACAAATTGGAGGATATATGAAAACATTTGAATTGAGAATAATCGAACGTAAAGTTAGAGTGTTTCAAGTTGAGGCAGAGAACGAAGAGGCGGCGCAGGAAATTTTCGAGGTATCGGACAGTTCGAACTTCGAGGTTGAAAGCTTTCCCATTGATTCGGAGACCGAAGATTGGCGGGAACTGGACGCCGCGCAATTTTAGGAGAATTGCGAGTTTGTGGGCGGCGTGGAAGGACACGCGGCAATAGACTAACGGGTATCGACGGATACCCGGAACTTGAGCGACAGTGGCTTAATGCGAAAGCTAAAGTAGCCAAGCTGGTATCAAGCCCAGCCCCACAATTCACTGTAACTAGTTTAATCGAGCGAGATTAATTGAGTTTGGAGGGGATTATGAGCAGTCAAACTATTGCAGATGCTTTCGCCCCAGCCGAGGCGCATTACAAAGCTGAGGTTATGTCGAACACTTGGGGTCATCTCGCGCCCCACAAGAACAAAACCTATCGAGGCCATATTGTGTTCGCCGTTGGATGCTTCGGGAGCGACCATCTCAATCCAACCGCTCTGGAATGTGAGTTCAAGGGATTAGATAGTTCTCCGTGGTTCTTCGATGCGATGCAGAATTTCCTGCGAAACATGGAAACCAGCGAAGGCCACGTCTACCGTTTTGATGGTACATTCCGCAACTACGAGTTCAAGGGCAGGGTCCGAGAACTAAAACTAGTTTAATCGAGCAACTCTGGCGACATCGACATAAGATCGCCAGCGACATTAAAACATGTGTTGTTGGGCATCATCTAACAAGTTCAGCGACATTGGAGGATAATGTGTCAGACAAAGTAACGGGATTCAAAGGCTTCGGACCTGACTTAAAATGTCGAGATCATCAATATAAAGTCGGCGAGACATACACACACAATGGTGATACGAAATTGTGTGAAAATGGTTTCCATTTCTGCGAAGCACCATTAGACGTATTTGGCTATTATCCTCCATCGGACAGCCGTTTCGCCACTGTCGAAGCCGATGAAGTTTCCACGCAAACTGATAGCGATTCTAAGCGAGTAGCCAAGAAGCTTACTATCTCTGCTGAATTGTCGTTATCTGCTCTTTGCGGGGCGGGTGTGAAATTCATTCTTGATAAGGTGGATTTTACAAACGCCAAAGAAACCAACACTGGCTACCAGAGCGCCGCGACCAACACTGGCTACCAGAGCGCCGCGACCAACACTGGCGACCAGAGCGCCGCGACCAACACTGGCACCCGGAGCGCCGCGACCAACACTGGCTACCAGAGCGCCGCGACCAACACTGGCGCCC
>Ga0210408_10001386_pt1 | contig 25636 bp, 25 predicted proteins | sample IncBWH4MmetaG_FD_155471 | JGI IMG/M metagenome (GOLD analysis project Ga0210408, IMG submission 155471) | Forest soil microbial communities from Barre Woods Harvard Forest LTER site, Petersham, Massachusetts, United States - Inc-BW-H-4-M | ecosystem: Environmental > Terrestrial > Soil >...
GGGCGTGGTTATCAAGCTGGCGGGGAAGGTCAGTCTTGACCCGGTGACTGGCCGGTTGACGACGACGTTCGATGAAAATCCGCAGTTGCCGTTCAATGATTTCAAGCTCGATTTCTTCTCGGGGTCGCGTGCGGCGCTCACGACACCGTTCACGTGCGGGTCGTATGCGGCCAGCAGTGTTTTGACGCCATGGAGCGCGCCGGAAGGCAAGAATGCCGAACCGTCGAGTTTGCCGTTCGCGGTCTCCGGGGCGCCGGGCGGCGCGGCGTGTGTGGATAGTGAAGGGCAGGCGCCGAACACTCCCGTGTTTGAAGCGGGCACGGCGAGCCCGGTCGCGGGCTCCTACTCCCCGTTCGTACTCCAACTGAAGCGCGAAGACGCTTCGCAGCGTTTCAGCGGGTTGAGCGTGACGTTGCCGCCGGGGTTGATCGGGAAGATCGCGGGGTTGGAAGAGTGTTCGCAGGCGGCGATCGAAGCGGCTCAGGGGCGCAGTCATGAAGGGGAAGGCGCGTTGGAGCTCGCTCATCGGTCGTGTCCGGCTGGCTCTGAAGTCGGGGTGGTGCACGTCGGTACGGGCTCCGGCGCTCCGGAGTACGTGGCGGGCCATGCGTATTTCGCTGGTCCGTATGAGGGCGCGCCGTTCAGTTTGGTGATCGTGACGCCGGCGCTCGCGGGCCCGTTTGACTTCGGGAGCGTTGTTGTGCGGGCGGCCTTGTATATCAACCCGAGCACGACACAGGTGACGGTCAAGAGCGATTCGTTCCCGAGGATCCTGGATGGCGTCCCGCTCGACATTCGCGATGTCAGCGTGGATATGAACCGCAGCCAATTCACGTTTAACCCGACGAGTTGCGCGACGATGGCCGTGACCGGGGAAGAGTCGAGCACGGCCGGGAGTACCGCGGTCTTGTCGGATCGTTTCCAGGCTGGTGGTTGCGCGACGCTGCCATTCAAACCGTCGTTCACGGCCTCCACGAGCGGGAAGGCCAGCAAAGCGGACGGCGCGAGCCTCAATGTCAAGCTCGTCGCGAGCCCCGGGGAAACGAATGTCGGCAAAGTCGACGTGCAGCTCCCCAGCCAGCTCTCCTCGCGCCTGACCACGCTGCGGAAAGCGTGCACCGAAGCGCAGTTCAACACCAACCCCGCGGGGTGCCCGGCAGCGTCGGATGTCGCGACCGCGACCGTGCACACCCCGATCCTGAACGTTCCCCTCACGGGCCCGGTCTACTTCGTGTCTCATGGTGGTGCGGCGTTCCCGCAGCTCGTGCTGGTGCTCCAAGGGGAAGGCGTTACGATCGACCTCGTCGGCAACACGGACATCAAAGGCAGCGTCACGTACAGCCGTTTCGAAGCGGTCCCCGACGCCCCGTTTACGGCCTTCGAATTGAACGCCCCGCAGGGCCCGAACTCGATTCTCGCGACGAATCTCCCCGCGAGCGCTAAATACAGCCTCTGCGGACAGAACCTGACGATGCCGACGGTCCTCACGGGCCAGAACGGGGCGGTCGTCAAACAGGCCACGAAGCTCGGAATTACTGGATGCCCACCCACCCGCGCGAAGGTCGTCAATAAGGCCCTGACGCGCGCGCAGAAGCTGAACGCCGCGTTGAAGATGTGCCGCATGAAAGGCCGTGGTAAGAGCAAGGCGAAGCGGCGTAAGCGCGAAACGTGCGAAAAGGCCGCCCAGCGGAAGTACGGCCCGGTCAAGAAGGCGAAGGGGAGGAAGTGAGGTGAGAGGTATCCGTCGCCTGCTTGTCACGGCTACGTGCCCGGTCCTGCTGGCGCTTGTGTGTGCCACGCCCGCGCTGGGCGCGCAGGCGTGGTGGCATGTGGATCTCGGTTCGCGCCCGGCGAGCATCCCCGCCGGGGGCGATGGTGAGCTGGTGGTGAGCGTGGAGAACGTGGGGGACGCGCAGGCGGTCGGGCCGGTCACGGTCGCGGACGTGTTGCCCGGTGGGCTGCGCGCGACGGGGATCATCACGGGGAGCGCGCCGAAGCGTGGCGGGACGCTCGGGGAAACCGTCGCGCTGTCGTGCTCGCTTGAACATTTGAGCTGCGAAGCGCCGGGGCCGCTCGCGGCGTATGACGCGATCGAAATCCGGATCGGCGTGGAAGCGTTGCCGGGCGCGCAGGGCGGGGAAGCGAGCACGGTCAGCGTTTCCGGTGGGGGTGCCCCGTCGGTGCGGGTGAGTCGTCGCGTCTCGGTCGGGCAGCCCGGGGGGTTCGGCGTGGAAGGGTATGGGCTGGAGGCCGAATCCGAAGGCGGCGGGCCGGTTACGCAGGCCGGCGCGCACCCGTTTCAGGTGACCGGCTCGATCCTGCTCGACCAGGGAGAAGACGCCGCGTCGTTCGCCAGCGCGCCGGATGCGGGTCCGGCTGTGCCTGCGCGGGACGTGGTGGCGCGTTTGCCGCCGGGGTTGATCGCGAACCCGAGTGCTGTGCCGCGTTGTCTTGCGTGGCAGTTCGCGGAAAGCGTCGGCGGTGGCGAACAGGATCGGTGCCCGTACCAGTCGGCTGTGGGTGCCGCGTCGGTCACGTTCGATCTGGGTGGGGTGACGCGCACGGTCGCGACACCCGTGTTCAATATCGAACCCGAACCCGGTGAACCGGCAAGATTCGGGTTCTACGTCCCCCTGGAGGGCGTGCCGGTCGTGTTGACGACGAGCGTGCGCTCCTCTGAAGATTGGGGTGTGGACCTGTCCTCCAGCGAGCTCCCGCAGAACAGTGGGATCTCCGGTGTGCGTGTGACGTTTTGGGGTGTCGCGGGCAGCGCGCTGCACGACGATGCGCGCGGGTGGGGTTGTCTGGCGGAAGCGCGTGGCCGCAACGATGTTTATGAAGAAGCAGGGTGTGTCCATTTCGAAGAACGGGAACCACCCGCGTTCGTGACGCTGCCGACCTCGTGCACCTCCTCGCTTGCGTCGAGCTTGGAAGCGGATTCGTGGGCGGCGCCCGGCGTGTTCCAGAGCCTCCAGGCCACCGAACCGCTGGCGCCGTTGACGGGCTGCGGCAACGTGCCGTTCTCCCCGACGATCTCAACGGCGACGACTACCGGTTCGGCGTCCTCGCCGTCAGGATTCTCATTCGATTTGACGTTCAGCAGGCAAGGCCTGACGAGCGGGACGAGCATCGCTCAATCCAATGTCGAGAAGACGGTCGTGAGCTTGCCTGAAGGCTTGACGATCGACCCGTCCGCGGGTGTCGGATTGGGAGCTTGCACACCCAGCCAGTATGCGGAAGTGACGCTCAACTCGCCTGAAGGCGCGGGGTGCCCCGAAGACTCGAAGCTCGGCACGGTCGAAGTGGAAACGCCGTTGCTGTTCACGACCGTGTACGGGTCGTTGTATGTCGCGCAACCGTATGACAATCCGTTTCCCGAACCGGGGCATCCGGGCGGGTCGTTGATCGCGGTGTACGTGGTCGCGAAGAGCAGGGCCGAGCGGGGGGTCATCGTGAAGCTCGCGGGGAGGGTCGCGGCAGACCCGGCGACGGGTCGCTTGACGGTGACGTTCGAAAACGATCCGCCGTTGCAATTTGATCGTTTCAATTTTCATTTCCGTGAAGGGGCGCAGGCGGCGTTGATCAGCCCCGCGACGTGCGGGTCCTACACGACGAGCGCCGAGTTGTTCCCGTACTCCGCGCCGGAAGACCCGCTGGTTGACACGGCGTCGTTCCAGGTCACATCCGGCTCGGAAGGCTCTGCCTGCCCGAACGGCGAGCCTCCATTCGCTCCCACGATCACAGCGGGGACGCTGACGAACCATGCCGGGACGTTCAGCCCCTTGTATGTGGATCTGTCGAGAACGGATGCGATGCAGTACATATCCTCCTTCTCCACCGTTCTGCCGGTCGGTTTGACGGCGGATTTGACGGGCGTGCCGCAATGCCCCCAAGCCGATGTTGAAGCAGCCCGCGCGAAGACCGGGACAGAAGAGGAGCAGAATCCCTCATGTCCCGAAGCTAGCTTGATCGGACACTCCCTGGTCGGGACAGGGGTCGGTGCGATCCTCGACTACGTCCCCGGCAAGCTGTATCTGTCGGGCCCGTTCCGTGGCGACCCGTTGTCGGTTGTGTCGGTCACGAGCGCTGTTGTCGGCCCGTTTGACCTCGGTACGGTCGTCGTGCGTTTCGGTCTGCACATCGACCCTTACACCGCGCAGGTCTCGATCGACCCGTCGGGCTCGGAACCGATCCCGACGATCATCGACGGGATCGTCACCCACGTCAGGGATATCAAGGTCAGCATCGACCGATCCAACTTTACGATCAACCCGACCGCGTGCGAATCGCGTCCGATCTCGAGCACGTTGGCGAGCAGTCTCGGAGCGGTCGCAGCGACCTCGACGCCGCTGCAGGCCGAAAATTGCGACGAACTCGCGTTCAAGCCGACGTTCAAGGCGTCCACGAACGGCAAGACGAGTCGCGCGGCCGGCGCGAGCCTGACGGTGAAGCTCACGATGCCGGTCAAGCTGGGGACGCAGTCGAACATCAGGACCGTCAAGGTTGAACTGCCAAAGCAGTTGCCCTCGCGGTTGACGACGCTGCAGAAAGCGTGCACCGAAGCGCAGTTCAACGCCAACCCCGCTGGCTGCCCCCCCGCTTCGTTCATCGGGCAGGCGCGCGCGAACACCCCGATCCTGCCGGTGCCGCTGGAAGGGCCGGCGATCTTCGTCAGCCACGGCGGCGAAGCGTTCCCCAGCCTGATCCTCGTCCTGCAGGGCTACGGCTTCACGATCGACATCGTCGGCGCCACTCACATCAGCCCCCAGGGCATCACCTCAACGACGTTCAAGACGATCCCCGACGAGCCGGTCGGCAGCTTCCAGATCACGATCCCGCAAGGCAACTACTCGGCGCTCACCGCCAACGCGAACCTGTGCAAGCTCACCCGCGCGATCCACGTCAAGCAGAAGGAGATCCGCGACGTCAAAGGGCAACGACGCCGCGTCACGATCAAGACCAGCAAGCGCATCGCCGCAAAGCTCGTCATGCCGACCCTGTTCATCGCGCAGAACGGCGCGAAGCTCAAACAGGACACGAAGATCGAAGTCACCGGATGCGCCAAGGCAAAGCCGGCGAAGAAGGTGAAGGAGAAGGCCAAGAAGGCGTCCAAGAAGAAGGCCGCAGACGGCGCAGCAGGGGCAGAAAGGCCAGTGTCCGCCATGGGCAGCGGAGGGGGTGAGTGAGCCATCGCCCGTGTCGCCGACGACGTGTCGCGGAAGCGCATCATCCGGCTGGAGGCCGGGGAGGAGGGTGTCTCCTTCACGCGTGAGCAGGTCGATGAGATCCAGCGCACGCGGGTGCTGGGAGCGCTCAGTGAGGTTGTCGCCGAGCGTGGGGCGGGGAGCGCGACGGTCGCGCACATAGTCGCCCGGGCGGGCGTCTCACGCCGCACGTTCTACGAACTGTTTGCGGACCGCGAGGACTGCTTCCTGGCGGCGTTCGATCAGGCGGTGGAGCGCGCCGTGGCGCGGGTGCTGCCCGAGTGGGAGAGCGCGGGGCGTTGGCGTGAGCGGATCAGGGGTGCGCTGGTCGCGCTGCTGGGGTTCTTCGACGAGGAGCCCGATCTGGGTGCGCTGTGCGTGGTGCACGCGCTCGGCGCGGGCCCGCGGGCGCTGGAGCGTCGCGCGAAGGTCGTGCGGGTGCTCGTCGCCGCGGTCGATGAGGGCCGTGGGGAAGCTAGGCGCGGTGAGGTGGCGCCGCTTACGGGGGAGGGCGTCGTCGGGGCTGTGCTCGCGGTGCTGCACACGCGCCTGTCGGCGGGGGGCAGGGGGCCGGCCCGTAACGGGGCGCCGTTGACGAGCTTGGCGGGTCCGTTGATGGGGATGGTCGTGCTGCCCTATCTGGGGTCTGCGGCGGCGACGCGGGAGCTCGCGCGGCCGGCGCCGAAGCTCGCGGCCCCGAGGATCGGTGTGCGTGAGGATCCGCTGAGGGGTCTGGATATGCGCTTGACCTATCGCACGGTGCGGGTGCTGTTGGCGATCGCGGCGCGGCCGGGGGCGTCGAATCGGCAGGTGGGTGATGCGGCGGGGATCCTCGATCAGGGCCAGACCTCGAAGCTGCTGCAGCGCCTGCTGCACCTGGGGTTGATCCTCAATGCGGGTAATGGCGAGGTCGGCCGTGGGGGGCCGAACGCGTGGCGGCTGACGCTTCGCGGGGAGCAGTTGCAGCGCACGATCCACGCACAGGGCGACAACGCGGGGGTCTGAGCCTGTCGTCAGAGAGTTGGGCCGGATGGGTTTTGTCGGCGGGGTGGTGGTGGGCGAGTGTCTGTGTTGGATCCGGCGCTACTGCCCGGCTGCTCGGCGCTGCAGGTAGTCGCGGAACTTCGGGGCGGTGTAGGCGTACTCGCCCTTGCGCGTGCGGTAGAGCGCGCCGGCCTCGACAAGCCGGCCGAGGAGGACGTTGACGTTGCCGGGCGTCTTGGCGGACGCACGGCCAAGGTCGGCGGAGCGGATTGGTGGATAGGGGCACGCGGCGGTAGCGAAGAGGAGGTCCCGCTCGGCGGGGGTGAGGGTCGCGACCCGGGGATCGTAGAAGTCGCGATCGAGGCGACCGTAGATGTCTGGACGGGTGACGTCCAGCAGGTCGAGGGTGAGGCGGTCCGCGCCGACGGTCTCGGCGGCGTCCCAGAGTTCGGATCCCCAGAGCTGCAAGAAGTAGGGGTAGCCTTCGACCTCTTCGATGACGGCTTCGGCGAGCTGCGGGTCGGCGCTCCGGGCGGTCTGCTCTAGCGGCCGTGTGAACGCCTGGAGCGCCTGGGCAGGCTCGAGCGAGTCGATCTCCTCCCCGCGGAACAGTCGCTCGCTGTAGGAGCGCGCCTTCTGGAGGTTGCCGGTGAGCGTGGGCAGGCCACAGACGACGAGCCCGATCGGAAGCTCGCGGCGCTGCAGCGGGACCACGGGCGCGATCAGGAGCGAGAGCGGATGCTCGCCGTGGCGGTCGCGCTCGTCGCGGATCAGCCAGGCGGCCGGGTGCCTACACCCGGCCGATAGGGGCTCTTGCCCGAGGTTTGGGTCATTACAGAGATCCTGTAAGGATCGGTGATTATAACAAGGGTTCTGTAATGACTCCACAGCCGGGCTAGGTTCTCCACGCCATGCGGGTGCGCACTGCGAACGCCCATCCCGACCCCCCTTGGGGGGTCCTCATCAAAAAAAGAACTCCCCGGCACAACCACTTGCCCCCGGGCCACCATCTACGCTCCAGGGCCACCCATGCGAACGGTGGTCATCAAGCTCGGCTCCTCGATCGTGGCCCGCGCGGACGGGGAGCTGCGCGCGGACGTGCTGGGGCGGATCTGCGACACCGTGGCCGCGTTGCATGCGGCGGGGGACGAGTGCGTGCTGGTCTCCTCGGGGGCGATCGCGCGGGGGGTGCGGATCATGGGGCTGCCCGCTCGCCCCACGGCGATCCCCGAGCTGCAGGCGGCGTCTGCGGTGGGGCAGGGCAAGCTCTACCGGGCGTATGACGAGCTGCTGCGGGCGCGGGGGCTGACGAGCGCGCAGGTGCTGCTCACGGTGGGGGACATCGCGGGGCGGGCGCAGTACCTGAACGCGCGGCATACGCTGCGCCAGCTGTTGGACTGGCGGGTGCTGCCGGTGGCGAACGAGAACGACACGACGGCGACCGACGAGATCTCGTTCGGGGACAACGACTTTCTCGCGGCCCACCTGGCGGTGCTGGTGGGGGCGCAGCTGCTGGTGTTGCTGACCGACATCGACGGGCTGCACAGCGCCGACCCGCGGCGGGACCCGGGGGCGGAGCTGATCCGCGACGTGCACGACCTGCGCGAGCTGGAGGGCCTCGCCATCGGGGACTCCACTTCGCCGCTGGGCTCGGGGGGGATGCGCTCGAAGGTGCTCGCCGCGGAGGTGGCGGGGGCGGCGGGGATCGCGGCTGCGATCTGCAACGGGGTGCGCCCGGGGGCCCTGGAGGCCGTGCTCGCGGGGGAGCCGGAGGGCACCCGCTTCCATCCCGGGCCCACGCGTCACAGCTCGTTCAAGCTGTGGCTGCGTTACGCCAAGCCGGCCCGGGGCACGCTGCTCGTCGACGAGGGGGCGGCCCGGGCGCTGCGCGAGCGCGGCACGAGCCTGCTGCCGGTGGGCGTCGTCGAGGTGCTTGGGGAGTTCGACGCGGGCGACGCGGTGGAGATCGCCGAGCGCGACGACGAGCGCCGGGTGATCGCCAAGGGCCTCTGCAACTACACCGCCGCGGAGCTCCGCCGCGCGCGGGGCCTGCAGTCCGACGCCGTGCGCGAGATCCTCCCGCACGCCACCGAGGAGGCCGTGCACCGCGACCAGTTGGTGCTTGCATAACCAGATCGTCTCCGGGTCCCGCCGGAGTTTTTTGGAGGAGGACCCCCACAAGGGGGGTCCGGGATGGGCGTTCGCAGCACGCACCCGCGCGGCGTGGACCCGCAGCGGTTGAACCGCTGCGGGTAGGATTGGGTTCGAGCGGTGACCGTCACTCCGGCGGCGACGGCTTCCGCGCAGCGCAGAACCGCTGCGGGTGGGACGGGGTTCGCGGGGGTGCTATCGGTGGGACGGGGTTCGCGGGGGTGCTACCAGATGACGGGCACGCCGTAGGCGGGGAAGGCGCTATCGGCGGTGACGATCGCGCAGCCCTCCAGCTTCGCTTGGGCGATCAGCAGGCGGTCGAAGGGGTCGCGGTGGTGCAGCGGCAGGGCGGCGGTCGCCTGCGCATGTCGGGGGGTGATCGCGAGCAGCTCGGCGCCCATTTCGTCGGCGCGCTCGATCAGGTCCTCCGGCGCGGTCAACTTCCCGATCGAGCGCTTGATCGCGATCTCCCAGACGTTGACGGCGCTGCCGATCACACTTGCGCCTGGCTGCTCGATTGCCGCTCGCGCGTCGGCCGAGAGCCGGTAATCCGTGGAGAGGAGCGCGAGCAGGGCGTGCGTGTCGAGCAGGAGTCTCACTCGTCGATCATGCCGAACGCGCGCTGGAGATCCTCGGGCAGCTCATCGAAGTCGTCGGGTATCACGACCTTGCCCTTCCATATGCCCTCGAGCGCGAGGAGTCCGCGCGGCTCGTCGTAGGGGACGATCTTGGCGACAGGATGCCCCGAGCGCTCGACGATCACGTCCTCGCCGTTACGGGCGCGCTCGACCAGGCGCGACAGCTGAGTCTTGGCTTCGTGCATTCCCACGCGGGTCATGGGGGAACTGTAGCAAGATTAGTCCGGCTTAGCTTAGTTTGGCTGGGTGGCAGCAGGGCGGACTCCACGAACGAGAAGACCTGGTAGCGGGGTTAGCTCGGCTTAGCTTAGTTTGGCTGGGTGGCAGCAGGGCGGACTCCACGAACGAGAAGATCTGGTAGCGGTGTTAGCCCGGCTTAGCTTAGTTTGGCTGGGGCGGCAGCAGGGTGAACTCCACGAACGAGAAGACCTGGTAGCGGGGTTAGCTCGGCTTAGCTTAGTTTGGCTGGGGCTTGATGAAGGTAATATCTTTTTTTGACTTGCGTATAACGACTGTTACACGCAACTCGATTTTTTGTTAACTGTGCGCAGGCCGCCCGCTGTCTGGGTCGCGGTGGCTGTCGTACCCTGTGTGGGTGTCGAGCGCCATGGCCACCGTAGCCACCACCTCCATCCCCGAGCTGTGCGCCGCCGCCAAGCGTGCCGCGCGCCGACTCGCCGCGGTGGACACCGCGGTCAAGGACGCCGCGCTGCTGGCGATCGCGGACGCGCTGATCGCGCGTACCCCGGAGATTCTGGGCGCCAACGAGCTTGACATGGGCGCGGGGCGGGAGTCGGGGATCGGGGATGCGCTGCTCGATCGCCTCGCGCTCGATCCAGGGCGGATCGGCGCGATCGCCTCCGCTGTGCGGCAGATCGCCGCCCTGCCCGACCCCGTGGGCGAGGTGATCGACGGGCGACGGTTGCCCAATGGCCTCGACGTGCGCAAGGTGCGCGTGCCACTCGGCGTGATCGCCGTGGTCTACGAGGCGCGGCCGAACGTCACCATCGACGCCGCCGCGCTCTGCCTGAAGGCCGGCAACGCGATCGTGCTGCGGGGGTCCTCCACCGCGGCGCACTCCAACGCGGTGCTCGCCGCGATCGCCTCCGAGGCCGCCGTCGCCGCGGGGCTGCCCGTGGGTTGCGTGAGCCTCGTGGCGGGGGGTGGGCGCGAGGAGCTCGCCGAGCTCGCCACCCAGACGGACACCGTCGACCTGGTCATCCCGCGTGGGGGGGAGGGGCTGAAGGCCGCGCTCAAGGAGGTGGCCACCGTGCCCGTGATCTACGCCGCCTCGGGCAACTGCCACGTCTACGTCGACGCCACCGCGGACCTCGATGCCGCCGAGCGGATCGTGCTCAACGCCAAGGTCCAGCGCCCCGGCGTGTGCAACGCCGCCGAGACCCTGCTCGTGCACCGCGACGCCGCGTCCGCGTTCATCCCCCGCGCGGTGCGCGCCCTGCACGCCGCCGGGGTGCTCGTGCGCGGCGACGAGCGCACGCTCGCCCTCGCCGCGGCCGGCGGAGCGCTAGGCAACGGCGCCGCCGGCGGGGGTTCTGCGGGTGCGGGGGTCGCTGGCCGGAGTGCGGGCCTCGCCGGCGGGGATGCGGCGGCTGCGGGCGCCGTCGGCAATGCCGGTCTCGCGGGGGGGCCGCCCGTCGCGGGGTCGCTGCTGGAGCCTGCCACCGAGGAGGACTGGGCGACCGAGTACCTGGCGCTCACCCTCGCCGTGCGCGTGGTGGACTCCGTGGCGGAGGCAATCGAGCACATCGGCCGCTACGGCTCGGGGCACTCCGAGGCGATCCTCACCCGCGACACCGCCGCCGCGCGCGCTTTTCAGCTCGGGGTGGACGCGGCGTGCGTGTACGTCAACGCCTCCACCCGCTTCACCGACGGGGGCGAGTTCGGGATGGGTGCCGAGATCGGCAACTCCACCCAGAAGCTCCACGCCCGCGGGCCCATCGGGCTGCGCGAGCTGTGCACCTTCAAGTACCTCGTCGAGGGCGACGGGCACGTCCGCGCCTGAGGCGCCCATGGCCGATCTCCGCGACGCACCGCGCCCCGGCGCCAGCGGTATGCCCGCCCCCGCTGCCCGCCAGGCACACCCGGTCCGGCTTGGCGTCCTCGGCGGGAGCTTCAACCCGCCGCACCTCGGGCACCTTGCGCTCGCGCGCCACGCCCGCGCGGAGCTGGGCCTGGAGCGCGTGCTGCTGATGCCCGCCCGCCACTCCCCCGGCAAGCCCGCGGAGGAGGAACCGAATCCCGCCCACCCGGAGCACCGTTTGGCGATGTGCCGCCTCGTCGTGGCCGGTGTCGACGGGGTCGAGGTCTGCGCCCTGGAGATCGAGCGGGACGGCCCGTCTTACACGGTGGATACCCTGAGGGCACTCCATGCCGCGCACCCCGATATCGAGATCACGTTCATCCTCGGAGCCGACGTCGCCCGCACCCTGCCTTCTTGGCAGAAGTCGCAGGAGCTGCCGGCGCTGGCGCAGTTCGCCGTCGCGCTGCGCCCCGGCATGGTTCCCGAGGAGGTGCGCAGGGAGGTCGCCTCGCTCGCCGCGGGGCCCGGCCAGCGGCCGAGCGGCCTGCCGATGAGCTTTCTGAGCATGCCCGCAATCGACGTCTCCTCGTCTCTCGTGCGCGAGCACGTGCGTCTGGGGCTGCCCGTCGAGCTGCTCGTCGGGCCCGCCGTCGCCTCCTACATCGCCACCCACGGTCTCTACCGCACGGCGGTGGCGCAGGCTCCCGCGCCATGACCTCCGCCGCGCCCCGCACCAAGGTCAACCGCCGCGCGCTGCCCCCCGAGGAGCTCGCCCGCGAGATCGCCCGCCACGCCCTGGACAAGAAGGCCCACGACGTGCTCGAGCTCGATATGCGCGGTTTGGTGGGGTACACCGACTTCTTTTTGATCTGCGCTGGAAACACCGACCGCCAGGTGAAGGCCATCCACGACGGGGTCCACGAGGGGTGCAAGCGCGAGCACGGCCTCCTCCCCCGGCGCGTGGAAGGGCTTGGGCGCGCCCAGTGGGTTTTGATGGACTATCTCGACGTGGTCCTCCACATCTTCACCCCCGCCACCCGCGAGTTCTACCGGTTGGAGCAGCTCTGGGGCGAGGCCCCCGCGCGGGTCGTGGAGTAGCCGCCTCTGGCGCACCAAGCTTTTTGAGTCGCCAGCGAGCCGATCCTATGACTGTGGGCGGCATCGTCGCCCAGATGCAGAGCCCAACTACGGACACACGGTAAAGCCGGCCTCCGTGAAATGTCCATCCAGGGCCAGCGCTTGGTCGATCGAGCGCTCGCGCATCACCGTGAAGCTCACGTGGTCCACCAAGGAAGTGCGCCTACGCAGATCGGCGAGATGGGCCCTTACCGCGGTCGCGTGAAGCGCTGGTGTCACCCAGGCGACCTCGAGCAGCGGAACGACGTCCTCCAACAGCTTGCGCGCAGGCGTGGCGCCATGGCGGCGGTGGACCAGGGCCTCGGTCTCGACGATGACGTAATTGTGTGTGATCCCCGACCGCTCTTCCAGCACTGGAGCCATCGTCGCCACGATCTCGACGTGTCGCGCCGCATCCCGATCGAGGAACGCGAGGAGCGCTGACGTATCGAGGAACTTCACCCCTCGGCCAGGTACTCGTCGTGACGCTCAGCCAGGTCCGTGACACCTGATGCAAAACAGCCCGCGGCTGCAAGCGCACGCCCAAGCGCGTCCTCCGCGTCCGTCTCCTCGGGGCTCAGCAGGCTGCCGAGTGCCTCACGCACGACTGCCGCCTTGGAGACCCCCCGCCGCCGGGCGGCACGCTCTAGCGCCGCGGCCTGCTCGTCGGGGAGCTGGATGATCGTTCGTACCACGACTTGATGATATCACCCATGCTGCACCTGTCATCATACCGGGTAGACGCCAGCGGCTTGGCGGTCGCCGAAGTCTTCACGGACTCCGGCTTTTGGGGATCGCCGTGTGCCCGCCCGTCGCGTATGTTGGGCTCACAGTGCCCCACGCTAAGGTGCGATCGATGTCCTCGATTCAGGCCACCGACCTCGTCAAGACCTACCCCGGTGAGGTGCGCGCGCTGGATGGGCTCAGCCTCGAGGTCCAGGCCGGGACGATCTTCGGCCTGCTCGGGCCCAACGGCGCGGGCAAGTCCACCACCGTGAAGATCCTCACCACCCTCACCACCCCCGACTCCGGCTCCGCCCGCGTCGCCGGCGAGGACGTGTTGCGCAACCCCGACCGCGTGCGCCGCGCGATCGGCGTCGTCGCTCAGCGCTCCGGCGTCGACCAGGAGGCCACCGGCCGCGAGAACCTCCTCCTCGCCGGGCAGCTCTACGGGCTCGGCGGGCACGCGCTGGCCGAGCGGGTGGACGCGCTGCTCGAGCGCTTCGGCCTCGCCGACGCCGGCGGGCGGCTCGCGCGCACTTACTCCGGCGGGATGCAGCGCAAGCTCGACGTCGCCATGGGGCTCGTCCAGCACCCTCAGGTGCTGTTCCTCGACGAGCCCACCACCGGCCTCGACCCCGAGACCCGCGCGGACATGTGGCAGGAGATCTCCCACCTCGCCGCCGACGAGGGCCTCACCATCCTGCTCACCACCCACTACCTCGAGGAGGCCGACCGCCTCGCCCAGCGCCTGGCGATCGTCGATCAGGGGCGGGTCGTCGCCTCCGGCACCCCCGAGGAGCTCAAGGGGCAGCTGCGCGGCGACGCCATCCAGATCGAGCTCGCCGACGTGCCCACCCCCGCCGGCGCGTCCACCGACGCCGCGGCCGGCGCGCACGCCCGCGCGACGGGGGATCCCGCCTCCACCAACGGCCGCGCCACCGAGCTGCTCGCCGCCCTCGACGGTCTGCGCGAGGTCGTGCTCGACGGTCGCTCCCTGCGCGCCCGCGCCGACAGCGGCGCCGTCGCCCTGCCCGCCGCGCTCGCCGCCCTGGAGAGCGCCGGCATCGCCGTCGCCTCCGCCACCCTCGCCCGACCCTCCCTCGACGACGTCTACCTGCGCCACGCCGGGCGCGCCTTCGGCGAGGCCGACAGGGACAGGCACGCCGAGGGTATCGCCGCCCACCCACCCGCAGGACGCCGATGACCACCCTCCCGCCACGGTGCCCGCACCCCGAGGTGCGCGACCCCCGTCATGCGCCCGACCCCTCGCGGCGGGGTAGGAAGCCCCGCCCCCACCACCCCGGTCGGTCCCAACCAACCCGCGCGGACGATCACAAATGAATCCCAGCACCACCCTCGCCCCCCCTTGGTACATGACCCAGCGCAAGCTGCGCACCATCGTGCGCCAGCCCTGGTACCTGGCGATCACCCTCGTGCAGCCCATCATCTGGCTGTTGCTGTTCGGGGCGCTGTTCAAGCGGATCGTCGACATCCCCGGCTTCAAGGGCGGCTCTTACATCGACTTCCTCACCCCCGGCATCGTCGTCATGACCGCCCTGTTCTCCTCCGGGTGGAGCGGCATGGGGATGCTCAACGACCTCGAACGCGGCGTCCTCGACCGCTTTCTCGTCTCCCCCGTCAAGCGCTGGCCGCTGATCGCCGGGCCCCTGATCCAGCTCTCGATCGTGGTCGTCATCCAGTCGCTGATCATCGTCGGCCTCGGCCTGCTCGTCGGCGCCTCCTTCCCCGGCGGGGTCCCCGGGGTGCTTGTGCTGATCCTCGTCTCCGTATTGCTCGGGGCCTCCCTCGGGGGCATCTCCAACGGCCTCGCCCTGCTCGCCCGCCGCGAGGAGACCCTGATCGCCGCCGTCAACTTCATCGTGCTGCCCCTCACCTTCCTCTCCGCCACCTTCATGCAGGAAAACCTGATCCCCGTCTGGATCCAGGAAGTCGCCCGCTTCAACCCCGTCAACTGGGCCGTCCAGGCCGGGCGCTCCGCCCTCTCCGCCAACCCCGACTGGGGGCTCGTCGCCTCCCGCTGCGGCTACCTCGTCCTCCTCGCCCTGCTCTGCGGCTGGTTCGCCACCCGCGCGTTTCGCTCCTACCAGCGCTCCATCTGAAGGAGGGTGAGCCGAGCGCGGGCTCCCTCCCGAGGGGTTTTTTTGGGGGGGCCGGGCGAGCACCCGCGGCCCCGGATCGAGCAGCGGGTGGACGCCGAGGTGAAGGTCAGTCGATGTCGATCCTGAGGTGGATCGCGCGCGATGACCGCCCCTGCTCCCCATTCTCATCCGGATGGTCCTCGTGCTGCTCCTTGTCCTCGTCCTTGTCCTTGTCGTCGTGGTCCTCCCATTCCCGCGCCGGCCACTTCAGATCGGGATCGACCACGTAGGTCAGGCCGCCCACCACCAGGCCATCCACGAGCACCACCAGCTCGATCGCCACCCGGCCCGCCGCCACCACCTCGGCCTTGGTGAACGACTGTCCCCCAATCATCCGCAGCCTGATCTCCCGCGTGCCCCGCGGGCCGAGCGAGAAGGACGATCCCCCGGGGTTATCGAGGTGCAGCGCCCAGCCGCGCGTCTGCAAGAAGCCTGGGAGCGTCGCGCGAACCTCGACCTTGCCCGTGCGCGCGAACGGGTTGCTCGCCCAGAACGTGCGCCCGTGGAACGCCTCCACCAGGGCGTGTCGCCCGCCCCCGCCGGGGACCGGTATCACCCCGCGCAGGCCCAGGTTGTTGTCACACGGCACCAACCGCCAGAACGGCGACGGTCCCGCCGCGGCGGGGAGGAACGTGGCCGGGTCGGTGTTGGCCCGGTCCCCGCTGGCGTTCACGCTCATGAACATGCACTCGTGGCCCGCGTGCTCGGGGCGCCACTCGAACGGCCCCACCACCCGCTGCCCCCCGGAGGGGATGCTTCCCGGGATCGTGAGGCTCGCCGTCCGCATCGGGTGCAGGTCGTCCGGCCACACCAGGCCCGCCGTGGGGCGGCAGTGATAGCCGTGCACCACCACCCCGCCCGCGGGGTTCAGCCCGCGCTTGCGGATTCGCACGTAGGCGTGGTTGACCCTCCCGATCACCGGCGTCTGATGCTCGGTATGCCCATCGGCCTCGAGCCGGTTCCAGATCTCGGTGGTCTCCCAGAACCGCTGCAAGCCGAAGTAACCCCCGCTGGGGACATACTGGTACTCGCCGTCGCGCCCGTCGTCGATGTACACGTCCACCGGGGGCGGCGAGCCGATTTTGTTGTTGGGCGTCGGGGTCCCCGCGGGCTGGTACAGGCCCTGCTTCTCGAACGCCCACCTGATCACCTTCCAGTATGCGCCCCCCACCTGGTCCTCCGTCGTCCAGTTGCCGAGGTCCGCCCCGATCAGCGCCGAGGCGTAGTGCGCAGCGTCCGTGGGACTCGTCGCCTGGGTGAGGCTCCCCACCGTGCGCAGGATCAGGTACGCCACGTAGCGCCCCGCGAAGCGACGCATCTCGACCTCCGTGGAGTCCCCCCCCAATGAGCGGTAGAGGCGGAAATGCGTAGTGCTCAGGATCTGCTCGTTGTTGTAGCCCCCGAGGTCCAGGGCGCCGAACGGGTGCAGCGCGATGGCCCCGCTCCACCCCCACCCCTGGGCGGGACTGCGATCGTGACGGCGGTTGATCAGGGAGATCCACGGGAACGATTCGAAGCGGTCGGGCGCCCGCGACTCCGCGTCGCTCAGAACCGCGCCGAAGCTGTCCCCCGCGCTGTGCGAGAAGTGGAAGTTCGCGGAGTTGACGTGGTTGTAGAGAATCCCGTGGCCCCCCAGCTCGTGCAGCACCACGCGGTAGTCGCACGCGAGGCCCACCGGCTGCGCCACGTTGGTGGTCTCCGCCAACATGAACGTCGTCCTGAGGATCCCGTATTTGCCGGTGCCCAGGCAGTGGGCGTTGATCTCGACGCCCGTCGCACTGCCGTAGCGCCCCCGGTGGTCGACCGCCGTGGGCAGCGGCGTGCCCCCGAGGTAGACCGCCAGGTCGAACCCCAGGTCGCGGATCAGCCGGAAGAAGCGATCGCAGTGGTAGTAGGCGTTGACCGCCGCGAAGTCGTTGCTGCGCGCGTCGAAGTCGAAGTCCGTCCCGATCGGCTCCGTCGGCGCGGGGATCGGCGGCGGCTCGAGATCGCTGAGCGCGACGATGTCTCCCGCCAGCGCATATTCGCCGCCAGCGGGTGGCTGCAGCCCGGGCAGCACGACAGACGTCCGCAGCGGATTCAGGCTCGCGCTGGGCGCCGTCGGTGGCGGCCCCCCGTTCAAGGTCGTGGGGTCGTGCGCGAAGATCAGGCCATCGACCGTCTCCACGAACGGCCGCAGGAGCAGGACGCTGAGCGTCTGGGCATCGATCAGTGCCACCCACCGCAGGCCCGGCACATGCTCGGTGCCGAGGACGAAGATCACTTCCCCCGCCACGTAGTGCTGTCCCTCCTCCAGCTGGCGGTCCACCGGAGGGAGCGGGACCGGGGGCAGCTCGTGGCTGTGCCCGAACGCCTCCTCCTCGGAGCGCTCGGAGCGCTCCGGCGGCTCGGGTGCGGCCCGCACGCGCTGGTCGGCCTCGTAGCGGTAGACGATCAGGCGCACGCTCTCGATCGCCAGTGAGTCCAGATCAAATGTTTTCGAGTCCCCCGAGAGCCCCAACGCCTTGGTCAGCGCCTTGGTGTCCAGGCGTTCCAGGCGTGTGAGGGCACGCGGCGCGGGAGGCTCGACATGGACCTCCGGGTGATGCGTGGAGTGCAGGGCGATGACCCGCATCGGCGAGTGGGCGATCTGGACCGCGATGCCCGCCTCCCACACCGGCAGGCCAAGGCACGTCTGGTTGAAGACCACCGTCGTCGTGTCGAACTGAGTCTTCTCTTCGAGATACCGGTACTCGACCGGCGCTTCGACCGGAGCCTCCGCCGGCGAGTGCACGAGCTTGCGCAACTGCTCGGTCTGCACGCCGAGGACATCCCCGAACTTCTCCAGATACTCGCCTGCCGCGAGCTGGGGCGTGCGGGCCGTGGTCAGGTATGGCTCATCCAGGTGCAGCTGGCGTGCGACGCCACTCTCGTCCCGCTCGATGTGGAGCTTCGATACCTCGTCAAACTCAGAAGCCATGGGAACCTCGCTACTCAGTCCGCTTTTCCCGTTGTCAGACGGACTCCCGCCAGGTGGACTCCCGTCATGCGCAACGGCAGACCGGGCACCCTCACAGATCCCAAGGCAAAAGTCAAGTCTCCGGGATAATTTTCACAACTGTTTACGAGTCCCCGGCTCGCGCGGCGCCCACAGCGGCGATCGCGGTGGGGTCGATCGCGTGGGAGGTGACTCCTGCTGGCCCTCGTTGCGCGTAGGCGGCAATGCCTCCGGGCTCCCGCCCCGCGCGGGCGATCAGCACCCCCTGGGTTAGCAGTGCCACCGCTGTCGCCAGCGCGAACCCCGCCGCTGCCCCCAGCGTGCGCAGCGAGACCGCCAGCGTGAAGCAGAACAGCGCGAACGCCACGAAGCCAGTCAGCATCCCCCGCAGCAGGCGCACCGTGTCCTGTGCCCCCCGCTGCGCGTGCGTGAACGTCGCCAGCACCGTCGTGATCACCGGGAACGGCGCCAGCAGCCCGCTCAGCTGCGGCCCCAGCCAGCCCGCCGCCGTCGTCAGCGCTGCCACCAGCGCCAGCGCGCACCCCGCCCGCAGCGGCAGGTCCCACGCCGGTGGGGGCGCCGGCGTGCGCGGTTCGCCCGCTGGGCGGGGCAGCAGTGCCAGGCCGAGCGCGAACCCCGCGCACGCCAGCGCCAGCGCGAGGCCCGCCGGCACCGTCAGGGCGCTGAACAGGAGCGTCCCCACCGCGAACGCCCCCCACCCCGCCAGCATCGCCGCTGGCCACCGCGCGCGCCCCGCCAACCGGCCGTACACCACCACGAACCCCGTCAGCGACACCAGCCCCAGCAGCGTGCCCCCCGCCGCGTGCCCCGCGAAGCTCCGCCCGTGCTCCAGCGCGTACACCAGCAGGATCGGTCCCGCCACCACCGGCAGGCCACCCACCAGGCCCCCCACCCGCGGGCCGTACCGCCGCGCCGCGAGCGACGCCCCCACCACGAACGTCGGGGCCAGCAGCGCCTTGATCGCAAGCAGCGTCATGCTGGGATGATGACCGCTGCGAGGCGCCCGGAGCGCCGGGCATGATCCTGCGTCCGCTGGTGGCCGGTGACGAGGCCGAGTTGCTGCGCATCCACAGGACCCCAGAGGTCGTGCGCTGGTGGGACGTCCCCGAGGAGGGCTTCCCCTGGAGCGACGAGCCCGACGCGACCCGCCTGACGATCCTCCTCGACGGCGCGGTCGCGGGCCTGATCCAGTTCGGCGAGGAGCTCGTGCCTAGGTACCGCCATGCGTGGATCGACCTGTTCGTGGATCCCGCCCTGCACGGCCGCGGCGTGGGCACCGAGGCGGTGCGGCGCGTGGTGCGCCTGCTGATCGACGACCGCGGTCACCACCGCATCACGATCGACCCGGCCGTGGCCAACGCGGCCGCCATCCGGGCATACGAGAAGGCTGGCTTCAGGCCCGTCGGCGTGATGCGCCGCTATGAGCGCGACGTCGGCGGCGATGGCTGGCACGATAGCCTGCTGATGGAGCTGCTGGGCCGGGGAGCCCCGGAAGCCACAGATTGACTCGCTTTACAGTGAGAGGATGCGGCTGGTCGAGCTGGACAGGCTCTCGGAGCCCTACTGGGAGGAGTTGGTCGCGGGCGAGCACGAGCCGTTTGCGGCATCGGCGAAAACCTGGGTCTGGCGCGACAAGACTCGGAACATCGGCGTCCGCGAGGACGACGGCCGGTTGGTGGCCGCCGCCGGCACGGTGCTAGCCGAAGTGCGGGTCGGACAGGAGCCACCCTTTCAGGTGGCGGGCCTCGGTGGCCTGATCGTGACCCGCAGCGCGAGGGGACGGGGGCTGGCGCGCCTACTCTGCCAGCGCCTGCTCGAGCTCGCTGGCGAGCTCGAGGTCCAGCGAGCGATGCTCTTCTGCATGCCGAAGCTGATGCCGCTCTACGGCGAGTTCGGCTTCCGCCCGATCGACGCACCGGTCTGGGCCGATCAGCCCGGGGGGCGGATCGAGGTGCCCTTGGAGGCGATGTGGAAAGCGCTCAGCGGTGACGCCAGCTGGCCCGCGGGGCGGGTTGAGCTGTTGGGGGAGCCGTTCTGAAGCCGCGACGGGTGTCCACGTAGAACGACCGCGCTCGCCGCAGCGGAGTGGCGCGGCATATCTGTCCTGCCTCGCGACCGTCTCGATCGCGAGGCAGCAGGTGCTACGATGTCGCACATGGACATTGGAGTACGGGATCTGCGCAACCAGACCGGCCGGGTGATCGACGCCGTAAAGGCCGGCGAGCGAGTGACCCTCACCGTGCATGGCGAGCCGGTTGCAGACATCGTGCCTCACGGTCGCCGCGCACGCTGGCTCTCCGGGCCAGACCTGCGGCGGCAGCTCACCGATCGCGCCGCCGATCCAGCTCTGCGGCAAGAGCTGGATGAACTCGCGGGCCAGACACTCGACGAGCTTTGAGCGTACCCGACAGCGGCCTTCTAGACACCTCGGTGTTCATCGCACACGAGACAGGACGACCCCTTGGCGAACTGCCGGCGCACGTTGCGGTGTCGGTCGTCACGCTCGGCGAGCTTCAACTCGGCGTTCTGGCAGCGCAGGAGTCCTCCGCACGGGCACGCCGCGCCGACACGCTCACGCTCGCCAGAGCCGCCGACCCGATCCCAGTCAGCGAAGCAGTGATGGTTACATGGGCACGCCTGGTATTCGACTGTCGCCGCGCTGGCATCCACCGAACCGTCAAGCTCACTGACGCACTGATCGCCGCCACCGCAATCGAGCACGGGCTCTCCGTCGTCACGCAGGACGAGGACTATGGCCAGATCGCACAGGCACACCCCGCGCTGCAGGTCATCGCGGTCTGACAACCTCAGCGAGCTACGAGCCGCAAGCGTGCGTGGGACCGATTCCTGGTGGGCGGACCTCGCTTGACAAAGCGGATTAGTGGGTTGATTGGGGCTCCATGTCGGTGCTATCAGGCGGCGGCGGAGGGCACGCGCAGCGGTGCCAGCGCGGTGCTCCAGGCGACGACTTGGTCGAGCATGGTGTTCAAGGCAGCGAGGTTGTAGTCGCCCGGCTTGAACACGCTGAAGTTCTCGAACTCGGTGATCAGCGACAGGGCGACCTGTTGGCGTACGTCGGCCATCTGCAGCTCGCCGGCGATGAGGCGCAGGTGCTCGGCGGCCCGGGCGCCGCCCGCCGAGCCATAGGACACGAAGCCGATCGCCTTGTTGTTCCACTCGGCGTAGAGGTAGTCGATGGCGTTCTTAAGCACCCCGGAGGTGCTGTGGTTGTACTCCGGGGTCACCATGACGAACCCATCGAATAAGGCGATCTTCTCCGCCCATTGCTTGGTGTGCTCGTTTTGGTACTGGCCGAGCGAGGGCGGCATCGGCTCATCGAGATGCGGCAACGGATAGTCGCGAAGGTCGACGAGCTCGAACTCGGCGTCGTGACGGCGCGAGGCGATGTCGAGCACCCACTTCGCCACCTGCTCGCCGTTGCGGTTGGGGCGGGTGCTGCCAAGGATGATGCCGATCCGTGCCATGAGGGCTCTCCCTTACGGTAGTTGAGGCGGAAATAGTTGTCGCGGCAAGCATCCTACCAGAGATAGTTTCTGAGTCAACTATTTCCTCGATTACTATTTGAGTCGTGGAGTCGTCTGGTGCACACCTCGATACCTGGCGCGCAGTGGTCACAAGCCACGCCGCCGTGACCGAGCACATTCAGAGGACGCTGGCCGCTGCGGACCTTCCTCCGCTGAGCTGGTTCGAAGTGCTGTGGGCGATCAAGCGTAGCCCCACCGGCCGCCCGCGCATGAGCGAGCTCGCCGAGTGGCTGACGCTGAGCCGCGGCGGGATCACCAAGCTCGTTGACCGGCTCGTGGAAGCGGGCTGTCTCGAGCGGGTGTCCTGCGCGGAGGACCGGCGAAGCCTGCAGGCGGAGCTGACGCCCGCCGGAGCCAAGATGCTGAAGGAGATGCAGACCGTCTACGAGGGGGAGGTCGAGCGCCATCTCAGGTCGCTGACCGCCGAAGAAGCCGAGCTGGTCACGGCAGCACTCCAAAAGGTGACAGGGAGTACATGCGACCAGACGCGAAGACCTCGGAACGGTCCCCGTGCAGTCCCCTCGGGGGCAGGCCAAACCATCCGGATCGGTTGTCCTGGGACTTCTACCGCCGGGATCTCGACCGTCGACGCTGGCTGCGCGTCGTCGTAGACTTCAACGACGAGCATGCTTGGGTTGTGACCGCTTTGGTCCAGGAGAACCAGTCGCGCCTCATGATGGCGCGGTGCCCTGCGTCTGGCGGCTGTGGGCTGCCGCGGTGCTCGTCCTCTGGTTGTGATGGAGGACGTCTTGTCCGTGCTGTTTACGTTGGCGCGGGCGAGGTCGTGCGGTGTGTTGCGGTGCCGCACGGCGATGCCGCAGGGGTAAAGCTGGGCGCCGACCCTGCCTACCGGTGCATGATGAACGTGGGAAGCGTCCCGGTGGTACCCGTCGAGTCCTGTGTGGGCTCGGGCAGGCGCACCGTCCCCTGTTGCTGCCGGGGCGTGGCGGAGGGACCGTAGTACTCCGAGGTCGGGAAAGCCGGCCACATGGGGAAGGGGTCCCCGCGAACGCGCAGCACGCTCGGAGGGAAGGAGGTCGCCGGTGAATACCGGTGCGCGGCTGCCTGGTCTCGATGAGGCCGAGCGGCGGGTACTTCACTTCCAGTGCAAGCTGCACGATTGGGCATCTGTGGATGCCGAGCGCAGGTTTCACGACTTGTGGAACCTGGTCTGTGACCCGGCCACGCTGTTGGTGGCCTGGTCGCGGGTGAGCCAGAACCGAGGGTCGCGGACGGCCGGGATCGACGGCAGAACTCGTCTCTACGTCGAGCAGCAGCAAGGCGTGGAGCGCTTCCTTTCGGGGTTGCGCAGCGAGTTGAAGGCCGGCGAGTTTCGACCGTTGCCGGTCCGCGAGCGGATGATCCCCAAGCGCGATGGCCGTAAGCGTCGCCTGGGTATCCCGACGCTCAAGGACCGTGTCGTGCAGATGGCCCTTAAGCTCGTGATCGAGCCGATCTTCGAGAGCGGCTTCTATCCCTCAAGCTTCGGCTACAGGCCCGGCCGCCGGGCACAGGACGCGATCGCCGAGATTCATCGCTTCACGACCCCTGGTTATGAGTGGGTCGTGGAGGCCGATATCGAGGCGTGCTTCGACCAGCTCGCACACTCCCAGATTCTTGGAGAGGTACGACGCCGGGTCGCGGACAAGCGCGCGCTGGTGCTCATACGGTCGTTCTTGAGAGCCGCAGTGATGAGTGAGACGAGCCGCCTTGAGCGGACGGTGACGGGCACCCCGCAGGGCGGGATCATTTCGCCGTTGCTGGTGAATATCGCGCTCTCCGCGCTGGACCGCCAATATGAGAGCAGCCAGGGGTAGGGCTCACCTCCACCACTGGGCCATCCATCTCTCCGAGCGGTCGCGCTCAAATGCCTTCCGCCGGGATGTCCTCGGCGCGCTGCGCGGTGAGCTGGATGGCGTCGCGCGAAGGCACGCCCAGCCTCGACGCGTAGCTCACGTGCCCGCGCGCACACCTCCTCCACGCTCTGGTTCGTCTTGCGCAGTCGGCGCTCCATCGCGTCGGTAAGCCAGTCGCTTGACGGTGCGGAATAGTCCTCGCCGGCCGCGACGCGGGCCGAAAACGGGCGAGCACCCGCGCGCCGGTAGGTCGGCGGCCAACCCCAGTTCATGTCATCACCTTGTACTTGAGGTGCGTGACGCCGGGCGCCTCGACCGCCCGGACCTGCTCAAGCTCGATCTCGGCGCCCCCGAGGTTGTCGAAGAGGCGAGCGCCGTCCCCGAGCAGCACCGGAACGATGTGGAGCTCGAGCTCGTCCAGGAGCTCCGCCGCCAGGTACTGCTGAATGACCTGGGCGCCGCCCCAGAGCCGGACGTCCTGACCGTCCGCGGACTCCTTCGCCCGCTCCAGCGCCCGCTCGATCCCGTCGGTGACGAAGTGGAACGTCGTGCCCCCCTCCATCTCGACCGGCTCGCGCGGGTGATGGGTGAGGATGAACACGTCGTTGTGGTACGGCGGGTCGTCTCCCCACCAACCCTTCCACTGCGCATCCCCCCAGTCCCCGCCGCCCACGGGCCCGAACATGTTGCGGCCCATCACGCCGGCGCCGACGTTCTCGAGCGTCTCCTCCATGATTGACGTGTTCTCGTTCACCTCGCCGCCCTGCTTGTCGTGCGACTCGCGCCAAGCGGCCAGCGAAACGGCCCAGTCATGCAGTCGCTCCCCACCCTCGCCGAGCGGGTTCTCCTCGCTCTGGTTCGGGCCGGCGACGAATCCGTCTGCCGAGATCGAGATGTGACACCTGAGCTTGCTCATCGCGCCTCCTAGTAGGCGGCCGCTTGGACCGCGGGGACATCGACGTACCGAAAACAGTTGCGGACACGGCGTCTACCTTCCGGAATCGTAGTCCACGTAAGGTTCCGGCGCCTGGTCGCGTACAGCCGCTTGCCGCCCCGGCCCATGGGCTCCTGCGGAGTGACGTCGGGGCCGGTCACATAGCCGTCCAACGACCTGCTTATCTCCAGCAAGAACTTAGACATGACTGTGTTCCTTCGACTCGGTTGCATCTACGTCAACAGATCGGCCTGAGACCCAAAACTCATCGCCGACGCCTCGTTCCGCCGCCCGTGGGGAGCGGCAGGCGCGCGGGGCTTGAGCGTGCAGCGTCGAGGTCGGGGCCGGCCGAGCTCATAGCCGGGGTCTTGGAACACAGCGACACGCTTCGCCCGCGGTCGGGGAGGCCGCGATGCCCTCCGAGTCCCCCGGCGACCCGCGAGAAATGCAGGCGATGACATGGAGCCAACCTCAGGACCGCAGCGCCTACGCCTGGCATAAACCTGGCCCGTAGCCAACCACATGGGAGGACTGCCTGCGGTTCGACCACAAGCTGTGTAGTGGGCGAAACTTGTCGGCGCGCAAACCATGCGCTGATGGCGGCGCCGGCAGCGGCGATTGGCTGACTCGGTGCTTACTCGCGGTCAGGCGGGACGCACTTCGGCTGCTACTACGCAAGCGGACGTCGCTTGCTTCGCGCTCCCGTTGTCGGCCTCGCGCATCTCGCATCTCGATCCGCCAGGGCACGGTCCGGCGTGGATGAGGCGAATAGCTCATGCAGGTCGGCCCAATGGTCGATAGCGATGCGGACCCCTGCACAGACAATAGTCCAATGGGCGAAACTTGTCAGCACGCGCACCGGGGGCTGATGGCGGCACCGGTGGTCAGCCTCGGCTGATACGGCTGTGCGTCAGACGGCTTGGTCCGCCGTCGTCGGCGCATCGGGCATCGCCGGATGAGCGCAAGTAAGATGACGCTGAAAGCGCATAGCCTGCCTCCGTGGGCATCGAGGACGACTTCCGGGCAGTTATCGAGAACGCCGTGATTGGAGGCGTCGCCAGCAGATGATGGTGGCGGCGAGGTAGAGGAACGCGAGGTGTTGTTCAGGGTCGCGCTCCCAGCGGATCCTGAGTCGTCGGAATTGGTGTAGCCAGGTGAAGGTCCGCTCCACGACCCAGCGCTGGCGGCCGAGCCCGGAGCCGTGCGGTGTGCTGCGTCTGGCGATCACGGGCTTAATGCCTCTTGCCCAGACCTCGCGGCGGTACTTGTCGTGGTCATACCCACGGT
>Ga0210408_10001387_pt1 | contig 25626 bp, 26 predicted proteins | sample IncBWH4MmetaG_FD_155471 | JGI IMG/M metagenome (GOLD analysis project Ga0210408, IMG submission 155471) | Forest soil microbial communities from Barre Woods Harvard Forest LTER site, Petersham, Massachusetts, United States - Inc-BW-H-4-M | ecosystem: Environmental > Terrestrial > Soil >...
TCCATTCGCCTGCATCGCCGCGGGGATCGCCTGCCTGTGGGGCCCGGCGCATGGCGGCGCCAACGAGGCGGCACTCAAGATGCTCGCGGAAATCGGCCGGGTCGAGCGAATCCCTGAGTTCATCAAAAAGGCCAAGAGCAAGAACGACCCGTTCCGTCTCATGGGTTTCGGCCATCGGGTCTACAAACACTACGACCCGCGCGCCAAGATCATGCAGAAGACCTGCTACGAAGTGCTCAACGAGACCGGCCACAAGGACGATCCCATGCTCGAAGTGGCGCTGGAGCTCGAGCGGATCGCGTTGAGCGATGAATATTTCATCGAGAAAAAGCTCTACCCCAACGTCGACTTCTATTCGGGCATCACGCTCAAGGCGATGGGCTTCCCGACCACCATGTTCACGGTGCTGTTCGCACTCGCCCGCACGGTCGGCTGGATCGCCCAGTGGAAGGAAATGATCGAGGACCCGAACCAGAAGATCGGCCGGCCGCGCCAGCTTTACACCGGTGAGACACGCCGCGATTACATTCCCCTCTCGCGGCGCAAGTAACGCTCAGCTCTTTGATTCCTGGCGCCGCGCGTTGACGGCGACGTCCGTGGCGCGAGCGGCCGCGGCGCCGTCATAAGCCCAGGTGAGATAGGTCCCACCCCAGGCGAAGCCGCCGCCGAATGCCGCGAATATCATGCGGTCACCGGCTTTGAGACGCGCTTCATAGTCCCAAAGGCACAACGGAATCGTCGCCGCTGTCGTATTGCCGTATTTGTGGATCGTCACCATCACGCGATCCATCGGCACGCGCATGCGCTCGGCGGTCGCCTCGATGATGCGGCGATTGGCCTGGTGCGGCACCAGCCAATCGACGTCGGCTGCGCTGAGCTTGTTGCGCGTCATCAGCTCGCTCGATACGTCCGCCATCTTGGCAACGGCAAATTTGTAGACCGCTGCGCCTTCCTGATAAACGTGATGCAGGCGCTTGGCTACCGTCTCGGCAGTGGGCGGCATCCGGCTGCCGCCCGCTTTCTGATGCAGATAATGCATCCCTGAGCCGTCCGAACGGAGCTGAACGTCGACGATGCCGTGACCATTATTGCTCGGCTCGATCAGCACCGCGCCGGCGCCGTCGCCGAAGATCACGCAGGTCGCCCGGTCGGTGTAGTCCATGACCGACGACATTTTGTCGGCTCCGACCAGCACGACCTTGCGGTGGGTTCCGGTGGCAACGAATTGTCGGGCGATCTCGAGCGCGTAGACGAATCCCGAGCATGCCGCCTGGACATCGAAGCTGCCGATGTTGCGTACCCCGACCATTTCGCAAACGATGTTGGCGGTCGCCGGATAAACCATGTCGGGCGTCGTGGTGGCGCAGATGAGAAGATCGACCTCGGCCGGCTCGGTGCCCGTCTTGGCGAGAAGCCCTCGCACCGCTGCGGCTGCCATGTGCGACGTGCCAAGGCCTTCGCCTTTGAGAATGCGGCGCTCCCGGATGCCGGTGCGCTCGGTGATCCAGGCATCGGTCGTGTCGACCATCGTGGCGAGTTCGGCGTTGGTCAGCACGTAGTCGGGCAAATGCCCGAACACGCCGGTGATCGCCGCCCGCCTCAGCGCAGTTTCGGATGAAGGAACCGGGCCGGCCATGCGCCCTCTCTCACGTGCTCGATAGCACGTTTGCCGGCGCGGCAAACCCTGAGGCGCGCGCGTCTCTGATCACGCTAAGGATGACGTCGGCCGCCTTCGCGCTTGGGGCCGCCGGAAGCCCCATCACTTCATCGAGGCGGGCGAACGCCTCGACCTGGCGGCGCCGCTCCGGCGTGTCGGCGAGCAAAGGAAGGAGCGCACCGGCAAGCGCCGGCGCCGTACAGGCGCCTTGGAGAAATTCCGGTACGATCCACGCGCCAAGCACGAGGTTCGCGAGGATCACGCTGTCGACGCTGGTTTGCAGCCGCACGACCGCGCGGGCCAGCGCCATCTCGAGCGCGCCGATGCGGTAGGCTCCGACCGTCGGCACGCCGGCGAGCGCCAATTCGAGCGTCACCGTTCCGGACGCGGCGAGCGCAGCACGAGCCTGGCGGAACGCGGCCCGTTTTTCGCCGGGTTCCACGAGGATGCGCGGGCGCACCGGCCAGCCGGCCGTTGACTCGCGCAGCCGTGCCGCGAGCGCCGGGACCGTGGGCATGACGAGGTCGAGCGGGCCGTAGCGTTCCTGCGTGAGCCTCATCGCTGCCGCGAATGGGCCGAGCAGCCGGCGAATTTCGCTCGACCGGCTCCCCGGCAGCACCAGCACGACCGGCGGATCAGCAAGCCGCCGTCGCGCCTCAGCTTCGCCTGGGCGCAACTCCGCGACTTGTTCGCACAGCGGATGGCCGACGTAGGTGCACGGCGGTCCACCGAGGCGCGCATGTACCTGCGGCTCGAACGGTAAGATTGCGAGCACATGATCGACATACGCACGCATGGCGCGCGCGCGACCCCGGCGCCACGCCCATACCGAAGGCGAGACGTAGTCGACGATCGGTACGCTCGGCGCCGCCGCGCGCACCCGCCGCGCCACGCGATGGGTGAAATCCGGGCTGTCGATGATGACGAGAGCATCCGGACGGGCGGTCGCGATCGCGCTTGCGGCCTGACGAATGCGCCGCAGGATCATGGGAAGGCGTCGCGGGATCGCCGTAAAGCCAAAGATCGCAAGATCGTCGATGGGAAAAAGACTCGTGAGCCCTGCCGCGGCCATCGCGTGGCCGCCCACACCGGCAAAACGAATCCGCCCGCCGCATCGCTGCGCGAGTGCCCGCATCAGCGACGCGCCCAGCCGATCGCCGGATTCCTCGGCCGCCACCAGATGGACCGTGAGCGCGTCCGAGCGTTCTGAGGCATGCGTGGTCATGGCTCGCGCTCGTCGGGCCCGATGCCGGTGACAAAAATGCCGGCGCGATCGGCAGCGGCGCCGACTTCGGCGGGCTCGGCAACGATCGCCGCGTTTGCCGTCACCGCGATCCCGGCAAGCCCCGCGCGCGCGGCGCTTGCAACGGTCGCCGGGCCGATCGCCGGCAAATCGAACCGGCGGTCCTGCGCTGGCTTCGGCGTTTTTACCAGCACGCCGGTTCCGACCGCCGAGCGCACGCGGCCCTCGCTGCGCAACTCGCCGATTCGCGCCAGCATCCGGTCGGTGCCTTCCGCGGCCTCGATCGCCAGCACATAGTTGTCGGCGACCACGGCCGCCTGACCCACGTCGAACGGGCCGAGCGCGGAGAGCAGCGCGGCCCCGCGCGCAATGTCGGCGCGATCGCGTACGGACGGCTCACGTCGTCCGAGCGTACCCTGCGGCATGAGGATTTCCGGCGCGACTTCATGGGCGCCGACGAACCTGAAGCCGCGTTTCTCGAACAGGCGGGCCAGAATCGAAAGCAAATGATTGTCCCCGCCGCGAAACATCCTGATGACCGTTGGGAGTTCGCGCAGCGCCCCCCAATCGAAGTGGATGTCGCGCAGCGCCGGCCGCAACACCGTGCCGATCATGACCAACTCGCGGCAGCCCGCTGCAGTCGCTTGGCGGTGAAACCGGCCGAGTCGTCCAATGTCGATGAAGTGATGGGGATAACCCGCGACCGCCTTCGGGTCGACCCAGCCGCGCACAGGAAATAAAACCACGCTGCGGCCCCGGCGCATCACCGCGTCGGCGACCGCGAATGGAAGCGCGCCTCCGCCGCAAATGATGGCGAGCGGCCCCTCACCCGCGTTGGCCGGCCCCGCCGTCATGGTATGCCCGCGACGGCTTCGCCGCCGGCATGACGATCGGTCGCCATGGTCAGCGGCCGCGCGCTGCCGCCACGGATGAAGGCGATGACGCGTGCCACCAATGGATTATCGTCAGCGTCGGCGGCGACCCGCTCTACCCGCTCGCGGAAGGTACCGGCGCCGAAGAACAAGCCCTGATAAGCCTGACGTAGCCGACGGATATCCTCACGCGCGACGCCGCGCCGGCGCAGCCCCACCACATTGAGCCCGACCAGATCAGCGAGCGGACCCTGGGCGCAGCCGAACGGAATAAGGTCCGCGCGTACGCCGGCAAGCCCGACGATCATCGCGCCCTCGCCGATCCGCACGTGCTGCCGCACCGCCGCGTTGCCTCCGAACACGGCGTGATCTCCGACGCTCACGTGCCCGCCGAGCACGACATTATTGGCGAACACCACATCATTGCCGACGACGCAGTCGTGCCCAACGTGGGAGCCCACCATGAAGAAGCAGCGGTCGCCCACCTCGGTGACGCCGCGATCGTCTTCCGTGCCGATGCTCATGGTGACGTTTTCGCGGATGTCACAATCCGCTCCGACCACGAGCCGGGTCGGACCGCCGCGGTATTTCACCGACTGCGGCGGCGAGCCGAGCGAGGCGAACGGATGAATCGCGGTGCGCGGGCCGATCGAAGTGCGGCCGGTCAGATGCACGTGCGCGATAAGCCGGCAGCCGTCGCCGAGAATGACGTCTGGCCCGACCACGCAGTAGGGGCCGATCGTCACGTCGCGTCCGATCGAGGCGGTGGCGGCAACCCGCGCGGTGGAATCGATCGCGCTCATTCGTCCACGAGCAAGGCGCCGAGCTCGGCCTCGGCGACGACCTGGCCAGCGACTTTCGCCTCGCCGCGAAACCACCACATGTTCCCGCGGCGCCTGATTTTGGTCATGTGATATTCGAGCGTGTCGCCCGGCACGACCGGCCGGCGGAACTTCGCCTTGTCGATGGTGAGAAAAAACACCGCCTTGGGCCGCTCGGCTTTGGCGCGCGAGCGGATGCACAACACGCCTCCTGTCTGTGCCATGCCCTCGATCATGAGTACGCCGGGAAACACCGGCTGGCCGGGGAAATGACCGAGGAACTGCCATTCGTTGATGGTCACGTTCTTGATGCCGATCGCGGCCTCATCGGCGCGCATATTGACGATGCGGTCGACCATCAGGAATGGATAGCGATGCGGCAAGGTCTCGAGGATCGCCGCGATGTCGGCGGCCTCGAGCGTCGTCTCGGCGTCGTTCATCTTGCTCCCCGGCTGCGAAAGCGCGCGGCGCCCTATTTTGGCGGACCGGCGGCAGCTTGTCGATTCACGGGGGATATCCGGCTGGGCAAGGCAAAAGCGACAGCGTTTGCGCAAGCCGGGCGCATCCAGGAACGTTCAGGCGTGCGCAGCTAAAACTTCGTGCCGCCGCCGAAGCGGAATTGCTGGACGACGTCGAATTGTTGTTTGGTCAGCGCGATCGAATAATCGAAGCGCAGCGGGCCGAACGGAGAATCCCAGATCAGGCCGGCGCCGACCGAGGAGCGGAAGTCCCACGGCCCGGTATCGGCGAGCTGAATCGACTGGCCGGAGAACTGCGGAAATGACGTGGGGCCGGTGTAGTTCCATACGTTGCCGGCATCGCTGAACACCGCAAACCGAAGTCCCACGTCCTTTGGCAGATTGGGGATCGGGGATTGCACTTCGAGCGTGGCGCCCCAGTAATTCGTGCCGCCGACGTTATCCATCGTCGTGCCGGGGGTCAGGTCACGCGGACCGAAACCGTTGGGAGCAAATCCGCGCACCAGCCACGGACCACCGAAGAAGTTGTCGAGCATGCGCACCTGCTGGCCACCCCACGCGGTCACGTTGCCGGCCTGAGCGCGGAAGATCGCGACGACGTCGGGAAACACCTCGTGGTAGTGCCGCGCGTCGAAGCTTGTCTTGATGAAGTCGACGTTGCCGCCCAACCCGGCGAAGTCCTGCTTGAACTCGACAAAATTGCCGGCGGTCGGATAGCGCGGCTGGTTCATCGTGTTGTAGATGAGCGAATAGCCGGGCATCGAAACCCAGGTCGGCCCGGCAAGCGCCGCCTGCTTCACCGCCAACGATGCTTCGCCATCCTGATAACAGTCCGTCTGAGTCACGCCAACCGGCGGCACGAACGGGTTGTTGACCTTATCGGGCGTCGGGAAGGTGTTAATGAAGTCGGGATTGATGTCGTTACAGTTGTTGAGGATTGGATTGAGCGAGATCTGCTGATTGTACAGCGTATAGCGCGCCTGCATGCCGAAATCCTCGCGCAGCGGAACGCCCACCCGCGTGCTGAACCCATACGTGGTCGTGCCGAACGATTGGAAGGTGTAGGGGATCGTCTGGCGCGCGAAGATATCCACGCCGAAGTTGAGGCGCTGGTCGAGGAAGTAAGGTTCGGCGAAGGATACGCTGAAGCCCTTCGCGAATTGCCCGTATTGCACCGAAGCTTTGGCGTATTGGCCCCGCCCGAGCAGGTTGCGCTCGCCGATGCTCACTTCGGCCAGGAAGCCGTCGGACGTGGAGTAGCCGCCCGAGACCGAAAACTCGCCGGTCGACTGCTCCTCGACGTCGACATTGACCACCACCCGGTCGGGCGCGGAACCCGGTTCGTTGGTGATCTTGACGTTCTTGAAATAGCCGAGCCCCTTGAGCCGCCGCTCGGCGCGGTCGATCAGCACCTTGTTGAAGGCGTCGCCCTCGGCAATGTCGAACTCGCGCCGGATGACGTAGTCGCGCGTGCGCGTGTTTCCGCGGACGTTGATGCGTTCGATGTAGGCGCGCGGTCCCTCGTCGATGACGTAGACGATATTGATCAGGTGCGTTTCGTAGTTGCGGTCGCCGCGCGGCTTCACTTGGGCAAAGGCATAGCCGCCTTTCGACACCTCGATCGCCAATTCCTCGGTGGTCTTCTCGATCGCTTCGGCGTTGTATTTGTCGCCCGGGCGGCTGCGCAGCCGCGTCCGCAGCGCCTCCACGTTCACGTCGCGCACGTTCGATTGGATGTCGACGCTGCCGAAATGATAGAGGTCGCCCTCGTCGATCGTGAAGGTGATGACGAATCCGCGCTTGGCCGGATCGAACTCGGCGACCGCGGAGAGAATGCGGATGTCGGCGTAGCCCTGCTTGAGGTAGAAGCGACGTAGCAGGTCGCGATCGGCCTCGATCCGGTCGGCATCGTAGATATCGGTGTTCTTGAAGAAGCTGAGTACGCTCGACTCGGTGGTCTTGATGACGTCGCGCAGGCGCCAGGCCGAGTAGGCGCGGTTGCCGATGAAATTGATATCCCGCACCGCGGTCTTTTCGCCGTCGCGGATCTCGAACACGAGGTCGACGCGGTTGTTGGGCAGGTCGATGACCTTGGGATCGACGTGCACGTCATAGCGGCCGGCATGCCGGTACACCTCGACGATGCGCTGAACGTCCGCCTGAACCGTCGCGCGGGAGAAAGTCCCGCGCGGCTTCGACTGGATCTCGGCGGAGAGCTGCTCGTCCTTGACCCGCTTGTTGCCTTCGAACGCGATCCGGTTGATCACCGGCGCCTCGACCACGGTCACGATGAGGCGGCCGCCCGCCTCGCGAATGTGCACGTCGGTGAATAGCCCGGTGGCGTAGAGGGCCTTGAGCGCTTCGTCGATTTTGGCCGCGTCAAGCCGCTCGCCCGGGACCAGCCGGAAGTACGAGCGCACGGTGTCCGCTTCGACGCGCCGGTTGCCCTCGACCACGATGGTCTGGGCCGACTGCGCCATCGCCGGCGTCACCGTCGGTATGACAGGGGCGATCGAGGCAAACAAAGCTCCGCCCAGGAGGAGGCAGGCAAAGCTCAGCCCTCGATACGCACGTACACACATTTTCATGCGGAACGAGCCCTCGTCCCCCGCGGAAGCCCCGCCCCCAGGGCCGAAATTCCAGCCTTGACGCTTGTACAAGCTTTCCCCCCCGGTTCAATCCGCTTGCCCCCTGCGGATCACGCTTTCCCTCAAAGCGTTGCATGAAAGTCACTATTTCACGACCAAATCCTGTGAAAGACGGCAAACAGCCGCGGAATGTCGTTATAAGTGGCGAAAACGAGCAGCATCAGCACGATTGCAAAGCCGATGCGGAACCCGATTTCCTGGGTGCGTTCCGACAGCGGCCGGCCACGCAGCCCCTCGAGACCGTAGAACAGAAGGTGACCGCCATCGAGCAGCGGGATCGGGAATAGGTTCAGAAGCCCGATCGAGACCGAGATGGCGGCGACCCACCGGATGAGCACGTCGAAACCGAGTTTGGCGGCCTCCCCCGACATCAGGGCGATGCCGACCGGCCCGCCGAGCTGATCGGCCGATTCGCGGCCCGTGACCATGCGGTAGAGGTAGGAGAAGGTCTCGTCGACGATCGACCACGTTTCCTGGGCGCCGTAGCCGACCGCCTCGAGGGGGCCGACCGGGATGCGGTCCCGTGGGCCTTGGATGCCGAGAATCCCAAAGCGATGAACCTTGCCGAAGTTGTCCGGCACTTCCTTGAGCGTCGGCACCGCGGAGACGGTGACGTCGCGGCCGTCGCGTTCGATCGTGATTCGGATGGGCTGGTCCGGATGCGCGCGCACCACCCGTTGCATCTCGGTGAAGGTCTTGATCGCCTGATCGTCGATGGCGACGACGACGTCCCCAGGTCGGAATCCGGCCGCAGACGCGGCGCTGTTCGGCTCGACGGCGTCGACCCGGGCGACGTTGTCCGGCCGCCCGTAAATCGCGAATACGGCCCCGAAAATGAGCACCGCCAGGATAAAATTGGCGATCGGGCCGGCCGCGACGATTGCGGCGCGTTTGCCAAGGGGCTGGTGAAAGAAGCTCTCGTTGCGCTCCGCTTCGGTCATGGCCGCGACCGTGTCCCGGTCCGGGACACTCGCGACGTTTTCGTCTCCGAAGAATTTGACATAGCCGCCGAGCGGGACGGCCGCGATCTTCCAGCGGGTGCCGTGGCGGTCGGTGAAGCCGACGAGTTCGCGCCCGAAACCAATCGAGAACACAAGCACGCGCACGCCGCTCCAGCGCGCAATAAGGAAATGGCCGAGCTCGTGGACGAAGACCACGACGGTCAACACGAACAGGAACGGAACGACCAAGTAATAAAAGGTCGACAAGCCGCCTAAAGCACCGACGCTGCTGAGAAACGCCATTCCACCCTTCATCCCCGCGGCCTTGCAGCCGCGATTCCTGCCATCAATCCTTTAGGATGCCTTTGCGGCAATTTCTGGCAAGAGCCCTAAGGTTAACAATCTCGTACTATGGTCAACGCTCACCGCGTCCTCAACGCTCGCCGGCTCACGCATAATGCCGCGCCCTGATGCGGCTTCCATCGCGGTCGCGACCAACACGGCAATCCCGCCGAACGACAGCCGCCCGGCCATGAACTCGGCGACCGCCACTTCGTTTGCCGCGTTGAGCACCGTCGTCGCGCCATTGCCCGCCTCCATGGCGCGACGCGCGAGAGCGAGGGCGGGAAAGCGTGCGAGATCGGGTGGCTCGAAGCTCAGCGTGGCGATGCGCTCGAGGTCGAGTCGGGTGGCCGGGGATTCGATGCGCGCGGGCCAGCCAAGGCAGTGCGAAATCGGGATGCGCATGTCGGGCGGCCCGAGCTGGGCGATCAGCGAGCCGTCGCGAAACTCGACCATCGCATGCACGATCGATTGCGGGTGGACGAGCACGTCGATTTCGTTCGGCGCCAGCGCAAAGAGATGATGGGCCTCGATGATTTCGAGGCCCTTGTTCATGAGCGTTGCGGAATCGATGGTGATCTTCGGGCCCATCTGCCAGTTGGGATGCTGCAGTGCCTGGTCGACCGTGGCCGTACGGATCGCCTCCATCGACCAGGTGCGGAACGGCCCCCCCGAGGCGGTGAGAATGATGCGGCGTACCTCGCTGCGGCGCCCGGCTGTCATCGCCTGGAACACCGCGTTATGCTCGGAATCGACCGGCAGCACTGTGGCGTTGGTCTCGCGCGCGCGCCGCATGAACAAAGCCCCGGCACACACGAGACATTCTTTGTTGGCAAGTGCCACCGTTGCGCCGCGCTCGACCGCCGCCATGGTGGCGCGCAGCCCAGTCGCGCCGGAGACCGCCGCCATCACCCAGTCGGCCGGGTGGCGCGCCGCTTCGATGACCGCCTCTTCGCCTGCCGCTGCCTCGATGCCGGTCGCGCCGAGGCCGTCCTTGAGAACGCGATAGGCCGAGGGATCCGCCACGGCGGCAAAGCGCGCGCCGAGGTCGCGGGCGAGCTTGGCGAGCGCGTCGGCGCTCTTGTTGGCGCTCAGCGCCACGACCGGATAGCGATCGCGGTCGCGCCGCAACAGGTCGACGGTGCTGGTGCCGACCGAGCCAGTGGCTCCCAGGATGGTGACGCTACGCGGCGGGAGCTCGATGGGGGCGCTATTCATCCGGCTACCATAGGAGGAAGCCGCTGGCGGCGCCATCGAGGCCGCCCCGGACGACCCCGACGAGTGCGGCGGCCACGGCCGCGGCGAGGAAGCCGTCGAGCCGATCCATCAGGCCGCCGTGGCCGGGAATGGCGTGACTGGCGTCCTTCACACCGAAGCGGCGCTTGAGGGCGGATTCGAACAGATCTCCGAACTGAGCCGCGACCGAAAGCAGGAAGCCCACGGCAAAAATCGGCGCGATCGGCTCGATCCCGCCAACTGCCGCCACTGCCCATCCCGCGGCGGTAGCGGCGACGGCGCCGGCCACCGCACCCGACCAAGTCTTGTTCGGGCTGATCGCCGGCCACAGCTTCGGGCCGCCGATGATCCGGCCGGCGAAATAAGCGGCCACGTCGGTCGCCCACACCACCGCGAACAGGAAAATCATTGCGATGAAGCCGAGCGCGCCATCGGCGCGAATGACGAGGGGCGCGGCCAGCATCGCGCCCGCGTAGCACGCGCCGAGCGCGATCCATCCGGCACGGGCCGGACCGGCGAGCGAGGATGCCGCGGCGACGAGACCCATCCATTCCCAAAGAATGCCGGCGGCGGCGAGGAGCCAAAAGCCGATGAACCACGCGCCGCCCACATAGGCCGCGGCGATCGCAAGCGGTGCCAGCACGATTGCGGAGGCGACCCGCGGCCACAGGTCACGACCGGCGGGCAGAGGTGCCGTCGGGCCGCGCGCCAGGGCCGGTCCCTCGGCCACGATTCTCAAGACCCGGCTTCCGCCACCAGGCCGCCGAACCGGCGCACGCGGCGGCGATATTCCGCCAGCGCATTCTCGAGCGCCGCCCGGTCGAACTCCGGCCAGTAGATCGGCACGAACACGAGCTCGCTATAGGCGGCCTGCCACAGCAGAAAATTTGAGAGCCGCTGCTCGCCGCTGGTGCGGATGATCACGTCGGGGTCGGGCAGGTCCGGTGCATCGAGCCGGCTCGCGACCAACTCGGCGGTGACGGCGTCCGGCGTGAGGCGGCCGCGCGCCACGTCCTCGGCGATGCCGCGCATCGCGCGCGCGATCTCCTGGCGGGCGCCATAGTTGAACGCGACCACGAGAATGAGGCCGGTGTTGTGGCGCGTCAGATCCTCGGCTTCTTCGAGCAGCCGGCGGATGTCGGGGGCGAGCCCGTCGCGTTCGCCGATGACGCGGACCTTCACGTTGTTGCCGTGCAGCTCGGCAAGATCGTTGCGGATGAAGCGGCGCAGCAGCCCCATCAGATCGCGGATCTCCGAAGCGGGCCGCAGCCAGTTCTCCGAGCTGAACGAGAAGATCGTGAGAATCTCGATGCCGAGTTCGCCCGCCGCGCGCACGGTCTTGCGCAGCGCCTCGACGCCGCGCCGATGGCCTTCGCCGCGCGGCAGACCGCGCGCCGCGGCCCACCGGCCGTTGCCGTCCATGATAATGGCGACGTGTCTCGGCGCGCCGAAGTCGGCGCTCGGAGCGGTCGTCGGCGCGGCGGCCTCGGACATCAAATGGTCGGGCGTTGTGCCCTGCTCCCCTCAGACGGTGAGAATTTCTTTTTCTTTGGCAGCCAGCGCGTGATCGATATCGGCGATCGCCTGGTCGGTCGCCTTCTGGACGTCGCCGTCGTGGCGCTTGTGATCGTCCTGGCTGATCTTGTGGTCCTTCTCGAGTTTCTTGAGGACCTCCATGCCGTCGCGCCGCACGTGGCGCACCGCGATGCGGGCGTCTTCCGCGTATTTGTGCGCGACTTTGACCAGTTCCTTGCGCCGCTCCGCGTTGAGCTCGGGAATGCGCAGGCGCAGCACTTGACCCTCGGTCGACGGATTGAGTCCGAGGTTGGCGGCGATGATCGCCTTTTCGACCGCGTGCACCATCGACCGGTCCCAAACCTGCACGCTGATCATGCGCGCCTCCGGCACGCTGACCGTCGCGAGCTGGTTGAGCGGCATCTTGGTGCCGTAGGCCTCGACCTGCACCGGCTCGAGCAGGTTCGCCGACGCGCGGCCGGTGCGCAGCCCGCTCAACTCCTGTTTGAGGACCTGCATGGCCCCCTGCATGCGTCGTTTGAGTTCGGCAAGGTCGTGCGTTGCGGTTGCCATGGCAGGCCTCTCAAGCGTCCGGACTGCAAATCGATTCGCCCGATCGGGAGTACCTTACCCGACGATGGTCGAGCGCCCTTTGCCGCCCAGCACCGCCGCGACTGCTCCCGGCTCGCGGATCGAGAACACGATGATAGGCATACGGTTTTCCCGGGCAAGCGCGAAGGCCGTGGAATCCATGACCTTCAGGTCGCGCTCGATCGCCTGCTGATGGGTCAGGCGCTCGAAGCGCTGCGCCTTCGGGTCCTTCATCGGGTCGGCGCTGTAAACCCCGTCGACCTTGGTGCCCTTGAGCACGGCCTCGGCCCCAACCTCCCCCGCGCGCAGCACCGCCGCGGTGTCGGTGGTGAAATACGGGTTGCCCGTGCCGGCCGCGAACAGCACGATTCGCCCCGCGGCGAGGTGCTTGAGCGCGCGCTGGCGCGAATAGGTCTCGCATACCGCCGGCATCGAAAGGGCCGAGAGGGTTCGGGCGGGCGCGCCGGCGCGCTCGATCGCCGCCTCCAGCACGAGTGAGTTCATCACGGTGGCGAGCATGCCCATGGCGTCGCCGGTCGCGCGTTCGACGCCTTTCGCGGAGACCTCAACGCCGCGGAAGATGTTGCCGCCGCCGTTGACGACGCCGATGCTGATGCCGAGCGCGCGCGCCGCCACCAAATCCGCTGCCACGCGATCGACCGACGCCTGGTGCACGCCGGCGCCGTCCGGACCGGCGAGCGCCTCGCCGCCGATCTTGATGATGACGCGCCGGTAGCGGGGCTCCCCCATCTATTTGCTCCATCCGGCGGCGCGTCGCCGGGGATCGTGCTTTAGTGCTTTTTGGCCGCCGCGGCCACGTCAGCCGCGAAATCGGAATCCGGCTTCTCGATGCCCTCGCCGAGCGCGAAGCGCACGTAGCCGCCGATCTTGATCGGGGCGCCAGCAGATCCTTCGGCTTCCTTGACCGCCTGGGCGACGCTTTTGTTGGGCTCGTGCACGTAAGCCTGATCGACCAGACAGACTTCTTTGTAGAGGGTCTTCAGCCCCGACTCGACGATCTTCTCGATGACGTTCGCCGGCTTGCCCTGTGCCTTGAATTTCTCCGCCAGCACGTCGCGTTCGCGATTGACCACCGCGGGGTCGAGCCCCGCGGCGTCGAGCGCCTGCGGGTTTGTCGCCGCCACGTGCATGGCGAGCTTGCGACCGAGAGCGTTAAGCTCGTCGCTCTTGCCGGACGATTCGAGCGCGACCAGCACGCCGATTTTGCCGAGCCCTTCGCTCACCTGGTTGTGCACGTAGCTCGCGACCACGCCCTGCTTCGCGGAAAGCACCTCCGCGCGCCGCAGGCTCATGTTCTCCCCAATCGTGGCGATCGCAGACGTGATGGCATCGCCGATCGTGACGGAGCCCGCCGGCGCCTTGAGGATCGCATCGACCGACGAGCCGGCCTTGAGCGCGGCGTGCGCGATCATTTTCACGAGGCCCTGGAAGTGATCGTTGCGCGGTACGAAGTCGGTCTCTGAGTTGACCTCGACCAGCACGCCCTTCGCGGGCGCGAGCGAGACGCCGATCAAGCCTTCCGCGGCCACGCGCCCGGCCTTCTTGGCGGCCTTCGCGAGGCCCTTCTTGCGCAGCGAGTCGACCGCGCTCTCGACGTTGCCGTCGCTCTCCTCGAGCGCCGCCTTGCAGTCGAGCATGCCCGCGCCGGTCCTCTCGCGCAGTTCCTTCACCATCTGGGCGGAAACCTTCGCCATGACGTGTGCTCAGTCCTTCTCGGCGGTGAACTCTTTGGCCTGGGCGATCCAGCCCTCGATGCGGCCGGGTAGTCCGATCTCTTCGCCGATCTTGTGGGCGTCGTCGCCGCCCAGTTCGGCGATCTGCCAGAAATGGAAGACGCCGAGGTCGTTGAGGCGTTTCTCGATCGTGGGCGAAACGCCGGCGAGCTTCTTCAGATCGTCGGCGACGCCGCGCGGACCCGAGAGCGGCTGGAAGCCGGTGGGCGCGGCTTCCGCCGGCACTTCCTCTACGATCGGCTTCTCGGCCGCGCCGATGTCGACGCCCATCTGGCCTTGCGCGCGCGAGATGCCGTCAATTGCCGCGCGGGCGATGAGGTCGCAATAGAGCGTGATCGCGCGCGAAGCGTCGTCGTTACCCGGCACCACGTAGGTGATGCCGTCGGGATCGCAGTTGGTGTCGACCACGGCGGCGACCGGGATATTGAGCCGGCGCGCCTCCTTGATCGCGATGTCCTCTTTGTTGGTGTCGATGACGAACATCAGGTCGGGCAGTCCGCCCATCTCCTTGATGCCGCCGAGCGCGCGGTCGAGCTTGTCCTTCTCGCGCGTGAGCGTCAGGCGCTCTTTCTTCGTGTAGGCCTGCGCCTCGCCGGAATTGAGCATCTCATCGAGCTTGCGCAGGCGCGAGATCGAATTGGAGATGGTCTTCCAGTTGGTCAGCGTCCCGCCGAGCCAGCGCGAGTTGACGTAATACTGGGCCGAGCGCTTGGCGGCGTCGGCGATCGCGTCCTGCGCCTGGCGCTTGGTGCCGACAAACAGGATGCGCCCGCCGTTCGCGACCGAATCGCTCACCGCCTGCAACGCGCGGTGCATCGCCGGCACGGTTTTCGCGAGGTCGATGATATGGATGTTGTTGCGGGACCCGAAGATGTAATCCGCCATCTTCGGATTCCAGCGGTGGGCCTGATGGCCGAAGTGCACGCCAGCCTCGAGCAGCTGGCGCATCGAATAGTCGGGCAGCGCCATGTCGTTCTCCGGTTTGTGCCGCCGCGGACCCGTGAGCTTCCCGAGGGAAGCCACCGGACGGCCGTAAGACCAAGGTCCGCGTGTGAGATGGCGCCGATATAGCGGCGCAGCCGATGCGGCGCAATGGGCGGCGCCCGTCACATCGCCTGGACTTCGACCACGCCCGGCACGGCCTTGAGCGCGCCGGCGATCTGGGGCGAAACCTTGAAGCGCCCCGGCAGCTTCACCTCGACCTCGGTGGCGCCGTCCTCGAGAATGAGGATCATGCTGACTTCACCGTCGCCTTTGTTCTCCAGACGGCGCGCCACGCCCTCGATCGGCGCGTCAGAGCGTAGAAATACGCGCAGGCCCTTGGCGAGCTTCTGCGCCGCCTGATCGAGCGCCTCGACGCTTTGGATGCGCGCGCGCACGTCCTCGCCCTGCACCTCGGCGGAGAGCGTGAGCAACACCGCGCTGCCGGTCTCGAGCAGGTCGCGATATTGCTGCAAGCCCTCGGCGAAAATCACCGCCTCGTAGTGGCCGGACGGGTCGGAGAGTTCGACGATGCCCATGCGGTTGCCGGTCTTGGTGCGGCGCTCGACGCGCGAGACCACGGTGCCGGCGACGCGCCCGGCGGTCGCGCCCGCCTTCACGGCGCGCGCGAACTCGGCCCACGGCTGCACGCGCAGGCGCGAAAGGGCCGTGGCGTAATCGTCGAGCGGATGGCCGGAGAGGAAGAAGCCGATCGCCTCAAATTCCTTTTGCAGCCGCTCGGCCGGCAGCCAGGCCTCGACCGCCGGCAGCACGATCGCCTCGCGCGCGGTTGCCGCGCCGAAGAGCTCGTTCTGTCCCATGGAAGCGGATTCGTGCAGGCGCTGGGCGGCGGCAAGGATGCGGTCGGCGCCGGCGTAGACGCAAGCGCGATTGCGCTCGAGCGCATCGAAGGCGCCCGCCGCCGCGAGGCTCTCGATCACGCGCTTGTTGACCGCGCGCGGATTGATGCGCGCGGCGAAATCGGCGAGGTCGCCGAACGAACCGGCAGCGCGCGCCGCGACGATCGCCTCGACCGCTTGGTGCCCGACCCCGCGCAGCGCCGCGAGCGCGTAATGAATGGTGGTGCCGTCGACCGTGAAGGTGACACCCGAGCGGTTGACCGATGGCGGCTCGACCTTGAGCCCCAGTCGTTGCGCCTCGGCGCGAAATTCCGCGAGCTTGTCGGTGTTGCCCATGGCGAAGGTCATCGACGCCGCGATGAACTCGGCCGGATAATTCGCCTTCATGTAGGCGGTCTGATAGGCGACGAGCGCGTAGGCGGCGGCGTGGCTCTTGTTGAAACCGTAGTCGGCAAAGCGCGCCAACAGTTCGAAGATCGCTTCCGCTTGCCCCTTCTCGATGCCGCGCGCGACCGCGCCGGAGACGAACCGCTCGCGCTGCGCCTCCATCTCCTTGCGGATCTTCTTGCCCATGGCGCGGCGCAACAGATCGGCCTCGCCGAGCGAATAGCCGGCCAGGAGCTGCGCGATCTGCATCACCTGTTCCTGATAGATGATGACGCCGTATGTTTCTTTCAGGATCGGCTCGAGCTTGGGATGAATATAGTCGGGCTGCTCGAGACCGTGCTTGCGCAGGCAATAGGTCGGGATGTTCGCCATCGGGCCCGGCCGGTAGAGCGCGACGAGCGCGATGATGTCCTCGAAACGATCCGGCCGCATGTCGACGAGCGCGCGCCGCATGCCCTGACTTTCCACCTGGAAGATGCCGACCGCCTCGCCGCGCGCGAGCATCTGATAACTCTTTGCATCGTCGAGCGGGATGCGCGAGAGGTCGATGTCGATGCCGCGCTTTTTGACGAGCTTGGCGGCGGTATCGAGTACGGAGAGCGTCGTTAGTCCGAGGAAGTCGAATTTCACCAGGCCCGCGTTCTCGACCCATTTCATGTTGAATTGGGTCACCGGCAGGCCGGATTTGGGATCGCGATAGAGCGGCACCAGTTCCGAAAGCGGCCGGTCGCCGATGACGATGCCGGCCGCGTGGGTCGAGGCGTGGCGATGCAATCCTTCGAGCCGCTGGGCGATTTCGAAGGCGCGCCGCACCACCGGTTCCGCGTCACGCGCGGCCTGCAGGCGCGGCTCGTCGGCGATCGCGCGCGCGAGCGTCACCGGCGCGGCGGGGTTGTTCGGCACCAGCTTGGTGAGCTTGTCGACCTGGCCGTAGGGCATTTCGAGCACGCGGCCGACGTCGCGCAGCACGCCGCGCGCCTGCAGCGTGCCGAAAGTGATGATCTGGGCGACCTGGTCGCGGCCGTAGCGCTCCTGCACGTAGGCGATCACCTCGTCGCGCCGCTCCTGACAGAAATCGATGTCGAAGTCGGGCATCGACACGCGCTCGGGATTGAGGAAGCGCTCGAACAGCAGGCCGAAGCGGATCGGGTCGAGATCGGTGATGGTGAGCGAATAGGCGACGAGCGAGCCTGCGCCCGAGCCGCGCCCCGGCCCGACCGGAATGCCTTGCTCTTTCGCCCATTGGATGAAGTCGGCGACGATAAGAAAGTAGCCGGCGTATTCCATGCCCTCGATCACGCCGAGTTCGAACGCGAGGCGCTCGCGGTAGCTCTCGATGCTGTACCCGGACGCTAGCCCGTGCGCCGCGATGCGGCGGTCGAGGCCTTCGCTCGCGCGTCGTCGCAGCTCTGCCGGTTCGTCGACGGCGGCGTCTCCGACGGAAAAGCGCGGCAGGATCGGCTTGCGCGTCTGCGGCCGGAACGCACATCGCCGCGCGATATCGACGGTACCGGCGAGGGCTTCGGGCAGGTCGGCGAATTGCGCCGCCATTTCGGCGCGGCTCTTGAAGTAATGCTCCGGGGTGAGCTGGCGCCGGTCGGTTTCCGCGAGCAGGCGTCCCTCGGCGATGCAGACGAGTGCATCGTGCGCTTCGTAGTCCTCGCGCCGGGCGAAATAGGGCTCGTTGGTGGCGACGAGCGGCAGGCCCTTGGCGTAGGCGAGGTCGATCAGCACCGGCTCGCTGCGCCGCTCGACCCGGCCGTGGCGCTGCAGCTCGACGTAGAGGCAATCGCCGAACAGATCGGCGAGGCGCGCGCAGCGCGCGGCGGCAAGCTCCCCCTGCCCCGCCGCGACGGCGGCATCGAGCGGCCCGGCCGGCCCGCCGGTAAGCGCGATCAGTCCACCGGCGCATTGCGCAAGCGACTCCAGGCGCACGTGCGGCAACGCGCCCGGCACCACGTCGAGAAAGGCGCGCGAGGTCAACCGCATGAGGTTGCGGTAGCCCTCCTCGCGCGCGGCGATGAGCACCAGGCGCGGCAGCGGCAACGGCGCGCCGCTGCGCGGGGCCGCCTCATGGTCGGCGAAGTCGATCGCGAGCGCGCAGCCGACGATGGGCTGGATGCCGGCGCCCGCGAGCTTGTCGGAAAACTCGAGCGCGCCGAACATGTTGTCGGTGTCGGTGAGCGCGAGCGCGGGCTGCCGGTCGGCCTTGGCGAGTTCGGCAAGCCGCGCGATCGGCAGCGCCCCCTCGAGCAGCGAATAGGACGAATGCACGTGCAGATGCACGAAACCTGGACCGCTCAACGCCGCCCTCCCGATTCGGTGAGACGCGATGGTGGGCGGCGCGGCAGGCGGTGTCCATTGGGCCGGACACGGCTGCCCCCGCTACGCACAGGTTCGGGGAACCGAGCTTCCAAACCTCGCCGGGTTCCAGCCGGCTCTGTTCCCGATTGTTCTTCGATTGTTATGCCCATTGTTCTTCCGGGCCTTATGTTGCGCTGCACGCGGCTCGGCCAAGGACCTTTCCCAAAAGATTTCAATACCTTGCGGCGATCGGACGGTCGGCTGTGGGCGGTCGCGCCCGTGCCTTTCCTTGTATTTGCATTGTTCTTTACAACCGAATGCTGCGGTGCGGCAGCCGTGCAGCGGGCAAACGCCCTGGTGGCACGAAATTAACAGGGAAATACAGGGCGTCGGCGCGATCCCACGCCCTCCCCGGCGCTGCGACGCACCATTGCCGCCGCCCCGTTCGGTTTTCCTTGCGCCGCGATCGGGGAGTCAGCAACGATCTGCAAGCGGATGCAGCGCGGGTCCCGACGGGCGGTCGCATCCCTCCCGCATAAAATCACTGTACGGCAAAGACTTGCGCCCAGATCGCCAGCATGCCGATGAACAGCGCGAGTGACGTCAGCGCGGCGGCTTCTTGTGCAACGGCCCGAACCATGACCCATCCTCCCTTACTGGACATAACGGGAACGATGTTCCATTTTTGTTCCAGAGTCAAGGCCGGGTAGTGGGTCAGTTTGGGCCTTATTCAAAATGACCCAGTACCCAAGGCCGGGTGGGAATCTTGGTCATTCCGGCTTTCGTGGCTTCTCGGCCGGCTGCCCCTGCTTGAGGCCAAGGTGTTTGGCCCGTTGGTAGACCTCGAATGGGGTGCCGGACCGGCAGAGGCGCAAAGCTGTTTCGAACAGATCGGAGCCGCCCTCTACGCTCGCGCGCAGCACGCCATCGTCAAAACTGGACCACGGCTTGCCGTCTTTCACGTCGAAGGGCCTGTTCATCTTATCAACAAACGCGTGGGCACGCGCGCCCATCGGCGCGCTTAGCCCACCCTACAAATTGTTTGTTCCTTTCACGCCTCAATTCGTTTTCTTCGGCGCGTCGCCGGTCTTGGCGGTGGTCGAATTTTTCTTGGCCGCGTTCTTGTCGGCGGGCGGCGGCGTCTTCTTCGCGGGCGCGGCGGACGCGGGCTTCGTCTCGCGCACGCTGCCCCAGGGGTCGGCGGCCTTCTGAGTTGGCATCCCGCCGATCGCCGAGCGGTACTCGTTTTCCTTGACCGGATCGAGCGGCTTCTCCGCTTTGTCGCCGCCCATGGGAATGCCGAGCGGCGGCAGCCCCTGGGCATAAGCCGGTCCGGCGAGCGCCGCCGCGATCGCCACAGTCATCAAGGTCCGCATGGATGCTCCCCCGTCTCGTCTTCTCGGCCGCTCGCGAATCCTAGGCACCCAATCGACTTGCTTCAAGCAACCCATTGCGCCCGGACCATGGCGGCCATGCACCTGCCGCAAATAGAAGTATGATCTGCCCCATTCGCGGGGTGCGATGATGCGGATCGCGCGGCTCATCTTTGCCGTCCTGGCGCTCGGCCTGCTGGTCGCGGGCTGCGACCGTTGCGGCGACTGGTATTCGCCGTTCGAAAACCCGTTCAAGCCCGGTTCCCAGGTGTGCCGCGACAGCCCCGGCCAACCCCACTGATCGAATTCCGACATTGAGCGGCATGTAAATACCAGACAGTCGGAACCATCGCTTCCGGCCGAGCGTTCTTCTCTCCGCACGAGGTGGATGACGAGGAGCGCTCCCAATGAACAACCCGAACCAGAACCCGACCGAACGGCCGGGCCAGCAATCGCAGCAGCCGGGCCAGGGCGGTCAGCAAGGCGGCGGCGGGCAGCAGGGCGGCCAGCAGAAGCCGGGTCAGCAGACCCAGAAGCCCGGTCAGGGCGGCCAGCAGGGCGGACAGGGTGGACAAGGCGGGCAGAACCCGCAGCGTTAGTTAACCCCGAAGGAAATTAGTGCGGACCCCGGCTTCGGCCGGGGTTTGCGTTTTCAGGTGACAGATGTCAGAGATCAGCAATCGGAAATCGGAGCTCGACCGTGGCATCTGATCTCTGAGATGTGACTTCTTTCCTCCGATATCTCCCGCTCTCACCCGAAAAGGACTTCACTGATGTTCCGACGCATCGCTCTCGTTGCCGCCGCCCTCGCCTTCGCCTCTCCCGCGTATGCGGAGAAGTGGGACCTCTCCACGGTCAATTGCCAAGCCTTCCTCAGCTTCGACAAGGACACGGTCAATATTCTCCTTGCCTGGCTCGACGCCTACTACAAAGACGACAACGACCCGGCGATCATCGACACCGAGAAGTACCTCGCCAACGCCAAGAAGCTCGGCGACTATTGCCGCAGCAATCCCAGCATCGGGCTGATCACCGCGACCGACCAGCTGTTCGGGAAGTGATGGCCGCGTAGCCCGGATGAGCGCGCAGCGCGACATCCGGGAGCCCGCCCCCGCATGTCGCTTCCGCCTTCGCGCTTGGCGCTTCGGCGGACTCCAGGCCCGCCGTAGCTCGCACAGCGAGCAAAGGCGGGTTGCTCATGCAGGCTACGGCTACGACTTCTTCTGAATCAGATAGAGCAGCGCCATGGTGGCGCCGATCGCGAGCGCGAACACCGACCACAGGTAAACGGCGACGAGCGGCGCCGTCACCGTGGGCTTATCCCCCAGGTGCGCCCTGGGTACCGACGTAGAGCGCGTAAAGCGACTGGCTCGCCGCCATGAACAGCCGGTTGCGCTTGAGGCCGCCGAAACAGACATTGGCGCAGCGCTCGGGAAGCTTGATGCGGCCGATCAGCTTGCCGGCCGGGTTGTAGATCACCACGCCGTCGAGTTCCTCGCTGCCCATGCCCCAGCCGCACCACAGGTTCCCGTCGACGTCGACGCGGAAGCCGTCAGGCGTGCCGGGGCCGGCGTCGATGAAGGTGCGCCCGTTGGCGAGCTTGGTGCCGTCGACCACGTCGTAGGCGAGGATCACCCGGTTCGGGGTGGCGCGGGATTCCACGATGTAGAGCTTGGTCTCGTCGGGCGAGAAGGCGAGCCCGTTCGGGCCGCGCAGGTTCTCCGCGACGACGCTCGCCTGGCCGTCCGGAGCAACCCGATACACGTTCATCGGCAGTTCCGGCGTCGCTTGGTGGCCTTCGTAATTGCCGCCGATGCCGAACGGCGGATCGGTGAACCAGACCGAACCGTCCGACTTGACCACCACGTCGTTGGGCGAGTTGAGCGGCTTGCCGTTGAACTTGTCGAGAATGACGGTGATCGAGCCGTCGTATTCGGTGCGTACCACGCGCCGGCCGCCGTGCTCGCAGGTGACGAGCCGCCCCTGGCGGTCGCGGGTGTTGCCGTTGGCGTAGTTCGAGGGCCTGCGGAACTCGCTCACCTGGCGGGTTTCCTCGTCCCAGCGCATGATGCGGTTGTTGGGGATGTCACTCCACAGGACGTAGCGGCCGTCGCCGAACCACACCGGCCCCTCGCTCCAGCGCATGCCGGTGGCGAGCTGCTCGACGGCCGCGTTGAACAGCCGGTACTTGGCAAAGCTCGGGTCGAGCACCTCGACGGCCGGGTCGGGATACCGCCCGAGCGCCTGCGGACTCGCTGCCGCGACTGCAAGCGCCGCGCCGCCAGACGCGACCATGCTGCGCCTCGTGGGATCCATGGGCAGGCCTCCTCCTGGGTTTTGTGGGATAGACGAGTATAGGACCGGCCGGAGGACAGACGACAGAGGACGGATTGGGCTGTGGCGCGGCTGACGCCCTTATCCGTCCTCTGTCGTCAGCCGTCTGTCGTCGGACGCCTGCGTCGTCCTGCCGCGGGCCGCCGAAAAAAATTTTTGGAAACCGCGGAACCGAACCTGGGGCCCAACGTTCATTTGTCGTCGGACGCAGCCCCCATCCCCCCTTCCCCCCGCGTCCGGCAAGTAACGCCCCGGTTCGCGCCGCGCCAAAAGCGCCCGAACCGGGGCTTTTTTGTTGCGCCCCCTATCCGATTTCCTTGCGCCCCCCTATCCGATCGCGTACCGAACGCCATAGCTTTGCCCGACTGGCGTGGTGGGATTTTGCGATTCCAAATGACATCGATCGGGTCGCGCCATGTGGCGGTCGACCTCGACAGGAGGCCGGTCCTTGGCCCAATTGCAATCGCACCAGTCCGTGACGCCGCGCGACATGGCGGCTCGTCTTGGCATTCTCGGAACCCGAGACATGGCTGAAGGGGCGAAGCTCCAGCGCGACGGAGGGTTGCGCGTCCTCGTGGTCGAGGACGAGGCCATGATCATGACGCTGGTCGAGGACATGGTCACCGAGCTCGGCCACCGGGTCGCCGGGCTCGCCGCCTCGGTCGAGGAAGCCGCCGGGCTCGCCGAAGGCGGCGATTTCGACGTGGCGCTGCTCGACGTGAACCTGCAGGGCCAGACGGTCGAGAGCGTGGCGGCGACGCTCGCGCGCCGGGGCAAGCCCTTCGTGTTCACCACCGGCTATGGCGAGCGCGTCATCCCGCCCGAGTTCAAGGACCGGCCGATGCTGCCCAAGCCCTACCAGATCGAGCAGCTCGGCGAGATTCTCTCGCGCGTGACGAAGTAACGTCCGCTATTACGCGGCCGCTTCAACAAATAAAAACGTCATCCGAGGAGACCGCTCGCGTAGGCGAGCGCTCGTCTCGAAGGATGGCCGCAAGCACCGAACTCGCTTCCATCAACGCTCGGCGCTTTGCGCCGAGCTCCTCAGGATGACGGCGGTGGGGTGGCTCGCTCCCCTCGACAGCGCGACGATGTTTCATTCAGAATGCGCCGCGGAGGAGCGACATGGGCGTGAACGAAGCCGAACTAGCGCAACTGATCGAGCCCGGCCGGGTGCACCGGCGCCTCTACACGGATGCGGCGATCTTCGACCTGGAGATGGCGCGCATCTTCGGCACCGCGTGGATCTACGTCGGACACGAGAGCCAGGTGAAAAATCCCGGCGATTATTTCTGCACCCGTATCGGCCGCAAGCCGGTGATCATGGTGCGCGGCGCCGACGGCAAAGTGCGCGTGATCCACAACCAGTGCGCCCACCGCGGCGCCATGGTGGTCGCGCTCGAGCAGGGCAACGCGCCGGAGTTTCAGTGCTGCTATCACGGCTGGACCTATCATCTCGACGGCCGGCTCAAGGCGGTGCCGCTTCAGCACGGCTATCCGCGCGAGTTCGACGCCGCCGACCCGAAAACGTCGATGCGGCAGGTGCCGCGCGTCGAAAGCTACCGCGGGTTCGTGTTCGCGAGCGAGGCGCCGGACGGCCCCGATCTCGCCGCCGCGCTCGGCTACATGGCGACGTCGCTCGACGACATGGTCGAGCGCGCGCCCGACGGCGAAATCGAAATCGCCGGCGGCGTGTTCAAACACACTTACGACGGCAACTGGAAACTCTATTTCGAGAACCTGTGCGACGCGGCCCACCCGCTGTTCACCCATCGCTCCTCGATCGAGGCGGCGCAGCAGCAGTCGGACGCGGCCTATTCCGACGGCACCGGCGAGATCGCGCTGCGCCAGATGCGCCAGAACGGGGCGCCCTACTCGTTCTGGGAGTCGCAAGTCGGCATTTGGACCTACCCGAACGGCCACAGTTTCCTCGGCGACTACCACGACGACTCAAAGCTCGTCGCCGCCATGAACGATCCGGTGTTCCGCGACTACATCGCCGCGCTCGAAGCAAAGAAAGGCAAGGCGCGCGCCGATGAAGTGCTCGCGGTGCGGCGCTGGAACAGCATCATCTATCCGAACCTCTCGTTCATGAGCGGGTTCCAGCAGCTGCGCGTGGTGCACCCGATCGCCGTCGACCGCACCGTCGTGCACGCCTACACGTTCCGCCTCAAAGGCGCGCCCGACCGCATGTTCCGCAACACCGTCAGCTTCGCCAACACGGTCAACGGCACCGGCTCGCTGGTGCTCACCGACGATCTCGAAATCTATAACCGCATCGGCATCGGGCTATCGAGCGAGGGGACCGAGTGGCTGCAGGTCGGCCGCGGGTTCACGAGCGACGTGCCCGACGCGCATGGCGGCCGCCGCGGCAAAAACTCGACCAGCGAGGTCTACATCCGCAACATGCTCGACGCGTGGCTCGCCTATATGACGAACGGGCGCGCCGCGCGGGCGGCGGCATGAAGCGCGCCGCGCTGCGCGACCGGCGCAAGCGCGCGCCGGCGCCGCGCAGGATCAAGCCCGCGCCGCTCGATGTCGCGCGTTGCGAGCAGTTCCTCATGCATGAAGCGCGCCTGCTCGACGACGGCCGCTTCGACGAGTGGCTCGCGCTCTTCACCGAGGACGCCTGGTACTGGATCCCGATCGAGCCGGAGCAGAAAAACCCGTTCGATACGGTCTCGCTCATTTACGACGACCGCCGCCTGCTCGAAACGCGGGTGCGGCGGCTGGCGAGCCCGCGCATCTATTCGCAGGAGCCGCGCTCGCGCACCAGCCGCATCGTCGGCAACGTGACGCTGGAAGAAGCGCCGCCCGACCGGACCGCCTGCACGGTGCGCTCGAAATTCATGGTGCTGGAAAGCCGGCGCGACTCGCAGCGCTTGTTCGGCGGCACCGCGCTCCACCGCTTGGTGCAGCTCGACGGCAACCTGCGCATCGCCTGGAAGCGCGTCGATTTGCTCAACTGCAACGCGCCGCTCGACGGGATTTTAGTGCCTTTGTGATGGGGGTACGCTCGCTGGGTTCCCCTCCCCCCATTCGCGCAGCGAATGGCGGGGAGGGGTCAGGGGTGGGGGGCGACCAGGAATCAGCAATCAATAGTCAGCAGAGAAAGTCGAGGGATCGTCTGATAACTGATTTCTGATTTCCTGACTTCTGATCCCCCCACCCCTGACCCCAGGGCTATCGCAGATGAGTAAAGAGCTCGAAGAAGAAGCTCTTATTCCATGCAGCGAGCTTCATTTTGCGCCCGACAGATCGATTGTCGGGGTGGGCTCGCAAGATGTC
>Ga0210408_10001392_pt1 | contig 25559 bp, 19 predicted proteins | sample IncBWH4MmetaG_FD_155471 | JGI IMG/M metagenome (GOLD analysis project Ga0210408, IMG submission 155471) | Forest soil microbial communities from Barre Woods Harvard Forest LTER site, Petersham, Massachusetts, United States - Inc-BW-H-4-M | ecosystem: Environmental > Terrestrial > Soil >...
GACCGTAGATGCGGGCGAACCCGCCGCCCGGCTGGAGCAACTGCCGCTTGACGTCGGTATCACAGAACTGCTCCAGCGCGGCCTCCCCGATCACGCCACACGGAGCGACCACGAACGTTTGGCCCTCAACCGCGTAGATCAGGCTCGCCGCGGTGTTCACCTCCGGTCCCAGGGCCTGCGCGCCACCGCGGTAGATCGAGAAGCTGGGCCAGGCCCCGACGTGGATTTCCTCACCCAGGCTGTACATGGCGTACTTGGTCAGCGGTTGCAGGTGTTCCCAGCAGTTCAGGCCGCCCACCCGGCCGAGCGCGGTGTCGTGGACCTGCAGGTCGCTGCCGTCACCCTCGCCGAATACCGAGCGCTCCACGTGCGTGGGCTTGAGCTTGCGGCGCACGGAGATCAGTTCGCCCGTGCCGGAGATAAAGGCCTGGGCCATGTAGAGGCTGCCACCGGACCGCTCGCTGAACCCGAGCACGACATGGATGTCATGCCGGGCCGCGGCCTGGCGGATCCGGTCGATCTCGGCGCCGTCGCGGGTCATCGAGTTGGTGAGGTACGGCGGGACGAACCGCATGCCCGCGGCCGGGGAGTCGAGCCAGATCCACCACGGGTAGCCGGGAATGAAGGTCTCGGGGAACGCCACCAGCCGGGCTCCGCCGGCCGCGGCCTCCCCGATGAGCGAGATCACCTTATCCACGCCCGCGGCCAGGTCCAGCCAGGCGGACTCGGCCTGAACGGCGGCAACGCGCACGGTCTGCTGCATCGCTGGCCTCCTGCTCTATCGCGGCGCTATTGGCCCACACGGTACGCATCGAGACCAGGTCCGGGCTGGACAGCCGTGCCATGGTTCCTTACCGGGAGTGCCAGGCTCTCCTGTACTCGCCCGGCGTCATGCCCGTAGCCATCCGGAATGCGCGGTGGAAACCGGATTCGCTCTCGAACCCGCACGCGAACCCCACCGACGCGACCGGCCGTCCGGGTTCGTGCAGCAGTATGACCTGGGCACGCTCGATCCGCATCCGGCGCAGTCGCGCCGCCACGCCCTCATCGCCGAACATGCGGTACACGGTGCGGCGCGACGCATGGCACGCCTTCGCAACCGTCGCCGCGTCCAGGCGCGGGTCGGCTAGGTTGCGGCGCAGGAAGTCCAGGACCCGCTCGCGCGCCAGCGCCTCCGCCGCGTCCGCGCCGGGGTCCACCTGGCCCGCGAACGAGGCGGCCGCGGACAGCAGTCCGACGGCGTGCGGGAGCAGCACCCCGGACTGCTCCCGGCTCTGTTTGGCCGCATCGAACAGCGACGTAAAGAACGTCGCGACGACTCCACCCGCGGTGCCCTGGCCGAGCGCGCGCGCCGTCAGCTGCCGGGTGTCACGCAGCATCAGGTCGCGTTTGGGGATCTGGATCACGAGCTGGTGGAACGGGTTGTCGAAATGCAGCGTGTAAGGCCTGGTGCTGTCGTAGAACGCGAGGTCACCGGGAGACAACGTGGCGGCTCTCCCGTCCTGCTCGACCCGTCCGATTCCCCGTTGCTGGATGCTGGCCAGCAGGTATTCCTCGTTTCCCTGAGCGATGAACGAGCGGGTACGCCGAACGTGCTGGCTTCCCGCCACCACGGCCGACAGCTCCAGGTTCCCGACGGGAACGTGCTCGATCCGGCCGCTGAACCGGCCGGCGGTCAGCGGCTCCGCGGCAAGACGCACGAAGGTGGCGCATATCATCTCGCGCCAGTAGGCGAACGCTTCTGGAGTCGGCACCGTCGAGGTGGTCAGCTCCGCGTAGGCCCGCCGGTCCAAGGCCGCAGACACACGTGTAGTATCACCAGGCTGCTCAGCAGATGTCCAGATGGATCGAACCCGCAGAGCGGAGGCACCTGCAGCCGGCTGCGAGCGCGCGACCGAGTCCGTGAGCAACTGTCCGTCCCGTTCCATCCGGCACTACTGCCGCCCGGATTACTGGAATCCTCTGAACGAGAGATCCCGATTCGTCTCGCTTGCCGTTCACGATCCCGATATGGGGCTTTTCGCCGATACCCGGGATGTGTTACACCCAATACGGGGGTAGAGATGGAGTCGGCGCTGATCGGGCGTGAAGGCCCAGTCGCAGAGGTCTCTACCTTTCTTACTGTCAACTCGAAGACGCCAGCAGCGCTGGCTATCACTGGCCACCCAGGTATCGGCAAGACCACGGTGTGGAAACACTCGGTCCAGATCGCTCGCCAATCCTCTCGGGTGCTGGCGTGCCAGCCGACCGCTGCGGAAAGACCGCTCGCCTTCTCGGCGCTTGACGACCTGTTCGCCGAGATCGCTGACGAGATCCTTCCTGCGCTTCCGGGACCGCGGCGGCGGGTCGTGGAGGCCGCGCTCCTTCGTGAGCCATCCCCAGAGCCCGATTCGCCCGTCCTGCCCGGGGCAAACAGTGCCCTACCGGAGCGACGCGCGCTGGCGCGAGGGGTACTGGACGCGTTGCGGATACTGTCGCGCGCCGCGCCGCTCGTCGTCGCCATCGATGACGCGCAGTGGCTGGATCGCCCATCAGCACATGCACTGGAGTTCTGCATTCGCCGCCTGCGGCGCGAGCCCGTCCTGATTCTGCTGACATTTCGTGCCGACGACCCAGTCCCGCTCGGTCTGGATCGGGCCCTGGCGCCGGATGGGCTAAGCCGTGTGCGGCTGGGCCCGCTGAGCCCCGCCGCGATCGGCGAGATCTTGCGCTCCCGGCTCGGAGCCGCGTTGCCCCGGCATACCCTGACGCGGCTCTACGACGCATGTGGCGGGAATCCTCTCTACGCCCTTGAATGCGCGCACGCGCTCATGGAGCACCCCCGCATGCCGCGGACCAACGAGCCGATCCCGATTCCCCGCACCCTCACTGATCTGGTGCGGGACCGGGTGCGGCACTTGACGCCAGATGTCCGGCGGGTGTGCCAGATGGCCGCTGCCGCCTCGTGTCCATGTGAACGGCTCATCCGTGCGGCCTGCGATGACATGGAATCCTGGGCTGCGATCGACCAGGCCATCGACCTGCGCATCCTCGAGCGGGACGGTGCGGAGTTGCGGTTCACTCACCCGCTCCTGCGGTCAGTGCTCTATGCGGACATGACGCCCGGGCAACGCAGGCTCGCACACCAGCGACTGGCAGCAAGCGCCGAAGGCATCGAGGAACGCGCATGGCACCTCGCCCTCGGCGCGGACAGGCCCAGCGGGCAGATCGCCGACATGCTCGACGCCGCCGCCGCGCACGCGGGGTTGAGGGGTGCGCCGGAAGAAGCGGCGGCGCTAACAGAGCAGGCCGCGAGGCTGACATCCGCGGACAGGACGGGCGAGGTCCGCGACCGGACGGTGCGCGCCGCCGACTACCACTTTCGTGCGGGAGACATCATCCGCAGCCGCGAGCTGATCCAATCTGTTCTCGCGGCCGGCCCGGCCGGCCCGCAGACCGCACCGCTGCTTCTCCGGCTGGCCACGATCCACTATCACCAGAGCACCTGGCCGGTGGCTGAGCAGACGTTCCGCCAAGCGGCCGAGCAGGCCCTGGACGATCCTGGGCTGCGCGCACACGCGGAACATGGGATTGCATTCACCCGGGTGATGGCCGGGGATCTCCCTACCGCCCTGCAGTGTGCCAAGAACGCCCTGCACTGGGCTGAGCGGGCCGGCGATCCGCGTCTTATCGCCGACTCGCTCGCCCGCATCGCCTCCTTTGAGTTCCTGCATGGCAACGGAGCCCGGCCGGAACTGCTCGACAAGGCCGAAATGCTTGATGCCTCGGTGGTAGAAGAGCCCGATGCGCCCGTCTCGCTGTTCCGTCCCGCCCTGGTCAGGGGACTCATGTTCAAATGGTGCGACCAACTCGGCGAGGCGCGACTGCGACTCGCCGGGCAATACCGGCACGCACTCGAGCGCGGCGACGAGGCATTGCTCCCATTCCTGCTGTACCACTTCAGTGAGCTCGAGTGCTGGACCGGGAACTGGGATGCTGCCGAGCAGTACGCGCTAGAAGGCTGCCGGGTGGCCGAGGAGACCCGCCAGCAGACGCTGCTGCCCGCCACGCTGTACTCGCTGGCGCTCGTTCGCGCCCACCTCGGCCGGGCGCACGATGCGCGGGAACTAGCGAGCGAGGCATTGGCCTTGTGCGAAAAAACCGGGGACGTCCCGGTCGCCTCAAAGGCGCTATCTGTTCTCGGCTTCGCCGCGCTATCGCAGGATGATTACCAGGCCGCGCACTCTTACCTCAGCCGCCTCTCTGCCGCCGTCGCCGTATTCGGCCTCGGGGAACCGAGCGTGGTGAAGTTCCTTCCTGACGAAATCGAAGCTTTAATTGCGCTTGGAGATCTCGAGGCGGCCCGATCGCTCACCACGCAACTAGAAGCCCAGGGAAAGTCGCTGGGACGTCCGTGGGCGCAAGCCGCCGGTGCACGCTGCCACGCCCTCCTCGCTGCCGCGGGCGGCGACCTCCGCGGCGCCCAAGCCGCCTGTGAGCAGGCGCTCTCCCATCACGAGCGGCTCCCGATGCCGTTCGAACTGGCGCGGACCCTGCTTGTCACGGGGATAATCGAGCGGCGGGCCCGGCACCGGCAAGCCGCCCGCAACTCACTTGGCCATGCCCTCACCCTGTGCGAACAACTGGGGGCGTCCTTGTGGGCGGCTAAAGCGAGCCGGGAACTATCCAAGGTCACTAAGAGCCGCTCCGTGCACGGGCTCACCGAAACTGAGAGTCACGTCGCCACCCTGGTCACGCAGGGCCTGACCAACCGCGAGATAGCCGCCGCGATGTTCGTTACCGAGAACACCGTGCAGACCCATGTTCGGCACATCTTCCGAAAGTTCGGGGTAAGGTCACGCACGGAACTTGCCTCGCAGCTACTCTCGATCCCGGCGAACACGAGGGAGGCGCGCGGCCCTGTAGGAGTTTCCGAAGCGCCGAGCCAGCCAGCCCGACAGGACTCAGCACACATCCTGTCGTAAATATCACTGATTCGGGTGATTCCCCGGCATCCGTCCGGAATTAGTATTGCACGGTTACGGTGCACAAGCGGAGGCCCATAAGAACGGGCCTAGCCACGTGGGGCGGGACAGTCCTCAGGCGCCCTTCCACGATCTCCCATCCTTTCCAGCCCAGCCAGCCTTGGCCTCTGGGATCCACCCCAGTTCTCGCCGCCGGGGCGGGGGAGGACGGTTGCCAACTCATGTGGGGCTTCGGCTCTTGGGGGACATCAGTCCTTCGGTCCGGGAAAGAGTAGTGGCCGACCTGGCTCAAGCGGGTCTGGCCGTAGATTCTGAGCCACAGCGTCAGCGTGCGCTGCCAAGCGGCCGTTCGTGCCTGGTCGTGTTCGATCACCTGACTGGCGAGGTATTTGAAGAACTGCGGGGCGCCGGGGCATGGGGCCGCCATCAGGTGCTGGCCATCGCACTTCCCAGCGCTGCCCTGGATAATTCCGATGCATGGTCCCTGCTGCGGTCCGGGGCCTCGGACGTGGTCAGATGGGACGACCGCGACCCGCCGGTCCGCGCCGTCGCGGCCCGCCTCGAACGCTGGGCTGAGATCGACCGCATTGTGCGTTCGGATACGATCCGGCACACGCTGATCGGAGATAGCCCTACCTGGGTCGCCATCCTGCGTCAGGTCGTCGAGGTGGCGGCCTTCACGCAGACCTCGATCCTCCTGACCGGCGAGAGCGGCACCGGCAAAGAACTCATTTCCCGGATGATTCACGGCGTCGACCACCGGCCGGACAAAGGGCCGTTCGTGGTACTCGATTGCACAACCGTTGTACCGACCTTGTCGGGAAGCGAGTTCTTCGGGCATGAGCGCGGGGCGTTCACAGGCGCGGTGTCTGCGCGCGATGGGGCATTCGCGCGGGCAAACGGCGGGACGCTGTTCCTGGATGAGGTCGGCGAACTACCGCTCACGCTCCAGGCCGAACTTCTGCGGGTTATCCAGGAAGGAATGTATAAACGGGTGGGTAGCGATACCTGGCGGGACACCACGTTCCGGCTCATTTGCGCGACGAACCGTCCGCTCAGGGATGCGATCGCAAGCGGCGGCTTTCGTTCCGACCTGTATCACCGGATCGCGGCATGGGGCTGCGAGTTGCCGCCGCTCCGCGAACGCACGGACGACATCATCCCGCTCGCTACTCATTTCCTGTCTTCGCTGATTCCGTCGCTGCCCCAGCCGCCGTTCGATCCAGCCGTGACCGAATTCATCAAGTACCGGAGTTATCCCGGGAACGTCAGGGATCTTCGCCTGCTGATGGCGCGGATCGCCGCGCGGCACGTCGGGGATGGGCCCGTTACCGTAGGCAGCCTTCCCGACAGCGAGCGCCCGGAAAGCCAAGCCGACGTGCTGACCTGGTGGCAGGGAGCTTTCGAGAAGGCCATCAGGGACGCCGTTGGCTGCGGCATTGGTCTTCGGGAGATTGGCAAGCGAGCGCAGGACACCGCCATCGGGATCGCCGTGGCGGCGGAAGGCGGCAGCCTCCGGCGTGCCTCGCTCCGGCTCGGCGTGACGGAGCGAGCGCTCCAGATGCGGCGGTCGGCCGGCACTCCCGCCCCTGGGCCTGTGGTTAAGAGAGGTGGTCAGCCGGAACCTGGCCGGCCGCCCACGGGTCACCCCGATCAACCATCACGCCAGGTGCGGGTGACGGGGGACCCCCCGGACGAAGAAGACGGGCAGCCGCGGTCGACCGCGTGAGCGGCACGAGAAAAGCGGGCGCTGGCTTTCGCCGGGCCCGGACCCCCGACCGTGCCCGGGCCGCTAGTTACGGGTGCCGGGCGGCCGGGCCCCCTGGCGAACCAAACTTCGCCCCGACCGCCCGCGCCGGGCGAGAATCCGAAGTTTTCTGCGCAGGTCCTCTCGGTCTAGCTCGCATGCAAGCTGGCACGGATCTTGCACGTCCGATAGTCGGAGCTACTCGAGGACCGCTCGGCGAGCAGCAGGAGATGCAATGTGCCGTCGAGCTCCTGGAGGTCTCTAGCGAGGAAGAGCTGGAGCAGCCGGTAAGCGCCAGGGAGTGAGGCAATGAGGCGGACCATCCCAGCCACAGTGCCCTGGACCGACGGGACGTTCCCGCCGACGCCCGGCAGGCCCGACGAGTTCACCGCCGGGCCGGCCCGCGCGCTCAGCTACGCGCAGTCCCGGCAGCAGAACACCTTGACCGAGCTGATCCAGTTCGCCCGGTTCCCCAGCATCAGCGCCGACCCCGGGCACGCGCAGGACGTGGCGGCGTGCGCGCGATGGTTGGCAGCGCGCCTGCGCTCAGCCGGTCTGTACCGGGTCAGGGTCATCCCGACCCGCGGGCATCCCGTGGTCACGGGCGAGTGGCGGAACGCGCCCGGACGCCCGACCTTGCTTGTCTACGGCCACTATGACGTACAGCCGCCAGGGCCCGCGGCCCAGTGGACGACACCGCCCTTCACCCCCCTGTTGCGGGACGGGAGCCTGTACGGCCGTGGCACTGCCGACGACAAGGGTCCGATCCTGGCCCACGTCACGGCGATGGAATCGCACCTGCGGGCCACGGGGCGGCTACCGGTCAACGTCGTGTGCGTATTCGAGGGCGAGGAGGAGATAGGCGGCCCGCACCTTGCCGCCTTCCTGGCTGGGTTCGCGCCCGCCCGGGCCGCCGATGTCGCGGTGGTGTCGGACACTCCCATGCGCAGGACCGGCGTGCCGACCCTGATAACCGGCCTTCGCGGGGAGCTGACCGCCCAGCTGCGGGTCCGGCGGCCCGGCCGGGATCTGCACGCGGGGCATTTTGGCGGGGCCGTGCCCAACCCGGTCGAGGCTGCCTGTGCCATCGTCGCGGGCCTGCATGACCATACGGGAAGGGTGACCATTCCTGGTTTCTACGACCGGATGCTGCCCGCGACCATGGGTGAGCGGGCCCACGCGAGGAGGGTTGCGCCGACCGACGCCGAGATCCTGCGGGCCGCCGGGGCCCCGGCCAGTTGGGGAGAGCGCGGATTCTCGCTGTACGAGCGGGCGACGATGCGGCCCGCGCTTGTCGTCAACGGAATCGGCGGGAGCGGCGTCAGCCAGGCGGCCCGCGCGGTTATACCCGCGGAAGCCGTGGTTGAGCTGAACCTCCGGCTGGTGCCGCGGCAGCGGCCCGAGGAGGTAGCCGGCCTGCTCAGGGCCTGGCTCGCGAGGACCATTGCCCAGGTCGTCCCCCCGGGGATCCGGGTGACTGTGACCTTCGGCCAGCGGGTCCCGCCGGTTCTGATCCCTGCCGGTCACCCCGCCATGGCCGCTGCCGCCCGGGCGCTCGAGTCCGCTTTCGGTGCGGCGCCCGTGCTCATGCGCTCCGGTGGCTCGATCTCCGCCGTGGCGAGCCTGAACGAGCTGGGGATCCCGCTCGTGCTGATGGGCTATTCACTCCCCAGCGACCGGATACACGCGGCGAATGAACGATTCAGCCTGGCGAATTTCCAGGCCGGGATAGCCGCATCGATCTTGTTCTACACGGAAATGGCCAGGCTCGATGGAGATCATTGACAGCCACTGCCACGCCGGCCACGGCGATGGCCTCACCGGGCCGTGGGACACCAGCGCGCCGCTCGGTGCATACCTTCGGCGGGCCCGGGCTGCCGGGATAACCCGCACCGTCCTGTTCCCGCCGTTCCACTCGGACTATGCCGTGGCCAACCGGGAAGTAGCCGGGATCGTCGCATCCCGACCCGGCCGGTTCTACGGCTATGCGATGGTGAATCCGGTCCGCGACGCGGGCCGGGTACACGAGATGGTCGGTCACGCCGTACAGAAGTGGGGTTTCTGCGGGATCAAGGTGCACCGTCACGACGGACGCATCAGCCGGGAGATCTGCGAAGCCGCCCAGAGGTTCTCGGTTCCGGTCCTATACGACGTGATGGGCGAGGCAACCGTTGTCGAGTTGCTTGCGACCGAGTTCCCGCAGGTGGCGTTCATCGTGCCCCACCTGGGCAGCTTTTCCGATGACTGGGGTGCGCAGCGGACGATCATCGAGCAGCTCGTGGCCCACCCCAACATGCACACCGACACCTCGGGCATCCGGCGCTTCGACCTGCTGGTTGAGGCGGTGGCCCGGGCGGGCCCGGAGAAGGTTCTCTTTGGCACCGACGGGCCCTGGCTGCACCCGGGGGTCGAACTCGCGAAGGTCAGAGCCCTGGGACTGCCCCCCAGCGCGGAGCGGCTGATCGTGGCGGGGAACTGGCTGCGCCTGACCGCGCAGGCCCGGGCCAGATGGCCTCGGCGACCGGGAAGCCGTGCCGGGATCCGCATCACGATGCCCCGTCCCGCGGTCGGCCATCCGCCGCCGGACCGCGCCGACCCGTGGGCGCCCCAGCCCAGAGCGGCTACCGGCACGACGTGATCTGCGCGGCCGAGCGCCGCATCTGCAGTGCCCGGTCGCTCACCCCCAGCCGCTGTTTAGGTTGCCGACGTGGCAGTGGCTGTCGATGGTCATCGCATCGCCGCCACCGTGCCTGCCCCGCGCCGAACGGCTGGACGTGTGGTTAGCGCGATGTCAACGGCCCGCACTACCCGGTCGACGTCCGTCTGCCGGTGTGCCGCCGTGAAGATGAACGAGAGCGCGATGCGCCGTCGGCACCGCGGCCGGTTCAGGACGGTCTTGACCCCGAGGCCGCCAAGACGCCGATGGACGGCCCCGAGATCTAGCGGGGCGCCCGCCCCGGTGCTCTGCACTGGAAACAACCCCGGCGTGAGCGGTACCCCCAGTGCGTCGAGTCCGGTCCGGAACTGGCTCACCAGCGTGGCCAGGCGGCCGCGCAGCGCATCGCCCCGCGATGCGTTGATGCGCAGCGCAGCGATCGCCGCATTCAGGTGTGCGTTCGAGGGCGGGCTCGAGTGGACCCGAGTCTCGCTCCTGGCGAGGTACTGCCGTATGGCGGCGCCACTGCCTGCCACGGTGGCGACCGGCACGCCGAAACCCTTGGCCAGGGACGCCACCACGATCAGGTGTGGGCTGGACAGCCGCGACCATCGCGGGATGCCACCGCCACCACGGCCGTACGGGCGCCCGGATGCGGGTGTGCCCAACACCCCCAGTGCCTGCGTGTCATCCACCACTACCATCCCGCCGATGGGTGCGACGATGGCCAGATAGCTTTCGATGGGTGCCACCCGCCCGCAGCCTGGGCAGAACCCATCGGCGAGGACAACGGGGCCCCCACCCGGAGCGGTCGCTGAGCTGCGGACACGCTCCTGGGCGACCACCGCGCGCCGGAGCGCAGCCGGATCGTGGTGCCGGAATGTGCGGACCCTGGCCCCACTGCACTGCGCACGCTCGGCCCCCCACCTGGCGATGGGATAGGTGCCGGCATCGACGTGGATCTCCCGGGCGCTCATCGTGGCGAAGAGGTCCCAGAAGGCATGCAGCGTGGAGGGAGCCAGCGTCGCGGCCTCGGTGTCGATGAGATCGGCCAGTTCTTGTGCGACGATGCCTGCCGCCGGAGCCGTAGCCAAGACGGCAGGCACGCCGGTTGTCAGCCGCTCCCAGCCTGGCACGCTCCTGCTGTCGTGCCTGAGCCCCAGGTAGAGCGACGAGGTCAGGTCGATCACGGCCTGGTGCCGCGATTAGGACCGAGGTAGTGGTTCCGAGCTGGGCGTCGGCTTTCGCTGCCGCGCCCTGTCGGTCCGCCGCTGTGACCCGCTGGGCAGCGCCCGCCGCTGCGACCCGTCGCCCACTGCCCGGCGCTTCGCTGCGCCGGTTACGGCCCGCGGCTGGGCGCCGGCCGCCCGCACTTGCGGCCGGGCGCCGTCGCCTGGCTGCGGGAGCCGCTGGCTCAGGAGCACTGACGGCAGCGTGGCGTTGACCTGGCCGCTGACGTTCGCCGCCGCCAGATCCACGCCGGTCGCGGCGCGGTAGGCGTACACGTATCCCTGCACCTCGGGGCGCCAGTACCTGGCCCAGTTCGCGGCGTTCTCCTGGTGGATCTCGTCCGTCCACCTGCCGAACCTGATCGACAGCAGGATCTTCTCTCCGAAGATCGCCATGTCCCTGAAGTGAAGGATCGAGGTGTCCGTCCAGCCCTGCAGGCTCTTCATCGTCTCCACCGAGTCCATCCAGGGCTCGGGATAATCGACCATGATCCGGCGGGGCAGGAACTCCCGCATCTCCGGCCGGGCCAGGATCCACTGCTGCATGAGGAACTCCTGCCGTGCCGTCCACGGCAGGTCGCCGTACTGGTTGTGCGAGCCCTGGGTCAGCACCAGATGAACATCGCGCAGCGCGTTGAGCACCGGGAATCCGTCCGCCACGACGGTGGTGTCGTCGTCCTCTTTGTAGAAGATCGAGGTCAGCATGAGCAGCGTGTGGAAGCCCTCGAGGAACCGGGAACGCGAGTCCGCCCCGCGGATCGCGGGAACCGCCTTGCCGATCAGCTCGAGCCCATACTCGTGGTCGTACTCGTATGCACGTCGAGGGATGGTGAGCCGGTGCTCCTCATCCTGGACCCAGCCCCACAACAGGTTGTTGAGGCCGCGCAGGGGGTCGATCTCCACGAGGGCCAGCGGGTCACGCTCATGCGGCCCGCGACGGTTCTGGAACCGCCAGCTCATCGCGTTCATGGTCTGGACCAGCATGCCCTCCTCGGTCCAGTAGTTCCAGAGGAGCTCCAGCAAGCATGGGCGGGTGAGCTTATTACGCAGAATCCCGTAACATTCCCGCGCACCGAAGGCACGGCCAGCCCGGATCTGCAGGTCGCCCAGCTTGAGCCGGATGATGTCGAGGTAGGGGATGGTGCGGTCCAGGCCGATACTTACCAGGTACTCCTGCCACTGCTGGTCGACAGTCGGCGTCGCGGTGGTCGCGCGCTCCAGCCGGATCCTCTCTTCGTCGGCGAGTGCGTCATCGGCGGGAGTTTGGTGGGCGGTCAGCCGGCTGAAGTCGGCATCTCCGAACCTTGCTCTGTGCGTCGTGTCCAGGTTGTCCTCGTTCTGGCCGATCACCACGCCAGTGTTCGCCATCATGAAGACCTCAGTAGCGACCTTCAGCAGCCGGTAGGGCTCCGCGTCGGGGAACGGCATCTGCATCTTCTGGCGGACGTTATCGAACCGGCCCTGGGCGCGCGGCGGCGGCTGGCCGCACATGATCGGCTCGATGAACGCGGCGTAATTGTCGAACGACAGCGCATCCGCGCTGTTGCGAATGACAACCCACAGCGCCTGGTCGGGCGTGGGGGGAACCTCCGCCCGACGCATCGTCACCTGGATGGGGGCCGGACGGCCGGGCTGCGTGGTGATGGTCTTTTTGCGGGCCATGGTGCTTCTCACTTCCTCGAAGGCGTTCCGCTCTGTGTGGCTTTAGGTAATCCGTCACGGGTGGACCAGGGACACCTCGATGTCATAGCTGCCGGGGGGCAACTTGCCGGTATCGAAGGAGACCGTAGGGCCGATGACCGGATGCACGGTGCCCGCATCGGACGACCATTTCAGCTGGTAGCCGGGCGGGGGCTCCTCGGCAAGGACTGCGGTCGCCGTGAACCTCCCGGCGGCATTCGGCCCGGTTATGTCAATGTCGGTGATGAAGAGCCCCTCGGCCCGGTCGCGCCGGTCCAGTGCCTCGCGGTTGCGCCGCTGTGCGTCGTCCCGCAACTCGCGCGCCAGCTTGAGTGCCTCGTGGGCTTGCCGCTCGGCACTGGGCGCGTCCTCGAACCTGCGGCTCGCGGTGTCACGGTCCGTCGCGGCCTGGTCGACTTCGCTTTTCGTCGGCTGGCCCTTCAGCTTTCCTTCGATTTCGGCCAGCTTCCCTTGCAGGCGCTTTTTCTCCGCCTCCTGCTTTTTCGCGCAATCGGCTGCCTCGGTCGCGGCCGTGTGTACCGCTGTAGCCTGCGCTTGGAGGCTCGTCAGGAAACCCTGGAGTTGGGTATACAACGTCTGGAGACGATCGTAATGATCTCCCAGTTTCCCTGTGATTGCAGCCAGTGAATTCTGCTGCTCCGAAGGAGACCTTCTCCGCGCCCTGGTGGAGGTTTGTCCTGACGTCCCGGCGGGAGTCCCCTCCTGGCCGCCCGTGGAAGCTACCTGCCGTGCGGCCTCCTCCACGCCGGTCTTCGCGAGCTGAGTGTCGTCTCTGGCCTGCTTCGCCGCGTTCTCCAGCGAAATCACGACTTGCACCGCGTTGTCGAGCGCCGTGGCCGCGGTTTGCGTGGCGTCGCGGACCTGCTCCGCACACCCGATCTCCGCGAGCTCCTCGTCTATTCGCTTTTTCTCTTCGCGGAGGCCCTTGGCCTCGTCGTACGCAGCGAACAGGACGCGATACCGCGCTTCCGCGTTCTTCAGGTCGCGCTGTGCCGCTGCTTCAAGGCCCCTGGTATCGTCGGCCACTACCTGGGCGTCCTGCACCGCTTTCTCGCGGTCCGTGACCTCTTGCTCCGTCGATTTGACATCGGCATCGGCCAATTTGAGTTGTTCCGTGGGCGTCATCATGGTGGTCATCTCCCATGCTCCTCATCTCGAGGTCCGGTTCCGTGGCCCGGCAGCCTGTACACCTATGCCCGCCGTCTCGGGCCTCGCGGCACCCCGCGAACCGGAGGCCGGGAGCGCGGCGCTGTGGCGCGCGGCACCCCACGGACGGGGGAGCGCGCACGCGGCCCCATGCCTCGCGGCACCCCACGGGCCGGGGTGCGGGGCCGCGGCCCGGCACGTGCGAGCCGGGGCGGCAGGGGCCAGCCGCGGGGAACCGCAGTCGCGCCGCTGACCGCCAGTGCAGGCGGTGAACCGCCCGCTACCTCCGCGAGCCTGGCGTTCGCCTCCAGGGTGCTCTGCAGCGCCCAGTACGAGATCAGCCGGCCGAGCAGCCGGTCCTCGCCCTCCGGGGTGAGCAGGCCCCTGGCTCGTGCCTGCCCGATCACCGCGAACGCGAGCGCCGGGCGCGTTCTGCGGATCGCCGCGGGATCCTTGGTCCAGGTCGAATAGCAGCGGAGGAGCCGGTCCGGCGAGCGATCCTCCGAACGGAGGATCTCACCGAGCGACCGCCCGCGCAGCGCCGCAGACCGGTGTCCCAGCACGAGGCTGACGAACGCCGGGGTGGTGGTCAGCAGTGCGCGGATCACGCGCACCCGGTCGGCCGGCAGGTGGCCGATCGGGTAGAGCGAGGTCCACACCCGGGCCAGCTGCCGCCACTGCGGGTGGGGGTACAACACATCGCCGAATGCGCAGGACAGATGGACGCGGATCCAGGCGAACGGATGGGGATCGTCCGGAGTTATCCGGAACACGAAAGCGCGGGGCAGGCTCACGAGCCCGATCAGGCCCATGGTCGACGCCACGCCAACGCGCGCGATCGAGTAGACGTCCGCCACGACTTCCGAGATCCACCGTTCGAAAAGCCGCCAGGCGACTCGTTCCGGCCCGGCGGTACCTCGCCGTGCCTGCTGGATCTCCGGGCGGAGCGACTCGATCAGGCCCAGCAGGGCCGCCGCCTGGTGCCCCGTCTCGTGCACCAGGGAGGATGCGATTCCGTAGCCGATCATCCGCTCCCGTGGGATGCGGATAATCGACACCGGGTTCTCACCTCCCCCGGGCAGCCTGGTGCGCGCTCGCCGGATCGCGCCGCCCAGCCCGCGATGGAGGTAGCAGATCACCGGCGGGGCCCGGAAGTACCCTCCAGGCAGGTCGAGCGCGTCCTGCGCGGCCACATCCAGGCCAGACAGCCACAGCCCTGTCTCGTTCTCGCTCCGTTGCGTGATCGCGTCGGAGAACAGGTCGAGCTGGGACAGCGCCATGTTGAACCGCAGTCGGAGGAACGTGAACCTCCGCTGCTGTTCGGCCGGCGCCGCGCCCAGCCCGGCCCCCTGCAGCCACCTGATGTAGCGGCGGATCTGCTGCCGGAGCGTCCGCCGCCCGCGGAGCAGGTACTGGTCGATTCCCGTCTGCGCTGCGGGTGAGAGGGCCGCGGCGGGCAGCATCGTCTCCTGAACCGCGAACGGCTTTACCCGGTCGAGCCGAGCCAGCATGGCGCGCGCTTCGCGCTCCAGCATCCAGGTGGCGAGCTGTGCCGCGGCCATTGCTCTCAGACTCCGTAGAGAACGATCTGGCGCCCTTGGCGGACCCAGCGCCCCGACGCCTGGGCTCCGTTGCCAGGGACGAAGCCGCCTGGGGAAGCGGGCCTGCGCGCGGCCACCGGAGCCGCGCCGGCCGGAGCACCATTGGTGTCGTAGTATCCGTCGCCGTCGGCCCAGTACCCCGGGGTGTACCAGTCGCCATAACCCCAGCCGTAGCCGCGCCGCCCTCGGTTCGCCGGGGCTCCCCTGGCGGGGCGGCGGCGCTGGCCAGCGGGCGCACCCGTATAGCCGGCCGTGCCGGGGCCGCGCCGGACGGGGTACCGCCGGGCTGGTCGGCCAGCGGCCGTCGGACGCGACGGGGCGGCGCGATAGCCGGGCCTGCCGGGCGCGGCGCGATAGCCGGGCCTGCCGGTCGTCGGACGGGGCGCGGGCCTGCCGGGCGCGGCGCGATAGCCGGGCCTGCCGGTCGTCGGACGGGGCGCGGGCCTGCCGGGCGCGGCGCGATAGCCGGACCTGCCCGCCATCGGCGGTCGGCGCCCGCCGCCGCGCACGCCGGCACCCATCGGGCGGCGCCCTGCGGCCGTAGGCATGAGCGTCTTGATCATGACCTGGTATACGCCTGGTGCATGATGACGAGCCCCGGCCGCGATCGCCGCGCGGGCGACCGTCTGCGGGCTGACTCCTGGCCGCGGCCGGGCCATCGCGGCGTGATGTGCGGCGGAGGCCGCCGTGTTCACCACCCGCCGCGCGACCTCGAACTCGGCCGCCTCGGCCGGCATAGCCTCCAGTTCGACCTCGAACATCCCGCTTGCCATCGACCCGAGCTTGCTGCCGACCGCGGTCCCGAGCCCCGGCACCACCATCGACCCGAGGGCGCCGCCCACTACCGGCAACGCCTTCTTCGCCACGTTCTTCAGCGCGCCGCCGAGCGCCCGGCCGACGGGTGACTTGATGAAGCCGCCGACGGACTTGAATACGTTGCCGAGGAACTGCTCGAGTTCCTGCTCACTGGTGATCTCCAGTAGCTCGGCGGCGAGCTCGGATTCCTGTGCTTCCGAAAGCGGGGTCTCGAACTCGCTGCCGAGGACCGTGCCGAGGATGTCACCGAGGAACTGCTCGGTCTCGCTCTCCCCCTCGTACTCGCCGCCGAGGACTGAGCCGAGGATATCGCCGAGGAACTGCTCCCCTTCACCTTCACCTTCGCCCTCGTACTCGCCTTCGTATTCGCCGAACTCGCCTTCGTATTCGCCTTCGTACTCGCCGCCGAGGACTGAGCCGAGGATATCGCCGAGGAACTGCTCCCCTTCACCCTCACCTTCGCCCTCGTACTCGCCTTCGTATTCGCCGAACTCGCCTTCGTACTCGCCTTCGTACTCGCCTTCGAACTCGCCGAACTCGGCCAGCTCCGTTTCCTGGATGCTCATGGACCGTCTCTCCTTTACTCGGGCCCTCGCTTAGAAGCCGAAAAGAACTATCGTCCGGCCACGCCGGACCCACCGTCCGCTCCGCGGCCAGAGCCGGGTGGAGCGCCCCTGCAACCGGGGAAGAAGGCCGGGGGCATAGATCCGCGCCGCGCGGCGGGCAGCGGTCTGCGCGGCCCCGGCTGGCGGTACGTTCCGTGGGGCGGCTGCCGCCTGGCTCGCCGCTGAACCAGCGAAGCGCACCAGCTGGCGGGCCGCCTCGAACTCGCGGTCCTCGGCGGAGAGCCCTTCGAGCTCCAGGCCGAGAAGCGACCCCACAGCCGAGCCGGCCTGAGCGCCGATGTCTCCGTATCCTCCGGCGACATCACCTATCGCGCGGCCCACCACCGGCAGTGCCTGCTTCGCTGCACTGCTCAGGCTGTCCTTCAGGATGCCTCCGAGCGCCTGGCCAGTGTCGGAACGTATGAAGTTCCCGGCCGCCTGGCCGACGGCGCTGAACACATCGGAGAGGAATTGCTCGAGGTCCTGCTCGCCTGTCAGCTCGAGGAGCTCGGAAGCGAGCTCCATCTCTTGCATCTCGGTGAGCGGGCTCTCGAGTTCCGGTGGTATCACCGACCCCTCCAGTGCGCCACCTTCGTACTCGCCGAACTCGCCTTCGTACTCACCTTCGGATTCGCCGAATTCGACTTCGAACTCCCCCAGCTCGCCCTCGAATTCGCTGGCCTCGTACTCGCTGCTCTCGAATTCGCCTCCGGACTCGCCGAACGATTGCTGCTCAAGTTGCGTTCTTCCGATGTCGTGCATTCATCCCTCCAGCACTCTTCCGGGCGGCTCCGTGCTGCCGGGGCGAAGCCTCGATCAGCCTTTTCATGCAGCCGACTTCATCTCTGCCCTCGGTCACGCATGTTCCGTGCCACGGTCGCTTACGTGCCGGTTGTCGTCCTGGAGGTGCTGGCTGAGGCGAAGGTTCCTTCGCATTCCTGCGGCTCAGGCCCGGCGCAGCGAAGTCCGCTTCGGATGTGATAGGTAACCGTGTCCTGGATAAGCGGCAAGCGCCGGGCGGGGATCAGCGGTAGACGCTGGGCAGAACCTGAAGACGGCTTCGGTACTTGGCCACCGTGCGGCGAGCCACGCTATGACCGGCGCGCTCTAGCCGTGCGCAGAGCTCGGCGTCGGTCAGCGGCCGTTCCTCGGCAGCAAGGATGGCCTCGAGCTGGGCGCACACCGCGCGCGAGCCGTCGAAGAACGCGGCAAACGGAAGGACCTGCCGTGACGGCAGCATCACGTACTTCCCCGCCATGGCCCGGCTCACCGTCGACGGGTTGAGCCCAAGATCCACAGCCGCTTCGGTCCGGGTCACATGACGATCTGCCGCAGGCTCGCCCCCCACGAACCCGGGCTGCCGCTCCAGCAGGTACTCGGTAATCCGCCTCATCGTGAACCAGCGTTCACGCAGCCGGGCCAGGAAGAAGTCCCCTCTCTTGACCCATTTCGCCACCTCATGGTCTGCCCTTGCCACCTGCCGGTACAACGGATCGACGTGCAGGACCATGCGGAGTTCTTCCAGGATGTCGACACTGAAACCGCTCTCGCGATCAGACGGCCGGACCACCGCGACGTCGGGTTGGATGCGTGCAGCCGCCTTGTCATCCGGAACGGAGCCTGCGTGAAGATCCGGGCGAGGGTAAAGCTCGTGCCGGATGAACTCGCGCGCCATGGTCACCTCGGCCTCAGCCACGCCGAGTCGCCTGGCAATCGTGCACGTTGCCCCGCGCGCCAGTGATTCAAGTTGATCGGCAACGATCACTCGAGCCAGCGGATGGGTGATCCCCTGGGCGGCCCGGCGGTCGATTTGGATCAACAGGCAGTCCCGCAGGTCACGAGCGCCTACCCCGGCCGGTCCGGTCTCGCGGAGGGTCGCGACCACGTGCTCAGCTTGGCCTGAGTCTGTGCCCGCCATGCGGGCCAGCTCCCGAATATCTTCAGTCAGGTATCCCCGGTCATCCAGGCTCGCGACTACCACGGCGGCAATCTTGGCGTAGTGGGGAGGCAATGCCAATCGGAGATCGGCAAGCAAAGTATCGGCCCACCCGACGCTGGCCACAGGACCTGCGCCGAACGAAGGATCACGCGTATCGCGGGGCCCCGGGATCCGGAACCGGCCAACTTCCCGGCCGCAATAAGGACACGGCTTGCTGGCAGGCAGCCCGCAGCCGCCGCACGTGTCCACCTCGTCTTGGAGCAGGGCCGGATTCTCGGAGAGTTCGCGCGCTACCGCCTGCTCGAGTTCGACACCGGGAAGCGCAAGCATGGTCGCGTAGGCGACAAGGGCCGGCGTCGCGGCCATCCCCAACTCTGGCGTCATCTCCACGCCGACGCTGAGCTGCATCGCCTTCCCCTCTCGGCCGGCGGTCAACGTCACCAACCGGATGCCACGCAAGATCCGTGCCACGCTCCGCGAAGCCTGCGGCCTCAGACATCCGGTGCCCAGATCATGAGCATCGATTCGGCAACGGTCAATCCCTGGATTGCGACCTGAGGAGCCGCTTTCGGGTGACGCCCGCCGCATCATTTCGGTACAGCCGCGACCTGTCGTGTGGCACACTGCGACAATGCGTTGCCTGCACTGGCCGGAGCTGCGTCGGGCATGGGCTGTGATGGCGGCGGCGGGATGCCTGATCCTGGCCGCCTGCGGGGGTGGCAGCAGCTCCTCGGCGAAGCCGGCCAGCCCGTCGGCGACCGCGAGCGCCAGCACCGCCGAACCGACCAGCGGTCCGGCGGCCGTGGCCGCGATCACGGCCAACTGGAAGACGGTCTTCAACGGCAAGGCGCCGATCCCGCAGCGGCTCGCCTTGGTCCAGGACGGGTCGCAGGTGGCCGCGTTTGTCCAGGCCCAGGCCAAGACCTCGTTCGGGCAGGCCGCGACCGGGTCGACCGCGACGGTATCTGCCGTGACGATCACGTCGCCGTCCCAGGCCACCGTGCACTGGGACCTCTTGCTGCTCGGCACGCCGCTGCTGAAGAACCAGGTGGGGACCGCGGTATACCAGGACGGTATCTGGAAGGTGGCCATCGCGAGCTTCTGCGGGCTGGCCTACCTGGAGTACCCCAAGGGGAGCCCCAAGCTGCCTGCCGCGTGCCGGAGCTAGCGGGGTGGCCGATACGCTCGCGCACTCCGCGGTCGGCATGCTCGCCCCGCGCCGCCGCCCCCTTGCCCTCGCCTGCCTGTGCACGGTGCTGTTCCTGACCTTTCTCGACAACACGGTCGTCAGCGTCGCGCTGGCCAGCATCCAGTCGGACCTGCACGGCGGCGTCTCCGCGCTGCAGTGGGTGGTCGGGGCGTATGCCCTGACGTTCGCCAGCCTGATGCTGGCCTTCGGAATGCTGGGGGATAAGTTCGGCCGCAAGAAGATCATGCTGGCCGGCGCGGGCGTCTACTGCGTCGGCGCCGCGCTGGCCGCCGTCGCCCCGAACATCGGGATACTGATCGCGGCCCGGTCGGTCATGGGGCTGGGGGCGGCGGCGAGTGAGCCCGGCACGTTGTCGATGATCCGGCAGCTCTATCCCGACGAGCGCAGCCGCAACCGCGCGCTCGGGGTCTGGGCCGCGGTATCGGGGTTCTCGCTCGCGCTCGGCCCGGTCCTGGGCGGCGCCCTGGTCGGGGCGTGGAGCTGGCGGGGGATCTTCTGGTTCGACGTGACCTTCGGCCTGGCCGCGCTGGCCGTAGCGGCCATGGTCCTGCCGGAGAGCGCCGACCCGCAGGCGGGCCGGGTCGATACGCCGGGCACCGTGCTGGGCGCCGGCGCGCTCGCCGCGCTGATCTTCGGCATCATCACCGGGGAAAGCGCCGGCTTCGCCGCACCCGTGGTGCTGGCGCTGTTCGCGGTGTCCCTGGTCGCTGGTGTCGCCTTCGTGCTGTGGGAGCGCCGCGCCCCGTTCCCGCTGCTTGACCTGAGTTACCTGCGGGTCGCGCGGTTCACGACCCCCAACGTGGTCGCGTACTGCACGTACTTCTCCACGTTCGCGATCTTCTTCTTCACCGCGCTGTACCTGGGCGTGATCGCCGGCTATTCCGCTTACCGCATCGCGGGCCTGTTCCTGCCGATGACCGTGATGATGATCCTGGCGTCGCTGCTGGCGGGCCGGCTGACAACCCTGGTCGGTGTCCGCTGGCTGCTGGTCGTCGGCTGCGTGCTGTACGCCGCCGGCCTGCTGCTGACGAACGTGGTGATCAACCCGAATCCCTCGTACCTGCCGCTCGCCGCGGCACTGGGATTGGCCGGCATCGGCATCGGCACCTGCGTCGTGCCGGTCACCTCGTCGGTGCTCGGGGCGGTGCCCGCCGAGCGGTCGGGGATGGCGGCGTCGGCCTCGAACACCAGCCGGGAGTTCGGCGCGGTCACGGGCATCGCCATCCTGGGTGCCGTCGTCAACGCCGAGTTGCGGTCCGGGGTGGTCAGCCGCATGACGCATCTGGGCGCCTCGGCCGCGCTCCAGCAATACGTGCTCAATGTGATCGAGACGGGATCGGTGTCCCTCCCCCATGGCAGCTCAAGCACGGGAAACGGGCCGCTGGACCAGATCATCCAGGCCGGGTACGCGGCCTTCACCGGCGCGCTGCACGCTGCGCTGTATCTGTCAGCCGCGCTCCTGGCCGCCGCCGCGCTGCTCTCCGCCGTCACCCTGCGCCAGCGCCGCCACGCTACGCGCTAGCCTCGGCACGACAGGCTTCCCCTATCTTCGGGCGCGGCCGAGGCGTAATGTCGAAGTGTTGCTCCGGACCCCGGCAGTCACAGCAGCGATACGTAGCGGCTGTGGAAAGGGCCTGGAGTTTTTGTTTCGATCGCCTGCACACGCGGTCCATTCTTTCGGGCGGGTGCCCAATGACGGACGTCGTTTACCCGTGCCATAACTGCGGCCGTGTGCATCAGGTGGAGTTGGTCCCGAAGAATCTGATTCTCGACCTGGGCGCGACCCTCCGGTACCAGTGATGATCTACCTGATCAAGTGGCTCATAAGGATGCTGCGCCGCCCGACAGAGCCGGTCGAACCGCCAGCGGCAAGTCCGGTCGGGGTGCCCGCAGCGGCGAATGGACGGGACGAGGCTGCAGCCCGCACCCTGGGCCCCTTCGTGAGCGCGGGGAGAGTGACGGTACCTGGCGCGACGCAGGGCGCCCCGGCGCTGTCCGTCCATAACCTCGGTAAGCGCTTCGGCGACCGGATCGCCTTCCAGGACGTCTCGTTCGAGATCGGCTACGGCGAGGTCTTCGGTTTCCTCGGGCCCAACGGCGCCGGTAAGACGACCACCGTGCGGACGCTCGGCACTCTCATCGCGCCGACCTCGGGCTCGGCCCTGGTAGCCGGATTCCCGCTCAGCCCCGAGAACGGAGTCGAGATCCGCCGCCGGATCTCGATCATGCCCGAGTCGCCCGGGCTCTACCTGCGCTTGAGCGTCGCCGAGAATCTCGGGTGCTTCGCCGATCTCTACGAGGTGGCCGACCCCAAGGATCGCATCGACCGCGCGCTGCGGGCCGTCAACCTGGCCGACCGCGCCCACGATGCCTGCGGCACCTTGTCCAAGGGGCTGCGCCAGCGGGTCGCCCTGGCCAGGGCGCTGCTCAGCGACCCTCAGGTGCTGTTCCTCGACGAGCCGACCTCCGGCCTGGACCCCGTCGCCGCCCGCGACGTCCACGACCTGATCGACGACCTCCGCCAGCGCGGCGTCACGATCTTCCTCACCACCCACCGCCTCGAGGAGGCTGAGCGCCTCTGCGACCGCGTCGGGATCCTGAACACGACCCTGCGTACCATCGGCCGGCCGTCCGAGCTGCGCGATCGACTGTTCGCCAGGACACTCGCGGTCAAGACCCTCGTCCCGCTCACCGACCCGGACCGCGTCTTCGCCGGCCTGGCGGCCGTCGACAGCTGGCACCACGACGGGACCGCCGGCTACGTCCTCGCCGTGTCCGACCCGGCCGTCTCAGCGCCGGCCGCCACCCGCGCTCTGGTAGCGGCCGGGGCCGACGTGCTGTCGATCAGCGAGTCACGCCACTCACTCGAGGACGTCTACCTCGAGCTGGTCAACCAGGACCAGGAGGCGAGCCGCACATGGGCGTGAGCAAGAGGCGCGTCCGGGGCATCTTCCGCAAGGAGCTCCGCGAATACCGGCACAACGGCAACATCATCGTTGCCATGGTCATCTTCCCGCTGATCTTCCTCATCCAGCCGCTGCTCACAGTCCTGACCGAGGCCGCGTCGGCATCGAATGGACTCGCACACGAGCACGTTCTGCTGTACATGCTGGCCATCCCGGCGCTCGTACCCGCCGCGCTCGCCTCCTACTCCGTGGTCGGCGAGCGTCAGCAGGGCACTCTCGAGCCTGTGCTCGCGACGCCGATCCGCCGGGAGGAATTCCTGCTCGGCAAGGCGCTGGCGGCTTTCGTCCCGTCGCTCGCGATCTCGTATGCGGTCCTCGCCTTCTTCCTCGCCTGCGTGGAGCTCTTCGCCCATCCGGGCATAGCGTCGGCACTCCTGCGGGGCCCGGATCTGCTCGCCCAGCTGCTCTTCACGCCACTCCTCGCCGCGCATGGTCGATCTGGGTCGGCATCGCGATCTCGGCCAGATCGAGCGATGTTCGCGTTGCCGGGCAGCTCAGCTTGCTCGCGAGTCTCCCGTCGGTCGCGGTGACAACGCTTATCGCGCTCGACGTGATCCACCCCACGCTCGGCCTAGCCCTCGGCGGAGCGGCGGTTCTCCTGGCCCTCGACGGACTGGGCTGGCGGATCACGTCGGCGGCGTTCGACCGCGAACGTCTCATCACCGGCACCCGCTGAGGAGATGGCGTGCCCCGCTGCCCGCCAGGCCCGGTGGCGCGGCCGGGTGTTAGCGAGGGTGGGCTCGGAACCACTCCTGCCGGTCGAGGGGATCGGGACCGGTTCTCGTGCGGGCCGGGGGCGGGCCCGCGACCGGCGTGTAGCAGGTCACCTCCGACGTGAAGACTGCTTCGCCGCTGGTCTGCTCGGGGAGCTGCGCCAGCAGGGGCTGGACGCTTCGGGCGGGGAGCGTGCCGCTCAGCGCCAGGGCTCCGCCGACGGGGCCGGTGCCGGTGATGAGGCCGGACAGGCGGGCGATCGTCACCGTCACAGCGGGGAGCGCGCCGGCGGGAAGCTCCAGGTGGAACGTCTCGACCGGCTCGCAGACGACGGTTCCTGCCTGCCTGAGGGCCTCGTGGATCAGCACCGGCGCCAGGTTCCTGAAGTCCGCGCCGACGGAGGAGACGTTCTTGTTGAACTTCTGGTGCATGGCGCTCTGCCTGGGGTAGTAGCCCGTGTGCGTGAGCACCACGCGGGCATCGGGGATCGCCCAGCCGGACCGGCCCTGGGCCAGGCCGGCCCGGACCCCTTCCCACGTCGCGGCGAAGAAGGCGGGCGGCATGGAGCCGCGCTCGACGTCCAGGTCGCAGGCCAGGCCGGAGCCGGCCGGCGCCGGCCCGACCCGGAACCCGAGCGTCGCCAGGTAGGGCGTGGCCTTCTCCGATATGAGGGCGGACGACGCGCCCGTTCCCGCGATCCGCTCGATGTGCACAGTCACCGTGGGGCGGAAGGTGACCGCCACGCCGAACTGCCTGGCGAGCAGGTCGGCGATCACTTCCTTTTGCACGTCGCCGTAGAGGCTGACCGCGATCTCGCCGCGCTCGGCGTTGACGCGCAGGTTGATCAGCGGGTCGGCCTCGGCCAGCTCCCGCAGGGCCGAGAACAGCCGGCCGCGACTGGCCGGGTTGACCGGCTCGACCACGGATTCAAGCGCGGGGGCCGGGAACTGGCGGGTAACCCGGCCGGGGATGGCCTCGCCGACCCAGCCGCCGGTGCGCGCCGAGCCGATCCCGCGTATCCGCACGACGTCGCCGGCCCGCGCGACGCTTACCCGGACCCAGCCATCTGGCGTCGACCGCTCCAGGGACGTGATCACCTCGGGCCTGGCGGCCGCCACGGTGGCCCGGTGCCGCACGCGCAACTCGCCGCCGAAAACGCGGCAGTGCGCCAACGTGCCGTGATCACCGTGCTCGATCTTGTAGATAACTCCGGACAGCGAGCGCGTCGCGGGGCGAGCCCATGGCATCAGGCGCGGCAGCGTCGTCAGCAGGTCGGGCACGCCCGCCCCGGTCAGCGCCGATCCCGCCAGCACCGGCACCACGGCGCCGCGCCGCACCTGGGTGCGCGCCGAGCGCAGCGCCATCGCCTCGGTGACGCCCGGCCCGTCCAGGGCGGCGCCGAGCAGCCGGTCGTCTCCTGAGGTGAGGGCGTCGATCACCAACGGGTCCGTCAGCGGGACCGGCCTGGTCGTCGCGCTCGGCGACCCGGCGGCCAGCACGTCCGTCAGGGGAAGCAGGCGCACGCCGGAACCCGCCGCCAGGCGGCGGCCGATCCCGGCCCGCACGCGAGCGGGGTCGGCTCCCTGGCGGTCGATCTTGTTGATGAAGATCGCGGCGGGCACGGCCAGGCGCCGCAGCACCCGCCACAGGACGACGGTCTGCGGCTGCACTCCCTCGACCGCGGAAACCACCATGACGGCCGCGTCGAGGACGGCGAGGCTGCGCTCGACCTCGGCGATGAAGTCGGAGTGCCCCGGGGTGTCGATGAGATTGACCTGAACCTCGCCCGCGGCGAAAGACGCCACGTTCGTGCGCACGGTGATGCCACGGCGGCGCTCGATGTCCATCGAGTCGGTACGGGTGGTGCCGGCATCGACGCTGCCGGGTTCGGGGATGGCGCCCGCCTCGAACAGCAGCCGTTCGGTCAGGCTGGTCTTGCCGGCGTCAACATGCGCCAGGATTCCGAGATTGAGTGTGCGCAAGGGACAACTGCTCCAGAAGTCGGGTCGGGACCGTTGGCAGGACAGTTGCCGCACGCATCACGAGTACCTCCTGGAGAGCCGTCCGCGGACAAACCATTACCGCCCAGCCCGGCGCCCCTCCGCAACCCATTTTTCGGGCGCGGGGTTAGCGTGGATGCGAGGTGCGGGCCTCATCGAGAGGGAAGGACGTGGCTTTGCGGGCGGTGGTTGTCGGCGGCGGGATCGGCGGGATCGCGGCGGCGGTCGCGCTGGCGCGGGCCGGGATCGACGTCCAGGTGCATGA
>Ga0210408_10001394_pt1 | contig 25545 bp, 21 predicted proteins | sample IncBWH4MmetaG_FD_155471 | JGI IMG/M metagenome (GOLD analysis project Ga0210408, IMG submission 155471) | Forest soil microbial communities from Barre Woods Harvard Forest LTER site, Petersham, Massachusetts, United States - Inc-BW-H-4-M | ecosystem: Environmental > Terrestrial > Soil >...
AACCGAGCAGAAATCATCGAAATCAGCAATGTAAGCGGGGAAATCCACGGATCAAAAAACTGTATATCTTTTTTTGAATAAAACCCGAGGCAGTCGAGTCTCCTATTTAGCGGTGCAATTCGGCGCCGTTTCCAGCCGGCTGGCTCCGCAGGGAGGATTTGAGATGACCAAAAACGGCTTTGAGGATCGTGGACAAAGATTAGTCCGCCGAGCGGTGGCCCGATTTGCTATCAGCCGTGCCGTCATCGTCGCAATGCTTATCGGTCCAATCGTAGGAGCGATGTTGGCAGCGGCTGCGGTAGCAGCGCAGGATGCAGCCAATGTGATCACTATCGACAATTTCACTTTCACGCCCCCGGAGCTGAGAGTTGCGGTGGGAACGACGGTGAAGTGGGTCAATCACGACGATATCCCGCATACGGTGGTCAACAAGGAAAAGGTATTCCGATCGAAGGCGCTCGATACTGACGAATCGTTTTCCTTCACGTTCGCCAGCGCCGGTACCTTCGACTACTTCTGTGGCCTGCATCCGTACATGGTCGGAAAAGTCATCGTCAAGTGACATCAAATCCTCGAGCCTTGGTGTGCCAAACATGACGACTCCCTCATCGGTACGTCGGTCGAATTTCCGGCGTACCGAACTCCACGAAGTCGGGTTGAAGGAGCAGTCGGAAGTCCCAGATCGTTTGTCTAGGCAGCAGCAGATGTCGGTCGCAATTGTGCAGAACAAGGATGAACGGGCGGTGTTCGATGAAGTCTTTCTGCCGCACATGGCCGAAGCCTATCGTCTCGCGCAATGGCTCACCGGCAACTCATACGACGCCGAGGACGTCGTGCAGGATGCCGCATTGCGCGCGTTTCGCGGCATCAAAAGTTTCGGTGCCGTCAATGCTCGAGCGTGGTCTCTGACAATTGTACGCAACACGGCCTACAGCTGGTTGACGAAGAACCGGCCAAAGGCGACCGTCTTCACGGACGATTTGAGTACTGCTGAGCAACAAGGACTCGAGCATGAAGGCCCGCAAGGAGCGAGGATCGAGACGCCGGAGGAGATCGCACTTTTCAAGGCGGATGCCGAGGAGGTTCAGCACGCCCTGACACAGCTTCCGGCGCAGTTTCGCGAGGTTATTGTCTTGCGAGAAATGAACCAGTTGAACTATCGCGATATCGCAGAGATCACCAACGTTCCAATCGGAACAGTGATGTCCCGTCTGTCCCGGGGCAGGCAACTTCTGATCGCTCTTCTAGGAGATCGAAAGTAAAATTATGATTGAATCGATGAGAGATAACGACGAACTGCAGATGAACGCCTATTGCGACGGCGAGCTCGATCCGGCTTCCGCGATCGAGTTCGAGCGGCGGTTGGCTGGCGATGAGACTTTGAAGGCCCAGCATAACCGGTTGCTGTCGTTGCGCCGCACGCTTCGTTCGCTTCCGCAATATGACGTACCTGCAGGTCTGCAGGCCCGGATTCAGTCTGCGTTGGATGCCGATCGGCCGGCCCAGGTGGATCGTCCGCGCCAGGTTAGTCGTCCGGTCCAGCCGGGACGTCCGCGTCAGCGAAGCTGGTCGTTTCAGGCGCTGGCCGCGGCAGCGGTGTTTGGCGCAGTGATCTCGAGTTCTGTCATGCTGACGATGGAGCGCTACGATCGACACGAGGACGTCGCTCGCGAAGTCGTTGCAGGGCATATCCGGAGTCTGTTAGCCCCGCAACCTTTCGACGTTGCGTCTTCCGATCGCCATACGGTCAAGCCGTGGTTCACATCGCGCCTGCCGGAATCACCTCAGGTGCCTGATCTCGCGGCGCAGGGCTTCGTACTCGTGGGCGGCCGCGTGGATGTCGTTGGCCACGATCCGGTTGCAACGATCGTCTACAAGCACGCCAAGCATACGGTCAGCCTAACGACCTTGCCGGCCGGTCCATCCGTCTCTGACCAGACGATTGCAGGATACAACGTCCGCAGCTGGAGTGACGCCGAGTTCACCTACATCGCAGTTTCGGACATTCCACCCGAGGATCTTGCATCATTCGAGCGCGCATTTTCCGAGGGATCGCCGGCGCCGGAAATCAAATAGAGGAGCGACATCGTCTAACGCTCGGCTGGGACGTCGCGATCCGTAAGCCCAGATCGACGGCTGACAGGCGCATCGTTTATGCTGATCAGGAATCTTGAAAAGCTGCCTAAGAGGACTCTGCGCGAACGGATCTGTGAAGAGGTCGTGCACCTGATCTTATCCGGCGAATTGCCGAGCGGCGGGTGGCTGGACGAGAAGCAGGTCATACACAAGCTGCGGGTCAGTCGAACCCCGTTTCGCGAGGCGATCGGGATCCTTGCAAAGAGTGGGCTGGTCGAGATCAGGCCTTATCGCGGGTTTTATGTGCGCTGCTTTTCTCGCAGTGAGACTGCGGATATCTACGAGCTGTTCAAGCGGCTTGAATGCTTTGCGATCGAACTGGCCATACCGCTAATGAGCGACCGCGATATTAGCGGGCTTGAAAATATACTCATTGAAGGCGTAGCCGCCCTGCAGCGTGGAGACATGAAAACATATGCTATGCGAGATCGGGAATTTTACAAAAGTATTGCCGAGCAATCCAGAAATTCCGCGCTCATCGAAGCGCTGACGCGGGTTGGGCTGCAAATCCAGCTCTGCGGCACAATCACAAGTGTGAGCCGGGAGTTCGCTGAGCCCGTCACCCACGGACGCAACGACATCATACAGGCTTTCGAGGCTCGGGACATCCCGCGCGCCGCCTTTCTCGTCTGCGGCCGCATCAGCCATACGCAGGAGGCGGTTCTTGCGCGTTTCCCCAGCGAGTCGGCTTCTGGTTGACGGGACGTTCGTGCCTGCGTACGTAATCTCCGCATAAGCAAGCTCGGTTCCGCTCCAAACCGTAGCGCGGCGGCGCGACTCGCCCCTGTTAGAAAAACTCAAGTTGGTGTCTGAATATTCCCGAACACGCAAATATTGGAATTCTGAAAACTGTCGCGGCGACACTACGTGTTCACGGAAGGGCGAGCTACCTTTTTGTACCGACGGGCTCTTGGCAGTAGTCATGCGAGGCGTTTAATACGCACCACTGAGATTTGGAGGCGTTTAGCAGCCTCGGCAGACGCCGCTGATCTTGCGGTCAACGTTCGCATCCTCCTGACCAAGGACATATTGAGAGACTGACGTCGATGTGGGGACATCGGCTGCGCGCGGCTGGCGGTGGCCGACAGGCGCCGACCAGGGTCTGGTTGTAGTTTCCTTTCCGGCCATCGATGGACGGAAAGACGGCGCTAATGCCATAGCGTCGGCAGTTCCGCGACCAGCCATAGCTTGTTCTCGTTGCTGAGGTCGAGCAGATCTAGTTTTTAAATCTCTGTTGGAATGATAAAATGCGTATGCGCCGGGCTCCTGGATAACTGCTTGTGCGAGTACTGGAGTTGCGAGCGCAGTTGCCAGAATTGTCGCCACGAGAAGTGTAAATTTAGTCATCGAGTATCTCCATGTCGTCTTTGCGCTGCGCGCGTGCGCTTCTGACAAGGAGACTCTCGCCGCGGTCCTAAAATTCCCGATCACCATGTATAGAGAGCTATCCAGTCCATTACCGCAGACGTTTGTGGCGTGTTCTGGAGGAGTCTAGCCGAATTGCTGACGGTCTGAGGCAAGGAAGCGTCATGCGTCGGCTGAAGAGACGACGGATCAATAGGGCTATGCGTAGAAGATGAATCTGATCCAGATTTAGATGCACAGCGACGCCCCGACTGCCATTGGCCGTCTTTGGTCTCGTTCTTCACGCCGCTGTAATCACCGCTAAGGGCAGTCGGGGCTCTTTGAGAATTCGAACATGCAAATATTTGGGAATATCGCTACGCAAATATTTGTCTTGTTATCGGAGGAAGCGCGGCCGCGATCGCCGGAGTTGGTCGTTCGGCGAAACCTCCAAAGCGTCTCAGTCGCCGCCCCGGCTGAGACGCTTTTTTATACTTGGCCCTTTTGGGAGGTGCCTTGAGCGCGATGTGTAACGAATTGCACAGCGACCATCGCTGGATTACCCCGTGGGGGGATGAAGCGACTCGATGATGGCTTGGATGTCGCGGTTCTCGAAAACCAGTGTTAGGCGTTCACCTGTTCCCCGCAGGGCAACATCCACCATGGCTCTGGCTAAGTCGTCGGCCCGAATCACCTGGTTGGGCAACAGCACCCGAAACGCGGGGTAGATCGCACGCAACAGGCGATAGCCGAAATTCGGTTCCCTCCGCGGCTTCACCGGGTAGATGTACGCGGGCCGGAAGAGATAAACTTGGGAGAAGCCCGCCGCGATTAGCGCGTTCTCTGCCTCTCCCTTGTAGCGTGCGAAGGACATCCGACTTCGTCCCGTCGGGTCCGCGCCACTCCCGCTCAAAAAGGCGAACGCTGCGTCGGGGCTGCTGTCATGGAGAACTCGCGCGAAGTCGATCGTGTAGTCCACGGTTATCATGTGGAGTTCTGTATCCGGTACCGCCCCGGTATATGCGCCCAGGCAAAAGACCGCTGCGTGCTGATCCGAGAGCGCCTCCGCGAGTGCCGAGCAGTCCGCGAAGTCTTGATGGAGGACCTCTTTCAACTTGGGATGCGAGATGCCGACCTCCCTGCGCCCGATAGTCGTCGCACGTCCAACGGCGGGGTGCTCGAGCGCATAGCGAAGCGCGCATCCACCGACCATTCCCGTCGCGCCGACGATGACAAGGTTCTTCTGGCCAGCCGTCGTAACGTTCATCTCCGATTCCGAGGCGCTCATTAAACCCGCTTGGCTAGCTGTCATGAGAGTGCGCGCTCCTCCAGCCAGTCGACGTAGAGCCGGCGCTCCGCAAACAGCCACGAGTTGTCCATCTTCACGAACGTGTCGAGGTAGCGGAGCGAAGCGACCATCAAGCGTCGCTTTGTACCGTCGACCTTGACGTGATGCGCCAGGCAATAGGCTTCCCCTGTGGCTCGGTCGGCCGTCAGCGAAAAGATTGTGCTCTGTCCGACAAAGTGCGTGGTGGCATCGTACTTGTTCAGCTCCGCGAAGACTGGAGCAAGCGCCTGGCGCGAGTGCAGTTCCTGCGAGGGTGTCGGATCCTTGGCGTTCATATACACCACGAAGTGCGCGTCTGGGATAAAGAGAGACATCTGACCTTTCGCATCGCGACGATCGGCGCAGTGTGCGTAGGCTTCGACAAGCTCCCGGATAGCGAGGCGATCCGCCGCTTCGCCGGGTGAGATGGTAACGTGTTTGCCCATGAACTGGTCTCCGTGCCTCAACCGGACAGGATGCCTCACTCGGGGGGCGTGGTCTTGAACAAGACTGCTCTTCGCTGATCAGGGCGGAAGCTGGAGCCTTGTCTATGCTCCCCACAAAGGCGCCCGACCAACCATTTGGGTAATCGGAGAAATTGCGGTCCGGTCCAGCGGGCTTGTGGCTTGCGGCAAAGCACCAGCGTCATGCACCCGTGACCCCACACTCGAACTTCGTTCTCACAGTCGGGTGTTGTTGCAATTAACTCATGATATACTATACGATCGTAAAGGGTAGTCAAGATCGGCGGCAGGAGGACGTCGTCGCCTTGTCGCGAACCACCAATCCCGACCACGTCATCGAAAATCCGACTGTCTTCGACTTTGAACTACGAAGACGAAATGGCCGCCATCCAGACGCTGGCAAGGCCCAACAGCCGGATCGTCTATCCGGCTGGTTTGGCTCCGGTTTGGGGGTGCGTCCTGATCGGAAAGTCTAGCCGACCGCAATCATGGCTCTTGCGAGCAGCAGGCCAAAGGACCGAACGTTTATGATGCGCGACTTCAACGACCTCCAATTCTTTGCAGCGGTCGTTCTCCATCGTGGCTTCTCAGCCGCCGCCCGCGCGCTCGGGATGCCAAAATCCCGGATCAGTCGGCGCGTAGCGTTGCCGTCCCACGAGCACTTCAGAAAGGACAAAAAATATACTTTACGATCGTAAAGTAATGTGGCATAGTCCCTTGGGTCGGGCGGAGGATGCCTGGTTCGTCACCTTCTCGACATCGTCAAAGGTCGACGCTAAAGCGTCGCGAAAAGCCGAGGTGAAACGATGATTGAGGAAAGGGACATCAGCGTCGCCATGAGGGACGGTACGCGGCTTGCCGTCGACGTTTACCGCCCGGATCCGTCAGGCAAATACCCCGTGCTGTACGCGTCAGCGCTGCACAACAAGGACATCCAGGGTCCTGACATCGCGGATATCTTACCGCCGCAACCGGCGCACGCGCCGCTCTGGTTCGGCCCCATCGAGGCGGGTGACACACGACGCTTCATCGCCAATGGCTATGTCCATGTGATCGCGCAGCCGAGGGGCTCTGCCAAGTCGGAAGGGCACTACGGCCACGAGGACACGGACCATTACGACCTGATCGAATGGATCACGCAGCAGCCATGGTCCAACGGCAAGGTCGGTATGGTCGGCATCTCCGGTTATGCCGGCGAACAATGGCGCGCGGCCGCCCAGGGACATCCGGCCCTGAAAGCCATCTTTCCTTATGATGCGTGCAGTGCGTATGGCGGCATGTTCGGATTCCGCGACTTCAATCCCGGCGGGGTCCTGCACACTTTTCCTTATTTGCTCGACGTCTTCAGCACGGTTCATGAGTCGCGTAACCGGCCTGCGGAACTTCCCGCCGCGGAGGAAGGCCTCTGGCGCCGAGCCATGCGGAATCCGGACTACAAGCAGTACGTCAACCTCTACAACATTCTCACTCAAAAGGGGCAGCGGACGTTCATCATGTATCTCATGATGACGCATCCCTGGGAGTTCGACGGTACTGTCGAGCGCGCGGAAGAGACCTTCAAGAAAATCAAAATACCATTCTATACCGGCTCAGGAGCCTACGCCTACACTTACAAGCTCCATTGGCTGGGCGCACAGCATTACTTTGGGAATGTCGATGCGCCAAAGAAGCTGCTGTTTACCGGGCCGGCCCACCTGGAGCGGCCATTCCATCAATACCACGACGAGATCATCCGGTGGTATGACCATTGGCTGAAGGGGCAGAACACCGGCATTATGGATGAACCGCCGGTGCGCTACTGGCTCATGGGTGCCAACGAGTGGCGGACCGGAGCGAATTGGCCGCTACCGGAGACGCGGTGGACCAAATATTATCTCTCCCATTGGGAGACGCTGTCGGCCGAGCCGCCGCGACCGGCCTCGGAGCTTGGCGCCGCGGCGCGCGAGCCCGATGTCTTCACGCAGATGCCGGTGACGCGGACGACAAAGGTCGAGCGGCTGCGCTACATGACTGATCCCTTGCCGCACGAGGTCACCGTCACCGGTCCGATCACGCTGACGCTGTACGCGGCAATCGATCAGGACGACACCAACTGGATCGTCGTGCTCAAGGACGTTGGGCCTGACGTCTCTGTTCGGACTGCACGCGAGGGTGAGCGCGATGTTCCGTCGACACTGCCCGAACGCGAGCTGACGCGAGGTTGGCTGAAGGCATCCTATCGGGCACTCGACGAGCAGCGCTCGAAGCCCTGGGAGCCGTTCCACAAACTCACGCGGGACGCAATTGCTCCGATCAAACCGGACGAAGTGGTCGAGTACCGGATACAGATCCTCGCCACGGCGAACCAGTTCAAAGCGGGTCATCGGATCTGCCTCGACATCACATCCATGGATGTGCCCACCGGCACCGGGGCGATGACCAATGTCGAGTACATCCCCTACCACGTCTGCAGCAGCAAGACGGTCACCCACAGGATCTACCGCGACGCGGAACGGCCGTCGCATTTGCTGCTGCCGATCATCCCCGAGCCCACCAACCGCCGTCCGGTCTGACATCTGCATCAAGGAGCACGTGCTGCAATGACAACGATCCGATTTGAACGAGACGGCGCCACCGGAAATATCGTGCTGGCCAATCCGCCCTTCAACCGGCTCGATTTGCGTTTCGCGGAGGCCTTGCGAGCCGCTGTGCACCAAGCCAGTGTGAGCGACATTCGCGTGCTTGTGGTTCGCTCCGAGGGGCCGCATTTCAGCTTCGGCGGCGAGGTGCGTGAATGGCCCGGAAAGGACGTCAACTGGTTCAGGACTTTTGTCGCGGACATAAACGTCTCCTATCGCGCCATCGAAATGCTGAAAATACCGACGGTCGCGGTCGTGCAGGGGATCGCGTTCGGCGGCGGGTTCGAGCTTGCGCTGGCTTGCGATTTTCTCGTCGCAGCCGACAATGCGATCCTTCGCTGCGTCGAAGTCACGACAGCGATGCTGCCGGTCGCGGGCGCCCTGCAGCGTATCGCGGAACGCGCTGGTCGGGCTCGCGCATCGCGAATTGCCATGCTTGGTGAGCCGATTTCCGGGCGCGAAGCCGGCGCGATCGGCATTGCGACGCATGTGGTGCCCGAGAACAAGCTTTCGGCGACTGCGGCTGCATTGGCCCGGCAGCTGGCGACAGGGCCGACCAGGTCGTATGCCGCGACCCGCACGCTGCTCAAGGCGTGGTCGAGCGGAGGGGTCGCCGCCGCGGACCTTGTCATGCTCGATGTCGCGATGGAGCTCTACAACGGTGCCGACGCCCAGCGTGGCTTTGCGAACACGGCAGAGGCCTTCGAAAAGGACATTGAACCGCCAACACTTGTCTTCGAGGGAAAATGAGCCGTCCGCGGAGAGTTGGTGAGCGCTGACGGTTGACCAGGATTCGTTATCGACGGGAGGTATTCGTGCAGCGCGAGAGCTATGTGCATGGCAACAGTGGACCGCCTCTGATCGGAAAGACCATCGGCGCCCTTCTGGACGACGTGAGCGCGACGGATGGAACTCGTGAAGCACTGGTTGTCGCGCACCAGAAGATTCGCTGGACCTACGCCGAGCTCAAATCGCGTTCCGACGCATTCGCGTCGGGGCTTCTGGCTCTCGGTCTGGAGCCCGGTGATCGGGTCGGGATATGGTCCCCGAACTGCGCGGAGTGGACGATCGCACAATTTGCGACGGCGAAAGCCGGTTTGATCCTGGTCAATATCAATCCCGCTTATCGCTTGAGTGAATTGGAGCACGTCCTGCATGCCGTTGGATGTCGTGCGTTGATAACCGCGGCTCACTTCAAGACCAGCAACTATATCGCCATGATCCGCGAGCTTGTCCCGGAACTGGGAAACGGAGGCGGCGAGCTGCATGGCTCCCGCTTGCCGGAACTACGATACGTCATCTCGATTACAGGCAAGCACGAAGGGTGCCTGTCATTCGCCTCGATTCTGGAGAGGGGCGAGGAGGCCGGTAACAAGCGGCTGGAATCCGTGTCGCGTACGATCCAGGTAGACGATGCCGTCAATATCCAGTTCACCAGTGGCACGACCGGATTGCCGAAGGGCGCAACGCTTTCGCATCACAATCTGATCAACAATGCCTTCTTCGTAGGCGAAGCGACCGGGATCGAGCCCGGTTCTCGCGTGTGTATCCCGGTGCCGCTATACCATTGCTTTGGCATGGTGATGGGCAATCTCGGTTGCGTCACCCATGCAGCAACGATGGTCTATCCATCCGAGTCCTTCGATCCACTGAGGACCCTGGAAGCCGTCGAGGCGGAGCGTTGCGACATACTGTACGGGGTACCCACAATGTTCATTGCTCAACTGAACCACCCCGAATTCTCGCGCTTCGATTTGAGCTCGCTTCGGCGAGGAATTATGGCAGGCGCGCCGTGCCCGATCGAGGTCATGAAGGAAGTCGCTTCGACAATGCACATGAGCGAAATAACCATCGCGTACGGGATGACCGAAACCAGCCCCGTGAGCTTCCAGAGCAGCCGAGACGATCCGCTCGAACTGCGCGTCTCGACGGTTGGAAGGATTCAGCCGCACCTCGAAGTCAAGATCGTCGACCGCCATGGTCGCGTCGTGCCGCGGGGGGAGGCCGGCGAGCTGTGCACCAGGGGATATTCAGTTATGCTCGGTTACTGGAATGACGAGGCACGGACAAAGGAGGCCGTCGATTCGGCGGGCTGGATGCACACGGGTGACCTCGCGACCATCGACGACGATGGATATTGCCGCATCGTCGGAAGAATCAAGGATATGGTGATCCGCGGCGGCGAGAACATCTACCCTCGTGAAGTCGAGGAGTATCTGTACCGGCACCCCGAAATTCAGGATGTCCAGGTTTTCGGCGTGCCGGATGCAAAGTATGGCGAAGAACTCTGCGCCTGGATCATTGCAAAAGCCGGCGCCACCCTCGACGAGGAGAGTGTCCGCAAGTTCTGTCAGGATCGTATCTCGCACTACAAGGTCCCTCGCTACGTCCGGTTCGTCGAGAGCTTCCCGTCCACTGTGACCGGCAAGGTCCAGAAGTTTGCGATGCGTGAGGCGATGATTGAGGAATTCGCCCGCTCGATGAGAGTCAGCGCATGAACTTCAGCGGAAACGGCATAGAGGCCTTTCAATATACGGCATTGCCGGCGCGCGTCGTTTTCGGATTCGGCACCATCGCGAAGGTGGCCGACGAGTTGGTCTCTTTGGGTCGCAAGAGGGCTTTCGTTCTTTCCGACCCGTATCATGCAACGGCTGCCGGGGCGCGTCTTATGCGCGTCCTCGGCGACCTCGGTGTCCACCTTTCGACGGATGCCGTCATGCATACGCCAGTAGAGGTCACCGAGCACGTCACGGAGAAGCTCGTCGGGTGTAACGCCGATTGTATCGTCGCTCACGGTGGTGGCTCGACGATAGGCCTCGCCAAGGCACTTGCGGTCAGCAAAGCGCAAATCGAGGAATTACGTCGTCAACGTCGATAGCTTTGGGCAATCGATTACGCGACAGCCCATGGTGCAGTCATGAAGAGTCGTTCAACACTTCGCTTGGCGTTCGGTTGGGAACTATGTTAATCGAAAGCCAAATGGCGAAGAAAACTGCCCGGCGAGAGCGCCCGCGCAAGAGAGCCGAACAACAACGCTCGATTGAGACGCGAGCCTCGATCCTCAATGCCGCGATCGCGGAATTTGCCGAACGGGGATTCGAAGGAGCGAGCATTCGCGTTATCGCCGATCGGCTCGGCCTGCAACATCCGCTGATCACCTATCACTATCGCAGCAAGGACATTCTGTGGCGGGCGGCAGCGGAGCATGCCTTCGCGCAGATACGGAACGAGTGGGATATTTCGGTGCCTGAAGGATCCGATTTGTCACCGCTGGCGCGGCTGCGTCAGGAGTACACCACTCTTTTTCGGTACACCGTCGCGTTTCCTGAATTTCATCGGTTCATGCGCCAGGAAACCTTGACGAATAATCCACGGCTGAAATGGGTGGCTGAAGCGGTCCTGGCGCCGCTTCTGGGGCGATTGCTGCCTCAGATCATTGAGGCTCAGAAACAGGGTCTCCTTCCCGCCGTCGATCCCATTCTCTTTCATTATATGATGGTAAGCCTTACCGCTACGCTCTCGGAGTTCGGGCCTGAAATGCAGGTTACAAGTGGATTGTCCTCCGAAAACCCGAAGGTTGTCGAAGCGTATTGGCGTCTGGTTGACAAGATGGTCTTCGGCAAAGAGTCGAAGCGCGTGGGAAAAGCGCACAACCGCTGAAAACCTGTTGCAAAAGCGCGTGGGAGTCCTTTTCTCTCCGCTAATCTGACGAGAAGCCCAGGCAAACCGCCGCGTATCCGCGCACGGCTGCTTGTGGCGCGCAAGAGACCACCAGCTGACGCTCGCATCAGCGGTTAAAGCTCGATCTGCTCGGCGATGTTTAGAGCGTCGTCCAACTCAATCCCAAGATATCGAACAGTGCTCTCCAACCTCGTGTGGCCGAGAAGGAGCTGAACCGCGCGGAGGTCGCCGGTTTTACGATACCCTCCGGGCAGGGCGAAGCGCCGCGACGCCAACCCGCCTATTGGGGCGCTTTCCGCTCAATCGGGGCGGCCCGGTGCGTAGGGCTCGTCGTTCAAGACTGAAAGAGTGGACTTCGAAAGGCGCGTGCCCGGACAGTTGAAAGCGATGCAGCGGCGAACCGGCGGCGTAGTTTGCGAAACCATCTTGGCAGATGGCGCACCCGACACGATTCGAACGTGTGACCTTTGCCTTCGGAGGGCAACGCTCAGGCGCGCAGACGATCTCTTAGTCACGGTGTGCTACGGAAGAGCATAGATAAATCTGCTCTTCATTCATGCCTTAGCCGTCAGCGACCCAATGAAAGCAACCCACTAGGCTTCCGTTGCGACATCGTCAAACCAGTGTTTTCTACGACATTATACGATGCAGCTCCGGTTCGGGAGCGCGATGTCGTTCGACAACCGATTGATCGCAGCACGCTGCGTTGGCGGAGCTTGGTCACTTGGCGAGGCTTCATTCGCAGAATGAACAGTTTTGGAATGGCTGCTTTTGGCGCAAAGCGGCCCTTCAGCGAAAAGCTGACGCATGAAATGTACCAGACGCCGCGCGATCCACACCGACTTGTCGGCGCCCCAGCGCTGGCCTTTGAATTCTTTGCCATAAGCGACACGCGAAGAATTCTCTGGCCCGCGCGAGGCCCAGCGTTCACGCCGCCAGCTCCGCACGCGCGTTTCGTCGGATCACCTGTGGCGGCTGTCCAAAGGCGCGCAGGAAGGCGCGGCGCATACGGTAGCGATCGGCGAAACCCGTTTGCCGGGCGATGACGTCGATCGAATGGCGGCTCTGCTCCATCATCAGGCGCGCGGTCTCGATGCGAAGGTTTTCGATCGCCTTGGCCGGCGATTGGCCGGTCTCGGCGCGGAACGCGCGGCTGAACTGACGCGGACTTAGATACGCCGCGCTGGCAAGCTGTTTAACCGTCAGCTTCGAGGTGAGATTGCGCTTTGCATAGGCCAACGCGCTCTGGATACGGTCGGATTTCGGCTCCAGCTCCAGCAGCGCAGAGAACTGCGACTGGCCTCCGGCGCGGCGGTGATAAACCACCAATTGTCTGGCCACAGTCCGGGCGACATCCGCACCCAAATCCTTTTCGATCATCGCCAGTGCTAGGTCGATGCCCGCAGTCATCCCAGCCGAAGTCCACACCGGACCGTCGATGATGAAAATGCGATCTTCCTCCACCTTCACCTTTGGAAACCGAGCCTGCAATTCGCGCGCGCGGTGCCAATGCGTCGTCGCACGACGGCCGTCCAGCAGACCTGCTTCAGCCAGCACGAACGCGCCAGTGCACGTCGAAGCTACCCGCCGCGATCGCTGCAAACCGCGGCGCAGAAACTTGATCACGCCTGGCGTCAAGGCGCCAGCCACGGCGCTGCCGCCGACCATCAGGGTGTCGAAATTCCTGTTGTCGAACGGCTCGGTCGCAACGCTGATGCCGACCGAGCTGCGGATGGACCCGCCGGTCTCGGACACCAGGTGCACGTCATAGACCGTCTCGCCGGTCTCCCAGTTTGCGAGCTCGAAGACCGAAAGCGAACTCACACTCAGCATCTGAAAGCCGGGCAATACGATGAAGCCGATGCGCTGCATGGGTCTGTCCCAAAATGTCCTAAAACGTCACATATATGACATTTGGGACGAGCGCCGGCAAGCCTAAATCTCCCCCGCACAGATCAGGCATCCCCGATCAGCCGGAGCAACGACATGACAAGCTTTGCAAAGACAGCCGGTTTCGCCGGCATTCTGGTCGCAGTTTTCGCGACCGTTACCCCCGAACTAACGGCCGCTCAGCTCGATCGCGCGGTGCGCGAAGGCCACGCCGTGACGACCGAACTGGGCGCGAACGCTTCAGCCATCACCTATTGGGTGAGCGGATCCGATGGCTGGCATGTGGTGACCACCGTCGACACCGTGATCGAGCAGAATGGCGACGCCGAAAAGCACGCTGTGGTGCGTTTCTCGTCGGTGCTTCTACCTGGCCAGTCCCAGTTGATCTCGGTTCCCTTTTCTGTTGGCGAGCGACAGCAGGTTCTGCGCATCCGTCGCCTCGGCGACCAGGTCGAGGTTGCGCGGGTCAGCGGCCCCGTATGACCGCAAAGCCGTAAATCACTCAGCCAAGAAGGACATGACGATGAAAGACTCGAAAACTCTGCTGCTGAATTATCTCGCCTCGGTCGGTGACCCCGAACGCGCTGCATCGCTGTTTGCGGAAGATGGGGTGTTCGAACTGCCGTTCCTGCGCTCGCTCGGGGTCGAACCTCGCTACACTGGCCGCCACGAGATCACAGCACTTGTGCGCAAGCTGCTCGAAATCTATCCCAACTTCGCGTTTGCGCCTGATGATACCCGCATCCTGATCGAGACGCCGAACAAGACCTTCGCCGAGTATGTAGGACGCGGGCGCGCCGCGGCGACCGGGCGAACCGCCCATCATCTGTTCACCGGGTACCTTGTGGCAAAGGCTGGTGAGATCAAGTTGCTGCGCGAATCCTTCAATCCGCTGACGATGGCGCAGGCGCAATTGCCGAATGGTGTGGCCGACATCGGACCACCCGGCGACGAGGTGCACTCGTTCTGATCGAGCGCGAAACGCCGTGCAGGACCTTCAATGCAGCCTCAGCCGCAAGACGGTCTGTTCCTCTTATCAAGAAGACCTTCGTTCTTTCGTAAACAGCAAGGAACACAAACATGACCGTCATCTCGGTAATCGTTGGAAGCACCCGCGAAGGCCGCTTCTCGGAAAAGCCTGCGACGTGGATCTTGCAACATCTGAAGAAGCGCGAACAGGTCGACGCTCGGCTTCTCGATCTTCGCGATTTCCCGATGCCGTTCTTCGACCAGGTGGCAACGCCGGCTACGCCCGGCCGCCCGGCCTTCGCGCACGAGGTGGTTCAGAAATGGACCGCGGCGATCGCGCAGTCCGACGGTTTCGTCTTCGTCACGCCCGAATACAACTACGGGCCCTCCGCGGTGCTCAAGAATGCGATCGACTGGGTCTATCCAGAGTGGAATCGCAAGGCGATTGGCTTCGTAAGCTATGGCTCCGCGATGGGCGCCCGCAGCGTCCAGCAGCTCCGTGAAACCGCGATCGAGCTTCAACTCGCCCCGATTCGCTCGTCGGTGCACATCCCGGTCGCGACCTTGTGGGCGCACTACCAGGGCGGCGATGTCGACGCGGGACTGGCCGAGTTGGAGGCACCCGCCGGGACGCTGATCGACGATCTGTTGTGGTGGACCGCAGCCTTGAAGACGGCGCGCGCAAGCGCGTCCTGATCGCAACTACGTGGCGGCTCTATTGGCGCACAATTTTCACAGCCATCCAGACAAAGGAGAAGAGCATGAGTAACTCCCCCTCGAAGGGTACTTCCCACCTGGCCTACACGGGCTTCAGTCTGGACAGATCGACACCGTCGTTATGGCGCGTGACCTTCGACAACCCGCCGATCAACCTCATCGACCCGGTGATGATCGTCGCGCTGCATGATCTGCTCGCCGAGATCGAGCGGGACAACTGGGTGGCCGTCGTGGTGTTCGACAGCGCGGATGCGGACTTCTTCCTGGCGCACTACGACATCGCGGCCGACCAGACCGCGTTCAACGCGTTGCCGGCGGCGCGCACCCCGTTCCACCATTGGGCGAACCTGCTGATCAGACTCAGCAGGTCGCGGGCGGTGACGATCAGTGCCCTTCGGGGCAGAGCTCGCGGTGCGGGCAGCGAGTTCGTCCTCGCCACCGACATCCGCTTCGCCAGTCGGGAGCGGGCTGTGCTCGGGCAATTCGAGGTCGGGTTCGCCGCCGCGCCTGGAGGCGGCCCGTCGACCCGTCTGCCGGGCACGGTTGGTCGCGGGCGGGCATTCGAAATCCTGCTCGGTGGCGAGGACTTCGACGGGGACCTCGCCGAGCGGTATGGGTACGTCAACCGCGCCGTTCCCGACGCGGAGTTCGTTGGCTTCGTCAATGCTTTCGCGGAGCGGGTCTCGCGTTTTGACCTGCTCGCGCTGGCCGACATCAAGCGCTTCGTCAACGCTGCGTCGCTTCCCGCCGCTGCCGCTCTGACCGCCGAAATGGACGCCTTCGCGGAGGCCATCGCCCGCCCAGCCGCGCCCTCCATCATCGGGCAGGCGTTCGAGCACGGCCTCCAGCAGCGCAGCGACGTCGAACTGAACCTCGGCGCTTACGTAGGCATGGTCGCCCGCAAGCCCCGCACGACTATATCGGGTTGATGCTCGCGGTGGTCCGGTTGAGGGTCGGCCCTTCGGCAGGGTCGTCCTCGCAATCTGACAGTTTTGATCAGAGGAGTGGAAAACATGGACAAGCTTGAAGGAAAAGTCGCACTCATTACTGGTGGCAATGGCGGCATTGGCCTTGCGACGGCAAAGCAGTTTGTGAACCAAGGCGCGCATGTCTTCATCACGGGTCGCCGTGATCCCGAGTTGGCCGTGGCAGTCAAAGAGATCGGACGAAATGTAACTGGCGTGCAAGGAGACGTGTCGAACCTTGGCGATCTTGATCGCCTGTTCGCACAAATCAAGCGGGAGAAGGGCAAGCTCGATATCGTATTCGCCAATGCCGATATGGCGAAGTACGCTGCCCTCGGCAGATAACCGAGGAGCTCTATGACTTGACCTTCGACATCAATGTAAAAGGTCTGCTTTTCACGGTGCAGAAGGCGCTTCCGCTGCTGCCGGACGGCGCCTCGATTATCCTGAATGCTTCCATCGTCGCCAGCAAAGGCTTGTCGTCGAATAGTGTTTATAGCGCTACAAAGGCTGCTGTGCGCTCCTTCGCACGGACATGGACGACGGACTTGAAAGCGCGTCGGATTCGCGTGAACGCGGTAAGCCCAGGCTCTACCGACACGCCCGGGCTACGCGATCTGCTAGCTTCACGGCGCAGAGACCTCACCCCGATTGACAGCTCGACCCCCTCCGTGCAGGTGGCGTTGCCGGATCCCGCCTTGCGAAGGCGCATCTGGTTGCCTTGCTATGCCGCCGACGGCGGCGCCGGCCAGTCACAATCAGCTGCTTAGCGTTCACGTGTACACCTTCGCGCTTAGGCGGAGGCGCATCCTGGCATCACCACGGGCGCGCTTAAAGGTGACTTCAGCGGACGCTTACAGAAATTCAATATCCGCTCCAAGCGGAGTAACGGGATGCCCCTCAGCTTCGTCGATCAGCTCAGCTCTTGGCGGGTGGTAATTGGGCGAGCTGATCGAAGTCAAGACCGCTCGATGCTTCTCCGCGGCCAGTGTCTCTTCGTACACGCATCCACACCCACGACGCGCCATCCACCCATCGCGTGCGTTGATACCTTTGATTCGCACGGGTCCCGGCTCGAGGCACGGTCTCTTCGTGGATGAGATACGTGGCGGGTGGATCCGCATCCAATCCCTCGCGCAGCAGCCGAGTCCGAGGCTCCACCTTCCGCAAGTTGCCCGGCAGGGCATCCGGACGGTTGTCGACGATGCGGGGCATCGCGGCTCTCTGAAGTTGGATCTCACGGTTGTCACCCGTCACGTGTGCGGGGATGAAGGGGATCCAATTCTCCGGTACCGTGCTCATGATCTGATACCGGATCGGCGCCGCCGCCGGTGGCGGCGCAGTTCCCGTTCCGCCGGTCGTAACAACTCTGAGGAAATAGTCCGCTGCTTCGCGCGCGACTTCGATTCCGCGTTTGGGCTCCCCGGTCGACAGGGCGACCGCGCTTTCGACCCCCCATACCATGTTGGCGGACTCATCTCGAACCAACACCACGTCCTCGAGAATATCAGACTCCTGGATGTGCGGCACAGCCGGCAGCAACAGCAGGCCCTGCTCAGAGGGAACTTCCTCATTGCTACGCACGTGCAAAGTGAAGAGGCTCCACCGCTGCCATTGCGCGTTCGCGCCGGATCCGACCGCGGTGATCCACTGGCGCTCGCCGAAAACGTTCGTGACGACCACGCCGCCGACACTGGCGAGCGAGCCCACCGGGAGCGTGTAGGGTATGAGGAACCAGTCATTCGCATAGACCAGGGCGAATTCCAGGAAAAGGAGCTTGCCCAGATCCGTCGTTGCCGCATCGATGTCGCCGAAGTTGGTGGCCTGATCCTCGAACGTCCACCATCGTGATTGCGCCATCCCAGCGAACGAGACCGGCGTCGGCAGCATCGTCCGCGTTATAACCTTGTTGACCGGAGGCGGCGCTCCCGGGACATCGCCCAGTGACTCGGTAGTGGCGTCGACATCGACGCTGTACCAGTCGAGATGCCCTTGATAATACTCATTAGCGGCATAGACCGTCTCCGTTCCGTCAGCCGCCGTGGCCGAGGCCGCGAATTGATATTCCAGACAGTCTGGTACCCAGGCGTCGTCGCTCGATGCCGGAGGCACGGAAATGAGCCGCCCGACCCAGCTCACGAATCGACTTGCACGATCGTCGAGCGGACCTTGATCAGCCGTAACAACCGAGATGCCGTCATGGGCGTGATGGCCGCCCGGTGCCGTCAGATACAGATAGAGCGCGCCTCCATCCATTGCACGTCCGGCGGCGGCTTCGTGCGTTTGCCACGCTTCCAGGTGAGCACATGGATCAGACTGCTGTGGGTCCGATGGATCAGGCCTGGCTACCGGGTATTGGGCGATGAATTTGTCCTCGTAGCGGTTGGTCAGTGAGCCGATCAACTGCAACCAGTAGCGCCCCATCAGCAGACGCAGATCCAGCGCGATCGGCCGCTGGGCTCTTTGCAGGGCGAGAGTCCGTCGTTCAACCTTCGTCTCAAAAGGAATGTTGTCAGGAAACGGCTCGGCGGCATGGCCGCCTGGGCGATACTTGGTGAGACGCGTGGTCTGGAGCATCACGCGCGCCGTGACGGGCGATCCGGCATCGGCGCCGCGAAACTCTCCCATCTGCCACTGTTTGGTCAGCATCCACAGCGGGTCGCGTACTTCCGCCCGAAGGGCACGATCGAATTGCACCGTGCGTGGGCGCCCTTCGAGTCGATTGAATACTGTGACAGTCGGGTACGAGCGCGCCTGCAGCGCCGCGCGTACATCACCCACTTTGATTGAGGAAGCCATCAGCCGGGCCTCTGAATTCGCTCGAACACGCCATTTGCGGCGGTTAGAGCAGTTGCAATGGTGATGGCGTACGTGGTTGACGCCGTTACGGTGGCGGGTAGGAATCGCGCATCCGTCTGCGCGCTCATGTGTACGGGCTCGAAGGCGCGTTTTTTGGCGAGGTCCAAGGTTTCATTCAGGGCGCCGACGAGATCCTCCCACTGCCAATGCTCACCGCTCGTTGCAGGCGTGACGATCAGAATCGCCTGCGGTGCCTCGGCGTTGGGCCGTGTATAGTTGAATGTGAGCCCTGCGGTCCGGTCGGCGCTGGGAATGACCTCCGGCCATTCATCCAGCAAGAAACCGCATTGCGGCGCTTGCGGATCGAAGCTCCCGTCCAGCTTGAAGTTGGACGGAGAAAAGCGCGCTGTATAGAGCAGATGCTCGCTCGAGACGGTGTACGCGGGATCGATCTGCATAGCCGCCCAGGAAGCTGTGTTGTCGTAAGGGAACTGAATCGGTGTGAAAGAAAGATCGATCGTGCGATCGAATGCCGCGGCAAGGTTGCACACCGTTTCCCAGGCGCGCAGAGCCGGCCTCACCCGAGCAGCCCCACCGAGCCATTCCATCACTGGGAAATCGAACTTCATTGTCTGTGTCAGATACTTCAGCAACGAGCCTCCACTGCTGTACCCGTAGGCGTTGCTCCATTCGGGGCGTTGAGCCTGCGGCAGCGAGAACCGCGGATAGAGCACGAAGTCATCGCCGAAGATGGCTTTGGCGGCCTGCTGCAATGACGTGGTTTTGACGCCGGTGTCCGCAGCCGCGTCCGCGGCGCTGAGGGCGGCCTGGGCGGCCGCCTGTCGCTCATCGAGCTTTGCCTTGTGACTCGCCATCATCCGGCCAAGGTCCCGGGCCACCGTGATCGCGCGATCTTCGAACTCAGTCACGTCAAATGCTTTCGTGTCGAATAGCAAGACCGGTAGCAACCCCTCGACGCTGGATAACAAGTGAGCGAAAGAGGCGTCCGCCGTCTGCGTGACCGCGTCGAACTCGTCACGACGATCCTGGAAATCCTGTGCCTTCTGCTCCACGACAGTCTGCAGGGCGGCCGGTGTTGCGGGAAGTGGAGCGGTCACCGTAGAGACCACCAATTCCATCGCGCGCAGCGCCCGGAACCGCGTCTCGTCATCCGTGCCAGCCGGAAGTGCGAGGTAGGCCGCGTGTTTCGTGTTGTAGTTGGTAAGTTTCGCATCCCACCGCGTCACCAGCGCCGCCACGGCAGCAATCAGATCGCTGAAGGCCTTTCGTTTCCAGTCCGCAATGAAACCCCACCCGGATTGAGGTAGTGCGAAGCGCGCCGCCCGCTCGAGTAGCGCCGCTGCGGCCCCCAGGAGGTCATCGATCCCCTGCAGGACCTGGGCCCTGCTCCCAGCGGGGTCCACAATGAGAGGATCGCTGAGAAAAGTCGTGAACGAATCCACGTTGGCCGTGCGCAGTTTCGTGAGCTCGGCGATCCTATCAGCCAGCCTCGACCGGTCGAGGTCGGTTGCGGCGTTCGGATCTCCTTGGACATCGCTTTGTAGTATCGAATCGGTCGCCCGCAACGGCCGGCTCCGAGTGAGCACCGTGCGCACCGCGCGGATCAGGCCTGACGCTGCGAACACACTGATTTTCCCGGCTGGCGCGTCCCGATAGGAGATGTTCATCTGAACATCGGGGCGCAGCCCCTCGGCCCCGAGTACGTTGGTTACAACCCGATCGTCGAGCTCGGTCATCGCCTGCCCATCATCGGGGCGTACGAGAGCCACTACGTCGATAGGCAGAAGACCGAGATCATCGAGCGACACCACGCTCGATCCCGGAGCGGCAGTGACAGGGTTATTCCAGCGCACCGTGCAGCGGATGTCCGCGGGATCAGGAAGCACCTGCCCGAGCCAGTCGTTCAGAGCCGGCTCTGCCGCCGCACGTGGTGTTGCGTTGGCGGGTGGCGCCACTCCCGCGGAGAAATGAACGGCTACGCGGTGGTTGATACTGACCCCGCTGATCGGCGTTTGGATAACCTCGGGCTCCGGAGGAGAGTTACCCGTTGAGTAGGTGTTGAGTGTGCCTGCGAGGCGGTCGAAGTTTCCCTGCACCGCCTGATGCACGCCTTCCGCCAGCGCCAGATCGGCCACGGCGTCGTTTGCATCGAGCAGTTGTGCCACTTCGAGGTTGATTGCGCCGGACTCCGCGGTGCTCGCCCCCGGCAGTGAGGTGAGGCCGAAGGGGTACTGGCTTTGACCGCTCGACTGGATCTGGGCGATCAGTTTGCGTCCGTCCAGCACGTTACTGGCCTCGATCGCCTCGATGGGAACACCGGGGCCCGTCTTGGTGGCCGTGAGGCTGTCCGCGACCAACGGAAAGGCCTTGCGCAACGGGTAGATGAATTTGTCGACCTCGGCCAGGTTGTGATCATCGTGCAGACCGCGCTCGAAACGGTATCCCAACAGGGCACCCAGGCTTTGGCCGTTGCGGATTCCCTCGAGCAGAGAGAGCGCAAGCCGCACACGATCCGAGGTGAGATTCACGGACAAGGTCTGAGGATTTTCCGCCGTGGCGTTGGCCACATATCCGCTGCGAAGTACGGCAGCGGTTTTTGACTGCGGAATCGACGGCGCGAGGATGTAACCGCCATTGGCTGGATCCATCTCGAGTGGCGCATCGCCCGGGAATTGTTCTGCGATCGCGGCGGGTAACTCGACGGGCTCGAGCGGTGTTGCGGCAGGTCGCACTTCCTCCAGCCACGCGTAGGCTCCCAGGCACGTTCCCGGATTCTTGCGCAAGCTGTTGAGTCGTAATGAAGCCAGACCCAACAACCAGCTGTCGATCCGATAGCTGCACGTATCGATGTGTTCAGCCAGCAGCCGCTCGAGTGCAGCGGTGGGCGCCTGTTGCAGCACATCCAGCGCCGCGAGTTGCGCTGAAAATTGCGCCGCCTGGGGCAGGCTCGCGAATTGCCGGGTGATGTAGTCGCTCACCAGCAAAGTCGTGTTTCCGGTGATTCGGGAGTCGGGCGAGTACAATTTCGCAAAGCGGCTCTCGCTCGCCGTCGCGTTGGCATCGACGTGCACGAACAGTGGCTCGGGTTTCATCGCGGCCAATTCGGTGGCCGGCAGGACTTGAGCGGTAGCGTAGAGGCGGTAGGTCGTATCGTAATAGCCGAGCATCAACGCGTGGCGCGCGAGCAGATAAAGGAGCGCCTGCGGAGTCTGATTTCCCGCGAACCCTTGTTCCTGTTGCAGAGCATCCAACGAGCTCCTGGCCGCATCCGACAACCAACGCAGATAGTTGCGGCCGTCCGTCGTGTAGGGGCGCACCGGCGCGGACTCCGACGACGGGCGATCGTCCACCAACGTTGCAATGAGGCTCGACTCGCCTACGAACAGCAACTGCAGCAGGTCCGGTGCGTCACCCTCGTACCCGAGCTCACGCAAGCGCTGCAACCCCTGCTGGAGCAGATTCTGGAGGATCGGCCAGAAAACCGTGCCCTGGCCTCCGAGGTTGAGGATGTTCCAGAGCGTCTGCGCACTCTCGGCCGTGCGCGAACGGAACTCCGCCGAGTCCGGATGAAGGCCGAGAATGTCCAGCAGGATCTGGTGCGGGTCCCCCTGCTTACCAACGAAGGACGCGGAGGCTGCCAGGTGCGTCCAGTCCGGATCGACACGACGCAAGAAACCGTAAAGCGCGGCCAGGAAACTCCATTGCGAAGGACTGTAAGGAGAGTTCTTCGTCGAAGTGCGAGTGAAACCCTCCATTCGGGAGAACGCCGTTGTCGGAAGGATCCCGTAGGCCTGCTTCCCGATCCGGATCGGAGGCACCACGCCACGGCCGCGAACGAACGTTTCGAAATACCAGCGCGCGTTTTCGACTGTCTCGTCGCTGAACACCGGCGTCATCAACTTGTCCATCCAGTAGCCCAGTGTCGCCGGCCACAGAAGCGATTGCACCGCCCGCCCCTGGCGCTGGTCTTCGCCGTCCGCCCCGTGTACGCGATAGAAAGTTGCGGGACTTACTCCGAGCGCCTCGGCGAGGATCTGACCGTCGCGCTTTTGCAGGTCGTCAGACGTTTCTGTGAAGAGGGGCGAGTGCAAGCGATCATCGAAACTCTGATCGGGATCGTCGCGGCGCGAATAGCCGCTGCCCATCCCCGTGGTGTTGTGTGTTGGAGTTCCCTGCGCGAGGATCTCCAGGCCCGACCCGCTCTGTGCGTGATGCGTCAGAAGCTCTTCGAGGGATTGCTGGCCATCGCCATCGTCCGCCGACAATCGCAGGCCGATGACCAACAGCCGGTCGAACCCCTCCCGCGCTTGGTCCTCACTGAGGTCGATCGCAATCCCCAGTCCGGCGGCGACAGCGGTCGGGAAATCGACCATCCATTGCAGCTGCGATGGGACCACCAGGTCACCGGTTGCCGGATCGACATGGAGCGGATCGGCCGTGTCGCCAGGATCGACGCCAACGAACAAGGGGTACGACACCGGCTGGGTAACCTCGGTGAGCACTTCCCGTCCGCCGTTGTAAGCGACCACGGCAAAACAATCGGGGAAGAGACTGACCCGGGGAGCGCTTGACCAGGAATCCTGCTGTACCGCGGGGTCAGGCGGAAAGACGACGAACACGATTTTCACGGTTACGTCGTCGCGTCGCAGGGGAGCGGTCGGCTCGTCGGCGAGGTTCTCGGGAATGTATGCGCTCAGCAACGCGTCCGCGTCGCTACCGACGGCCGTCCTGAAGGCGGCATCCGCGATGTCAATCTGGGTCTGATCGTCATCGGCCAGCCAGATCGCGGACCAATAGGTGCACAGGGCGTTCTGATCGGCAGGGGCAGGTGCCGCGCCTGTTGGGATCACCAGAAAGACATCAGTCTGTTTGACCTTCGGCGTTGGCGGAGCGTTCAGTGGCGCGAAACTGTCGAGAATGTAATTCGCACGCCCGGACCCGTGCGCGGCGGCGAGAGATCGCCAGGCCGCGCGCTGGTCGGCCTCGACGCCGCCCGCCCGCCAGAACCCCGTCCAATACGTTTTGGCATTCTGCAGTTCCGCCATGGTCAGCTGCGTCTCGAAGCTATCGATCCAGCAATCATCGGGGTAGATCCGCACCCACAATTGGGGTTTGCCGGTTTGCGCGACCCCGAATCGCGTTTCCACACGCACCGGAAGCAGAGTGATCGCAGTTGCGCTGCTCAGACCGCCCACCGCCGAGACGGGATTGAGTTGGGGCGCCGCCGCGGCGAGGGATTTCGCCAGTGCACTCTGCGCCGCTTTGACCCTGCTGGTCGCGTCCGCAAGCACGGCTTGCGCGCGCGCCACGTCAGGCTCCAGGGGCGCTCCTTTGTCTGGATTGTCACGGTCGGTGGAGCGTGACGATGCAACACTCCGCGCTTTCAAAGCGCGAAGTGCTTCGCGCGCCGCGGCCTCACTTGCCCGGGCGCCATCCAACGCTGCGCGGGCGTCCCTCAGCGCCGTAACAACGGGTTCCGAACTCGCCATTACGAACCCCCCTGGCCTAACAATGCGGAGGCGTGGACCGCGACCATCGCGGGTGAGCGCAGCAGCAGATAAGCCCAGCGCGCGGCGCTGGAGCTCGCTGCGTTCACAACCGCATCGTCGTTATGTTGATCCACATTGTCGGAGCCGCTCCCGGGAGCCGCCAAAGCCACGGATGCCAGGGCCGTCGCGGGCAGATACTTCCCCGCCTGGCCACCGGGTATCGCGTCATTCCAGGTCAATTCCGCGAAGGTCTCCAGTGCGCCCGGGCGCTCGAGCTCCAGCCCGAAGCGCGCCTCGCCGGGACGCTCTTTGAGCACGAAAAACCAGCCCGGATCGTCGTTGGGACTGGTTCCCGGCCCTCCTTGTGCCGCCTCGACCGTCAGATCGAAACCGAAGAAGTAGATGTCAGGGTCTGCCTTGGCTTCATATAGCGGAGTGCGAACCGAATCGTGCGGCGGTGTCCCGGTGTCGGATACCTGCACTAACTCACGAGGCAACGTGACATCCGGATTGCCTTGCGAATTGAGGCGCCAGGCGGCTCTGTGCGCGTAGATGACGGCGCGGGGGTATTTCTTGAGCAACTCGCCGCGGATCACGAGCACGGCATCCTCTCCCGTCGTGCTCGTCGGACCGTGGCTGCTGTGTGTGCCCAAAGCGGAGTCCAGAGGCCACTCATGGAGAGGCTTGATGTCGTAGTGCCGCTCTTGCGCCAGCTCCTCATTCTGCTGCTCTGTTTTGGCAGGATCGGGTGGCGTGGTGTCCAGATATGGACTCGGATCCCAGAACTGACGGAAGTAACTGCCGCGTTGGTCGGTCGGATATTCGCGCCACAGGAGCTTGCGTGCGAATTCATGGTTGAGACCGACCATGTAGGCCTCCACGAACTTCTGATTCGTCTCGACGATGGTAATACTGTTCGGAGGAATGACACTGAGATTCGGCACCAGCAACTCGATTGAAATGTCCTTGAGTGGCCGATACATCGGCAGATTGATCTTGGGGTAGGCCATCACCTCGTTCGCGGGGTCTTCGAGCGTGACCTGGATCCAGCCCGGGATCTGCAACGATGAGAATCCGCGCTTCAGAATCGTCGCCCGGGGATTGACGGCAAAGAGCGCCGCCGTC
>Ga0210408_10001395_pt1 | contig 25516 bp, 15 predicted proteins | sample IncBWH4MmetaG_FD_155471 | JGI IMG/M metagenome (GOLD analysis project Ga0210408, IMG submission 155471) | Forest soil microbial communities from Barre Woods Harvard Forest LTER site, Petersham, Massachusetts, United States - Inc-BW-H-4-M | ecosystem: Environmental > Terrestrial > Soil >...
TCGAGGATCGGGTCGGTCGAGCCGGCCTGGGTTGCGGCCGAGAAGGCGCAGGCGGTGGTGTCGCAATCCGGCACGTAGAGGCCGAAACCCAGATCCTGCTTGATCTGGGCGAAGAAGCGCGAAAAGCGCGGATGCGGCAGCGGCGCCAGCGCGGTGACGACGGCAACCGTCGAGCCGTCATGCGAGCGCACCTCCTCGCGGCTGGTGCCAACACAAAAATCGACCATGTCCGATATCGCGCGGCGTGCCGTGCGAGCCTGATCGGAGGAGGCAAGACCGGTCTCGATGAAGGCGAGCAGCGCCTCGGTGAAGAACGCATCGTAATAGGCGGAGCGATGGCGGATCTGCATCGGCTCCCACATCGGCTCGGCGATGCCCCGCCAGGGCGGGTTGATCAGGGCGCTCGCGGGCGAGCGGGCGATGAAGATTCGCGCCAGGTTGAACAGCAGCGTCGAGTTCTTGTAGCCGCGCGAATTGAGGCCCCGCAGCGCCATCAGGAATTCGCGCCCGCGCACATCGGCGTCGCCGATCAGGTTGAAGGCGGCGTAGGTCGGGATGAAGCCGCGCTTTGCATAGGCGCGCAACAGATGCGCGCCGCAAACGCGGATCGCGCCTTCGATCTGAGCAAGGCTCGGCGCCGCTCCGCTGCCGGCCGCGGCCTCGATATTGGGCTTGGGCTTGGGATGTTCGAGCGCGATGGTATCGAGCAGATCCGCGATCGGCTGGCCGATCGCCCCCCAGTCCGGGGAACCATCGTCGCGGGCCCGGCCCAAGGCGTCGCGGAGCGATTGCAGGCGCGCGGGATCGGACAATTCGGGAAGCCCGGCGCGGCGCAGAAGCGTCCGCAGCGCCGGATTGCCCAGCGTCGTCCGGTAGAATTTGGAAAGATGCGGATCGCCGCCGCGATGGTGCAACAGCAGCGGATCGCAGACGTCGTAGAGCGACGGACCGTCCTTCCCGGCGGTCAGCGCGCGATAGGTGGCGCCGGCGAAATACTGAAATGTCATGGATGTTCTTTCCGCGCGACGCGGTCGCAGCATGATCCGGACCGGAAGGGCGCCGTTAGCGCAAGGTGGGAACCGACTTTCCGAAAAAGATTATGCGCAAACAAGGATCAGAGCATCATCCCCGAAGGGTGAGAACGGGCGGGACCGGCTGCCTTCGAGACTTGCAAGGTCCTCGCAAAAGCTACACGGCCGGATGGGAAATACAATGTGATGAACCTCACAGCGGCGGCAGCCGGTTTGGCGGCACTGTCAACCCGCCAATCCTTGGCTCTCCGGAACCAGTATTAGTACCGGAGTTTTGAGGTATTCTTCATATTTTTCAATATATTATGCATCATGCATAGCGGCTATCATGTTATGTATTGCCGGAACCGCGGAAGGCAGTTAAGGGTTTGTTTGTTGCGGTGCCGCAAATTGAGCGCAATCGAGCGACACAGCAACGGCCACCCCTCAAACCGAAGCGACCTAAAGGCGCGACTGGTAAAGCCGCGCCCTTTGTCAGCGACCAGGAATGAACCGTGATGACGTTTAGGCATTTCAGCATCTCCCGCCGCACCATCGCCATGGCCGCCGCGCTGGCAGGGACGGTGTCGCTGGCGATCGGCGCCCATGCCGCGCTGAGCTTGAGGGCGCTGGATGCTGCGAAAGCGGTCTCGACCGAGCAGAGCGTGGACGCCGCCCGCCGCGCCTCGCGAGTAGCGCTCGTGATCGGCAACGGCCATTATCCCGACGCCGGCGAGCCGCTGACCCAGCCGATCAACGATGCCCGCGCGCTGACCACTGCGCTGCGCCGCGACGGCTTTGACGTCGATGTCGTCGAAGACGCCAGCAAGGACGACATGGCCCGCGCGATTGCCCGCCTGAAATCCAAGATCAAGAGGGACTCCGTCGTCATGCTGTTCTTCGGCGGCTATGGCGTCCAGGTCGGCCGCGAGAGCTACATGATTCCGATCGACGCCGTGATCTGGAAGGAAGCCGATGTGCGGCGCGACGGGCTTTCGATCGAATCCGTGCTCGAGGTGATGAAGGAGCGCGGCGCCCGCGCCAAGCTCGTCGTGGTCGACGCCTCGCGCCGCAATCCCTATGAGCGCCGCTTCCGCGCCTTCTCCCATGGCCTCGCGCCGATCAACGCGCCTGACAACGCGCTGATCCTGACCTCGGCCACGCCCGGCCAGGTCGCCGAGGATTCCAGAGGCTCCCACAGCGTGCTGGTGTCCGAACTCCTGAACAATCTGACCACGCAGGCCGGCGCCGAGGCCGTGTTCAACAAGACGCGGGTTGCGATCTCGCGCGCCTCCGACGGCGAGCAGGTTCCCTCGGTGTCGTCATCGCTGCTGGAAGACGTCCGGCTCGGCGGCGACGCCGGCAGCTGACCCCGAAAGGGGGTCATTCCGGGGCGCGCATTAGCGCGAGCCCGGAATCTCGAGATTCCCCGATGCGCAATTGCGCATCTGAGGTCTGGTGCAAGCGCACCATCCCGGAATGACCTGCGGTCACTTCGTATCCGCGCTGGCGGTGACCGGCCGCACCGGATCGCCTTCGCGCAGCAGCGAGCCGGCGCGCGCCACCACGATGTCGCCTTCGATGAGCCCTTCGCGGATTTCGACCTGGCCGCCGGCCATCAGGCCGATTTCCACCCGCTTGGTCTCGACCCGCGAGCGCCGCACCACCTGGACCACGGTTCCGCCGGTGCCATAGAGCACCGCGGTCAAGGGCACCGCGACGCCGCAGCTCTGCCCGGTCTTGATCAGTGCGCGGCCGGACGAATTCACCAGCAGGCGCCGGTTGGTCGTGATGGCGATGAAAACCTGGCCGAGCTGGCTGTTGGGCTCAATGGTCGGCGCGATCCGGCGCACCCGGCCGTCGACGTCGCCGGCGCCGGGGATGCGGATGGAGGCGGGCTGATTGACCGCGAGTTTTGCCACGTCCTGGGTCGGCACCAGGCCGACCAGGTCGAATTCGCTGCGCGAAATGATGGAGAACAGCGCCTCGCCCTTGCCTGAGGCCATCGCGCCGACCACGGCCGTGGAAGACGAGATCAGGCCCGCGATCGGCGCCTGCACCAGCGCGGTTCCGCCGTCGGGAAGGTTGAGCCGGGCCAGCGACTGGCCGGCGGTGACGGTATCGCCGGCATCGGCCAGCACTTCGGCCACTTTAAGCCCCTGGCGTTCCGGGCGCACCGCGGTCTCCTCGCGGGCCAGCACCAATCCCGTGACCTCGACCAGGTTGGAGAAGCAGGACTTTGCCGCCTTCAGCACGGTGACGGCCGCGCCCTTGGGCGCGCCGGGATCTTCGTCGGCGGCGAGGGTGGGGTGGGAGGCGAGGGTGAGCAGGCCCGCGACGAGCGGGCTCAAAAGCTTGCGCGAAAGCTCGCGCGCGAAGTTGCTCATCGGCCCCGTCCCGGTTTTTCCGATCCTTCGATATCAGAAGGCTGGCCCAAGCGCCAAGGGGCGATAAAAGGGGACGATGAGGGCGATAGCCCAAAACTGCCGGGATCGATGGCCGGCGGCGCGGGCCGATCGGTGTATTCTTGCGGCTTGCCTCACTCCGGAACGGGCGATAGCCGGAAGGCTGCGGCCGCAAAACGGGAAGCCAGCGAAGCTTGCGCAAAATCATCAGTGCGCGCGATATGCCTGACAATCTCCGGATTGATCAGCTTGCCGTGCGAGAGCGGCAGCATGTGCCCCGCGGCCGGCAAATGCCGCGCGTCAACCCCTGGGATCAACGCGGCCAGCCGCGCGACAATGCGCTGGGTGAGGTTTGGCGACAGGCCGCCGGAAAATAGCAGCGTCGGCACGCGGATGCGGGCGGCGGCCGCCGCGACATTTTCCTCAGCGAGCGCAGCGGTGAAATCGAAGGCGAGCTTGTCGGCGTGCGCGATCATGCGCAGCCGCGCCTCGGGCGACAGTTTTTCGGGTGGCCCCGATCCGCTCCAGAACGCCATGAACTTGTCGATCGCCTCCATGGCAAGCCCGTTCCAGAGGTCGCGCGAAAGCTCGCGCGCCAATTGCGCGAACTGAAGGTGCAGCCGCCCGTCCGCGGCGCTGTCGGCCAACAAGGTCGGCAGCACCGGCTCGATCAGGGTCAGGCTGCGCACGCGGCTGGCGAAGGGCGACTGCGTCGCCATTTTGAACGCGATCGCCCCGCCATAGGAATGGCCGACCAGATGAAGCGGCCCCTCGGCCTGCGCGATGCGCTCGCGCAGGGACGCGACTTCCTCGGCGAGCGTCGTCGGCAGCACGACCGAGCCGCGATGGCTGCCATATCCGGAAATATCCGGCGCGATCAGGCGATAGCTGCCGCCGAGTTCGTCGGCGAGCCGCGCCCATTGCCGCCCCGAACCGAGCGAGCAATGCAGCGCGACGACGCACCCCCTCGGCCGCTGGGCCGAGGGGGTATGATGCGAGCCGATCATCGAACCGTTCCCGATTGGGTTTGCGTCGCTCCAGGCGAAGCCGACTTGCGCCGAGTCGTGCGCCAGGGCAGCAGCATCGAGACGCGCTCGCGGTAGCGGCGATAGTCGTCGCCGAACATCTCGACGAGATCACGCTCCTCGAGCAGGATGCCGACGATGATGTAGGCAGTCGTCACGCCTGCGAACAACAGATGGCCCGCGGTCATCACCGGCGCCGACCAGAACGCGATGATGAAGCCGAGATAGATCGGATGCCGCACGAACTGGTAGAACAGCGGCGTCCTGAAACGCACCGGCGGCATCTCGCGCCCCACGAGATTGTTGGCGACCTGGTGCAATCCGAACAGCTCGAAATGATTGATCAGGAACGTGCTGGTCAGGACCATCAGCCAGCCGCCGAGCGAGAGGCCGACCAGAACGTTTGCCAGATCCGGATTCTCGACGCGCCAGATCACCGCCGGCATCGGCCGCCACTGCCAGCACAATAGCGCCAGCGCCGAGGTTGCGAACAGCACATAGGTCGAGCGCTCGACCGCTTTCGGCACGAACCTCGTCCACCACTGTTTGAACTGGCGGCGCGCCATCACGCTGTGCTGGATCGCAAACAGCGACATCAGGAGCATGTTGATGATGGCCGCTTCGGTGAACGGGGGCGCTGTGCCGCTGTCGATGGTCTTGGGCACCACCATGTTCTCGACGAAGAACAACGCGTAGAGAAACGTCACGAAGAAGAAGGCGTAGGACAATAATCCGTAAACAAGTGCAATCAGTCGGGTCATTTTAGAATTCTCCAGCTTTTGAAATTATCTTTGATTGTATCGATCGCGGCATCTCTCACCGCTTGGTGACCACGACCTCCAGATATTCGCTCGGGACGATCATGGTGGCGTCGCCGGACCTGTTCATGCGCACGATCAGCGCATGCAAGTCGGTCCGGAGATTTTCTTGTGCAGTCGCATCCAGTGCCGCGAACGCCTTCAGCACCGGGCCGTAAAAGGTCTTGAACACGTCGAGGAAATGTTCGGGCGATCGATAGCGGAAGTTGAAGCGGCGCGGCTCGGCCTTGATCGAGCTCGCATCCGCGCCGAACATCTCGTCGAGCCGCGCGCTTGTGCCCCAGAGCGCCGGCGATTTGGCGCCTTGTGGTGGCGGCAGGTATTTGCCCAGCGTCTTGAAGACCTGTCCGATAAAGCCTTCCGGCGTCCAGTTGGCGAGACCGATCTTGCCGCCGGACTTGCAGACCCGCTTGAGCTCGCCCGCGGCCTGATCCTGGTTCGGCGTGAACATGACGCCGAAGGTGGACACGACTACGTCGAAGGCGGCGCTTGCGAACGGCAGATTTTCGGCATCTGCCTCCATGAATTCGATCGACAGGCCTTCCGCCAACGCGCGCGCGTGCCCCGCTTCGAGCAAGGCCGGCACATAGTCGGTTGAGGTGACGCGGCACCAGCGGCGGGCGGCCGCAAGGCTTGCCATGCCGTTGCCGGCGGCCACGTCGAGCACTTTCGAGCCGGCGCGCAGATCGAGCGTCTCGCAGAGTTCCTCGCCGACGATTTGCAGCGTCGTGCCGACGACGGCGTAATCGCCCGAAGACCAGGCCGCCTGCTGCCTGATCTTGAGGGCGGCAAGGTCGGGTGTTGCCGGGGTCGCGGAATTGCCGGTTTGTCGGGCGATAGTTGCGCCTGCCATCGGTTGCGTCCTTTCGGGCTATGCGGCGCGGTCATGGCGGATGCCGCCGCTGAACCGAGACTGGGCCTGCGTGGACCTAAAGACACTGACGGCGGCTTGATTTTGCCTTCAGAGCAGCCTGATTGTTTCTTGAGGGCCGGTTCGGCCCAGGATTGGTTAAGTGAAATTTATCTTTGTAAATCATGTGCTTGATACCGATCGACGGGAGCTGAGCTGCGGCGGCGCTAGTGTTCCGGTCGAGCCGCAGGTGTTCGACCTGTTGCTGTATCTTTTGGAAAATCGCCATCGGGTGGTCAGCAAGGATGACGTGTTCGAGCATGTCTGGGAGGGCCGGATCGTCTCGGAATCGACGCTGACCTCCAGGATCAACGCCGTCCGCAACGCGATCGGCGACACGGGAAGGGAACAGCGCCTGGTGCGCACCATCGCCCGCAAGGGATTCCGCTTCGTCGGCGAAGCGTGTGTGCAGGACGAGCTGACGGTCGATGAAATCCCGGTTCAGCCGCCGGGCGACGAGGCCGGGCAGCCGCCGCCTGCGCTCGCGGCGCTGGATCGCCCGGCGATCGCGGTGTTGTCGTTCACCAACATGAGCGGCGAGGCGGGGCAGGAATATTTTTCCGACGGTATCAGCGAGGACATCATCACCGCGCTGTCGAAACTGCGCTGGTTCTATGTGATCGCGCGCAACTCCTCGTTTGTGTACAAGGGAAGATCGGTTCATCTGAAGCAAATCGGCGAGGAGCTTGGCGTCGACTATGTCGTCGAGGGCAGCGTCCGCAAGGACGGCGATTGCGTGCGCATCACGGTGCAGTTGAACGACGTCACCACCGGCAGCCATGTCTGGGCGGAGCGCTACGACCGCAGCCTGGCCGACGTGTTCGCCGTGCAGGACGAGATCACCCAGGCCATTGTGGCCGCGATCGAGCCGCAGCTCTATGCCGCCGAGAATTTCCGCAGCCTGCGCAAGGCGCCCGACAGCATGGACGCCTGGGATCTCGTGATGCGTGCGCTATCGCATTATTGGCGGGTGACGCGGCAGGACAATGTGGCGGCCCAGGCGCTTCTGGAAAAGGCCATTCACATCGACCCGAACTACGGCCAGGCGCTCGGCGTGCTCGCCGCCAGCCATGTTTTCGGCGCCCATATGGGCTGGGAGGAGATGGCGAAGGCGATACCGGTCGCCGAGCGCGCGGCGCTGGCGGCGATCGGCGCCGACAGCGAGGACGCCTGGGCGCATTGTGCGCTGGCGAGCGTCTACCTTTTCAATCGCCGGTTCGACGATTGTCTCGCCGAATTCGAGCTGGCGCTCACGCTCAATCCCAACTTCTCGCTGGCGCGGGGATATTACGGCGTGGCGCTGGCCTATTGCGGGCGCTGGGAGGAGGGTTATCGTGCCGCGCGGCATGCGTTGCGGCTCAGCCCGCGCGATCCGTTCGCCGGGACCTATTGCGGCGTCGCCGCCTATTCGCAATTCGTCGGCGGCCATTACGCGGAGGCGATGCGGCTGGCGCGCGAGGCCTTGCGGCAGCGCCCCGATTTTGTCGGCGGCCACCGCGTGCTGACGGCGGCGGCCGCGGCCTCCGGGCACGACGACCTCGCGCGCGCGGCGCTTACAGAATTGCGCCGCGTGCAGCCGGACGTTTCGCTTCAGTGGATCGCCACTGAAATGCCGTTCCGGCACGAGGCCGAGCGCGAGCGCTATGTGGAGGCGTTTCGGCGCGCGGGGTTGAGGTAGGGGGCGGAATCGGCTGGGCCGGCTCTTCGTGGGCCAGCAACGGTTGCTGTCCCCCTTGGAAATCGAAGGCGGCTCCGAAAACTCTCCGATAGCTATCCGGTGATACCCCTTATAAGTTGACCGACAACATAAGGGGGGCGGCAGGGACTCATGCCGCTTGTGTCAGAGGTCGCGCGCGTTCGATCCGTTTGCGTTTGCGCGGTGAATGCATTGCTTCCCACAGATCGCTTCGCCGCTGCACATTGAGCCAGAAATCCGGGCTGTTGCCGAACACGCGGGCGAGAATGAGAGCTGTCGCCGCGGTCACATTGCGACGATCGTTGCACAGCTCATTGACGTGCTTGCGTTGCACGCCCATGGCTTCCGCCAGCGCGCCTTGCGTCAGGCCGATCGGCTTCATGAATTCCTCGATCAGAATTTCGCCAATCGTCGCCGGCTTGCGTTTTGTCATCAACATGGCTTGCCTCACACGTAGCTGTGATCGTCCAGATATACATCTTTCGCCTCGCCACGACCGCTATCCCATCGAAAAACCAGCCGCCATCGTTTGTCGACGCGGATCGAGTGGAGGCCGCCGAGATTGCCCCGCAGCTTCTCAAAATGGTTGCTGGGCGGCGATCTTAAATCGCGGTCCGTTGTCGCATCATCGATCATCTGTATCTTTCGGAACAGACGGTCTTCCAGGTCGGCAGGGATTTTCCTCGATCTGATGTCGCTGACGAAGAAATCGCGCAACCAGCCGTCCCGGAAGCTCAGAATCATGCCATAACTTTCATCTGAGGCAGTGTACCACCCTATGACCCATATCGCAAGACGGACGTTCGCCCGCGAGTGCGCGCGGTGGCTCACGCAGCCTAATCGCTTAACGCCCCGTTAACCGAATGTGCGCAGAGAGCAAATTCCCTTGACGGATCAACGCGGTTTCCGATTTTCAGAAAACGCCTTGACCGTCACCCCAAATCAGTGATTTCCTCCCGTTATCCCGTCCCGATAAGAGGGGCGTTGCGCAACGTCACGAAGCGCGGGGCGGGATGCGATGGACGCGGCGGCGACGCAAGACGGGCGTTGCTTTATTCCGCCTTCGCTGAAGCTTCGGCAGGCTCCAAGCCCGGCGAAGCCTCTTGGCGAAGACGGCTGCTGCGGACGGCAAGGCGTGTGGTCCTGATCTCGCGACGCTGGATCAAGTCGGCGGAAGCAATTCCGCCGGCGACGGTGGCAAATGAGCCCGTTCACCGGGGAGAGCGCGTTATAAGCCGTAAACCATTGCGCAGGGAAAGTCGGACCAGTCCGGTGAACCTGTGGTGATTAACTCGTGTGCTTTCTACTTTTGCACGCGAGGCTGCGGGTGCATTGGGCACCCGGCTTTCCCTGCGCCCTCTGTTTTCTTTGGGGCGGATGATTCATGCAAAGCTCGGGCGCATCGCGCCGCGAGAATGCGGATGTGTGTCTTCTCCCTCTCCCTGTACTTACGGGGAGAGGGTTGGGGTGAGGGGCTTTATCCACGCACCGCGCTTGTTGAGAGTCCCCCTCACCCGCCCGGCGTCGCGGAGTTTATCATCGGGCGGCGCTGCGCGCCGACCCGTTGGCTTTGCCGGGCGACCTCTCCCCGCGAGCGGGGCGAGGTGACTCAAAAGGCTAGCGGCTGTTTGAAATTTCGGAACGAGCAAAGCGCGGGGCATACTCGCGCGCATCTTGCGGCATTCGCGTCTTCGGCGCCGGCCGTCGCGGCTGGGGTGGGGGCTGGGGCGGCTGTGGGGGCTCGTGCTGCGGCGCCAGGGTCGGCGCGCTGCCGCTGTCCAGCCATCCGGCCAGGCGCGACATCAAATTCGTGGTCTCGTCGTGCTTTGCATTGGAGACGAACGGGTCGGCGTAGCATCGGGCGCCAGCCGCCTTCGCGACCCGCGCCACGTGATCGGTCAGCCCCGGCGCGCCAGAGGTGTAGACGATGTCGTTGGGCGACAAATTCGGCAAATGCTCGGTCGGCAGCCCGCTGCGAAAGGCGCTCGAGATCGCCTGCGGCTCGGTGACGACAGGCACGATCGTGACATTGGGAAACAGCGCCAGCCGGCACAGCGCGCCGTGCATGTAAAACGAGGGGAGATCGCGCGCGGCGACCACAAAGATCAGCTCGCGCTCGGGCCGCTCCGTGATCGCCGCGGTCGCAATCGACCACATCGGCGCAAATCCGGTGCCGCCGGAGACCAGCACCATGCCGCCGCGATGCTTGGGCCGGAAAAAGGCGTGGCCGAACGGGCCGGTCAGCCGCACCCGGTGCCCGCGGCGGATGGTGGTGCCGAGTGCCATGGAGACCGCGCCGTCAGGAAGCTGGCGAACGTGAAAATGCAGCACATGCGGATTGGGGCCGCGTTGCAGCGGATAGGTCGGGCTGTAGCAGCGCGAGGGAAAGCCGCGGAACTGGACGTTGCAATATTGCCCGGGCAGATAATCAAGCGGCTTCTCCACCTCCATGGTGACGCCTATGACATCGGGCGCCAGCCGCACCAGATGGGTGACCTGCGCCGACAGCGAGACCGGATCGGGGACCGCCTCGGTGACGATTTTGAGATCCGAGACGATCCGCGCCTGGCAGGCATGGATCATGTCGCTTCCCGCCTCGTCGCCGCCAAACACCTTGCCCTCGACCCTGCGAACCCGGCAGGTGCCGCAAATCCCGGTCCGGCAATCGTGCGGCAGCTCGACGCCGTTCATGATCGCGCCGTCGAGCAGCAGGTCGCCGACATTGGCGACAAACGTCTCCTCGTTGACAGTTACCTTGCAGGTCTTTCTCATCGCTTATTCCGCATCATTTCATTCCACTTCAAGACGTATAGGCCGGACATGGCGGGTATGCCTGATCTGGCTGTGATCGAAGGCGGCAACCCGCATGAAGGTGCCGCTCTTCAGCGGCACGTCGTACGGGCTTTTGGTGTCGAGCTTGCGCGCCACCTCGAGCGCCCAGTGCCCGCTCGCCCAGCGCGCCGCGCAGCGCACGTCGGCGCGATCGCCGGTGAAATCGCCCGCCAGGATCACGCCCGGCAGCACGGTGCCTTGCGGGATCAGCTTGTCGAGCTCGGTCGCGTACGGCACCGATTCGGCTTCGGTCATGAACCAGCGCGCGCCGTCGCTCTCGCCCAGATTAGGGTCCAGCGAAATCTCGCCCCCCATCGCGGCCTGGATCGCCGCCAGATCCTTGGGCAGCCGGCGCGGCGTGACCAGCGGGTCGACATGCGCATTGCCCTCGCTCGGAATTTCCGGCGCGGCGATGAAATTTTCGCTGTAGTTCGGTGTTCCAGGGTCAGGAGCGAATCCGCCCCGGTACGGCGTGACGTAGCGGACTTGTTCGGGCGTCGGATCGAGCGGCGGGCCGAAATGCGCGTCGTCCATCCACCCGGTTGGGCCGCCGCTGGTCGCCTTCCATTGCCAGACGTCGACATAGCGGTTGTCCGCCGTGAAATGCAGGCCGCGGCCGGTCATGGTGGCAGGCCGCTCGGGAATCGGACGCGGACCGGCATGGAAGGTGTTGTCGCCGGCCAGCACGGCATCCGAGGTGGTCAAGAGCACGGAAAACTTGTCCTCGTTGTAGTCGCGCTCGTCGCCGCTCTCATGGCCGTTGTGCAGCACGTGCCAGCCGTCGATTTCCTTGATCAGCGGCAGCTGTTTCAGCGACCGCGTCGGGTCCTGCCAGATGAACAAGAAATACGCCCAGGTGCCGTCGTGCACGGCGCGGATGTCGACCCGCGATTCGCCCTTGCCGTCGAAGTTGCCGCCCTCATTGGTCATCACCGAATAGGGCTGGATGTTGCGCCAGACCCGGTCGGAGGTGTCGCCGTCGAGCGTCGGCGCATCGCTGACATCGATGCGGTGAATTTGTAAGCGGTCGACCGAAAGCCAGTCGGCGGCCAACAGCGCCGACGTGCCGGTGATCGCAATCGCGGCTGCGACCACCAGGGGATTGGATTGCAGGGTCGGGTTGCGCGGTTTCACGGGCCGCGCCGTCCGCGCCGTCATGCTCGGGCGCTGCTGCGCGGCCGAGTGATGGGCGGCGGGCCGATGCCGCGTGATGTCAGTGATGTCGTCCGGCGGCTGTTGCGGACGTGGACGCCGAGGCTCCTGCGAGGCAGGTGGCTGTTGCGGATGTGGACGCAATGGCGCCTGCGAGGGCATGGTGGGCACCTGCGAGGCGATGTCGGCGGGATGCTCGGCCTCCGGCGCGAGCCGCGCCGATTGCTCGACCAGCAGCGTCAGCAATTCGACGGCATCAAGCCGCGGCGGCGGCGCGGGCAAGCGCTCGGGGCGAACAATCCGCAGCAATTGCGACACCCCGCCGATGGCGTAGTGGGTCAGGATATGAAGGCCCGCGAAGCCCACCATCGCCCAGGTCGCGTACCAATGCACCATCACGGCGTCGTGGCCGGCGTAAATGTCGAAATAGAGCAGGCCGCCGGAGATGATCAGCGCCAGCATCGAAAGGAAGAACACCCAGTTCAAGACCACGCTGATCGCGCCCAGCCTAGCCTGCTTGCGGCCTACCAGCCCGCGCAGGCGAATCCGGTCGAGCTGCACGCGGCGGCTCAATCCGGACCTTGCGAGATAGATCGTGTAGGCGAGCGCCACCGCGACCAGCACCACCGCCGCCTGCATGTGCATGGTCCAGACGCCGGAGCGCGGCAGCAACATATCGAACAGGTTGATCCAGCTGCGGTCCGGCGCTTCGGTGGCGATACGCAATCCGGTCGCAAACGCAACGCCGGATCCGAGCACAAGCAGCCAGTGCAGGATGATGGTCCCGTAGTCGGTCTTGCGTTGCCTCACAGGCGCGCTCCCGCGTCGGGAAGGCCGCGCCCGGTGACATCGAACTTTCGACTTTGGGACCGAGCGACGTTTCGCCAGGAGTAAGTGTTGTTGGTACGCAAACTATCTGTCCCCCACGATGTAAGGATTCACCGAACCCGGCGAATGAAAGATCCTCTCGTTTTTTCGTTTTTGCGCCGCTTGTGGATCGACCGGTCGACCTCCAGCGCCCCTTTAATCCCCAAGGCGCTGGAGGCCGTGCGCGTCCGCCGCTAACCCCACATGTGGTGGAAGTGATGCGCCCCTTCGCCGAACAGGTGATGGTGCGGATCAATTGGCCCGAGGTCGGCGATTGCCGCGAGATGATCGGCGGCGGGGGCCGTCGGTGCGTTCGCGGCAGGTGGCGCCGCCGGCGCGGCGGCCGGAGGCGTGGACTGGTCGGTTGCGGACTGGTCGGCTGCGGGCGCGGCCGTCAAGGCGGCCACCTGCGCGGCCGGCGCAGCCGGTGTCAGCAGTGAGACCGGCGCCGGCGGCAGCGGACCCGTTGCCGTCGAAAGCGCGTCGGCAATGGTGGTGCCGTCCGGGTTGAAGGCTCCGCCGTTGAGCGGGACATTGTTGCCGGAGACATCCATTGCGTTGGCATGGAAGCCGTCCGCCGCCGCCTTGACCAGAGCCGCGTTGTGAGTCTGGAGGCCCTTGATCATCGCCGTGACGTCGGCACCCACCGTGGAGTCCGGCCCGAGCAGCTCGTTGTCGAACCGCGCCTCAAAGATGCCGCCCTGGGCCGCGTCGAAGTTCTGGATGTTGTGCTCCCAGCCCTGCAGCGTCTGAATAAAGGCTTTGACCTGCTGCGCGGTGCCGGTCGAGACCAGCTGCTCGGCCTGGGCGCCGAGCGTGTTGCCGGAGGCGATGAAGTCCGCCCAGAAATTGGTCTGGTCGGCATTGTCCTGATACCGAACGGGCACCACGTCGGTGAACGGGGCTGCGATCCATCCGGTGACGCCATTGGCGGACGCCATGTTGGCGAGGTTAGGGTCGCCCGCAACGATATCGGTAATGTCGAGGAAATTATCGTTGGTGGCTTTCGCGGCATCGGGATTGAACCCGTATTGGTGGTCGAAGTTGGTCAGCTGCAGATTGATCTGATCAACGATGGTAGACGCGTGAATGCCGGTCGCGCCCTGGAACAATTGCGGGTGGTCCTGCATCAACGTCAGTAGCCCGTCATGCACGGTCTGCAGATCGGCTTGTATCGCCGGCAGATTGTTGGCGTTGATGCCGGCGAGCGATTTGGACTGGGCGTCGTCGAATATCGCTCCGAGCTCCGCAAAGGTGGCGTGCGGTGTGTTGGCGTTCAGCGGCGTCGCCAATTCCGGCGGCGCGAAGTTGAAGCCGGGATTGTTGTCCTTGATGCTCAGCGCCTGAAGCACCGGATCGTTCTCGATTGTGTTGATGATGTCCAGATGCGCCGTGCGCAACGTCGCCTCGGCATTGGCGTCGTTGTTGACCGCGCCTTGCACTGATCCGAGCGCCGTCGTGATGTCGCCCAGCACCTTGTTGACATCGGCAAGCTGGACGCCGGCGAAATCGTTGGCCGCGACATCCGCGGTCAACCCGGCCTGAACCAGTTGAAGATCAGCGGTGTATCGGCCGTCGGTGCCGTTGCCCTGGTTGCCGACGGGAACATTGTTGTGCCAGAGCCCGCCTTCGAGAATTCGGGTGGCGTCGTTGAACATGTTCTCGAAATAGAGATCGCCGGGCTTGAGGCCCGCGACCGCGCCGCCTCCCGGAGGTGTTCCGCCAGGAGGTGTTCCGCCCGGAGGCGTTCCGCCGCCGCCTCCATCGGCAGGAGGTGTTACCGGTGTCACGGCCGTCGCCTGCGCCGCCGCCACCACATCGGCATAGGTGCCGCCACCGGCCATCAAGTTATTGGTGGACACGTCGGTTGCGTTCGCCGCGAGCTGCTGTACCGCGGCGTTGACTTCACCGGCATTTTGCGTTTGCAGACCGTCGATCAGTGCATTCGCCGCGGTGCCCGCCGTGCCATCCGCACGAAGCTCGTTCCAGAAACGCGCCGAATAGAGGCCGCCTTGAGACTGATCGAAGGCGTTCGCATTGGTCTCGAAGGTCTGGATTTGCTGGACCAGCCCGGCGACGTCGCCCTTGAAGCCATTATTCTCGATCGTGGTCGCCATCTGCCCAAGATGGTTGCTGTCCTGGATGAATTGCGTGAGAAATTTCGTTTGGTCCGCGTTGTCGAGGAATGGCGCAGGGGGCGTGTTCAGGGCCGGAAGCGGCGTCGGGTTGAACAGCGCCTGAACACCGGCATCGCCTTGCGCGATATCGATGATGTCGCGATGGATGTCGTTGATGGCGCGCCCGACAAATTGTCCGAGATTCGTGCCCAACACCAGCGTTCCCGTTGGCGAGTTGGCGTTCTCAACCGATGCGATCTCTTCATTGAGCTGATTGATGATGACGTGGGTATGCAGATCAGTGAGGTTGTTGATCTGGGGGTCCGCCGCGGAGAGCATCTGCTGCACGCCGATCAGGTCAGAGACGATCAGGTTGACTTGATCCGGGCCGACGCCGCCGATCTCGCGGGTCGTTGCATCGTTGAACAGATCCGTTGCTGTCAGACCGGCGGCTGGCGCCGCAGGGGCTGCGGGTGCAGCGGGCGCTTCGGCAGCGGGTGCAGCGGGCGCTTCGGCAGCGGGTGCAGGGTTGTTGCCTGCTGCCGGTGTCACGGCCGTCGCCTGCGCCGCCGCCACAACATCGGCATAGGTGCCGCCGTCTGCCATCAGGTTATTGGCCCCCAGGTCCGCGGAGTTCGCAGCGAGCTGCTGTGCGGCTGCGTTGACTTCGCCGGCATTGTGGTTCTGCAAGCCCTCGATCAGCGCATTCGCCGCCGTGCCCGCCGTGCCGTCCGCCCGCAATTCATTCCAGAATCGCGCCGAGAACAGGCCGCCCTGAGATTGATCGAAGGCGTTCGCATTGGTCTCGAAGGTCTGGATTTGCTGGACCAGCCCGGCAACATCGCCCTGGAAGCCATTGTTCTCGATCGTGACCGCCATCTGCCCAAGATGGTTGCTGTCCTGGATGAATTGGGTAAGAACCTTCGTCTGATCCGTGCTGTCGTGGAATGGGGCAGGAGGGGTGTTCAAGGCCGGAAGCGGCGTCGGGTTGAACAGCGCCTGAACACCGGCATCGCCTTGCGCGATATCGATGATGTCGCGATGGATGTCGTTGATCGCGCGCCCGACAAATTGTCCGAGGTCTGTTCCCAATACCAGCGTACCCGTTGGCGAGTTCGCGTTCTCGATCGATGCGATCTCTTCATTGAGCTGGTTGATGATGACGTGGGTGTGCAGATCGGAGAGGTTGTTGATTGTGGGATCTGCCGCGCTCAACATCTGCTGCACGCCGATGAGGTCAGAGACAATCAGATTGACCTGATCCGGACCGACGCCGCCAATCTCGCGGGTCGTTGCGTCGTTGAATAGATCAGTTGCTGTCAGGGCCATTTACTCCCTCCTCTTCACTATTGTGGCAAATACGCTGCCGTTGGTTCGGTTGGTCGCAGAACGGCGTGTTGGCAACACGAGCCCTTGTCGAAAACCTTCCTCTTCATTTCACCGGAAACGAAAGACCGGTCGGCGCGACTGCGCGCGAGGCGAAAAGTTGTTTACGTTCGTGGCGTCAATCGGCCGACACCGTGACCTCTGCGCGCAGAAGCAAGGTGATAGGCGGACGAATCTATGACACCGCGATTTGCCTTAATCGCTCGCTGATTTGCCCAAATCATCGAGATCGGAACCGAAAATGACGCTCGTGTCCGATCGAGCTCGGGTGCACGATTTTCTCGCGAAGCCTGTTTCGGCTGACAACAGCGCTCTGCTCGCAATGGCTCGGTCCGCGCGTGGCCAACAGAAATCCCATTGTTGCCGGAAAATGGTCGGTATCGGCTGTCAATGAATCCGATAGATCACGACACCGGCCTATTTGGGAGGCGTAACGAATGAGTGTCGTTCAGGGCCGCCCGCGGACTCTTTCCTCCGCCGGGCTCTGGAAGTTGTTGCCTGCGGCGTCGGCTGACGATCCTGTAGCGCATGGGCTGCGCGAGAGCGCGCGGCGGATGATCGGCGTCGCCGTGTTCAGCGGCGTGATCAATATCCTGATGCTGTCGGGCTCACTCTATATGCTGCAGGTCTACGACCGCGTGATCCCGAGCCGCAACATCGCGACCTTGTTCGGTCTCTCGCTAATCGTCTTGTTCGCCTACCTAATGCAGGGTTATTTCGACGCGTTGCGCGCGCGCATGCTGTGCCGGGTGGCAACGCTCTTCGACGTCGGCTTGCAGGAATCGATCCACACCGCGCTCGCCACGTTGCCGCTTCGCGGCGTCAAGCCGATGCTGATGCAGCAGCCGCTGCGCGATCTCGATCAGATTCGCGCCTTCATGTCGAGCATGGGACCGACGGCATTTCTGGACATGCCCTGGATACCGATCTTCCTCATTGCCCTGTTTCTGTTTCATCCGGCGATCGGCATGACCGCGCTGCTCGGGACCGCCGCCATCGTTGCGATGACGTGGCTGACCGAGCGCATGTCGCGCGGTGCGGCCAAGTCCGCGATGGACAGTAGCGCCCAGCGTCAGGTGCTGGCTGACGCGACGCTGCGCAACGCCGAGGTCATTCGGGCGCTTGGTATGGTCGATCGATTTACCGCGCGTTGGTCGCAGGCCAATGAACGCTATTTGCGGGAGAATATCCGTGCCACCGACGTGTTTGCCAATCTGGGCTCGGGCGCGAAAGTGCTGCGCTATGTGCTGCAGTCCGGAATGCTCGGGATCGGCGCCTATCTCGTGGTGGTCGACAGGGCGTCGGGAGGCATCATGATCGCCTCGTCGATCATGATGGGTCGCGCGCTTGCTCCCGTTGAGGTCGCCTTGGGGAGCTGGAAGCAGCTCGTCGCCGCGCGACAAGGGATCATACGCCTGCGCGATATCTGCAAGGTGACGGCGAAACCTCCGGCACCGCCGGTGGCGCTGCCGCGTCCGTGCCGCGAGCTCTCGGTGCAGAACCTTGCCGTGGTGGCGCCGGGTAGCGAGACGCCGATCCTGTCGAGCGTTTCCTTTTCGCTCAAGGCCGGCATGGGGCTGGCGCTATTGGGCGCGAGCGCCTCGGGCAAGACGTCGCTGTCGAAGGCCTTGGTCGGAATCTGGCCCGCCAGGCAGGGCTCAATAAGGCTTGATGGTGCCACCATCGATCAATGGAGCAACGGAGAGCTCGGGCGCCATGTCGGCTATTTGCCGCAGGACGTGGCTTTGTTCGACGGCACGGTTGCGGAGAACATCTGCCGTTTCGACGAGCAGGCGACGTCCGACGCGATCCTGAAGGCCGCGCAGATCGCAGGTGTGCACGACATCATTCTGCGTCTGCCGGACGGGTACGCGACGCGGATCGGCCAGGGCGGCATGTCGCTGTCGGCCGGCCAGCGCCAGCGCATCGGCCTTGCGCGCGCCGTGTTCGGCGACCCGTTTTTGATCGTGCTCGATGAACCGAACGCGAACCTCGATGCCGACGGCGAGAACGCGCTCGGTCGCGCCATCCAGATGCTGCGTCACAACAAATGCATCGTCATCGTGGTATCGCACCGTCCGAGCGCGCTTGCGGCGCTCAACATGGCGCTGGTGCTCTACGAGGGCAGGGCGATCGCGTTCGGCTCGAGCGAGGAAATTTTTGCGCGCGTTCGCGCGGCGAACGGTCAGCCGGTGCCGGCCGCAAAGGCGGCGGCAACGCCGGCCGCGCCGACGTCTCTCGCCAAAGCCGCGCGTCGCGCCGCGCTCGCCGAGGGCGTTTGACCATGCGGCGCGGAGAGGATGCACAACATTTCGATGGACCCGTGCGGCGGTGGGCGGGAGAATCTCCCGGTGACAGATTGGGACCGCAAGGCGCTGCGCTGATCCTCGAACTGCAACGGCTTCGGCGCGCGTTCGAGGACGAAAACCCGCATGCGCCGCGCGCGGAAAAGCCGCGGCGCCCAGCGCACGATGGCGCCGCACGCGATCGGCGTCCACCACCTGGCCGGCGGAAGCGCGCGAAAAAAGGCAAGATGGAGCGGGCGATCGATGTCTGTCTCGAGCAGTTCGGGTTCAAGGCCGCCGAGCCGGTCGCGCGCAGGAACCAAGCATCGGGCGAGCCTGCGGCCCCGCCGCCGCGCCGGCCGAGCCGGGCGGTCGTGGCCGATGACCCGCTCTTGATGAACCTGACGGAGCGAGGGCGGGATAGCCACGGACCTGATCGGTTGATGCTGGTCCAGAGCCCGCCATTGGCCCTTCCGCGCCCGTCGGAAACCGAAAGAGCCGCTGGGCAATGGGTCGCAAGGTGCCGCGCCGGTCTGAGCTCAGGCGTTGGCTTCATCCTCGGTCGCGAGAGCCTTGCCGAGCAAGACGCTGGCGGTGACAGTCTGATGTCGCGGACTGGGTCGGCCTATGAGCATGAGTTGCGGACCGGGCTTCGGATCCTCCTCATTGCCGGCGTGTTGGGCGGTGGCTGGCTCGCGCTCGTGCCTCTGGCGGGCGCGGTCGTGGTGCCCGGCAATCTCGTCGTTCAATCCAACGTCAAGACCATCCAGCATCCGACCGGTGGCGTGGTCGCGGAGATCAAGGTTCATGATGGCATGCATGTCGAGGCCGGCGACTTGCTGGTCCGGCTCGACGCCACTCAGACCCAGGCCAATCTTCAGATGGTGAACAAGCAACTCGACGAGCTGCGCGCGCGGATCGCGCGGCTAATCGCCGAGCGCGACGGCCTGGATCAGCCCGAAATTCCTGCCGAACTGGCCGCCCGGTCGGGCGAGGATAATGTCAGGAGCCTGCTGACGTCGGAAAACTCACTGTTCAAAGCACGGTCCAGCGCGCGCAAAAGCCAGAAGGATCTGTTGCAAAGCCGGGTCGCGCAATTGAGTGAGGAGATATCAGGCCTCGATGCCCAGGTCGATTCCAAGGCAAAGCAGCTCGAACTGATCGCAGGCGAACTCACGGGCGTCCAGGACCTCTACGACAAGCACCTGGTGCCGTTGACGCGGCTCACGACGCTGCAGCGCGAGGCGGCGCGGATCGAAGGCGAACGCGGACAACTGATATCTGCGATCGCCGAGACGAAATCGAAGATTGGCGAGGCCCAGCTTCAGATCGTCCGTATCGATCAGGATTTTCGTACCGAGGTGGTCAAGGAGCTTGGCGAGACCCAGGGCAAGGAAGCCGAACTAGTGGAACGTGGCGTCGCAGCAAAGGATCAGCTTGACCGCATCGAGATACGCGCGCCGACCTCGGGGGTGATCCATCAGCTTTCCACTCACACGATTGGGGGCGTCGTTCGTGCGAGCGATTCCATCATGGAAGTCGTTCCGGATTCCGATGAACTACTGGTCGAGACGAGGCTGCAACCCAACGATATCGACCAGGTGCGCCTGGGACAAAAGGCGTTCGTCCGCTTCTCTGCGTTCAACCAGCGCACCACGCCGCAACTCACCGGCACGGTGGCCTACGTGTCGGCCACCACCAGCCACGACCAAGCGGCCCAAGGCGGGGTACAGGGCGGGGTGCAGGGGTCCTTTTTTACGGTTAGGGTCGTGCTGGCAGACGAAGAACGGCGTCGGTTGGGCGGCCTGCAGCTTGTCCCCGGCATGCCCGCTGAAGTCTTCATGCAGACGGGTAGCCGGACCATGATGAGCTACCTGCTGAAGCCGATCACCGATCAGATGCAGCGCGCGTTCGTCGAGCAATAGAGCATGATCCGGAAAAGTGGGAACCGGTTTTCCGAAAAGATCATGCTCAAACCATGAGGGGCCTACTTCCGCCGCCGGGCGGCCGGCGTTGCGTCGACCACGTTGTCGACTTCCTCGCGCCAGCGCAGGATTTCCATCGCGAGCACCGGATGATTGAAGCCTTTGAGATGCAAATCGTCGAGCGGGGCGGCCTCGACCCATTGCTCGACCATGCCATAGGCGCGCCTGGAGACGACAATCTGGCCGGCCTTCGCCTCGTCGCACAGCCGTGACGCCAGGTTGGTGACGCTGCCGATCGCGGCATATTCGAGCCGCTGTTCGAATCCGATCTGGCCGAGCGTGGCGTAGCCGACCGCGATGCCAAGCCCGAAGCCGAGGCTGTGGCCGCGGTTGCGCCACTTCTGGGTCAGGAGTCCAATGGTGTCGCGCATCTCGACCGCCATCTTGACGGCGCGCTTGGTGTGATCCGAAAACTGGATCGGCGCATTGAAAAGGATCATCACGCCATCGCCGGCATAGCGGTCGAGCGTGCCTTCGTAGCGGAAGATCAACTCGCCAAGGGCTGCGTGGTATTCGCGCAGCACGTTCATGGCTTCCTCGGGCTCGGTCGCTTCGGTGAAAGCGGTGAAGCCGCGCAGGTCGCAGAACACCACGGTGACTTCGCGGCGGTGGCTGTCGAGCAGCGAGTCGTGTCCGTCCGAGGACGCGATCAGTTGCGCAACTTGCGGCGCCAGGAACCGTTCAAGCCGCCTGATGCGCTCGATCTCGGCGAGCTGGGTTTCAACCCGCTCCTCGAGCGACTTGTTCCAGTTCTTGAGCTGCTCGGTCTGTGCCTCGAGCTTGCTCGCTTGCTGCTGGACGGTGGAGTGGGCCGACGCCAGTTCGCGGCCCTTGTGGTCCACTTCGCTAAATAGCCGCGCGTTGCGCATCGCGAGCACCGATTGGTGCGCGAAGGTCCGCATCAATCCGATCAGGTTCGGCGAGAACTCGCCGGCGCTCCGCCGCAGCACCACCAGCGATCCCAGCACGCCCTGCTGGTCGACCAGCGGCACCACCAGAACGGAATGAAAGCCGGCCTCGATCGCGACGTCCCGCAACAGATGATCGGCGGCGACATCGAGATCGGCAATCGCGATCGGCTCGCCCCTGGTCGCCGCCTGACCGAGCAGGCTGGTCTCTTCATCGATCGAGAGATGCTGCCCCTCGACCGATTTGTCGATGCCGTTGGCTTCGACCAGATTGAACTGACGCCCGCTGGCGTCATAGCCGTAGATCAGCACCGCGTCGGCGTGAGTGATCTCCAGCGCGCGGGCCGCAACCGTCGGCAGCACGGCATTGAGATCGAGCGAGGAGGCGACCGCGCGGCCGACCTCTTCAAGCACTTTCAGCTCGTTGATCGACTGCGCGAGGTCGCGGGTGCGTTCTTCCACCTTGGTTTCGAGGCCGGAATAGGTTTCCTTGAGCTGGCCGGCCATGCTGTTGAATTGGTCGGCGAGTTCTTCCAGCTCGTCCTTGGTGCGGACGTCGATGCGGTGACTGAAATCGCCGGCGCCGAGCCGCCGCGCGCCGGTGCGCAGCGCCGTGATCGGGATCAGCATCCGGCGTGCCAGCAGCGTGCCGGCAAGGATCGCAACCACAAGCCCGAGCCCGATCAATAGCGCGACCCGCACCAGTTGATCGCGGATCGGCGCCAAGGCCTGAGCGGTCGGCTGCTCGAAGAACACGGTCCAGCCGAGTTTCGGCACGGTGCTCGACGCGGTCAGAACCGGATGACCTTCGGTGTCGGTGCCCGATGCCGGCGCCTGGCCGTACGGCGTCATCAACGTCGCGACCTGGGGCAACGCCGACAGGTCCGAAGCGATTTCCGGTCCCTTGGTCGAAGATGCCAGCACCCGGCCACGCGCGTCGACCAAATAGGCGAAAGCGGCTCGGCCTACCTGCGCGTCACCCAGGAAGTCGGAGAGGAAACGAAGATCGATATCGGCGACGGTGACGCCGGCATTGAAACCGGAATGCGCCACTGCGATCGACATATAAGGCCGCGTATTGGTGAAATAGGCAGGTTGGTAGCTGACGCCGCGGGATACGGTTTCGGTAAATCGCCCGTCCCGCGAAAAATCCATGCTGCTGCCGACCGAAATCGCGGTGCGCGACAGCCGAAGCTGTTCGCGGCCCTGGCCGTTGAGCTGCGAGAGCTGACTGATTGCGGAGACCTGGTTCAACAGCTGCGCATAGTCGGAGCGGCGCTGCTCGAGCGTCACGACACTGGCGCGGGTAACCCAGCTGATCTGGCGCTCCAGCTCCGCGATCGATTGCTCGATCCGCTTCGACGTCGCCTCCGCCTTTTCCGACATGGCGTCGGTGAGCGAGGTCTTGGTCGCGCGGTAGCTGATCCACGTTTCCATGGTGCCGTTGACGGCGAGCACGAACACGACGAGGCCGACCAGCGAGACGACGTATTTGGCGAACAGGCCCTCGCGCAGGAACCAGACTTTATCCTTGACCCCGATCATCCAGACCCTCGGGCGCATACGCAACAACTTGCTGCGGCGGCGCCGATTCCGGCGGCTGCCGCGTTCCGGCCGAAGCCTGTTTAGCACAGATTATGGGACATCGCCGGGGGTCTGCCGGCGTGGTTAGCGCTGATCCACCCCCAATTTGGGGCTATTTCCGAGGCAAACCAGCACTATTGCCGGTTGAACAATTGACGCAATACATCGTTCATCGGCTGGCTGTTCTGTTGCGCCTGCGGCGGAGGCGGCGGATCGTCTTGGGCTGGCGGCGAGGCCGCGGGCTGCTGCTGTTGCTGCGGAACGGGCGATCCTGCTTGCGGAGCAGCCGGCGCCATGCCGCGGCCACGGTTGCCACTGCCGCCAGCGCCCCCACCCAAGCCCTGCTGGATGAGATTGCCCAAGGTCTCGCCGAGCTTGCCGCCCAGCGGATCGGTCGGTGCCGCGCCCGAGGTAGTGCCGCTACCCGGATTATTGCCAGGCTGGCCTCCGCTCAATCCGCCCAGCAGTCCGCCCAAACCGCCGCCATTGGGCCCGAACAGGCCCGCTCCCATCTCCCTGAGCTTGGCATAGGCCGCATCGGGATTGTCGAGCATGCCCTGCATGTCCGGATAGATCCGCGGCTCGCTCCAGGAGCCATCGATCATCACGGGGATGCCGAAGCCTACGGGATCGGAGGTGCGGCCCTGGCCTTGCGTCGTCATCACGAGTTTCGGCTCGACCCGGAATGCCAGCAATTTGGTGCCGAGGTCGATGGTGCCGGCACCGGTCATCCGCACCAGCGGGCCGACCAGATTGAGATCGGTCGTCTGCGCCTGGCCGCGTTCGATGCGGAACGACGCCGATAGCTGGCTGAGATCGGTGTTCTGGTCCTTGGTCTCCTGCCATCCGGATAGCGTGCTCGACGTCAGCGACCGGATCATCTGGGCAACGTTGAGATCCTTGATCGCGCCGTCCTGGAAATTGACGAATGTTGTGCCGCTCATGTTCGACATGATGGCGCGCTGGCTTGGACCGTTCGAGCGCACCGCGATCTTTGCCTGCATCTTGCCGTCAAGCTTGTCGAAATCGGCGAGGCCGCGCAGCAGCGGCAGCGCACGCACGCCGACGAGGTCAGCGTGCATCGCGTAGGCTTGGTCGCTCTTCGACGCATCGATGATGGCTTCGCCGCTAAGCTCGCCGCCATAGGCGCCGAGATTGGAGACGGCGGCCTTCAGCACGCCGCCCGCGAGCGCGAAGTCGACCGCCGCCGGCGCGAATTGGGCTTGCCCGAAATTGACTTCGGCTGCGGAAATCCTGACCTGGGCGTCGACATAGTTCAGTCCGTTCAGATCAATCGGGGCGTTGCTCCAGGCTTGCGAGGCCGGCGAGGGTTGCGCCTTCGACGCCGACGCATCGAGCCGCTGGAAATCGAGATCGAGCTTCACCAGCGGCTTGCTTGAGATATCGATCGACGCCCATCCGTTGAAGGCGCCGTTGCCGAGGGTGCCGGTGAGCCCGTTGATCATCACGACCGAACCGTTGAGCCGCACCTCGGCCGTGCCCGACAATGGCGCCTGCAGCATGGCGGGCGCGTCAAGCGTGAATTCGACCGGAATGTTCTGCCGGTCGACCGGTGCGGGCGGCACCGCCGCCTTGATATCGAATTTGAGCGCCTGTTCGCCGGCGCGCGCATTTCCGTGCAGGCTGATCTTGCGATCGGCGCCGATCGCCGCGGTAGCGTTGATGCCGTCGATGCGATTTTCGATGCGATCGCGAAGGTTGGAGAAAACCAGCGCGCCGTCGGCGATCGTGATGCGATCGATCGCAAGCCCGTCCATATCGCCCGAGAAAGCCGGTTTGGCGGAAGCCGCATTGTCACGGATGCGCTCGCGCAACAGCGGCATGAACAGCACCGGCCTGGTGATGGTGAGCTCACTGATTTGCGGGTGGCCCGACCACGCGCTCGACAGCGTGATGTCGGCCTGCGCGCTTTCGATGGTCAGCCGACCGGAGGTGTCGCGGTCTTTCGGGTCCTTCAGCGTGATCTCGTTCAAGGTCACGTTCAGTGACGGCCACAGGCCGATCCTGATAGTGCCCGCGATCGTCAACCGGTAGCCGGTCGCGCGCTCGACCTGCGCCTGGATCGCCGAGTTCAAAAATCCCGACGGAATCCCGACGATCAGCAGCAGCACAAGGATGACGAGGACGGCGGCCACAGTCGCGCCGGTAATTTTCATTGCTCTCATGTCGACGTTCCAACCCGGGCAAACGGCATCGCGTCCGGCGGGGCGATGATGCGGCCGAGCCGGCTTTTTGAGCTTATCCCGGAATGGGGGGACCGCTCAAAACCGTCCAAAAATAATCAGGTGGAGCTGTAAAGATATGTGACTTATGACACACTTCTTGCCCGGTGAATTCATGTAAATGCGGTCTGAACGGTTTGGAAGGCGTTGCCATGAGTAAGCAGGCCGAATTTGCGGTCATTTTGAAGATGAATCCGATGTTCGCGGACTTGGGGTCCGACGAACTGCATCGGATCTCCAATCTTTGCCATACCCAGCACATGAACCCCGGTGAAGTCTTGTTCCAGAAGGGC
>Ga0210408_10001396_pt1 | contig 25471 bp, 22 predicted proteins | sample IncBWH4MmetaG_FD_155471 | JGI IMG/M metagenome (GOLD analysis project Ga0210408, IMG submission 155471) | Forest soil microbial communities from Barre Woods Harvard Forest LTER site, Petersham, Massachusetts, United States - Inc-BW-H-4-M | ecosystem: Environmental > Terrestrial > Soil >...
GTGCTCGAGCATCGGCAGCATATCCATGTAATCGAGGAAACTGCTGGGCCAGCCGTGCGTGAGAATGAGCGGCACACCCCTACCCGATGCCGCACGCTGGTACACAAAGTGGATGCCCTCCCAGGTGAAGTGGTTGAACGCGTTGAGCTTTCGCTCCCAGCCACGCCAGTCGAACTCGTGGGCCCAATAGGAGACAAGGCGTCGTATCCAGTTCAACTCGGTGCCCTGTTCCCAGCCTATACCCGGTATCTGGTCGGGCCACCTTGCATTGCGCAACCGTGCCCGCAAGTCATTGAGCACCTCATCCGCGACGTGAATTCGAAATGGTTCCACTACAATTACCGCCTCTTGGCCATAGCCACTGGTTAACTGAAAGCGCAGCAACGTCGTACGGGGTCTCGTCGATCACTGTCGACGAATAGACATGGGGCGTTGCGGCCCGGATCAATCCCGTTACGACATAGTTTAGATCACGCCACTCTTCTCCCGGACGATAATGCCCTCTAGCGTGGGTGAATGAGTCTAAGAAACCGACAGCCTTCTTTATGAACAACTCTTCGGTCTGGAGATGATCCCGTCTGGATCACGCAAGCATCAAATAATCCCAAGGGAAGGTTTGCCGACATACCGGGAAGGGCGATGGCTGTACATTGGAGATATGGAGCGCGTGGCCATTATAGGTCGTGGAGCATCAGGCAAATCGACTCTCGCGGTGCGCTTGGGCGAGATCACGGGGCTCCCGGTGATAGAGCTGGACAAGATCTTCTGGCAGCCCGGACTCATCGCAACACCTCGCGATCACTGGACAGCAATTCAAGAGAGACTGGTCGCGGAAGAGAGATGGATCATGGACGGTGATCTGGGACCCTACGATGTTGTCGAGATCCGGCTTCGTACGGCGGACACGATTCTTTTTTTGGACTTCTCGCTCCTCCGCTGCGTCTGGCGAGCAATTCGGCGATCGCGCGAGCGCGGCGACTTCTGGCAATGGCTCTTGACGTATCACTGGCAAATGCGTCCAATTCTCATGGAGGCGATCGCAAAACACGCGGCCAATGCGGACCTCCATGTATTTCGAAATCCTGAAGCGCTCAGGGGGTTCGTCGCGAAGGTAACCCGCGAATCAGGGCTTGCATAGGATCGAACTTATGTATGCGAAAATGCAAAACGAAACCATGGAATTTACAGTCGCACTCCTCCAAATCGCGCCCTTGGGAAATAATCAGAGCGGGAATTTGGCAAAAGGGCTGCACTATTGTCGGGAAGCGAAAGCACGCGGCGCAGATTTAGCAGTGTTTCCGGAGTTGTGGAATATCGGGTTTAACCCAAGCCCAACTGATTCTGGGGGACGGCAGTTATGGATGAATTCGGCCATAGATCAGTGGAGTGCATTCTTCCAGAGTTTCGCGGCACTGGCTCGGGAATTGGACCTGAACATTGCGATCACCTATTTGGAAGCGCACCAGCCGATGCCAAGGAATACGGTTTCCGTCATCAGTCGGCACGGTGAGGTGTTGCTGAACTACTCCAAGTTTTTCATCTGTGACTTTGGGAAAGGCGAGCTCTTAAAGTCAAACCCAAATTCTCACGACGTCGGATGTGATGTGAATTGCAGCCCTGGCGAGGTGTTCGACGTCTGCACGGTTGTTGGTGCCCAAGGCGCAGTGAAGATCGGTGCCATGATCTGCGCTGACCGAGAATTTCCGGAAGCCGCAGGGCAACTCCTGCTGACCGGCGCGGAACTGATCATGGTACCCAACGCCTGCACGTGGGATGAGATTCGAACTGCTGGACTAAAAACCAGGGCCTTTGAAAATCTCGTGGGCATCGCGATGGTCAACTATCCCGAGCCAGTAAACAACGGCAATTCACAAGCATATACGTGCGCTGCTTGGAGAGATGGGAAGTCTGTCGATACGCTGATCGCTAAGGCCGGAGAGCGAGAGGAGATCCTTCTAGCCACGTTCGATATGGATGAGATACGAGAATTCAGAAGCGAGGAATCATGGCGAATCGATTATCGGCGGGCCGGAGCGGCGAAATTGGCGCGCTACGGCAAATGACAAAATCCGTAATTATCAATCATGCGCCCGCACGATTCGGCTGTTACTCCCGAAATACGGGCATCCGGAAGTAATCGGCTCATCCTAAGACATGAGAACAAGACTTCTAGCCATCGCTTTCGCGGTGACCTCTCTAATCATTCTCCAATCTCAAGCACAGACGGCTGACGCGGGTTTCCCGAAGGGTGAACTATCCACCGCCAAGAATCACACGGGGAATATCTGGCTCAGTGAGCTAAACGTCGGAGACAGCACGTTCGATCCCAGTATTGCTTTAGCAACGTATGATGCTGGTGCAAAGCTGAATTGGCATAGTCATCCGGGTGGTCAAGTTCTATTGATCACGGAAGGCACGGGCTATTATCAGGAACGAGGAAAGCCGGCGCGCATCGTTCACCAGGGAGATGTAATCAAATGCGCGCCGGGCGTGGAGCATTGGCACGGCGCATCCCCGCAGAGTGGCTTTGTCTACATCGCCGTTACACCAACTCGAAAAGGAAAAACAATTTGGTTAGAGCCCGTGAGCGATAAAGACTATAGCAGCGTGAAGTAGCGCCAGTAACAGTTAGAAGATTTGCATCAAGAAGCGCACACTTCTCAATCTTGAGGTATCGGCGCTTGGCTTTGGTTGCATGGGGTTGAGCTATGGAAGTTTGGTTTCGATCTCGCTCCTGATGAAGGTACTACTATGCTTCCATCCATGGCCCCCATTATTGTGGAGAAGTTGGACGGTAAAAGTTCCGATTGGATCGGGAAGGTCAGCGATAAGGAATATCTCTGCTGATGTGAGATTGTCTCCGAAGGGGAGTAAAATTCTACTCAACTCTTCGGGAGCCGCTTTCGGGGTTTGCGCTCGACATTTTCTATGCAGCGCAGATAGGGCTGGGATCAATACTCGAGAGGTAGCCGGATGAACGATCAGCTGCAAACCATCTTGGACAACGATATGAAGGGCGTCTCGCGGCGCAACTTCATCAAGGGAGTCATCGCAGGAGGTGTCGCAGCCTCCTCGGCGACATATTTGTTTCGAGCTTCTTCGCTATTAGGTCAACAACCCCCTGGCCTCGGTGAACGGCTCCTCACTCTCAACGTGAACGGCCAGCAGCGTCGCGTCGACGTCGCGAAGCAGGAGACACTGGCCTGGACGTTGCGCTACAAGCTAGGGCTGACGGGCACCAAGCTAGGTTGCGACCGTGCCGAATGCGGCGCGTGCACAGCGTTGCTGGATGACGTGCCACATTACTCCTGCTCTGTACTGACGCACACCGTCCGCGGCAGAAAAATTCTGACAATCGAAGGCCTGGCTAGACCGGATGGAACACTGCATCCAGTGCAACAGGGCGTCATAGACGAACAGGGGTTTCAGTGCGCGTTTTGCATGTCGGGATTCATCATGTCGGCGGTTGCGTTCCTGAAGACGAATCCGAACCCCACGCGGCTGGAAATGGCGCAGGGGCTCTCAGGAAACCTTTGCCGCTGCCAGGACTATGACAAGATCCTCACCGCAATGATGCGCGGCGCAGAAAACATGAGGAAAGCTCAACATGTCTAGGTCAGAGTGGAAACCTAATCAGCAAAAATTCGGCACGCAGTACAAGTTGATCGGCAAGGACTATCCCACACCCGATTTGTACGCGAAGGTGACGGGAAAAGCGAAGTACGCCGAGGATTTCCGCGTTGATGGCATGTTGTTCTCGAAGCTGCTGCTCAGTCCTGTGCCGCACGGGCGTGTTAAGCACTTGGACGTCAGCAAAGCTATGGCAATGCCCGGCGTGAAAGCAATCCTCACACAGGACGATCTTCCTGCGCCAGCCGACAGCGTGACCGACCTCGGCGTCACAATCAAGGCGAATCCATTGGGAGAAAAAGCTCTCACAAATGAACCGCTGTATCAGGGCGAGCCGGTGCTCGCGGTGGCGGCCGTTGACGAGTACACGGCAGCTGAGGCGATCGAGGCAATCGACATCGACTTTGAACCTCTTCCTTTTGCCATCGATCCGCTGGACACGCTTCGTCCGGGTGGACCAAACCCGCGCACCCAAGGAAACATCTGGGTCCGACCGCCAATGCCGCAGCCGAAACCCGGAGAGAAACCGCCCAGCCCCCCACCGCCGCATATCGAACCGCTGAAGTGGACTGACGCCGATTTCGCCGAAGCAAAACATGGACGTTTGCCGATGGGCAAGGCGCAGGACGAGTGGGTTGTCGGCGACCTGGATGCAGGATTCAAGAACGCTGCATTGGTTCTGGACGAAACATTCGTAACTCCCGATACAAGTCACGAGACCTTAGAGCCGCGCACGACCTTGGCGTATTGGCAGAACGGCAAAGTATTCGTTCACATGGGAACGCAGAGCACAGTGCAGACCTTGGCAAGCTTGGCACGCTGGTTAAACATGGATCAGAGCCAGATCGTGCTGATCAGCGAGTACACCGGCGGTGGTTTCGGTAGCAAAGCCACAGGCTACATCTTCGCGATCATTCCCGCATTGTTGTCGAAGAAAGCGGGAGCACCGGTGATGATGCGCATCAGCCGAGAGGAGGAGCATTTCATCGGGCGAGCGCGTCCTGGCTTCAACGGCAGGATGAGAGTTGGTTTTGCGAAGGATGGGCGGATCACCGCGCTCGACATGTTCGTCATCTGCAACAACGGCCCATATGACGCCGTCGGCGATACGAACACTTCGGGAATCATCGTTTCACTGCTCTACCAGCCTCTTGCCATGCGCTGGCGAGGCACGACTGTCCTCACCAACACACCTCCACGAGGAGCGCAGAGTTCCCCCGGCGGAATGCAAGGAATTGTCATCATGGAAACGATCGTTTCCAAAGCCGCGCGCAAGCTGGGGCTCGATCAGGTCGAAATTCGGAAAATCAATAGCCCCGAGGGTAAATCTCCAGTGGGGCCGGTTAGAAATGGAACCCGGGGGCACTGCACGAGCGCATTCCTGAAAGAAGCGTTTGACCGTGGCGCCGAGCAGTTCCAATGGAAAGAGCGGATTGCGCGGCCCAAGAAAAGCGGAACTAAGGTTCGTGGAGTTGGGGTTGCTTCGAGTTGCTTTGTCGGTGGATCGATTGGGTACGACGGCCTCTTTGTAATTCGACCGGATGGCCGTATTGGGGTTCAATCGGGCATCGGGAACTTAGGCACGGAGTCTCTGACCGACGTGCACCGTGTCGTCGCCGAGGTCCTGGGTGTGCCCTGGGAAAAGTGCGATGTCACCTGGGGCAACACGTCGAAGAATCTGCCTTGGACATGCGTCTCAGGAGGAAGCCAGACCACCCATGCCATGACCCGCGCGGCCCACGCTGCCGCTATGGATGGCAAGCAGAAACTTCAGGAGATCGCGGCCAAGACGCTGGGTGGCAAGCCGGAGCAGTATGAAGTCGCGAATGAGCGTGTTTTTCGTAAGGACGGCGGCAGAAGCATCACTCTGGCACAGGCCGCGCAGCACGCGGTTCAGCTAGGAGGTAAATACGATGGCCACGAACCACCCGAAGACGTGAACAAGTTCACAAAGGCTTCGATCGCGGCATTGGCTGGGCAGGGTCTGGTGGCAGCGGCGAAAGACAAGTACCCGCGCGATGGCCAAACATTCTCCTATGTGGCCAGCTTCGCCGAAATCGAGGTGGACGTCGAAACCGGAAAATACCTAATCACTGACTTTCTCGCCGTGGCCGACGTCGGGACTGTGCTACATCCCAAGTCGTTGTCCGGCCAAATTATCGGCCGATCCATTCTCGGCATTGGTCATGCCATTGGCCAGAAGTGGGTCTTCGATCCTCATTATGGGCATACAGTCTCGCTGCGCTTCTACCACACAAAACCGCCAACGATTCTGGATGTGCCCGTAAATATGCAATGGGCCGCGCTGGATATTCCTGATCCCGAAACGCCGGTAGGCGCACGCGGGATCGGAGAGCCGCCTGTTGGCGGCGGTTGTGGGGCGATCTTAAACGCGCTGTCAGATGCGTTGGGGGACGAGATTTTCCGCCGTGCGCCTGTGAACCTGGACACTATTCTTTCGTCGCTCGAAGCCGGAAGGCCGATGCAGGACCCGCTGACTGCGCACATTTAGCGGTTTGGAATGGAGACATTATGGCAGTCATCCGAGATGTGATGCCCGCATTTCAGCTATATCAGCCGAGTTCCGTCGCCGACGCACAAAAGCTTCTGGAACAGAACGGAGACGATGCGTTGGTGCTGGCCGGCGGACTCGACAGCATGGATTGGCTGAAAGACCGTATCCGGAAACCGAAAGCGGTTGTCGATTTAAGTGGCATCAATGAACTGAGGGGAATTCGCGAGACCGCGGACGGCGTCGAAATCGGAGCTATGACTACGCTCACTGAGGTTGCACAAAGCTCCGTCATTCGGCAGAAGTATGGCCTGCTGGCACAGGCGGCTGAATTGGTTGCTTCGCCGCAAATCCGCAATCAGGGCACAATCGGTGGCAATCTTTCCCAAGACACGCGATGTTGGTATTACCGTGCGGGCTGGCCTTGCTATCGCGCGGGAGGCAACATCTGCTATGCCGACACCCCCGTCGGCAGAAATCGGGAGCACGCTATCCTGCATGCGGAACGCTGCGTGGCGGTGAATCCCTCTGATACGGCGCCAGCTTGCATCGCACTCAATGCCAAGTTCGTTGTGGTGACACCGAAAAATCAGCAGGCGATCGCCGCTGAAGATTATTTTGTCGGACCGGATCTGGACATCACGCGCATGAACATTCTGCGGCCCGGATATTTGCTGACGGCAATTCGTATTCCCTCGACTTGGGCCAAGTCAGATTTCTATTTCGAGAAGGTTCGCGATCGGAATGTATGGGATTTCCCGCTGATGAATGTTGCGTCAGCCATGCAAGTCTCGGGGAGGACAATCCAGGACATTCGGATCGCAGTAAATGCCGTGGCAGCCCGACCTCTGCGGCTGAAGATGGTCGAGGATTCGGTACGCGGTAAGGAACGCAATGCCCCAACTGCTGAAGCGGCTGGAAAGCTGGCCGTTCAAGACGCCATTCCGTTGCAGTTCAATGCTTACAAGATTCCGCTCATGCGAAACCTTGTGAAGCGCGCAATCACAGGAGTCGAGGAGGCGGCATGGGCATCCTAGAGTGGGCAACGAGTCCGTTGGGACAAAGGGTTCCGATTCACATCGCCTGGTTCCTGATTTGGGTTGCGCTGATTGGTGGTCTGCTGTTTCTGATCATCCATGCGATTTACGTTCGCTATTTCGCGAAGCACAAAGAGTTTGCAGTGGATCCAGCAGCGGGAGTAAGCCTCAATCTGCCCGCGCGCATTCCCCGGCACTCCCTGGCTGCGCGATTGTTTCACTGGATCATGGCGGCGGCCATGTTTGTATTGCTGTTCACCGCATTCCTACCCAAAGTCGGAGTTCAATTTAATTGGGTGGCCTATCACTGGATAGCCGGATCGGTACTGACCGTCTCCATTTTATTTCACGTCATTCACGCGACTTTCTATCTGGATTTCTGGTCCATCTGGCCGGATCGGTCTGATCTAGAAGATGCCGCGAGACGTTTTCAGCGCTTCTTGGGGAAGTCTGCCGCGCTGCCCCGAAAGTTCGCTAAGTATCCCTTGGAAAACAAGCTCTATCATGGCGTCGTCATGTTCAGCGGCTTGGCCGTAATCGTCACTGGCGTGTTCATGATGTTTCGTGTGCGCACGATTTTCTTTTCGCGTAATCCATATCTCTTCAGCGACATGACTTGGGGAATGATGTACGCGCTGCATGGCTTAGCCGGCGTAGGCCTGATTACCTTAACGATCGTTCACGTCTATTTCGCCGTGCGGCCTGAGAAACTGCCAATCACCGCCTCCATGATCGTGGGTTCTATGAGCCGCGAATTCTACTTGAAGGAACATGACCCCAGTCGTTGGGTTATCGAGGGCCTGTCTGATCGGAGGCGCGTTGCGGATGGCGATTGACTATCTCGAGCGCAGTGATGTCATCGAAGAGTGCTATGAGTTCCTGCTTGGCTATGCGGCGCAAGGCTTGCCAACTGATGAGGGCAGCGCAGCTGGCCGTGAGGTTCGAATTCGACTGCGACACGCGCGCGAAGCGTTATCCGGATTGGTTGAGAGTTGCAAGCGAGTTGTTATGGAACAACAATTCGAACCCGTCGCACACTACGATGGATTTTGTTCCACGCTGGAGCGCGATGTCCAGAATTCGCTAGCGTGCATCGACTTGGTTCTCGCGCAACCTGCGCTCAGTTCTCAGTTGGTCGACAATTTGAATGCTTCCATCCATTTGCGCGCTTTGCTGACAGATTTGTTTCTCATGGGCGAAGTCTTGCGAACGCGTGTGAAACTCACGGTTGCTGTCGAAGGGCAATAAAGCGCCGCTCTGACCTTTTTTGTTAGGCTCATCAGGGGACGATAGGAGACGCCGTCCGGTGGCCATGTGGATCAACTTGGCGTCGGCGTTCCCTCCAAATTTATGGGCCGCTCAGTGTGGTGTTACGCGGCCCAGCCGTATCGTCCGTTTGGTACGGCCGCGCATCGAGACCTCGATTATTGTCCCCGGCGCCTTTACCGGCGGCACGAATCATTTCGCTCACGCTGGGCCGCCGGCAGACGAGGCGCGTGCCGCTGAATACGAAGCCGGCCCGTACGCAGGGTTTGCTGATCAAGTGCGGACGGGCTTTGCATCCATCGTGCCGGCTGATGCGGATGTCTCGGCGGTTGCGGCCGCAATCGTCAGACTAGTAGATACTCCCTTTGGCAAGGGCACGTTCCGCGTTCACATTGATCCGACCGAGGATGGGGCTGAGGTGGTCAACGCGGTTTCGGATCGCGTTCGCGCTGAACTTCTCCGCCGGATCGGCTTAGGCGATCTGTTGAGGCCACGCGACTTTCGAACCGACGCGCAAGACGCGGCTTGAAGCGAAAGGAGCTTGCATGACAACCTTCGCGCACCCGGGGAGGCTCTAAGGGCTAAAATAAAGTCGACTACAACGATGCATTCCAAGGGTGTCTCTAAGTAGGCGCATCCGCAGATGAAGTACTCCGAAGATCGGCTTCGCTAATGATCACGATCCCTACGTTGGCATGGTTCGCACGTCCAGATAGATCTGAAAACGAGCAAAACGGAGAATTCTCATGTCGAAAGTCTGGTTTGTAACCGGAAGCGCAAGCGGTCTGGGCCGCGACATCGCAGAAGCTGTACTTGCATCAGGCGATCGACTCGTCGCTACCGCGCGGAATCCTCGACGCCTTGACGAACTAGTCGAGAAATATGGCGATCAAATTCGCAGTGCTCCTCTCGACGTGGCCGACGAAGACGCCGCCAGAGCCGCCGTGCAAGTGGCAATAGACGTGTTCGGGCGCCTCGATGTTGTCGTGAATAACGCGGGCTATGGTGATATTGCACCTTTCGAACAATTGAGTTCGGAGCGATTCAAGGCGCTGATCGACACGAACTTCTACGGAGTAGTCAACGTGACCCGCGCTGCACTGCCGCTCATGCGCAAGCAAAGAAGCGGCTGCATACTGCAGATATCGTCCGTTGGGGGTCGCCTGACCCGTCCTGGCAGCACGGGCTATCATGCCGCCAAATGGGCGGTTGGAGGATTCACCGAGTCCCTCGCCCAGGAAGTATCTTCTTTTGGCGTCAAGGTGTGTGCACTCGAACCCGGAGGAATGCGGACGAACTGGGGTGCTCGTGCGAACCAAGACACACCTGATCTGCTCCCGGACTATGAACCATCCGTTGGCGCAGTGGTCGCGGCGCTGAAATCCTATTGGGGCAACGAGATTAGCGATCCGGCCAAGGTGGCTCAGCTCATTCTGCGTCTGGCTTCCTCCGATCATCTGCCCGCGCATCTCCTGCTGGGCAGTGACGCCGTTCAGTACGCGGCACAAGCCCAGGCGACGCGTGATGCCGATGCCGAACGCTGGCGAGAGGCTAGCGTCTCGACAGACGTCGACTCTGCTGTGTCCTTGCCGGCGTTGCGCTTCTGAGGAATAAACGAGTCCTGCCTCAACCCTATGATGAGAGCAGGTACATGGCAAATGCTCGCCCGACGCGCCTCTCTGCAGAGGGTCGCTCTTTCTCCAGCGAAGACGCCGTGAAGCGCGGGTGCGGACTGCTTTCCAAGAGGAACACAAGGCGAACAAACTCAAATGTCTCTATACCACACCCGAGACCGCAAAAGTCAAAGATCATCAACTCTGAGTCAAAACCGTTTCCCTCTCGCTTGTGCAATGGCCTGATGGCATCAGTTGGCAGAGACCGAAGTGTCCTGATTAGTGCATCGTGATCCACGCCAGGCACTTGACCGATGTCACTTCCGGAAGGCGCACACACGTTAGCAACACAGCTCCCGGCTGCATGACGCTTGACAGGACCAGGCTCTAGTGTTCGCTCATTTCACATACTTCGGTTCGTCGCCATGCGACCAGGGATCGTACGTCCGGAAGAAAATTATCCGCTCGTTCACCGGAGGGTGATCGAAGTACCACCAACGAATGAAGGCAGGCGGCGCCGGATCGGAGAGATCACTTTCAGCATCTTTCTGGAAAGCTAGTGCCGCCATTTCGCCCGCATTGGGAACAACCCCGTGGACCAATTCCAAGCCGCAGCGGTCTGCTTCGTGTTCGCGGTATCGGCTCAGAGCGTTGATCGCTGGGGTAAAGGAAACCGCGATCAGACTTAGAATGAGCGCCAGCACTGGAAGTGATGCCCAGTCGTCCGGGCCGCGGATGCGCCATCGCTGACCCCAGCGGGCGAGCAGGGTAACGAGTAGGTGGTCGACAAGATAAAGAACGCCTAATGACAGGATGACCGCAATAACGAACTCGATCCAATCTAGGACCATCCGGTAGTGCCCAATCTCGTGAGCCACGAAGGAGAGAATCGTTGTACTGGGCTCAGCTGCGATGATTGTGTCGGAAATGAAGATGTGCTTGGTCGGCCCGAAACCCTCGGAATAGGCATCCTCTCCAGTCGACTTATCCGCTAGTTTCAACAGGCAAATGTGCTCGCGGGGAATATATAGCCCTGCACGGTTCACCATTGCCTCGATGGAATCGACCAATTCCGGGTGGGACCTGTCGAGTGGCTCAAAGGTACTTAACAGGGGGTCGATCACCACTGGCTGGATGAAGACGACCAATATGATCAGGGGCACGGTAATCATCCAGAGAAATAGCCACCAACTGTGCCGGCCGCGCCGCATGGCGAAATACACCAGCGCGATGATTGGTGTCCCCAAGAGGAGTGTCACCATCTCTGCAGTCGTCCATCCCCCAAGCCAGGAAGCCCAGCCCTGGAGAGATTGGCCGTACTTGCGCTCGTGCCACTGAGAGGCAACAGCGGTCGGCAGCAGTAGAACAGCAAACACAAACAGCAACGTCGGCGCGTAGAGCAGAAACTGCACCCATGCTCGACGCGAATTTCTTTCAGCCCAGTCTCGGAGTCGAGGCGCAAGTTGCCACTTTATCATTGCGCAAAGAACGAGCAGCGCGTAAGCAGTCGTCAGGAAGTAGATCCAATACTCCCCTCGGCTATAAGCAACTGCGCGGGCGTATTGCGCCGGAGACAGTGTGTATCCCAATACCTCTTGGGCTTGAGGTCTGGGCCTCGAGGCCGACGTCATATGCGATGCTGCGGGTGGTGCCGTAGAGTTCGATATCGAATTCTCAATACGGGCTGGAAGTAAGACGAGCAGAACTCCGAGGAGAGCGAATGATGTTGAGAATCGCGGACTGGACATAGTTCCTCCCCCTGTGCATACAGCCTGAGGTAGAGCTCTTCATCATGAAGACGCGGCGCACAGCTGAGTTTTACAGTCGGCCTGGAAAAATCTGTACGTCATTCCACTACATGTCTGCTCAAGTGGCGAAACATCTCTATTATGCTCATTGACCCTTGTTCTGAGCGCTGACGCCTGGGCCGCCCGGCACCTGCGCCGATTCGGTGTCACTTCAGGTGTCAGTTCGTTTTGGAAGTCGGCGCGCTATCCTGCGTTGCAGTGCGTTAGCTCAGGTCGTAACCCGTTGATTCAGTTACGTGCTGCTACTCGCTGCATTTCGGTGCGCTTGCGGAAAACACATCCTACGTCTGGCGTGTCTGCCAACGAGTGGGCGTCTGTCGGCATCCGGCAGAGACTGATTAGGACGCTTCCGTCGGATCAGAAGTCAGTCGGCATGGGATCGTGCAGCTATTGCGGAGGACAGACGGGACAGGGCAGACGGAGCAGACCTTCACCCCTTCACGTTGAATTTGATATAGTGGAAAACGGCAATTCAGGTTGCACGCCGTCCGCGTAAAGGGATGATCCCACCTGCGATGACTCTTTGAGCACCGAGCATTGACTTCTCTTCTGCCCGTCATAGCGGACACCGGGCCATAGAAGGAGGAGTAATGTCTCGTCACCTACCTGAAAATCCAAGTCTCGAGTATCTAAAGAAGCAAGCTAAAGAACTGCTGCGCAGCATGCGGCAAGGCAAGCTGGCGGATGCGCAACATACGCTGGCCAACGAGTACGGTTTCGCCAACTGGGCAAAGCTAAAGTCGCACGTAGAGGCGCTGAGGCTCAGTCCGGCGGAAGCCCTGAAGGCGGCGGTCTGCGACAGCAATGCTGCGCGCGTCCGCCAAGTGCTCGAGCGATATCCGGAGCTGCGGGCGAGGATTGATGATCCGCTGCCGGACTACGGCTTCGGCGAACAAGCGTTATTCGCGGCCGTGCAGCGGAGCGATCGGGAGACCGTCGACGCGCTGCTGCTCGCGGGCGCGAACATCCGGAAACGAACCGAGTGGTGGGCTGGAGGATTCGGAGTGCTGGACGATTGCGATCCGAGCATGGTGGAGTTTCTGACGGAGCGCGGCGCGACGCTGGATGCACATTCGGCATCGCGGCTGGGAATGATGGCGAAGCTACGAGAGCTGGTGGCGACCGATCCAGGCATCGTCCACGCACGCGGCGGAGACGGGCAGACGCCGTTGCACTTCGCCTCCACGGTGGAGGTTGCGGAGTTCCTACTGGCGAACGGCGCTGAGATCGATGCTCGCGATGTGGATCACGAATCGACGCCGGCGCAGTATATGCTGCGCGTGGCTCAGAAACGGCACTACCCGCGGGACCGGCAAGATGTGGCGCGCTACCTTGTATCGCGGGGATGCCGGACGGACATCTTGATGGCGGCGGCGTTGGGCGATGTGGATCTGGTGCGGCGGCATCTAGTCGCCGATGCGGAATGCATCCGAATGAGCGTATCAGAGGAGTGGTTTCCCAAGCAGGATGCGCGCGCGGGTGGCACGATTTACATCTGGATGCTTGGAGCGCACCGCACTGCGCATACAGTAGCGCGCGATTTCGGTCACGAGGAAGTTTTCCGGTTGCTGATGGATTGGACTCCGGAGGACCTGCAGCTGACCCTGGCGTGTGAACTGGGAGACGAAGCGGTGTTTCACGAATTTCTATCGAAGCATCCAGATGCGGCAAAGACGCTATCGGAGGCGGATCAGAGGAAGCTGCCGAACGCGGCGCAGAACAACAACACAAGAGCAGTTCGGCTGATGCTGGAGGCGGGTTGGCCAACAGACACGCCGGGAGAGATGGGAGCGACGGCGCTGCACTGGGCTGGATTCAACGGCAACGCGGAGATGACCCGCCAAATTCTGCGGTTCCATCCGGCGGTGGAATTGAAATCAAGGGAGTATGAAGGGACGCCGCTAGGGTGGGCCCTTTACGGGTCCGGGAACGGTTGGCATCGAGACACAGGGGATTTCGTCGGGACGATTCGGGCACTCCTGGAGGCTGGGGCGACTCTACCGCCCCATGCGGAGGACCTAGAGCCCAGCGAAGCCGTGCTGGAGGTGCTGCCATGAATTTCCTTTGTGAACGGCGGAGCGGGGAATGGTTCTGATTGTGTTGTGGACTTCCAATCGCCTGGCCCGTTCGGAACCGCAACTACGATCACCGTGCCCCGACACCGCGTGTCGCCGGTTACACTCGCGGCCATGAATTGGGGGAGTTGAATATGGCGCTCACTACTCGAAGAGAGTTCGTGCAACAAACGGCGTTGGCGGCAGCGTCCCTTTGCGGAGGCCCGATGAAGGCGTTTGCCGGGACGCGGCGAATGTTCGCAGCGCGCGGTCAGAATGTGCCTCCTCTCGACGCGGCGGCGATCCGAAAACTTGCTTCCCAGGTTCGCGGGAACGTCATCACACCGGAGACGTGCAACCTTAGAAACCAAAGCGACGTTTGTGTACGGCGCGGGTGCAGAGTACGCGTTCACTAGGCACTTCTCATTGCGAGCCGAGTATCGCGGATTGGTGTACAAGGCCCCGAACTTCAACCTTGCCAGCTTGAACACCGGCAGTTGGACGCACATCGCCCAGCTATCGGCAGGGATCGCATTCCGCTTTTAGGAAGCCGCGTGGCGCCCTCCGACCGGATTAGGATGCGGAAATCAAGCAGTCCATTTGAGTTGGTGGGTGATCCTCTCCATAATGCTGGCAGCCAAAAGTAGCGATCTGTAGCGGCGACCGGAGGGATGCGGTGATCGGAAGTGTTTTCCTGTAGCGGTCTGACTAAACAGCTGCGAATTTATTTCTTCGTCATCTGCGCCGCGCCCGTCACGTTCAGTGGAGCTCCAAGCGTGCCGCAATTCCCGGAATTCAGATCGTAGATTCCCGTGCGCAGATACACTTCGCCGGCCGGAACATCAATCTCTTCGTGGATCTGCATTCCCACCGCCTGCGTCGCCATGTACACCTTCGGCTCAAGCGCCAGCTTGCTGCGCTTCTTCACGATATTGAGGATATTGCCGTCGTGATCGAAAGCGATGAGCATCACTTCAATGTGGCCGTGCCGCACGCCGTCGGAGTCCGCGCCCATGGCAATGTCCGGCAACGCCGCCGCGAAGTTCACGTCATAGCGCGTGAACGGCGCCTTTAGCTTAGTGTTGCTTCCGGCGCGCGGTGCGTTCGGCGAAGGCTGCGGATTCTTGGGAGCGACCTGCACCTTGTACAGGATCCGGTTGAAGTTGGGCATGCCCAAACCGATCAGCGGCATCAGCGGATCGTCGGCTGCTTCTTCAGAGGCCGACTCGGGCAGCGGCTTGTCGGCGTAGTAGCCGCGACGATAGGAAAGCTGGTAACCGTCATCGGAGACGCGCACCTGGATCCGGCGGAATTTTCCGTCGTTTTTTTTGTTCGCGGGCGAATAGGCCAAGGTGTAGTAATGCGAGCCATTGTTGACGGCGTCCTTCAGAGCATCGTCGAGAGCGTTGGTGCTGGAGAAGGCGCGGCCGCCGGTTTCTTCGGCGATGGTTCCCATGGCGATCTGATTGGCTCTCAGGCGGATTTCGAGTTCGCGGCGCGAGCCGGCGAGTTTGCTGGCATCGAAAGTGGGGTCGCCGAGGACACCAAGTGCCGATACGGGATAGATGGCGATTTGCGCCGCAATGAGCATGTCGGAAGTCTTCTGGATGTGTTCCTGGTTTTTGGGCACTTTGCCTCGGGTATCGGGAAAGAAGCTGATCGGGAAATTGTCTGAGAACCAGATGAGATTTTTGCGGGCCGGAACTCCGGAAAGATAGCGGGCGATTTGCTGGAAGGCTTGCAGCGTAACCTCGATACGCGCGCCGACGCGATCGGCGGCCTCATCGCGCTGGAAAGCTTCCACAGCTTCGATCGCGGAGGGCGCATCCTGGCTTTTACGCATTTGCCGCAAGATCTCAGCGTCGCTGTACTGGTTAGACTCGGTCGGCAAATTTCGAGAAACTTCGGGCGTGACGCCGAGTTTTTTGTCGTCGAGTGCGGCGGAAAGTCCAGAAAAGTCAGTGCTAAATCCGCGCACGAGGCGCAACTGGGAACCGAGAGCGAACACCGCGAGAGGCGTGCCGGGCTGGACTTCGGTCAGATATTTGGCAACCTGCAGACGGACGAACGCCTGGTTCTGCGGCTGGGTGTTGAGCAGATCGAGCAGCAGGATGTTGACCGAGTCGGCGTAGCGCGTGGTGGGGAAGTTGGTGAAGACATTGGCAGGCATCGGCGGAAGCTTGATTTCCGTGGCTGCCGCGCCTTTGTGCTCTTCGAATGAGGAAATGGTCTGCGCGGTGCCGTCCTCGGTGATCTGGAAATTGTTTTCCCGCAGTCCGGGGACCGCTTGTCCTTGCTTGTCGGTGGCCACGACGTCGACCAGCACGATGCGCGTTTCCACTTTTATGACGGGAGCCTGAACGGGGGCAGCAGGAGCAGGCTCCTGTGCGTTCAGCGAACGTGAAGGCAAACCGGCGAGCAGAAACAAGGAAGCCAGGATGAGTGGTCGGAATGTCATGGGCGGCCCCGGAACCGAAGTCTCTCACAACGAGGAGGGTTCGGGAACTTCGGCGGGATTTCCATTTTGACCAACCGAATGGCCCCTTATACACGCAAGGCCCTTCCGAGTGAAGCAGATTTATTTCGTCGCCGCCCTGGGAGGACCATCAGCCGACGTTCTGTCCGTGTTGTTGCCGAAGGCAACTCAACCAGCGGCTCGCAACACGCCTCCTCGAGAAGCGCGGTCATCGAGTCACTTTCGCCGCCAACGGATGCAATGGGCCGAGCGCATCATACGGAGTATCGACTTCAGATCCTCGGTTCAACTCCGTCCCTGGCCACCATGTTTTCAATAGGTTGGAAGAAGTTTATCAACCCCTGCGTCAACTCCAGACCCGGCCATCTTGGGCTGACAGCAGCACACAGCTTGCTCATCTCGTTTGATTTCATGGAATTCCATGTACTGAGTCCGGTTGAGCGCAGACTTTGGGCTGCTGCGCTCTGATGGCTAGCGGGGGATATTGTTACGGCTCATGGTCCCATCGAAATCGTCGCCGACTCTGATTGGGCACAACTCGCGAACGCGCGCGGGAACAGCCCTAGAATCATCACATGGGTTAGTGCACCTAGGAGTTGAATTCTGAGCGCCAGATAGTCGTTGCACGCGTGGAGCAGTGGAGCTCGCCGACGCTGCCTTGTCGCGACAGAGGCCGAGGCCTGTCCTCAACCCCGAGTCCATGCATTCACTCGTTTACTTAACTGCGAAGGGTTTGGAGCGGTTCGATTGCCCCCAAAATTGACAGCGGTGGAGTTTGTTGCCGAGCACCCGCCCAATCGTGAAGACATGGTGACCGTTCAGGCGGAGACCCAGTGTGGAGCGTGTTTATCTCAGTTTAGGTGCGGACTGGATGGTGCGCTCTTCTGCTGGGAGGTCAATAATCATGCCATCGAATCCAATCTGCCACTGACTTTGTGCTCGGATCTTGTTTAGTCCCCGGGCGAATATCAGCCGGGTAAGCAAGTTATCCGGCGGGCTCGGCCCTAGGTGATTGAACACGAGAAGGCGCACTTTTGCTTCGTTGGCTAGCGATGCGGCGTCGAGAGCAGACGTGTGGTAGCAAGAAACATCCGTCATGACCTCGGCGAGTTGGTCCTGACCGTTGTGGCGAAACGCTTGTACGAGAATCCGCCTGGCGTCTTCGCTTTGGGCTTCGTGGATAACCGTGACCGAAAAAGGGCGGCTCAACTGACTGAGGCGGGAAGAACTTTCGTTCAGGAGGCCCAATCCGCCCTATTGCACGCGGATCGCTCCATCCATTTAGCCCGCGCCGCCCACCATGGATATGAGAATGTATTGTTAGTCGGGCATGAGCCCCACGCTGATCAGACGTGGGTTTCGACACTGCTAACGATTGGGCTACCACTATTTCCAAAGTTGAAGGTGCGCTTGACGACGCACTTCACGATGGAACTGGTTCGAAGTGTGCTGGCCAACGAACTCCACGTAGCACTCGTTACGGTTCCGCCCGTTGATGGGAAGCTAACGGCAGTCCCTTTCGGCCAGACTCAGCAGGCCTACAAAAGACCTCGACCTACTCGCCCGAGGCTTGCCATCTACTATCATGGAAGTTGAAGCACTGATCCGGGAAATTTGCGAAATTCAGCAAGACGATGGAATTGTCTTTGACCACGAATCAATAGAGGGGATCTCGGATCAAAGAAGAGGACGAATACGATGGCGTACGCGTCAAGTTTCAGGCCGAGTTGGCTGGAGCTCGAATTCCGATGCAAGTCGATATAGGTTTTGGCGATGCCGTTTATTCCGAACCCGAGCTCGCCTCCTTTCCTGTGCTCCTCCCGATGGAAGCACCAATAATTCGTGCGTACCCGCGTGAAGCCACGATCGCCGAGAAATTCCATGCGATGGTTTTGCTCGGCATCCGCAACAGCCGAATGAAAGACTTTTATGACATTTGATATATGGCAAACACATCGTAAGCCCGAGGCACGAACTCGGCCTTCGTAACGTTGCCAACAATCCACCGGATTCGTTCCGACGCCGTCGCCAATCTCTTCTTCGTCACATCACAGTCCAATTCCTAGAAGCATCAGTTATTCGCCAAGAAGTACAAATGTGCTCATATATCTATAGGCGTTTTCGACCTTAGTCCCCTGGTCCTCGCCATTTCAATTTTCAGCCATCAGACCCAGCGGGTCTTGTCGGTCTTATGCTGCGGGTTCCGTCTGCTTTCGCGACAGTTCTCTTTCTCGCAGCCAGGTGAAGATCACGGGAGTCACAATCAGCACATGCAGCAGAGAGCTGACCATGCCTCCGAGCACGGGGGTGGCAAGCGGCTTCATCACTTCGGCTCCGGTTCGCGTAGACCACATGATGGGCAACAGGCCGGCTACAACCGTGGATACGGTCATGATTTTTGGACGCAAACGCAATAGGGCACCTTCCATCACAGCTTCATGCAAACCACGTACTGTAAGTCCGCCCATCGCGACTCGCTTTCGTTCCACAGCCTCTTCTAGGTAGATCACCATCACTACTCCTGTCTGGACGGCGGTGCCGAAGAGGGCGATGAAGCCCACCCATACGGCAACGGAGAAGTTGTACCCCAGCAGCTTCAGTAGGAATACTCCTCCGCTTAATGCAAAGGGTACGGCGAGGATCACGTGTGAGGCTTCTTTGAATGAGTTGTAGGTTTTGTAGAGCAACAGAAAAATGATCAGGAACACGACTGGAATGACGAGTTCGAGCCGTTTCTTTGCACTAATCTGATTTTCGTACTGCCCGCTCCACTCGATGTAGTAGCCGGGCGGCATTTTAACTTCGCGGGCGACAGCACGCTGCGCCTCGTCCACAAACCGGCCAACGTCGCGCCCCCGCACGTTCATCAATACGCTCCCGCGAAGAAGTCCGTTCTCGCTACTGATCATGGACGGTCCCATCACAACGCCAAGGTCCGCCACTTGTCCAAGCGGAATCTGGGCGCCATTGCTGGCGGTGACCATCACGCTATTCCGAAGTTCGTCGGGGTCCTGGCGAAAATCAGGGGAATACCGCACCCGCACGGGTAGTCGTTGGCGGCCGTCAATCGCGGTTGTGAGGTTCTTGCCGCCAATCGCGGTCTCGATCACGTCCTGCACATCGCCAACGTTGATTCCGTAGCGAGCTGCTGCTTCGCGGTTTACTTTTATTTCAAGGTATGGCGCTCCGGTGATGCGTTCGGAGTAGAGGTCAGCAACACCAGAAACTGGGCGCAGAGCCCGTTCGATCTCAGTCTCTTTCTGCTCAATGGTAGCGAGATCGTTTCCAAAGACCTTGACTCCCACCTGGGTGCGAATGCCGGTCGAAAGCATGTCGATGCGGTTGCGGATCGGCTGGGTCCAGATGTTGGTCACGCCGGGTAGACGCAGCTTCTCATCCAGCCTTTGCAGGATCGTTTCTTTGGTCGTGCCAGCCGGCCATTTGTCTTTGGGCTTCAAGTTGATGACGGTTTCAGTCATGTTCACTGGTGCTGGGTCGATGGCACTTTCGGCTCGACCGATTTTGCCAACAACGCTCTCGACAAGCGGGTCTTGCGCAATGATTTTGTCTTGCCAGCGAAGAATTTCGGTTGCTTTGGTCAGGGAAATGCTGGGATCAGTAATGGGCATGAACAGGGCGGTCTCCTCATCGAGTGGCGGCATGAACTCGGAGCCGATCGTAGTAGCCAGCCAGAGTGCGGAGGCAAAGACTACAACGGCAGTACTCAAAGTCACAATCCTGTGCTTTAAAGCCCAGCGCAGTGTGGGTTTGTAAATCGTTCCCAAGGCGTGCATCACGGGATTTGCGTCCTCGCGATGCAGTTTTCCACGGATCAGGAAGGTGCAAAGTACCGGCACTAGAGTGACCGCGATGAACGTTGAGCACACCATTGCGAAGGTTTTGGTGAAGGCCAGCGGATGAAACATCTTGCCTTCCATGCCGGTGAGTGCAAACACCGGGACGAACGCCAGAATGATGATGGTCATCGCAAAGAAAATCGGCCGGCCTACCAACTTGGCCGATTCCAGCGTGATCTGACTAATCGCTGATTGGTACTCGCCATTCTCTTCGTAATAGGACTCGGCGTGCCGTAGCACGTTTTCCGTCATCACAATCCCGGCATCGACCAGCACCCCAATCGCGATTGCGATCCCACCGAGTGACATGATGTTGGAGGAGATGTCGGCATAGTGCATGAACAGGAACGATCCTGCGACCGCCAGCGGCAATGGCAGCGTGACGATGAGGATGCTGCGGAAATGCCACAGGAAGATAACGTGTGCGAGCGTAACCAGAATGATCTCTTCGACTAGCGCCGACTTCAGAGTATTCACCGCGTGCAGGATCAATGTACTGCGGTCGTAGAAAGGAACGATGTGAACGCCCTTGGGTAACCCTGGCTCCAAGGCTGCGAGTTTCGCTTTAACCCCGCTGATGACCTCTTGGGCGTTGGCTCCGTTGCGAATGACCACGACGCCACCCACAACGTCCTTGCCGTCCTTGTCGAGGACGCCGCGGCGGAATTCTGGTCCCAAGTGGACATTCGCGACATTGCGGATGTAGACAGGTGTGCCTGCGGTGGCGGTGAGGACGATATTCTCAAGATCCTCCGCCGAGCGAATCAACCCGATCCCCCGGACTGCCATCTCCTGGTCGCTCGCTTCGATGACCTTCGCGCCGACATTGGTGTTACTGCGCTGGACACCTTCGATCACCGATCGCAAGGGGATGTTGTAAGCGCGCAATTTGATGGGATCAACGTCGATCTGATATTGGCGCACCCAACCGCCGATGCTCGCCACTTCGGCCACGCCGGACACCGAATTCAGCTGGTACTTGATAAACCAGTCTTGCAGGGAATGCAGGGTTCCGCCGTCGTAGGGGCCTTCGACTATGTACCAAAAAACCTGCCCCACACCGGTTGCATCCGGTCCCAAAACAGGTACGACTCCCTCGGGCAGAAAACCCGATGCCAGATTTAGCCGTTCCAACACACGCGTGCGGGCAAAATAGGGATCAATGTTGTCCTGGAAGATGATGTTGATCATCGAGAAGCCCAACGCAGATGACGAGCGCACGTCCCGTACTCCCGCCAGCCCTTGCAGGTTGACGGTTAGAGGATAGGTGATCTGGTCTTCGACTTCCTGTGGGCTGCGACCCGCCCAGTCTGTGTAAACGATCACCTGGTTCTCGCTGAGATCGGGAATGGCGTCGATCGGCGTCCGGAGCAGTGCCCAGTAACCCCAGACGGCTAGCAGCGCGTAAGCCAGCAAAATGAGGCCACGGTTCTGGAGTGAAAATTCAATGAGACGGTTAATCATGGCTTCTCCTAATCACTGCGCGTTCAGCCGGGCGTGGTAGCTACCTAGAAGTTGCCCGCTCCGACTGGCATTCACTTCGACATTCCAGGAGCCCGCCGTCGGGACCTTGATCGTGCCTGCGTAATCAAAGCCCTTCCATGTGAGGTCGCTTGCGGCACGCATCTCGCCCATGCCCATGGCCGGCATCGCCGGCATGATGAGCGTGACCTTTACCTGCACATCAGTCACCGGCTTCCCGGAAGCGTCGAGCACGGTCACGTGCAATGTCGCGTCGGAGTTGCCGCGAGGTGTTTCCGGATCAGAACGGAAGCTGAACTTGATCTGAGGAACGGTGGGCGCTTGTGCCTGACCTTGGTCGGCCTGCCCGTGATCGAATTCCTTCGACCCGCCAAACATCCCGGTCATACCACCCGTAATTCGAGTCTGGGAATCGATCAGGAAACTGCCTTGGCTGACGATACGTTCGCCTTCTTTCAGGCCCGCAAGCACTGGGTAATAATCTGTGCCTGCTGGACCGAGCTGCACTTGCCGTCCTTCGAATTCACCATTGCCCTTGGCCACGTAAACGACCTTGTGCATACCCGTATCGAGAACGGCAGAGCGCGGTATGGCTAGAACATCGTGACCTGCGGGTGCGGCAAATCTAACTTGCACGAACATGCCGGGACGCAATCGCATGGTGGGGTTCGGAACCTCGATGCGAGCTGAGGCAGTGCGGGTGTGTGGGTTAATGGAGGTATCGAGAAATCCGACCCGCCCGCGTAGCGTCGTACCAGGCAGTGAGTCGGATGTGATCTCAACGGACTGGCCGGTGCGGACGGAAGACAGGTCGGGCTGGTACACGTCTGCCTTCACCCAAATTGTGCTCAGGTCGGTGACGGTGAAGAGGACTTCTCCGGCGTTTACGTATTGCCCTTGCGTAACTTTGCGCTCCATCACGATGCCGCTGACGGCCGAGTAGATGGGAAGCTCGATCTGAGGACTCGCCGATGATGCGATCTCATCAAGCTGCTGGGTCGTGAGTCCCCAGAGTTCCAGCCGCCGGCGGCTGGCGTTCACGAGGTCTTCGGCGCCCGACACCGCTAAGGGCTCGGCACCCGTGCCAAGACGCTTTCGGTTCTCAAACGAAAGTCTGTATTCCTCAGCGGCAGACAAAACTTCAGGGCTGTAAAGGGATGCTATGGTTTGGCCACGGTGAACTTGCTGGCCCGTGAAATCCAGGTAGAGCTTGTCGATGCGTCCACCGATGCGCGCACTGATCGAAGCCAATTGCGTTTCCGGCTCATCCACCTTGGCGACAGCCATGAGCGCGCGTTGAAGGTTACTTCGCCTGACTTCGACCGTTTGGACACCCATGTCTGTCTGCTCTTTCTGGTTTAGCTGGATGCTGGAGACAGAGGCGTCCGCGTGCACTTGTTCTGCACGCTGAGAGGTGGCTTGTTCCGGCGCTGCCTCGTACTTGAGAATCGGCGTTTCCTGAGACTGGGCCGCGCTACGGTCGGGATGCCAAAGGCGCATTGAAGCGTAGGTGACTAAGGGCAATATCAGGCCGAGAGTGAGTCCTGTAACAAGGTATTTCTTTTCATGCTGCGTCATTAGCGCACCTCCGGAGTGATCTGAAGCAGAGAAGCTTGGGGGACGGTTGAATTCGATTCCTGACCTTCCCGCGTCAACGGAGCTCCCACTGCGCGTTCGAGATCCGCAATCCGCGATTCCAGTTCAGACGCGGCGCGGTAATAATCGAGTGCAACTTCGAGAGTCGTGTTCTGACTGTCGAGCAGGTTGAGGAAGTCGGTGCGGTCGGACTGGTAAGCGGCGACGGTTGAGTTCAGTGTCGCCTGTGCTTGCGGACGAAGGGTCTGGCGGTAGAGATCAACCAGCCGCTTGGCAGATCGCGCACGAATCAGAGCCTCCTGAATTTCCTCAAATACGAGCGCACGCTGGTTTTCGTACTCGGCTCTGTCAGCCGAGAGGTCTGATTGTGCCTCGGCGATCTCTGCTTCATGACGCCCGCGGTTCAGCCAGGGTAGTGTGACGGCGACCTCGGCCATGTAGGTGTTGCGATAGCGGGCGCCGTCCGGCATGAGCATGTAACCCGCGCTGAGGTTGTAGTCCGGCGTATATGCCTTTTCGGCAAGCTTGGTTAAAGCCTCGCCCTGCCGCACACCGGAGGACGACATGGCCAGTTCGGGCCGATTCTCCAGAGCGTCTTTTTCCAGATCCAAGAGTGCGGGAAGCTTCTGTGGCGGAGAGTATTGGCCCTGAACTTCGAGTGGAGATCCGGGGTCCCGGCCCAGTAGAGTATTCAGTCTGGATCGTGCGAGGCCGCCGTCCTGTTCAAGCATCACGAGGTGCTCGACCAGTTTGGTGAGAGCGATCTGTGCTTTCAGCACGTCCTGCTGCGGCACGCGTCCGACCACATACTTGATCCGTGCCGACTCTGAGGACTGGCGAGCCAGCGCCGCCTGCTCGTCATGCAGTAGGAGTTCGTCCTGATTCCGAAGCATGTCGTAGAACGTCTTTCGAACTTCGGCCGTAACATCACGCTTCTTGGCCTCCAGTTCAGCCTTGACCTGTTCCACTCCCTCCGCAGCAACCTGTGTGCGTAGTGCGCGCTTGCCTGGACCAGGGAGCGACTGGTTGATCATGAACATGTGCTGCGTCTGGTTCAAATCCCAGGGCTTGGCGAGTGGCGTTCCCCACCCGCGATACATGAACTCGGGGTCGCTCAACCACCCGGCACTGCGCACCCGTATCTCGGCGGTTGCAACGCGGCGTATGGCTAACCGGATTTCAGGATTGTTGGCCAAAGCCGCTGCTTCGAGTTCGACAAGGCTCATCGGCGGCGTCGACGGCCGAGAGTGCTGATGCTCCTGTGCCAGAAGGCTAGTAACACCAGACAAAGGATCGACATCGGTAGCTGGCTCACTGGCAAAGCCAAGTACACAGGTCAAGGCGATCACCAGACAAATACTTACACGTAGAGCTTTCATTGTTCCTCCGTAAACAATTAACAAATAGAGGGATAGGACGCGTGTCCGCATTAAGACGCACCAAGGTGCGCAGCAGGGCAGAGCACGGCCTCATCTGGGCAATGAAAGCTGTCTAGATTTTCAGAACGGAGTTATAGCCGGGAGACGATTCGGGAGGTGGGGCATGAAGAAACGAAAGATGGAAACGGACTGTCACCACAGGCAACGCCCCCAACGTGGCGACCGGTGGTATCACAGCAATCGTGAGGGGACGAACCGGCCCTGCAGACTGCGCCTGGGGAAGAACGGTGTTCGTTGGTCCCTGAGCCTTACAGCAGGAATGACTGGCCGGCATCATCGAGCTTCCACACTGCTCCGCCATGTGGTGGCAGCACTCCCGTTCGGCGGGCGTCATTGTCGCACCTGGAAGGACGCACGCCATGGCCGGCGTGATTGCCCACAGCAGGGCGATCGTCAGCAGCGCGAGGGCTCTGATTCTAGTCACTTCTCAACAGTGTACTGCTTTTTCTAACTGCGATGGATGAGTTCTCGCATCAAACAAATAATGTTAGGTTGCCTTTGGCGACAACCGCAGTGACGGGGATCACAGCCCTAATGGTGTGACGGGTGACCGCCCCTCATCGGCGACGTCTGATGAAACTCTCATTTTCGACCAAAAAAAACCTTGACTCTGGAATGTGTTCAAGGGTTGATACTTCCCATGGTGCAAAGCAGCGGTTTCAAGCCTCTTCGGTCTGGTGATCTAGCCAAGGCAGCGGGGG
>Ga0210408_10001398_pt1 | contig 25453 bp, 28 predicted proteins | sample IncBWH4MmetaG_FD_155471 | JGI IMG/M metagenome (GOLD analysis project Ga0210408, IMG submission 155471) | Forest soil microbial communities from Barre Woods Harvard Forest LTER site, Petersham, Massachusetts, United States - Inc-BW-H-4-M | ecosystem: Environmental > Terrestrial > Soil >...
CCGTTTTTGGCGGAAACTGAAGACCTCGCTCGTTGCAAATCAATTACTTAGCCGTCGAAAAAATCTCAAAATCCGCGTTTTCAAGCGCGAATCCGCGAAGTCGGGCTAGGGTGGGCAAAGCGAAGCGTGCCCATTATTCGAGACGGTGGTGCGCGGTGGGCACGGCGCAAGCGCGCCTTTGCCCACCCTACAGCGGCTAGCCCGGCTTTGGGGACCAGCGGTAGGCCTTGGCGCAGGCGCCGCCCATCAGCATGGCGCGCTCCGCCTTGCTCAGGCGGTCGGTCTCGAGGAACGGCGTGACGGCCTGCTCGTAGTTGACGACGGCGAAGGCGCGGGTCCAGTCGGTGCCCCACAAGCAGCGGTCAAAACCCCAGGCATCGAACACGCGGGCCAGCGGATCCCAGATGTCGGAGAAGGGATACGGTTCTTTGGACAGCGTGCAGGCGCCGCTGACCTTGATCACCGCATTGTTGCGCCTTGCGAGCTCCAGCACTTTTGGCAGGTCCGCCCACGGGTTTGGCGGCGCCGGCGGCGTGCGCGGCTGCAGGATGCCGAGATGGTCGATGATGAAGCGCGTGTCGGGGTTGCGGTCGATCAGCGCGGTGCCTGCGTCAAGGTTGTCCCAGCACAGCAGGTTCACCGGAAAATCGTGGCGGACGGCGGCACGCGCGATGCGGTCGAGCCCCGGATGATCCGGGTCGCGCTTCGCCTCCCGGGTCAGCATGATGCGGATGCCGACGGTGCCCGGCGTGGTCTTCCAGTCGGCCACGACATCGGCCACATCGGGATCGTCCGGGTCGAGCGGCTTGACGATGGCGAGCCGGGTCGGATGGGCCCGTTGCACCTCCACCGCATAACTCGCGTCGTAGCGGTACATGGAAAAGGCCGAGATGAAGATCGCGCCGTCGACGCCGACCTTGTCCATCGCCGCCACCATCTCGTCACCGGTGACGTGATCGGGCCAGTTCGGCACGCTGTGCCAGGGGCGCTTCGGCGTGTTCGCCTCATAGGCATGGACCTGGGAGTCGATGATCGTCATTGGCCAAAACTCCTTTTTATTGATTGTTGGCGAGCTTGGCATCGCGGCAGGTCGGTGTCCAGACAAGCCGCGCGCATCAGCGGCTCGCGCTCCAGCTTCAGGCGGTCATACAAACGTCGAAAGCTGCCCGTCGAATGCCGAGAGCAAGGTCGAAGGGATCAGCAGAGATGACGACGTCCTCCCCTGATGTGCCCGGCGCAACGACGCAGGGTTTTGACCCGCCGCGGCGCCAGTTGATTGGGGGAGCGCTCGCCGCTTTGGCGGTCGTGCTGACCTGGCGGCGCGCACGGGCGCAGCAAAAAATGTCAAAGCAGGAAGCGGAGTATCAGGACAGTCCGAAGGATATCAGGATGTGCGCCACCTGCACGCTGTTCGAGCTGCCCAGATCATGCAAGGTCGTGGAAGGCGACGTCAGCCCCAACGGTTGGTGCAAGGCCTACGCGATGGCAGACTGAGCGCGAATGCCGCTGAATGCGGGTTGCCGGCGCATTCGGCGAGCGCGCCGAACACGCCGGCAACCCAAAACACCGGATCCTCAGGCGAAGACGGCGTGGTCGATCGGACCGCGCACGTAGCCGTAGCGCATGTTGCTCCGCTCCGGGCCGTTCTTCTCGTACTGCGCCTTCAGCGCGGCGAAGCGATCCTGCTTGAGCTCCATGCCGGCCTTGATCGGCTGGATGCCATAAAGCCTGGCATTGTTGCCGCCAAAGATCGCGGTCTTCACCGCTCCGTCGGCGGCACCGAGTGGGGCGTAGCCGAATTTTTGCTGCATGTCCTCGGGGATCTCCAGACGTCGCAGGCCCTCGATCTGCCACTGCGGCGAGCCGGTCCACAGAGCGTCGGTGCCCCAGCAAATGTGATCGACGCCGAGCCCCTTGATCAGCGTGCCCATCAGCGCCGCGCAGACACGCGGCTGCGCGACCAGGGTCGTGGCAAACAGCTGGCCGACGTCGCCATAGACGTTGCTGACGCCGTACTGCGCCGGGATATCGGCGAGATCGCTGGTCCAGGCGACACGTCCGGTCCGCTCGAACTCGGCCAGCGCCACCGCCGGATCGCCGCCGACATGGCGATACGCCGAGTGGTAGATGATGAAGTTGAGCTGCGGCCAGTCCTTCGCGGCCTGCCCGACATCCGCGACGTCCGCGAAGCCGCGCAGGTTCGGATATTGTTTTTCGACCGACGGCGGAAACAGGCCCTTGTGGACGCAGACGTTCTTGATGCCCGCCTTCACCATCTTCTCGTAGCCCTTGTAGGCGACCTTCTCGTCGTCCATGCGCCACGGATAATGGCTGATCTCCTTGTGCGTGTTGTCGCCGATCGTATAGCCCTTGCACGACTCCGGTTTGAGCGCGAGCCCGGCGTCGAGCTTGTCGAGCCAGTCCGGTTGTCCGGGCGTGAAGATGACGTGCGAAAACAGGCGGCGATAGCCGGCCTCCTTGTTCACCTTCTCGCGCGCCTGCGCCATCTGCTCGTTGGTGAGGAACCAGTCCTGCTCGATGTCGGAGGGCGCCGACGAGATCAGCGCGATCTTGGTATCGCTGTCGAGGAACATCTCCTTCACGTAGTTGCCGTACTTCAGATCCTCGATGGTCTGTTCCTTGTCGGCCAGCTGCTTATTCCAGCCGGCCTTGCCGACCGCGGTGCGCATCGCCACGAAGTTCATGATGCGGGTGTCGTCACGCAGGAAATGCGTGTGCATGTCCATGATGAACTGGTCTTTGAGCGAGTTGGCACGCTCCTCCGCCATCGCCGGCGTCGCGGCTTCCGCCTTCGAGACCTCGAAAAGGGGCCCGTAGACCTCGTTCATGGCCAGGAATGACGCTGCCATGCCGGCCGCCGTTTGAAAGAATCTCCGGCGGTCCAGTCCCTGCTTGCTGCCCAGATCGTCCGCCATCGCGAGCAGGCGCGTTTCTACCTCGCGTTGTTTTTCGTTCTGGGGATCGGGATAGTATTCGTCGCTCGAGACGATCTGGGTCGGAATCGGCGTTGGATAGGGGCAGAGCTCCGAGGGAACCAGTTCGGCGATTTCCTTCTCGCTCAGGAAGCCGCTCATCATTTCCTCCATATGTTGCTTGGGCTCGCTCGGTTATCCGGGGAGGCGACGATGGCGCGAGCCTTGGGTGCGATGGTACCCGATTTCGGTTGCTCCGGCCAGCAACGAGGGCGTGAGCGCCGGCTCCGACGTCTTGCGCGACATCAATCGTGGCGTGACGTTCGCGTCGCGGCTGCGAAGCTGAAGTTCGGCGGGCCTGCAAACCAGCACCGGCGGTGCCCAAGGAACTTTTCAACCGGCAACGTCTTTGGCGACGACTCCCGATCGGTTGCAACGCACCAGCCGAGCCATCGGCGACGTACGCCGCCGTACCGGACTAAGGCGCGATCGACGCCTCGATCTTGAATTGCGAAAGCGCGGTCGAGGGATCGGTCTTCAGCAATTGCAGGAGCGGGAGCGCCGGTGTCTTGGCACGCGGTGTCAGCTTGATCACCAGTGTCTGCCGCGGCGTATCGACAAAGCGGGTCACGGCCTCGACCGCGGCCGCGCCATCAGGATTGGCGCTCGCGATCTGTTCACCGCCAGCCTTGATGGTCTCGATCAGGGCGGCGCGCGCCGCCTCGCGGCTGAGGTTTTTGCTGTGGGCATATTGCGTGACCACGAGGTCGAGGGCGCCGGTATCGCGCAGATTGAGCTCCAGCGTGCCGGCCTCGATCTGTGGCGCGACGCTCGTCGCCTGCGCCAGTTCCGGTGCGAACAGCCCGCGTGGCACCTTGGCAAGCGACAGGCTCGCCGAGGCCTTCAGCAGGTTGCCAAGCTCGATCGTCGCGGGTGCCACTGCAAAGCTCCCGGAGGCCTCCGTCCAGGCGGCGCCGAGATCGAAGTCGACAGCCAGTTTGTCGAGACCGGCATCCAGAAGCGGCTTTTGAGTTGGATCGTTGGCGTCGACCGGCGTCACCATTTTTGCGACGAGATGCGCCTGCGTCGGGATCGGCCCGACGAACTGGCCCCAATTCAGGTTGACGGTGTCGATCGTGACCTGCTTGCCGGTGGCCTTGAACGGCGCGACGACTCCTTTGACCTCGACACCCTCGAGCAGGCGCAGCATGGCGAGCGCCTGGGCCGGCGAGGGCGGTTGCGCCGGCGTCGCGACTTGCGCCGACAGACGCATCAGGCCCGCGACGTCGAACGATTTCAATGCCAGGCGTCCCATCTGGAACGGGCCAAGGGGCGTGCGGACATCGAGGCCTTCGATCGCGAAGTCGCCCTTGCCGTTGTCAAGGTTGTACCGGATCGCTGAAAGCTTCAGGGGGCCTTGCGGCGTCTCCATGGACATGCCGCGGATTTCGGCATTGCCGAGATGCAATCCCTCATAGAGGCCGGCGACTTTCTCCGTCATGTCCCGCGCCTGTTCCGGCGTCGGCGCCGTTCCCGGTACAGGAAACATGGAAAGAAGGGCAGCAAGCTGCATCCTGGCGGGCCGGGCGCCGACGTCATCAATCGTGACCCCGTCGATATGCGCACGCAGACCCTGGGCTGTCGTGAACGTATACGCCCCCATCGCGGCCTGCCGGTAGGCCCTGACATAGCGGTCGTCGGTCGTCTGCGGATTGAGGATCGCAGCCAGCGCGGCCGTATCGATGTCGTAGGAGGCCGCACTTGCGAGACTGCCGGTCAGCTTGTCGCTCTTGCCAGCGGCTTGCGTGGTGAAGGTGAAATTGACCCCATCGACCCTGACGCTGGCAATCTTGCCATCCTTGATGCCCTCCATCGCGACGCCGGAATAGGTGAAGTCGCCATTGCCGCCGGCGGTCGGCGCGGCGACGAAGTTGATGGTCCCGGCAAGACCCCCGGCCGTGATCGATGTGGCGGCGAAGCGTGCGAATTGCTCCAGGCCAAAGCGAATGGCGTCAAGGCCCGACGCCAGGGCCGGCGGATTCAAGTCAACGGGGCCGGAGAGATCCCGCACGGTGACCCGGGGCGCCTTGTAGGTGACGCGCCAGCTCACGGAGCCGGGCATTCCGGCGCCAAATTCGACGTCCGACGCGTCGATGCTGTCGGAGGAAAAGTGCGTCGGGTCAGGCTGACCCACGCCCGAGGCGGTGATGTTCGCGATCTTCAGGCTGATTGGGGGGTGCGCGGCCGATTCCACGACAATGTCGGTGATGGTGACGGTGCGCTTCAGCAGGTCGAACGAGACCGGGCCATGGCTTGCCTTGCCGCCGGCGGCGCGAATCTGCGCAAAGGCGGCGTCGATCTCGCCGGCGACGCGGTGCTGCGTATGGAACGCGAAGCCGAAGAATCCTCCCCCCGCAATGACGACGGCGGCGACAAGGCCCAACAGAATTTTCACCATTCGCTCTGCTCTGGTTGGTCGTCATGCAGCTTGTTTTTGGTCGGTCGACCGGGGTAGGAGGGGCATGCTTCACATCCGGCTCAATCTGTCGGACAATCGACCTCCGGGTCGCGTGAAGAAAAGTAAGGAATATTGGGGCCGGAAGCGCTGGAGTATGCATGTCGTCCTATTCTGAAGACCTCCATTCGGCGGCATTGGCGTACCATCGGCTGCCCAAGCCGGGCAAGCTGGAAATCCAGGCCACCAAGCCGCTCGCCAACCAGCGCGACCTGGCGCTGGCCTATTCGCCTGGCGTTGCCGCCGCCTGCACGGAAATCGCCGAGAGACCGGGGGAGGCGGCCTCGCTGACCGCCCGCGCCAACCTGGTCGCGGTGGTCTCGAACGGCACCGCGGTGCTCGGGCTCGGCAATATCGGGCCGCTGGCCTCAAAGCCGGTCATGGAAGGCAAGGCGGTCCTGTTCAAGAAATTTGCCGGGATCGACGTGTTCGACATCGAGATCGCCGCCGACACCATTGAGCGCGTGGTGGAGACGGTGGCGGCGCTGGAGCCGACCTTTGGCGGCATCAATCTCGAGGACATCAAAGGTCCGGAATGTTTCGAGATCGAGGCGCGCTTGAAGGAGCGCATGAAGATCCCGGTCTTTCACGACGATCAGCATGGCACCGCCATCATCGTTGGCGCGGCCATCACCAACGCGCTGCATCTGAACGGCAAGAAGCTGGCCGATGTGAAGATCGTCGCCTCGGGTGCGGGAGCCGCAGCCATTGCCTGCCTCAATCTGCTGGTCTCGCTGGGCGCGCAGCGCAAGAATATCTGGGTATGCGACATCGAGGGCCTGGTCTACGAAGGCCGCACCACGCTGATGGACCCGTGGAAGGGGGCCTACGCGCAGAAGACCGACAAGCGGAAGCTCGCCGACGTGATCGGCGGGGCAGACATCTTCTTGGGGTTGTCGGCGCCGAACGTTCTGACCCCCGACATGGTCAGGCAGATGGGGGATGGGCCGCTGGTGATGGCGCTGGCCAACCCGGTGCCCGAGATCATGCCGGACGAGGCACGCGCGGCGCGTTCTGACGCGATGATCTGCACCGGCCGCTCGGACTTCCCGAACCAGGTCAACAACGTGCTGTGCTTCCCGTTCATCTTCCGCGGCGCGCTCGATGTCGGCGCCACCGCGATCAATGAGGAGATGAAGCATGCCGCGGTCGACGCCATCGCGCAGCTCGCGCGCGACGCCCCGTCGGACGCGGTGGCGCGCGGGCTGGACAGCGGTGAGGCGCAGGGTTTTGGACCGGGATCGCTGATCCCGAGCCCGTTCGATCCCCGGCTGATCCTGCGCATTGCACCAGCGGTGGCGAGGGCCGCCATGGAGTCCGGTGTCGCGACCCGGCCGATCAAGAACTTTGACGAGTACCGCGCTTCGCTGGAGCGGTTTGCGTTCCGCTCCGGGCTCATCATGAAGCCGGTCTTCGCCCAGGCGAAGACGCAGGCGGTGCGCGTGATCTATGCCGAGGGCGAGGACGAGCGCGTGCTGCGCGCGACCCAGGTCGTGCTGGAGGAGAAGCTGGCGCGGCCGATCCTGGTCGGCCGTCCCCTGGTCGTCGAAGCGCGGATCAGGCGGTTCGGGCTCTCGATCAAGGCGGGCCGCGATTTCGACCTGATCAACCCCGAGGACGATCCACGCTACCGCTCCTATGTGCAGTCCTATATCGACGTGGCCGGCCGGCGCGGCGTGACCCCCGATGCGGCGCGCACGATGGTGCGCACAAACAACACCGTCATTGCGGCGCTCGCGGTCATACGCGGCGAGGCCGATGCGATGATCTGCGGGGTCGAAGGCCGCTACATGAGCCATTTGCGGCATGTGCGGGAGATCATCGGCTTCCTGCCGGGCGTGAGTGATTTCGCGGCGCTCGCGCTGCTGATCACCAGCAAGGGCGCCTATTTCATCGCCGACACCCAGGTGCGGCCCAATCCGAGCGCCGAGGAGCTCGCCGAGATGGCGTCGCTTGCCGCGGGCCACGTGCAGCGCTTCAACATCATGCCGAAGATCGCCTTCGTCTCGCATTCGGATTTCGGCAGCTACGACACCGAATCGTCGCGCAAGATGCGCCGCGCCACCGCGCTTTTGAAGGAGAAGCATCCCGAGCTCGAAGCCGACGGCGAGATGCAAGGCGATACGGCGCTTTCTGCTGCGGAGCGAAAGCTGGTGTTGCCGCATTCCAACCTGGAAGGCGAGGCCAACATCCTGATCATGCCGAACCTCGACACCGCGAACGTGGCCTATCAGATGATCAAGGCCCTGGCGGATGCGCTTCCGGTCGGTCCGATCCTGATCGGACCGTCACGGCCGGCACATATTCTCACCCCATCGGTGACGGCGCGGGGCATCCTCAACATGACGGCGGTCGCTGCGGTCGAGGCGCAGGAGCGCGCCGCCCGCTGATGCAGGGGGTAGAGGCCGCCTGCGCAAAAATGTTGTCATAATGGAGACCTGACCGGATCGCGGGTGCCGCCGTGCCGGCACGATTAGATTGTTTGAAAAGCGATGGCGAAACCTCCATAATCGCGAATGCAAGCCTTCAGAGAAAAGCCGCGCCCAAGAGCATTAGAAGAGGCCGATGATGCCAGCATTGATTACTTTCGGGCGAATCGTGTTCGCCGTGCTTTTCATTTACTCCGGGGCGACCAACCTGTTTTACATCCAGGCGGCAGCGGACTCGATCGCGGCAAAGGTGACGATCCCCGATCTGCTTGCACCCTATGCGGCGCAACTGCAGACGTTCACCGGAATGCCGACGCAGCAGACCCTGGCGATCGCCGCAGGTGGTTTCGAGATCATCGCCGGATTGATGATCGCGCTCAATTTCGGAGCGCGGTTCTTCGCGATCCTTCTGATCATCTTCGTCGGCTTCGAAACGTTCTATTTCCACGATTTCTGGAATCAGGCGCCGCCCGATAACGCGAGAACCCTGATCGACGCGTTGAAGAACCTGTCGATCATTGGCGCGCTGTTCATGATCGCAGGCTATGGCCGGGGATCGGATATGGCCGAGTCCGCTTATGGCGATGCTTAGCGCCGGGCCGCGCTTGACGCGTTGTCGCGCCGCCACGCCGTGACGCTGACGTCAAAGGCTGGGTCGAGAATGATCGACTCGGCAGCTTTGAGGCCATGTGCCGCGAGGACCTGCTCTGGCGAGCGCGCGGGCACACCGTCGAAACAGGGCTCGCCGCCGGGCAGCCGGACTCTTGGCGCCTGCGACAGAAAGAACGTGTCGTAGCGGTCCATGAACATGTCGAAGACGTCAGGGCCGCCGATGATCGCCACCGTGCCGGTGTGGACACCGGCCTGCGCGCGGGCCGCCTCGAAGGCCGCACCATGCGGATTCCAGAGCGTCGCATTGGGATTTTCGGTATCGCGCGCCACCGCACCGACCTTGCGGGTCACGATGATGCGCCGGCGTTTGGGCGAGTTCGGCTGGTCTTCGTAGGAATTGCGGCCGTGCACGATCAGGTCGGCACGATCGAGGGCGGCGAAGAAAAAGGCCTTGTCGCCCTCGAATTTCAGTTCATCCGGCATGACATGATCGGCATTCGCCAGCATGCCGTCCGCCGACACGATCACATAGCCCTCGATCCGGAGCGCAGGCACGGCGTTGCGAGGTCGAACGCGCTATTCCGAAACCGTGGTCACGACGCTCGACACCGGCCGCTGGCTCACGGTCGGAAGCTTTGCGTCCTTCAAAAGCTCTTCGTCATATTGCGGCAGGGTCTGCACCGTCTCCTTGGCGCGCATCGCGACTACCTTGTAACCCTCAGCCTTCAGCCGATGCAGGAGCTCTGGAAGCGCCTCCGCCGTATGCTTGTGGAAGTCGTGCATCAGGATGATGCCCTTGCCGAGCTTGTTGAGCTTCTTGAAAGTGACGTCGATGACCTGCTGGGCGTTGCGGGCTTTGAAGTCGAACGAATCGAGATCGCAGGAGAATATCCCGACATTGCGCGTGCCGAGATAGGTGACCATCTCCGGCGGATGCTGCAGCGCTGGGAAGCGGAAGAATGCCGCCGGTGAGGGGCCGCCGAGCGCCCATTTCACCGCGCTAAAACCTTTCTCGATCTCCTCCTTGCGCTGATCGTCGGTCAGCTTCTTGTTGGTCAGGGTCGCGTGCGACCAGGTGTGCGATCCAACGGTGTGGCCGGCCGCGTAAACCTGCTTGAGGATCTCGGGATAGTAGGTCGCGTGCTTGCCGATTGGAAAGAAGACGCCGGTCGTGCATTCGTCGGCCAGCGACTTCAGCACCGACGGGGTGTTCTCCGGCCATGGACCGTCGTCGAATGTCAGCACGACTTCATGGTCGTGGAGGAAGTCGAGTTCCTTGAAGTGCTCGAAGCCGAAGCCCGGTCCGCCTGTCGTGTCGATCTCGACCGTGCGCCCGATACCAAGCGCATTCGGATTGTTGCAGGGCGGCCTGGCCGGCTGGGCCGCCACTGCCGCGGGCTGCGGCATCGCCGCAACCTGTGGTGCAGCAGCCGCTTGAGGCGCGGCTGCCGTCTTCGGGGGAGCGGTCTGCGCCCAGGTCGTGCTCGACGCGCACAGCGAAACCGCGATGATCAAACCTGCCGCAAGACGCATCTTGGTTGTCCTCTTTACCCTGTTCCCGCCCTCGGTTGGGGCTTGCTGCCGCCTCGCCGAGCTATTCGTGCCCGCGCGCATATTAGCTCAGCTCGGCCGGTCGTCGCAAAGAAAACGCTCCACAGCTGTTGAATTGTCGCAGATTGGACGCAACTGAGGAGAATTGGCATCAGCTATCCCGCGAGCGCCCGCGCGATCGCGGTTTTGACACGGGTATCGGTCGGCTCGACCGCAGATGGGAAGACGTCCGCGATGTAACCATCGCGCCCGAGCAGATATTTATGGAAGTTCCAGCCCGGCGTTTCCTTCGGACGGGCTTGCGCAGCCCATTTGTAGAACGGATGCGCATTCGGACCCGTCACGACCACCTTGCCAGATATCGGGAAGGTAACACCATATTGGTGTTGCGCGGTCTCGGCGATGTCCGTGGGGCTGCCCGGCTCCTGGTTGAAATCGTTCGAGGGGACGCCGATCATGCCGAGGCCACGCGCTTGAAACTCGCTCCACAATTGCTGCAGCCCGGCATATTGCGGGGTGTAGCCGCACATGGAGGCGGTGTTGACCACGAGCAGCGGACGGCCGGTATAGTCCGCGAGCTGGATCGCGCCTTCCGTGAGCGCCGGAAACGAAAACGCATAAGCCGTCATCCGGCTCATGCCCTCTGCTCGTACCGTGGCCGCAGCAACAGAGCTGCCCAATACGGCGAGGCCCACGCCGATCATGGTCCTGCGGTCGATCATCAAGTTCCCTCCTGTCGTGATGCGGTCAGCACGATAGCCCAAGGAAATGCCTGCCGCCGCTCAACAAGCCGCGATCAGCGGGAAGTGGAACACCAGGGCAATGGCAAGAGCGGCATGTAATAGCCGCTCCACTCGCAGATCGATTGTGGTCCGGTGCGCTTGAATGCGTATTTGACCGGCTCCGCCTGTCCAACCGCGATGTGAAGGGCGAACAGCGTCGCGGCAATCGGATAGGCCCAGCGGTGAAAGCGCAGGTCGCGCAGGCAATCGAGCAGGATTGCGGCGGACAGGATGATCAGGGGATCGGTGAAGATGAAATATTCCGACTTCAAGCCGCGCCGCACCTCGAGCGTCTCGATCGCCAGCGCAGCCAGCATCAGCACGGTGGCTTGCAATGCAGCCGGTCTCTCGCCGCGCCGCCATGCCACGACGACGCCGGGCACGATCAGCCAGGTGAGAAACACGGTAGGGCGCGGCGAGGAATGCAGCACGAAGGTGTCGCGCGCCAGGACCGACAGCAGCCCGTCGAGCAGAAGCCACACAACGGCGAGCGGACTGGCTCCGCCGGCGGCGCTCGACGTGTTGGCGTCGGCGAAGGTCAGCATCTTCTCCAGCGGATTGACCACCGCGATCACATTGCTCGCATTGTAGTCGACATCCAGCACGAACAAGCCGACGGCCGCGCCGGCTGCGACCGCTGCGATGGAGGCGATGGTCTCGGCAACACTCACACGCCACAGGACGGCATAGGCGATCATCGCCGCGGCGACCAGCGCCAGCAATCCGGCCTGGTAGATGCCGTATCGGTTGAGCAGCAGCGGCTTGAAATTCGCCGCATCGAGCAGGGGGCGATCGAAGCCGGTGGCGAGCAGCGGCCATGTCGCCCAGATAGCTGCAAGGGCCGCAATCGCCGCCAGCGCGGTGAGGAGCCAGGCTGCCCGCGTGTTGCGCCAGAATCCGACGCTCGCACCGGCGGCACTGCCAAATGGCAGCAGCACGACCGGCAGGATACCGATCTGGAGAATCGCCTGCACCTTGTTCTCGAGGCCCAGCACGCAGAGAAAGCCGGCAAGCGCCATGAGGAGCGGCCGCGCCGGCGTGGCGCGGCGTCCGGCCGCGATCAGGATCATCAGCGCGAAGATGACGGGCATCGCCGCCACCAGTTCACTGCGCAGGATGCGCAGATGCACGGCGACGCCGCCCGATAGCGCAAGGGCAAGCGTGGCGAGCATCGCGACGCGCCAGTCGCGCAGGATCAGGCGTGACAGGCCGGCGAAGATCAGCACGCAGCCGGTTGCGATCAGGAACGCAAGCACGCGACCGGCGCGGACCGCCTGCGTCATCGCCGCGTCGAAGGCGGTGGCATCCGTTGCATGCGGAATCCGCGGCAGCGTCCAGGCATCGAGCAGGCCGAGATCGCGCAGCAGGCGAAACCACGACTTGATGGTGAGGATGGTGAGATAGGCGGTGTGATCGAGAAAGTGCTGCGGCTTGCCGTCATTCATGGCGAGCGCGCTGTAGATCACCATGAAATCCATGTCGGCATTGCGCCAGTAGATGACGAAGTAGCCGAACAGCAGAAACGAGGCAGCGAGGCCAGCGACGGTCGCGAGCAGACCCCCGTTCCAGCCGAGAAATGTCAGCCGGTCAAAGGTGTCGCGAGGTTTTGGAATCGCCGTTGGGGCGAGGGCGTCTTGCATGGCGGCGGTGTTTTAGCCGCCACGTCTTCGCGAAGCTAGCGCAGCGAGACGATGAAATCGGTGCCTTCGCCGGTCTCGCCCTGGTTGATGCCCTGGTCGGAGACGATGATCGAGCCGCCGTTGGTCATCGCGTCCGCGATCCGCGCCACCGTGTCGGCTGGAATGCTGATCCGGTCCAGCGCCTCGGTGGGGTTGTCGGGTAGCGGAACCGGTCGTGGCTCGGACGCGTGGACCCCGCTTTTGAGCCGGCGCATCGGGCGCTCCTCGTCATCCCAGCGCACCGAACTGCGGACAGGCAGGGACACCACCGACCAGTGCAGCACATTCGAGTCGGTCTTGTCGACCTCGGCGGTGAACACATGCGTCCCCAGAGGTCGGTCGCTCGCTGCGATCGTCACGGGAACGTCGAACAGCGGCTCAAAGTTCTGCCGCACGTAGAGCTTGGAATCCTTCCGGCTGATGAAGACGGCAATCTGACCCGTGCGCTTCGGGGCGTCGCGTTTCGGTTCGATCAGGCGTGTCTGATCCTTTTTGGCCTCGTTCGCCTTGTCGGCCTCGGTTGCGGCTTGCTGCGGCTTGTCTGCCGATTTGTCGGCGATCGCCTGCGCCCCAACTGCCTTCGGCTGGTCGTTGCTTGCCTTGTCGCCGACGCTGTCGGGCGCCGCGTCCGACATGACCTTGCTCGCGGGCGCTTCATCGCTGGCGTCCGCAGTTCGCAGCGGCGCCGGACGGGCGTCGGTGACCGGCTGGGCGTCATCAGGATGGCCGATCGTCGCGCGCAATTCGAGCTTGGATTCCGTGGGCACGGCCTTGCCGTCGGGAGCGCCCTTGTCGGCTTTGGCGCCGAGCGAATCATTCGTTTGCAGCTGCGCTGCGACAGCCGGTTGCGGCGCAACCTTGAAGGCCGGAAGAAGCGCATGCGAGAAGCCGGCCGGCGTGGTCTCACCGGGAGTTACGACGACCCGCGCCCCCATTCGGGTCCAGCTCCACATTTTGACCGCAAAGGCCGTCGGCATGCGAATGCAGCCATGCGACGCCGGATAGCCCGGCAATACCCCGGCATGCATGGCCACGCCTGACCAGGTAATCCGCTGCATATAGGGCATCGGCGCGCCGCTATAGATGTTGGACTGGTGCCATTTCTGCTTCTGGATGACGCTGAACACGCCCATCGGGGTCGGATGGCCGCGCATGCCGGTGGATATTGGCGACTCGGCGAAGAAGCCATGGGAGTCGTAGAGCCTCAGTTTCTGCTCGTTGATCGAGATCGCGACGATGAGCGGTCCGGCCGGCTTGGTTGCTTCTCTTTCGGGCTTTTGGCTCTTCTGGACCCGTCGATGCGCCGCCTTCTGCCGATGTGGATATCTTGGCATGACCTGGTACGCGCCGGGCTCGCCGTCAGTCCAGTAATAGAGCGCCGCTTGTGCCCGCGAGCCCGCGTTGGGCAGCAGGGCGGCCAAGACAGCAAGGCACCAATATCGTCCATTAGTCATGGCAATGCGGGGCATCCCAAATCCTCAAAACCAAACGTCAGTCTCGCAATCGAGTTGCGTCTTCAATAGGGCGGGCGCTCGACAATCTGTGATTTTGACGCCCAGCGTAGCAAAAAAGCCTCACATTGCGTTAAACGGCGGACTTCGGACCGAGACTTTCGGCCGGCGTTTTCAGGCCTACATGCGCATCAGTTGCCCACGGAGACACTCATGATAACGAACATCATTCGCCGAAGTGACATGCGATTGAAAGGCCTCGCGCTGATGCTTCTTGCATGGCTGTCTTGGCCGGCCGCGCAGGCCTTTGCGGCGGATGAGCCTGACCTGATTTTCCGCCGCTCCACCGTGTTCAAGCTGCTCAGCCCGAATGACAAGCTCGCGACCTATGGCGTCGATGATCCGGAGGTCGAAGGTGTGGCCTGCCATTTCACCGTGCCGGAGAAGGGCGGGTATACGGGCTGGCTCGGGCTCGCCGAGCAGGTCTCGGATATCTCACTGGCATGTCGCCAGATCGGCCCGATCAGGTTCAAGGGCAAGATGGAGCAGGCCGAGGACATGTTCCGCCAGCGTCGCTCGCTGTTCTTCAAGAAGATGCAGATCGTCCGCGGCTGCGACGCCAAGCGCAACGTCCTCGTCTACATGGTTTACTCCGACAAGCTGATCGAAGGCTCGCCCAAGAACTCGACCTCGACGGTGCCGATCATGCCCTGGGGGCCGGCTGACACGACTGTGCAGAAATGTGGCGACTACGTTCAATCAGGCCAATGATGGAGGCGTGACGAAAGCGCGCTCAAGTCCGCGGTGCCAATGTCGGTGAAACGGCGGCGACCGATCTCGCTCGGCTGGAATCGCGGCAGCCGATCAGCCTGACGAACTTTTGTGGCGCAGCCTCGTTGCCAACGTCGCTTCGCTGCTGCGACATCGCCGGACACATGCGCCCGCGCGCCCTGTTTTCCGGCTTGTGTCGGGGGACCTCGCCCCGGCCGAGCGCATCGTCGCGCGTCGATCCATCACGAACAGTGATGTCACCGTTGACCATCTCTGCCATTCCTCGTCGAGATCGTACCCCAACGCGGCGCAGCATGGGAAGCTTGCATGGCGCCAATAAGTCGAGGGCTCGGAAAGAGCTGGATCCGTCGCGGAACCGTGATGGAGGGAAATCTTGGTCGACCCCGACCGGGCCAGTCGACGGGGAATTTCAACGCATTGATCGATAATTTTCTAAGTATCTGGGCAGATTGGCATTTCCCATTGCTTTGTTTCATTGCAGCTGCTGCGACGAAACATTTCGCGTCGCGACGAAACCATTTTGTGACCGTCGCGCAGAACTCTGGAAACGCTGCGTCGTTATCAGGCCGTTAACCATACGGCGAAAAGCCGAGTCTGGAAGAGTGTCGACGGGAGACTGATCAAAATGCGGCCCCTCAGCCTGATTGTCGCCGCCGGCCTGCTGCTGGCGGGATCAACGATGGCCGGTACGGTCCAGGGGACCCTACCGGGTGTTGGAACATTCTGGTATAATGGAACTCCGATTGGGCCGGCTTCGCAGCCGGTGATCGTGGCGGCGCGCTAGTTCGGTCGGGACATGATGCTTCGATTTTGCGCTTTAGCCTTTGCAATCTCCGCTCTCATGACACAGGCAGCCCAAGCACAGGCTCGGCCGCCGCTCCGGCTGCCCGACCCGCGCGCCGACTTCGTGCGGCAATGCGCCCCCCATATGCTCGGCCGCTGGGCGCATCCCGAGGAGGTTTGCGGCTGCCTGCACGACCATGCCGTCGCGATCATCGAGGACCATGATCTGCGGGACGCGCTGTTGCGGGGGATTAGCGAGACCGGCGTTCCGACCATCGAGACCGGATGGGTGCCGCTGGCCAAGCAATCCGAGATCGGCCCGACCTTCACGAAAATCGCCAAGCCGACGCTGCAGTGCATGTTCGATCCGGTGAAATAGGTCGCCGCAATTTCATTTCCAGTTACTTCTTCTTGGGACCCAGGCGCGGGATGCATTTGCGCGCAGGCATCACGCCGCTCGACGTCATCTTCGCGCCCGAAATTTCCTTGACCTCTCCGGCGGGGCAGGTGCCGTCATCGACGAGCACGCGCTGACCGAGCCTGAGGCCCGTGACGTCCTGCTCGCGCCCGACATATTGCGCCATCGAGGGCGCTGACAGCGCAATCCACAGCACGAGACCTGGAAAGATGCGTGGACACGTCATGATGATGCGAACTGCCTGATTTCGACCGGCGAGTGTACGGACGGCGTGTCGATTCTGAAAGGTCTCGCAGGACGACTGCAAATGTGAGGCGAAGTGTGGTTTGATCTCACGGAAAGGACCACGCATGAATCTCGGCGATCAGCACAAACGTATCCTCGATGCCGTCGACGCCGGCTTCGATGGCCAACTTGCGACCACGCGTGATTTTGTCGCTGTCCCCTCGACCCGTGGCGCCGAAGGGCCGTGCCAGGACATGATCGGCGATCTCCTCCGCGCGCGCGACTATGAGGTCGACGATTGGCATATCGATCTTGACGATCTCAGGGACCTGCGCGGCTATGGCCCGATCGCGCATGACTTTTCCAAGGCGCGCAGCGTCGTCGGAACCTACCGGCCGTCGACCATCAGCGGAAAATCGCTGATCCTGCAGGGGCATTGCGATGTCGTGCCGGCCGGGCCACTGGAGTTATGGGAAACGCCGCCATTCTCGCCGGTGGTTCGGAACGGCCGGATGTACGGGCGGGGCGCCCTCGACATGAAATCAGGCACCATCGGCGCGCTTTATGCGCTCGATGCGATCAAGGCCGCAGGGTTCAGGCCGACCGCGCGGATTCATGTCCAGTCCGTCATCGAGGAGGAGAGCACCGGCGTCGGCGCGCTCTCGACCTTGCAGCGCGGCTACCGGGCCGACGCCTGTTTCATCCCCGAGCCGACGGGAGGCAAGATGGTGCGCGCGCAGGTCGGCGTCATCTGGTTTCGCCTGAAGGTGCGCGGCCAGCCGGTCCATGTCGCGCATGCCGGCTCCGGCTCGAACGCGATCATGGCGGCCTATGATTTGATCGGCGCCCTGCAGGAGCTCGAAACCGAATGGAATGCACGCGCCGCAGGCGACCGCCATTTCAAGACGCTCGCCCATCCGATCAATTTCAATCCGGGCATCATCAAGGGCGGCGACTGGGCCTCCAGCGTGCCGGCCTGGTGCGACGTCGATTGCCGCATCGCGATCCTGCCGGGCTGGTCGGTCGCCGACGGCCAGAAGGAGATTTTGGCCCGTGTCGCGCAGGCGGCGCGCGACCATCGCTTCCTCTCCAATAATCCACCCGAGGTCGAATGGTCGGGCTTCCTCTCGGAGGGCTATGAGCTGACCGCTTCGGCCGAGGCGGAAGCCGCGTTCGGCAAGGCGTTTGCGGCGGTCTATGGCGGCGCCGTGCAGGACCTGGTGTTCACCGCGCTCACCGACACCCGCTTCTACGGGCTCAACTACAACATTCCGAGCCTGTGCTTTGGAGCAAGCGGCGAGGCCTTGCACGGCTTCAATGAATATGTCGACCTGGCATCGCTGCAGCAGGCCACCAAGGCGACCGCGCTGTTCATCGCGGAGTGGTGCGGGCTGGAGCAGGCGTAGCGGTACGTCTGCACGCGGAGTTGCAGGATGTCGTTCGCGAAGGCGTCATCGTTTTCATGACCTTCGACGTCATTGCCTGGCAGGCTCGTGCGATCCAAGCTGGCCGGCGAATCTCTTCAGGGAGGACTGAACCGAGCATGACGCCGCTGGAAAAGATCAAGGCGATGAAGCTGCCCTTTGCGGAACTGAAGGGCGTGACCTTCATCGAGGCCGATAAGGACCGGGTGGCGGCGCGCATGCTGGTGAGGCCGGATCTCTGCACGCTTGGGCATATCGCCCATGGCGGCGCCATCATGGCGCTGGCGGATTCGGTCGGTGCCGCCGCGACCGTGATCAACCTGCCCGAGGAGGCGAAGGGCACCACGACGCTCGAGAGCAAGACCAATTTCATTGGCGGCGCAAAAGAGGGAACCACGGTCATCGCGACCGCCACGCCGGTGCATCGCGGTCGCCGGACCCAGGTCTGGCAGACCCGGGTCGAAACCGACGACGGCAAGCTGGTCGCGCTGGTGACGCAGACCCAGTTGGTTCTCGTATGACTACGAGGACGTGGCCGCGTTAACCCGGTGATCGCTGGCCTTGCCGATATTTCAGGCAAGGAGCAGCCTTGAATTCTATGGTGCGATGCACAATATCATGGCGCTAGGGATTCGACGCCTCCTCGAGGGCTTCCAAGAGGAGAGTTTTGACGTGCTACACGACCTTGATACCTTCCGCGCGCGGCCGGGCTTTGGCTATGTACGGACACTCAGCCAGGACGAAGAGCTGTCGATGCTGTGCGCTCACCTGTTGCGGCTCGATCCGGAGAGCCGCCACGATCGGTTCAATGGCTTCCTGGACGACAGTTTCATCGAACGTTACGCCGAGAAATGCGCCCATGACGGGACGATCGTCGTTGCCTACATGGAGAACGGCGAGGTGCGCGGCGCGGCCGAGTTGCATCCGCCGGAGTCCCCTGATTCGCTGCCGGAGATTGCCTTCAGTGTCGAAAACTGCGTGCGCCGGCGGGGCGTCGGCAGCGTGCTGTTTAAAAGGCTGATTTCGGAAGCGCGCTGGAAGGGCTACCGTAAGCTGCGCGTCACGACGGGCGCACAAAACCGTGCGATGCGCGCGCTGGCCGCCAAGTTCGGCGCGCATCTGGTATTTCGCCACGGCGAGTCGACCGGGACGATCGACCTGAGGAATGAGCCGCACGACGAACTGACGAAGCTTTCGATCGATACGCCCATTGGCGCGGTGCGGGCGCTGCTCAATCTGAACCGCGCCTGCTGGAAGTTCGTGTCGCGAATATATGGATTGGGGCGCGCTGCGTAGGGGCGTGCGCACGATTGAGAAGCGCTCGTCGCAGTTCCGAAGAAATCCGTCCCTCGGGCTTGACCCGAGGGACGATATCAAGTCGATCCCGGGAGTGCGCCGCGTGCAAAGAACGCGATCAGCAGGCCGAATCCCAGCATCGCCAGGAGATTCCCGCCAAACGTCCACACCGTGAACTGCGGCAGCCGCCCGATCTCCGACAGCGGCACCACCAGGTAATTCATCACCACGAAGATGCCGACGCCGTATGCCAGCCCGGCCGCGCTCCAATGCTGCTTGAGTTCGGGAACGCGATTGCTGAGCAGCACGAAAATGGCTGATATCACCAGCGACATCAGCCACTGCAGCACCAGACCGAGGAGTGCGGCCGGTAATCCGCCTTGGAATGAGGCCTTGCCGAGCAGGCCACTCGCGATCACCAGCAGGATGACGAGCGGATTCCTGCCGTTGATGAGCGCGGCTGCGCCGATGTCGAGCGTGCCTGCGATCAAGCCGCCGAGAAGGATGGCTGCGGGGGTCGAGATTGACATGATCATGGGATGAGCCCGTTCCGTGATGGAGGTGGTAGGGCCGCGCACTGGCGTGCGTGAGGCCAGGGGTGCGCGTCTGTATAGAGCGATCCATTCATTGACTCATTGTATAGATCGATACATACAATATGTCAACGCAGCGCTTGCGGACGAACTGGAGACCTTTGAGATGAGCGACACCCGAGAGCGGCTCCTCGTGACCGGCGAAAGGCTGTTCCGCACCCAAGGCTATTCGGGCACGGGCCTCAAACAGCTCGCGCAGGAGGCCGACGCGCCGTGGAGTTCGATGTATCACTTCTTTCCGGGCGGCAAGCAGCAGCTTGGGGCCGAGGTCGTGCGGCATGCCGCCGAGCGTTATGCGGCCTTGATCGCCAAGGCCTTTGCAGCGTTTTCTGACCCTGCCGACGCGGTCGCCGCGATGTTCAAGGCCGAAGCAAAGCTTCTCAGTGAATCGAAATTTCGGAATGGCTGCCCGATCGCCGCGGTCACGCTCGATGTCGCGAGCACCGTTGAGGAGCTCCGCGAGTCCTGTGCCGAGGCATTCGACCTGTGGATCGAAACCATTGCCCGCGGGCTTGGCGCGACCGGCTTGCCATCGACGGACGCCTGCACGCTTGCGAGCTATGTGCTGTCGTCGCTGGAGGGTGCGATCCTGCTCTGCCGTGCCGAAAACAGCGTTGTGCCGATCGAACGCACCGCCGTCTTCGTGGTGCAAACGGTGCGAACGACGCTGCGGATGCCCTGACGGCCGGGCTCACTCGGCATCGAGCCGGCGCGGCTCGGACGCGCGCGCTCTGCAGAAATTGCGCGCTCAGTCAGGTCCCGGTGCGCTTGTCGTTGCCGAATCGGCGAATGACCCGCCGCTCGACCACGACCGAACGCTGTGCGCCTTGTTCGCCGGCGATCACGCGCGTGGTGGCGACACGTGCGGTGACACGATTGAGCTTCTTGACTTCCGCCCTGACAGCATCGAGCGGCATCCCCATCAGTGCCGCGGCGATCTCGGCCTGAGCTTCCTGGTCATCGGTGATCCCCACGGCGGCGAAAATCGCTTCGTCGAGCGTTGGCGGATCGTGCCTGACGCGCCGCGATCCATATTTGGTATTCCAGTCTGCACTCATGGGGTCCTCTTGGATGATCTGGCATACCTAGGAGGCATTATGTTGCAATGCAATATGAAATTGGTATGGCATCGCAGATATGCGCAAACCGTTGCAATTCGTCCGTGCGTGCGTTGTTGCGATCGGTCACTACAATCACTCTTTCCGTGTCGTTCCGGTGACCGCCGTCACACCATATGCAATATTTAGCTACTCGGCCGCTGTTGCCAGCGGCCGTCGTTGTTGCGGCCAGCGCTTGAGCGCGGCATGTCCGGCCTCGGTCAGCAGGTAGACGCCACGCTCGGCGCGGTCGAACCAGCCATACACATTGTGTTGCAGGATTTTTGGCGCATCGGGAATCTCCGGTCTGAGGTCACGCAGCCGGCGCGGTCCGGCCGAGAGCGCTGATGCACAGGCCAGCGCCTGCTGGCGGTAAGCGGTCATGATCGGGGCCCGCGTGCTGCCGCCGGCCGTGGGGTCGCCGATGCGGCGCTGATGCTCGGCGATCAGCCGCGAACGCTTTTTCAGATTGCGGCGGGGCGCCGATGTCGGCGGCTTGACGATCACCTCGACGCCGCCACTGTCAGTGACGACGAGCATGCCAAAGCCCAATCGTCGGCACAGATTGCGGTAGCGCGCGTCGCTCTCGCGCCCCTTGCCGCGCGCCGACAGTTTTGCGGCGAGCCAGACCTCGTCGCAGGCCGCCGCACGGTCGACCGCCTGGAGCAGGAGCTCGAGGTTGAACGTCAGTTTCAGTTCGCAGACCACCACGAACGGTGGATCACGGCCCTTCAGCGCGACGAGATCGCAGCCGCCGACCTCACCCTTCACGGTGAAGCCGAGCTGTTCGAGGAAGCATTTGACGGGAAGGTAAAGCGCGGTTTCCAAGACGGTCCCAAGGTCTGCGACTCAGGCGATGTTGCAGACAGTCTAAAGCCTTTTCGAGTCCGGTTGAATCCGCGGGCGCCCTGCCGTGTCAGCCCGCGTGACGCCAGCCCTCTTGATCGCGAGCGACATCCTGTTTCAGCGCCGCGCCCGCTCGCCGCAAATGCCGGCCGGGGCGGGCCCGCCGGGCCGCCGCTAAACCCGCCCGCTCACCGGGATCAATGCGCCGGTGACGGCGCTTGCCGCGTCGCTGGCGAGGAACAGGATCACCTCGGCCAGCTCCTGCGGCGCGACCCATTTCGCAAAATCTGCGCGCGGCATGCTGGCGCGATTGGCGGGTGTGTCGATGGTCGACGGCAGCACTGCATTCACGGTGATCTTGCCTTTCCACTCCGCAGCCAGCGCCTCGGTGAGCCGGTGCACGGCGGACTTTGAGGCCGCATAGGGGCCCATGCCGCTGCCCGCCTGAAGCGCGCCCATCGCGCCGACATTGACGATGCGTCCCCGCGCTGCGGCGGCAAGATGCGGGAGCGCTGCGCGCGAGGCGTTCAGCGCGGTCATCACGTTGAGCGCGTACATTCGCTCCCAGGCACGAGCGTCGCCGTCGGCGATGGTCTCGAACGCGAAGCCACCGGCGATGTTGATCAATGCATCAAGCCTGCCGAACTGTGCGGCGGCCGCCTCGATGGCCCTAGTGGCCTGAGCCGCATCGGTGAGATCGACGCCGCCGAGATCGATCCGGTCAGGGGTTGGTGGAATCTCCGACGGCGCATAGTCGATGCCGGCGACCCGCGCACCGCGCGACAGCGCCACCTCCGCAACCACTCTGCCGAGCGCGCCAAGCGCCCCGGTGATGGCGACAGCCTTTCCATTCATGGACACCTCCGGAAAACCACGGGGCGCACTATCGCCGGGAGCAGGTTGGTCCGCAATGGCCGGGTGCGCGGATGTGCGGCGCTCGCGACCCGCCGTTGCCATTTTGCTTTGGCTTACAGGCGGCACCGTCTTCTTTAAAATTGTCGGGGCTTCCGTAAGCCCAATGCAGAAGTGGCAGGGTTATTCTAAGGTCACCGTCCATTCCAGAGGTTGGAAGTATGATGAGACATTTGCCTGACCATGGCTTGCCACTGATCCAGCTCAAGGAGCAGCGGCGGGATCTGGTCGTCGCCCTGCAAAACCGCAAGGGTCCGATCAGCGGCTGGGAACTGATGCAGATTGCAGCCGTGCAGCAGGCGATCTCCGCGTTCGAGGAAGTTATCGCCGATCTCGACGCCATGGAGGCCGTGGAGGCGGCCTGAGGCGTTGGCACGCGCTTGGGCGTCAGTCTACGACAGATAGCGCGCTTGCAGCGCCGCGCGTTCGCTTTTCCCAAGCGCCAGCCCTTGGGTCAGATAGTTCTCAAGATCGCCGTAATCGGCCCGGATCGCGTCATGGGCCGCGGCCAGGAACGAGGCCTCCACACAGCCGATCGCCTGCCTGACGTCATCGGGCAGGTCGCTCGCGGACGCGGGATCGCGCCGGTAGAAGCGGTTGGTGAGCAGGTAGTCCTCGGCGATCACGTCATCCGGCACGCCGAGTGTATGCAACATCAGCGCACAGGCGAATCCAGTGCGATCCTTGCCCGCCGTGCAATGGATGACCAGCGGTGCGCGGTCGTCCAGGAGGTGGGCGAACAGCGCGCGAAACCGGAGCGTGTTGTTGCGAACATAGTCGCGATAAGACTCACGCATGATCTCGAGCGCCACTGCCGCCGACAGCGAACCAGCCGCAAGTCGCGCACGCAAGGTTGCAACGACGGTCGGCTCGATCGGCAGCGAGTGCACCTCGACCTCCTCAAGAGCGCAGATCGCCGCCTTTCGCTCCTCGATCCCGCGAAAGTCGAACGCGCTGCGAAGTTTCAAGCCACGCACGATCGCGACATCGGTCTCGGTGAGATGGCCGAGATGGTTGGAGCGGAAAAGCTGCCGCCAGCGCACGCTGCGGCCATCGACGGTGCGATAGCCGCCGAGATCGCGGAAATTGCTCGCGCCTTGCAGATTGAGATGACGGGATGAGGATTGGGATTTGGACATCGACGAAACCTGATTGGAGGTTTCTAGGCTATCCCTATCAGCATAGAATTGACATGCGTGCTGCCGTGTTTGCGGCTATCCCAGGCATATTCGCGAGGGGTCGGGGAGGGGGGTGTGCGAAAATTGCAGATCGGAAACGTAATGCTTGGCGCGAGTCTTGCGCTGGTCGGGCTGACAGCGGCATCCGCGCAGACGACGACGTTTCAGCGCTATCGTTGCGGTGATGGCACGCAATTCATTGTCGGCTTCTATCCCTATGACAACCGGGCTCACATGCAGATCGACGGCCGTGAAGTCACGCTGTCCAAGCGCCTTGCGCTCACGGGCTCGCGCTATTCGGGGTCGGATGTGACCCTCCAGATCGGCAAGACCGGGGGCGCCACGGTCAAGCATTCCAAGCGGCCGGCGACCGCATGCGAGCTCTACTCACCGACGTGATGGAACGTCGCTCCCATCAAAATGGAAAGAGGGCCGAAACGATCCGTTTCGACCCTCTTTTCGCAACGTGGCACGCTGCCCGCAATTTGACGCCCGACGTCAGCGCTCCCATTCGCGCCTCTCGTCGTCGATCGCGGCCTGATGGTACCAGCTCTCGCTGCAATTGGCGGTGTTCGTGTAGGCAGGGGTGAGGGCCGGTTTGGTCTCGCCATAGCGACGACCGCCGAGGGCCGCACGACCCCCGGCCGGGAATTCGTAGATCTTAGCTGACCCGTGACTCAAGCTTGTACCCATGGCGTCCTCCTTGGAGTGAAACGTCGTTCGATGGTGCGCCCGACTCGTTCGTGTAGGGTTAACCAAAGTTGATATCGTCCGTGCCGCGGGCCGATGCAATGTGATGAAAAGAAAATCATAACCTGTACATTTTGTGGGCAATTCGGCTTTTGCCCCGCGTGAGGCAGCGCGTCGGAGACGCCGGGCGGGTCGGACCCAAAGCTTGCTGGAGCCACCCCGATCGCTTGGCGAATGTTTCCCGCTGATGGCGCGCGCTTGGTCCGTCGATCCGGCCGCGCGCCGGTTGCCGCGAAAACGGGCGGGAAAGCGTCACAATTCCTTCGCTTGTGCGAAAAGAGCTATGGTTCGAGCGCGCTCCTATGCCGCACCTTGCGGCCGTCCGATCCAGGGCTCACCGCCTGAGCTCTCGCGGCGAAATATCGCCGGCGGATGCGGCTATTGGCACACAAAATGCTTCGGAACACACGGCCGATCGTGGCCGGGTACGCGGGGGCGGGCCACTTCATTTCCGGGTGCTCCCTACCTTTCGAAATATCAACAGAGAGGCTCAATGACCAAATACAGGCTCGAGTATATCTGGCTCGACGGATACACGCCGACTCCGAATCTGCGCGGCAAAACTCAGATCAAGGAATTTGCTTCTTTCCCGACGCTTGACCAGCTTCCGCTCTGGGGTTTTGACGGCTCGTCCACGATGCAGGCCGAAGGCCACAGCTCCGATTGCGTGCTGAAGCCGGTCGCGGTCTATCCGGATGCCGCGCGCACCAACGGCGTGCTGGTGATGTGCGAAGTCATGATGCCCGACGGCAAGACACCGCATCCGTCCAACAAGCGCGCAACCATTCTCGACGATGCCGACGCATGGTTCGGCTTCGAGCAGGAATATTTCTTCTACAAGGACGGTCGTCCGCTCGGCTTCCCGGCCTCTGGCTATCCCGCGCCGCAGGGCCCGTACTACACCGGCGTCGGCTACATGTATGTTGGCGATACCGCCCGCAAGATGGTCGAAGAGCATCTTGACCTGTGCCTCGCCGCCGGCATCAACCACGAAGGCATCAACGCCGAAGTCGCGAAGGGCCAGTGGGAATTCCAGATTTTCGGCAAGGGCTCGAAGACCGCCGCCGACCAGATGTGGATGGCCCGTTATCTGATGCTGCGTCTCACCGAGAAATACGGCGTCGACATCGAATTCCACTGCAAGCCGCTCGGCGACACCGACTGGAACGGCTCGGGCATGCACTGCA
>Ga0210408_10001399_pt1 | contig 25434 bp, 18 predicted proteins | sample IncBWH4MmetaG_FD_155471 | JGI IMG/M metagenome (GOLD analysis project Ga0210408, IMG submission 155471) | Forest soil microbial communities from Barre Woods Harvard Forest LTER site, Petersham, Massachusetts, United States - Inc-BW-H-4-M | ecosystem: Environmental > Terrestrial > Soil >...
CGCGGGCAAGTCGGGGGCGATCAACGCGATGCTGGCCAGCGTGCTGCTGCGGGCGAGCCCGCACGAGCTGCGCCTGGTGCTGGTGGACCCCAAGCAGGTGGAGCTCAACCACTACGAGTCGATCCCGCACCTGCTGACCCCGGTGATCACAAGCCCAAGGATGGCGGCGAACGCGCTGCAGAACCTGGTCAAGGAGATGGAGCAGCGCTACGGGACGATGTCGCTCGCGCGCACCCGCAGCCTGCCGGAGCTAAACCGCGTGCGCGAATCCCGTGGGGACCCCCCGCTGCCATACATCATGTGCGTGATCGACGAGCTCGCGGACCTGATGATGGTGGCGCCGGCGGATGTGGAGGACTCGATCATCCGCCTCGCCCAGAAGGCCCGCGCGGTGGGCATCCACCTGGTGCTGGCCACCCAGAGCCCAAGGGTGGACGTGATCACGGGCATGATCAAGGCGAACGTCCCCTCCCGGATCGCGTTCGCGGTCTCCTCGCAGACGGACTCGCGGGTGATCCTGGACCAGAACGGGGCGGAGTCGCTGCTGGGCCAGGGGGACATGCTGTTCAGCCCGGTGGGGAGCTCGCGCCTGCAGCGCATCCAGGGGGCGTATATAGACGAGCCGCAGATCGAGAAGCTGACGGACTTCTGGCGCAAGCAGGGTGAGCCGGAGCTGCGCGAGGAGTTGCTGGAGGAGGTGGAGCCGCAGAACCCCGAGGAGACGCCGGACGACTTCGACCCAGACGAGGACCCGCTGCTGAAGGAGGCGATCGCGCTGGTGGCGGAGATGCAGACGGCCTCCACGTCGATGCTCCAGCGCCGCCTGCGCCTGGGCTACACAAGGGCGGGCCGCCTGATCGACATGCTGGAGCGCCGGGGAGTCATCTCCGGCTACGAGGGCTCGAAGCCGCGCCAGGTGCTGATAACCGAGGGGGACGTGCCACGGGTGTTGGCGATGCTGGAGGAACGGGCGGTGACGGTGGAGCAGTCGGAGCCTTGATTTGGATGAGGACCCCCACAAGGGGGGTCGGGGAGGGAGTTCGCAGCACGGAGCGGGGCGTTGTGGAGCTTCGCTTGAAGACCCCACACCGCGCAAAAGCACGTGCGTGGGGTGTGTTTTTTTGCGGGGGGAGGGCAGGCCCTCCCCCCGGACCCCCTCCCACGAGTGCATCGCGCGCAAGCGTACGTGCGAGAAAGGTGCTTCTCCCCGCAACCACTAGCCTTCAGAAACGATGCCGGAGATCGGAGCAACGCTGCGGGAGGCGCGGATGCGCGGGCGGATCGACGTGTCGGAGATCGAGGCGCAGACGAAGATCCGGGCGAAGTACCTGCGGGCGCTGGAGAACGAGGAGTGGGACCTGCTGCCGGGCCCCACCTTCGTGAAGAGCTTCCTGCGCACCTACGGGCAGGCGCTGGGCCTGGACGGGAGGGCGCTGGTGGAGGAGTACAAGCTCCAGTACGAGCACGGGGGGGAGGGAGACCGCGGCGAGATCGACCGCCAACCGGCGGTATCGACCCAGAGGCGGGCGCGGATGGGCGGCCGGATCAGCAGGGGCGGGGGAGCAAGAACAAAGCGGGAGGGCCCGTCGCGCGCCTACATGGCGACGGTGGGGGCGATTGGGTTGGTGATAGTGCTGTTGGTGTACGCGCTGCTCTCGAACGGCAGCTCCCCGGGCCCAGCGCTGAACCCGCCGGCGTCAAGCGCGGGAAGGACGGGGAAAGCAGGTCGGCACGCGCGCACCCCAGCGGCGGGGGCGACACGGAGCGCAAGCGCAGCACGGGCCTCGGTGCGTCTGGAACCGTCGGCGGAAGTGTATGTGTGCCTGGTCGGGGACGGGCGCAAGCGGATTCCGGGCCTGATCCTCACTCCGACAACGCCAGCGCCGATCTACCACGCGCACCGCTTCGAACTGACGCTGGGCAACGACGCCGTGAAGGTGACGGTGAACGGAAAGCCACTCGCGGTGCCACCGTCGGCCCAGGCCATTGGGTATGCGATCACTGGCACGGGAACGCGCCCGCTGGCGTCGAGCGAACAGCCGACGTGCAAGTGACCCGATGAGCATCCCTGGACGGGCGCGTAAAGCTTCGACGCCGGGTAGGAGGCCCGGCGCCCACGCGCGTGGGGCGTCGATCACACACGTGGACGATCTCAAAAAATGAGCGTCAGGGCGGGAATCGTGGTGACGGGTACGGAGGTGTTGAGCGGCCGGGTGGCGGACCGCAATGGCCCCTGGCTGGCGGACCGTCTGGAGGAGCTGGGGGTGGACCTGGCGCAGATCGTGATCGTCGGCGACCGCCGCGAGGACATGCTCGACGCGTTGCGCTTCATCACGCGCCAGGGAGCGGGGGTGATTCTCACATCGGGTGGCCTGGGCCCGACGGCGGATGATCTGACGGCGGAGGTGGTGGCCGAGCATCAGGGCCGGAGGATGAGGGTGGACGAGGCCCTCCAGGGGCGCATCGAGGCGATTGTGGCACCGTTGGCGAAAAGGTGGCCGAACATCGATCAGGAGGCGCTGCGAGAGTCGGCGCGCAAGCAGGCCACGGTCCCCGAGGGCGCGAGCATCCTCGAGCCGGTGGGCACCGCGCCGGGCCTCGTGGTCACGCCAGGTGAGGACGTGGATGGCCCGGTGGTTGTGGTCCTCCCGGGCCCGCCGCGGGAGTTGCAGCCGATGTGGGCGGCGGGGCTGGAGACGGAGGCGCTGAGAGCGGCCCTGAAGGGCGCAACGGTGTACCGCCGCAGAACGCTGCGCCTGTTCGGGATCCCGGAGTCGGAGATCGCGCGGACCCTGCGCGAAGCGGAAGCCCAAGGCGTGGACCTGGGGCGCCTGGAGATAACAACGTGCCTGCGCCGGGGGGAGGTGGAGGTGGTGACGCGCTACGAGCCCACGGCGGAGGAGATCTACGAGGCGTTCGCCGCGATCGTGCGGGAGCGCCACGGGGACACGCTGTTCTCGGAGGACGGGAGCACGGTGGACGAGCAGGTGGCAACGCTGCTGCGGGGGGAGGGCTCGCGTGCCACGCTGAGCGTCGCCACGGCGGAGTCGTGTACGGGCGGTCTGCTGGCGGCGCGCCTGACGGAGCTCGCGGGCGCCTCTGATTACGTGCGCGGCGCCATCGTGGCGTACTCCAACGAGGCGAAGGTGTCGCAGGCGGGGGTGCCCCCGGAGCTGATCGAGCGCCACGGGGCGGTCTCCCCCGAGGTGGCCCAGGCGCTGGCCGAGGGCGCGCGATCCCGCATGGGCGCCGAGGTGGGGGTGGGCGTGACGGGCATCGCGGGCCCCGGCGGGAGCACCCCGGAGAAGCCGGTGGGCCTGGTCTGCCTGAGCGTGTCGGGCCCGGGCGAGAGCTCGCTCACGCGCTCGGTGAACCTCCCCGGTGGCCGCGGGGACATCAGGGACCGCTCGACCACCGTGGCGCTGCACCTGCTCCGCCGCCAGCTGGCCGCGGCACGCAAGGCGGATGACGGCGGGGTGGGCGGGCGCACCGTGTAGCGGCTAGCGTGGCCTCGGGCGTGGCAGAGGCTGTAGTCGGAAACACAAGACTTTGCTCGTCGCCCGAAACAACGCCCAAAAAACGACACTCTTGCAAACCTTTGGGATGTTGTCTTACCGTGGCTTGCCATCGCCGAGATCCACATAGGACTTAACATAGGCTGGTACCGGGGCGTCTCTGCCTTTGAAGACGGGCGCCACGGCATCGGCCGACCAACCATCGAGGGTAAAGGAGCAGTACGACATGAAGCATCTGAAAATCGCGGGGCTTTGCCTCGTGGCCCTGATTGCACTGAGTGCGGTGGTGACCGCCACTGTCTCGGCTAGACCGACTAAACCATATTGGGACCAATGTGCAAGATCCCAGGCAGCCGAAAAAGGCCGCTGGGAAGATAATCTATGCTCAAAAGTAAACGCTAACGAAAAATTAAATATATGGAACAAGGTTGAAATAGAAGGAGTTGAAGGCAAAAGATGCTCCGAAACCCAAGAACTCAAAACGGGGTTCTGGGAAGATGCAGGATGCACAAAAGCACTCGTAGGCGGAGAATTTGTAAAGGTAGAACAATTTCATAAATTCACGTCAACAAGTGGCCCAGGCCAGCTGAGGATTCCAGGCCTTAAACAGACTTATGAATGCCAGTCCGATACGGATGAAGGACAGTTCACTAATGCAAAACACATATGGGTGCAGTTCCGATTTCATGAATGTAAATTAAAAGGTACAGTAGTTCCGTGTAGTACTCCAGGTGCTGCCAAAGAAGAAGTTGTGACCAATAGATTGGTCGGCTGGCAAATCTATCTCACTATAAAAGGAACTAAACCTCCGGTCGGGGTATTTTTTGAACCAGAAAAACCTGCTACAGAATTTACTAAAGGCGAATTTGAATGCAATGGAGGAGCGATCAAAATCAAAGGGCCCATAACCGGCTGCTTGGCCGGTGAAGTGAAACCAGTCAACGAAATGACCAAAACCCCCGAACTAAGATTCACGGAAGAAAAAACAAAAGAAAGACAGAACCCAAACGAAATAGAATATGAAGGCAAAGTAAAAACCTGCGAACTATTGTTTGCAGCTAAACCTATGGTTCTCATAGGTTCAGACGAAATAAAAACTGAAGATGCCGTCCAAATCATAGCGTAGAGATAGGGCACCACAGCAGCGAGGGCCCCGAACCTGCCGTTGGTCAGGCATGTAGCGCAGTGGCTAAATTTCGGAATAAAAGCTCTCGCGTATAGCGCATAACCATAGTCAGAAACAAGGCCTCCTCTCTCAACGGGCTCTTGTGGGGAGTAAGAAACACCCACTTGCAATTTCCTTGATATCTCGGTACCATGCGTTTGCATGCTCGAATCCGACCCGCATTCCATCACGAGATCGACGGTTCGAAGTCGCGCGTGGACGGTTCGAAGTCGCGCGTGCTTACAACGAAATGGCCGGCACTGGGGCGTCTCTGCCGTTGAAGACGGGCGCCACGGCATCGGCCGACCAACCAACACGGGTAAAGGAGCAGTAAGACATGAAGCATCTAAAAATCGCGGGGCTCTGCCTCGTGGCCCTGATCGCGCTGAGCGCGGTGGTGACCACTACTGCCTCAGCTAGACCCACCAAACCATATTGGGACCAATGCGCAAGATCCCAGGCAGGAGAAAAAGGCCGCTGGGAAGATAACCTATGTTCAAAAGTAAACGCTAACGAAAAATTAAATATATGGAACAAGGTTGAAATAGAAGGAGTCGAAGGCAAAAGATGCTCTGAAACCCAAGAACTCAAAACAGGGTTCTGGGAAGATGCGGGATGCACAAAAGCACTCGCGGTCGGGGAATTTGTTAAGGTAGAACAATTCCATAAATTTAAATCTGAAAGTAAAGCGGGCCAGCTGAGACTTCCCGGGCTTAAACAGACTATCGAATGCCAGAAAGATCAAGACGAAGGCCAGTTTACCGGCCCGCACCACCTGTGGATACAGGTTATCTTCCATGAATGCAAACTAAAAGGTACAACGGTCCCATGTAATACTGTGGGTTCTGCTAAAGAAGTAATCGAAACCAATAGATTGATCGGTTGGATATTTTATCTCACTATCAAAGGAACAAAACCTCCGGTCGGGATCTTCTTTGAACCAGAAACACCTGCCACAGAATTCACCAAAGGTGAAATCGAATGCGTTGGGGGCGCAATCAAAGTAAAAGGTCCTGTAACAGGCTGCGTGGCGGGGGAAATAAAACCAGTCAATGAAATGACAAAAACCCTTGAACTAAATTTCACGGAAGAAAAAACGAAAGAAAGACAGAACCCAAACGAAATCGAATATGAAGGCAAAGTAAAAACCTGTGAACTAATGTTCGCAAAAAAACCTTCGATTCTCATAGGTCCAGACGAAATAAAAACGGAAGATGCTGTTCAAATCGTAGCTTAGCTTAGGGAAATATCAAAGAGTATGGGTGGCACTAGCCTAGTGCCACCCATACTTCGGTTTTTGGTTATCCATTGGGAGAAGAAGGTGTCGAGATCATGAGAGGGACGAGTACAGGTGCGGGGCGGCCAGCCATTTTGTTTGCTGTTATCGTGAGTGTCTTGTGGTTGTTGGGGGGTACCTCTGTGTTTGCTGCGGCTCCGCTGGTGTCGGGCGAGTCGGTGTTGAGTGTGACGTCTGGCAGTGCGACCTTTCAGGCACAGGTCGATCCCGGGGGGTTTGATACGAGATATAAGTTTGAATACGGGCCGAGCGAAGCATATGGAAGGAGTGCTCCGCTGGTCGAAGGGGATGCTGGGGAAGGGTTGTCCCCTGTGACTGTAGAAGCTCACGTGCAGGGTTTGCTTCCAGGTGCCGTTTATCATTTTCGCGTGGTTGCTCAGTCGTCCGTCACGGAAGGTGGTCAGGATCGGACGTTCACGACGGAGGTCGTTGGCGGGGGGAGTCTGCTTGACGGGCGTGCGTGGGAGTTGGTCTCCCCCCCGCAGAAGGAAGGCGTTGACGTGCTGCCGCTCAATGGGGGCGCCGCGGGTGGGGTGACGCAGGCATCCGCGACGGGGAACGCGATCACCTATCAGACGTTGGGGCCGACCGTGGCCGACCCAGAGGGTAACCGTGCGCTCGAACCAAGTCAGGTCCTCTCTATGCGAGGCTTTGACGGCTGGTCCTCCCAGGATATCACGACGCCCAGCGATGCGGCGAGTGGCGTCATAGGGATTGGGGGAGGGTCGGAGTACAGGTTCTTTTCCTCGAGCTTGGCACTCGCGGCGCTCGAACCCCCCGGTTCGCTGTTGCTCCCGCCTCCACCTGAGATCTCGGCGGCGTCAGAAAGGACGATCTACGTGCGGGATAACCAGCCGCTGTCGCCTGAAGCGTCCGCACGACAGACATCCCTGGAAGCTGAATCAGACGGCGGCTATGTACCGCTTGTGACAGCTATGAACGTAACGTCCGGAGAAAAGTTTGGCGGCAACCCCGAGGAATCTTTCGGCGACATTGTCTTTGTTGATGCTACGCCGGATCTGAACCACGTGGTTCTTCATTCAAGGGGGGTTCCTCTCCTCGATAAGAACCCCCCTCCCGATAGGACCGAAAGTCTGTATGAGTGGTCCGGAGGCCAGCTTCAGCCAATTGCTGTGCTGCCTCCCGGGGATTCGGGACCTGAGGTCTCGCCTGGGCTTGGTGCTCTGTTGCAGCCTGATACCAGGCACGCAATCTCGAACGATGGCTTGCGGATCGACTTCTCGGCAGAAGACAATCATACTAAGCATTTATTTCTGCGCGATATGAGCAGAGGAGAAACCATCCAAGTCGATGTCATCGAACCCGGTGCGGAAGGTGGAAGCAATGGGAACGGACCCGAATTTCAGACGGCGAGCGCTGATGGGTCTAGGGTGTTCTTTACGGACCCCTCGCGTTTGACGGTGGGTTCTACCGCCAAGAATGGATCTACGCTCCAGCCGGATCTCTATGTGTTCGAAGTGACGAGTGGCCCGGGTGAAAAGCTTGCGGGCAGGTTGACGGACTTGACGAAGGACCCAGGTAGTAGTGCACCTGTGTTGGGGGATGTGCTTGGTGCCAATGAAGCTGGGTCTGTGGTGTATTTTGTGTCATCGGGTGTGTTGCCGGGAGCGGAAGAAAATAGCGAAGGGGAAAATGCAGTGGTTAGTGGATTTAATCTTTATGCATCTCGTGATAGTGGGGCTGGGTGGGTGCCTGCGTTCGTCGCGGGTCTTTCGCCTAAAGACTCGCCGGACTGGGGAGAAACTGCGTCTGCCGCGAGTTTCAATGATTTGTCTGCGAGGGTATCGCCGAATGGACTTTATCTGGCGTTTATGTCGCAGAATAACCTTACTGGCTATGACAATCTCGACGCGAATAGCGGTAAGCCCGACGAGGAGGTTTTCCTGTATGACGCGAGCGCCAATCATCTGGTGTGCGCGTCATGCGACCCGACCGGTGCGCGACCGGTGGGTCTGCATCATGTTTCGAATTCTGCGGTACCGCTGCTCATCGACCCCAGCAATGTCTGGGAAACGCAGTGGCTGGCCGCCAGCATCCCGTCATGGACGAAACTAGAAAGCAGGAGCTCGCTTTATCAGTCGAGGTATCTGTCGGATAGTGGCCGGTTGTTTTTTGATAGCGCGGATGCGCTTGTACCGCAGGACACGAATGGGAGGGAGGATGTGTATGAGTATGAGCCACTGGGTGTCGGCGGCACAGGTGGTTGTACCGAAGCGAGCCCCATGTTCAGTAAAGGCTCGGGTGGCTGTGTCGGGTTGATCTCGTCGGGGACGTCGAGTGAAGAAACAGTGTTTCTTGACGCTAGCGAAACGGGTGGTGATGTGTTCTTCCTGACCTCGGAAAAACTGGTTGGGCAGGATCCGGATGAAGCGTTCGATGTGTATGACGCCCATGAATGCACGGGGGCGTCGCCGTGTTTGGCGCCAGTGGCTCTTGCGCGTCCGCCGTGCGATACGGCGGACGCGTGTCGTGCGGCGTCCCCGCCGCAGCCGGAGATCTTCGGCCCGGCAGGAAGCGCGACTTTCACAGGGGCGGGCAACCCCCCGCTGTCGGTGTCTGAATCGGAAGGTGGTGGGCAGAAACTGAAACCGAAGCATGGGAAGACTGCGACGCATAAGCATAAGAAGCGCAAGAAGGGCAGGAAGGCGGCTGTAGGGCGTCTGGTGAGGAGGGGGAAGTGATGCGGCGTTTCTTTCTGTGCTTGATCGTTGTTTTTGTGGGGGTGGTGGTTGCGGGTGCTGGGACGGCGATGGCTGAAGGTCCGTGGTGGCAGGTGACGTCCAGTGCGATGCCGACAGATCTGCCTCGTGGTGGGGAAGGTACGATTGTCGTGGCAGTTGCTAATCTCGGTGACGCGCCGGTGAGCGCAGAAAAGAGTCCGGTGAAGGTCACGGATGTGCTGCCTGCAGGGCTGACCGCGACCGCCATATCGGGTCTGGCGGGCGTGGAGGAGACCCGCGGAGAACTGAGCTGCACACTGGTGTCACTTCAGTGCAAATTCACTGGCACGAAGCTCACCCCGTATGAACAGCTCGAAATCCTGATCAAGGTCAAGGTAAGCGAAACAGCCCACTCGGGGGAAGAGAACACAGTGAGCGTGGTCGGCGGCGAAGCATCAGGCGTAACGGTCCGGGCACCGGTCACCGTGAGTAAAGAACCCGGTGAACAGACGCCGTTCGGTATCGAAACAGCTCAGCTGAACCTAGAAAACGAAGATGGCTCGCCCGATATCCAGGCCGGCTCTCACCCATTCCAGTTGACGGCTATCGTCGGGTTGAACACGACCGTAGGCACGTTCGCCGGTGAACCTTTACGAGAGCCGCCGGTCCTGGCGGGTGGTGAAGGGTCCGCGCTGGTGAAGGATCTGCGCTTCAACCTACCGGCCGGCTTAGTCGGCAACCCAACGGTGACCCCGCAGTGCACGACGCTGCAGTTCGTAACCGAAAGCCCGACCGTTCCCGGTGGTGACTCCTGCCCACCCGAAACGGCCGTAGGCGTAGCGATGGTCACACTCTCCGAACCCAACATTCTCTTCTACTTCCTTCCCTTCGGTGTAGCGACGCTCAGGGTCCCCGTGTTCAACCTGACACCGAACATCGGTGAGCCCGCACGGTTCGGGTTCTATTTCTTGAACGCCCCCGTCGTGATGGACACCTCGCTCCGTACCGGCGGCGACTACGGCGTCACCACAAGAGTGCCCAACATCACAGAGTCACTCGCGCTCCTGGGTGCCCGAGTCACGTTCTGGGGCGTGCCCGGCGACCCCCATCACAATGCCTCCCGTGGCACGAATTGCCTCTATGAAGAACCGGGGTGCGTCGCGGCGACCCAGTCCCAGCCCCCACCATTCCTATCGCTCCCCACATCATGCCCCGAAACACCGTTGCGGACGACCGTGGACGCCGACTCCTGGGCCAACCCAGGGGCCTTTACGCCGATTGTCGAACCATTGGAAAGCGAGAGCTTGGACGGTTGCAACAGGCTGCCGTTCAGCCCCGAAGTCAGGGTCACCCCGGATGGAGAAGCCGCGAGTACCCCCACCGGGCTCACCGTCGATGAGCACGTCCCGCAGAAGCCGACACTCAACCCGACCGGCTTGGCGGAGTCCGATGTCAAGGGACTGTCGGTCGTCCTGCCCGAAGGCGTGACGCTCAACCCATCGTCTGCCAATGGCCTGGAAGCCTGCTCACTGAGCCAGATCGGACTCCAGAGCCCGGAAGCCTCCTCGTGCCCGCCCGCGTCGAAGGTCGCCACAGTCAAGATCAAGACGCCGCTGCTGCCCGAACCGGTCGAAGGCGCCGCGTACCTAGCGGCACAGAACGCGAACCCGTTCGGGTCGCTCACCGCGATGTACATCTACGCCGAAGACGCCAAGGCCGGTGTGCGCGTGAAGGCCGCTGGCGAAGTCCGTGAGAGCGAAACGGGCCAGTTGACGGCCCACTTCGAGCGGGACCCCGCGTTCGCCGGCGAGCCAGAAGACTTCCAGTTCCTGCCGCAGTTGCCCTTCGAAGACGTTGAAGTGCACTTCTTCGGCGGAGAACGAGCCCCTCTCTCCACACCGCCCTTATGCGGCAACTACACCACCCGCGGGTCATTCACACCGTGGTCGGTTGGGAGCGAAACGAAGGAATCCGTCTCAGAATTCAAGATCACGGCAGGCCCCAAGACCACGACAGCCCCGAACGGCGGCCCCTGCCCCAACCCCCCCGGAGACCCGGCGCTGAGCACCCTCCCGTTCAACCCGACGCTCACCGCGCAGACCACGAGCATCCAGGCCGGCGGGTTCAGCCCCTTCACGGCGACGATGAGCCGCGAAGACGGCAACCAGAACCTCAAGGCGATTCAGCTGCACATGCCCCCAGGCCTCGCCGGAACACTCTCCTCGGTCAAGCTCTGCGAAGAACCACAAGCCAATAGCGGCACCTGCGGGCCGGAAAGCCTGATCGGGCATACCACCGTCAGCGTCGGCCTCGGTAATGACCCCTACACCGTCACCGGCGGCCAGGTGTTCATCACAGGACCGTACGAGGGCGCCCCGTTCGGCCTCTCGATCGTCGTGCCGACCGTGGCGGGGCCGTTCACCCTCAAGGGCAACACCGGGCAGAACCGCGAGGTCGTGCGCGCGAAGATCGAAGTCAATCCGCAGACCGCCGCGCTCACCGTCACTACCGACTCGACAGGCCCGTACAAGATCCCGCAGTATCTCGAAGGGATCCCCCTGCAGATCAAGCACGTCTATGTCGCCATCGACCGCTCGGACTTCACATTCAATCCGACCGATTGCAACCCAATGTCGATCACCGGCACGCTGTCAAGCCAGGAAGGCGCCACCTCCGCGCTCTCAGTGCCCTTCCACATCACTGACTGCGCCGCGCTCGCCTTCAAACCGAAGTTCACGATCTCAACCTCTCCGCACCCCACTCGTCGGGGCGGGGAGAGCCTCGACGTGAAGCTCACCTTCCCCAACACCCCCCAGGGCACCGAGGCGAACATCGCCAAGGCCAAGGTGCAGCTGCCCAAGCGGCTGCCCTCGCGTTTGAGCACCCTGCAGAAAGCCTGCACCGAAGCGGTGTTCAACGCCAACCCAGCCGGGTGTCCCGCCGCCTCCATGGTCGGCGAGGCCACAGCCAAGACACCCATCTTGCCGGTCACGCTGACCGGTCCGGCGTACTTCGTATCCCATGGGGGGGCTAAGTTCCCCGAACTGATCGTGGTGCTCCAGGGCGACAACGTGACCGTCGACCTGCACGGCGAAACGTTCATCTCCAAACAGGGGATCACCACGTCCACGTTCAGCACCGTTCCCGATGTGCCCGTCTCGAGCTTCGAACTGAAGCTCCCCAAAGGCCCCTTCTCCGCCCTCACGGCGCTTGGGAACCCCTGCAAGGGGACGCTCACCGTACCCACCGAATTCGTCGCCCAGGATGGGGCGAAGATCAACCAGAAGACCAAGATCAACGTCACTGGCTGCCCCCACCACAAGCAGAGCGGCAAGAGCAAAAAGGGAAACAAGAGGAAATAGTAGTAGGAGGATGACCCGGCTGGCGTAGAGCTTCGATGGCGGCCTTCGGGTGAATCTTTCAGACGGTGACGAGCGTAGCGGCCTCTTCTGATGCGTGGGTGGTGGTGGGCTGGGTGATCTCTGCTTCGACGGCGAGCGCGAGCTTGGCGAGGCCGTCGTAGCCAATTGACGGGGTCCCCATGAGGTGAGCCAGGACCACTCAACGGGGGTCAGGCCACGTGGACTCGCACGGGTTGGTGCTCTGCAGAGAGCGCGTCAGCGCGGCTGTGGACACCGAGGCGGGTGACGGTAAGGGTCTTGCTTCAGGCGCCTGTTCTCACGCTCGAGCTCCCGCAGGCGCTTGGCGCGCCTTCGGCCTTCATCCCGCCGTACTGGTTTCCGCCAGCGGTACAAATGGGGGCTCAGACACTTCCAGGTAGCGCAGCATCTCAGCGATGTCCTTGCCTCTCCCAGCAGCCGATCGGCCGATCAACCACCCGACCTTGAGCGTAGTGGGGGCGGATGCGGGGACGTATCGGACCCGCAGTTAGAAACATCGCTGAGACGCCCGTCGGCTCACCAAAGCTAGTAAGAAACATACCCTAGCTTTATCTTGACATCCTTGATACTCTAAGGACGCACCTAGATTCGGGTTTCGTACATTATCCAAAAGTTCGAACTGAGGATAGGCTGCGTGACATAGGCTGGCACCGGGCGTCTCTGCCTTTGAAGACGGGCGCCACGGCATCGGCCGACCAACCATTAGGCAAAGGAGAAGAACCACATGAAGCACCTCAAGATAGCAGGACTCTGCCTCACGGCCATGTTCGCGATGAGCATGATCGCGGCGGAAATCGCCTCGGCGGAACCGCCAGCAAAACCGGCTCCGGCGCAATGTGTCAGGGTCCACGAAAATGGAACGGGAAATTTTGAAGACAGTAAATGCAAAAAAGAAAAAGCAAAAAGCGAATTTATCAGAACACGGACCGGGGGGATATTCATAGAAAATGGCGTCTGGTGTCAAAGGGTCTGGGAAGCCGGAACAGGTACCCATAATGAAGCGTCGTGCGAAAAAAAAGGAGGCACCAAAAACTACATTCTTGTTAAACACACCAACGGCTTTAAATCGACTTCAAAATCGGGCACCCTCAGAGCCGCAAACGGCACGGAAATAAAATGCACATCTAGTACCGTAGAAGAAGGTAAATTTGGGGCGTTCAAAGGAGAAGGCGAAAAAGAAGAAGAAGAAGCTGCGAAAGAAGTAAGAATAGGAAAAATTAAATACAATGGCTGCAAATCGGGGGGGGAAGAATGTAAAACCGAAGGTGCAGCCGCCGAAGAAATAACAACGAGAGAACTTACAGGCAGATTTGGGTATGTTAAAAAAGAAGCGAAAACTGAAGTGGGGCTCGAACTTAGACCCTCGTCAGGGACTCTGTTCTCTGAATTTGCGTGCACGATCCTAAAATTAAAAGCGAAAGCAAAAGTGACTGGTTGTATTATTGGTAGATTCGAAAAAATCAATGAAATGCTTACTGAAAACAAGTTGATCTTCACCGAAAGTGCGGCCAAAGAATCGATACAGGTACCCCTCAAATTCGAAGGTGGGGCAGCCTGCGAACTGACCGAGGAAGACAGCATAGTCAAAAAAGCAGAGAAATCGGCTATTACTACTGAATACACGCTGACAGTCGGGGAAGAAGAAGAGCTAGAAATCAACGCATAATGACGTAAGAACTATGGGAGTGCGCAAGACACCTATCCTGCGCACTCCCACTTTGACTATGGGTCCTTCCAGGGCTAGGAAGCTACACCTTGGCCAGAGAGCAAACACTACGTGAGACCAGGTATTTTGCTTTAGAGATTTCATACGACCAACTGGACCTGGATCACCCTTCCGTCGTGGGTATTATCTGGGCCGAGCGAGTAAGAAACAACGCATCGCCATGATCTTGATAGTCCGGTACACTATATCTGATATAGTGGTGCATCCACATAAGCGGCACCTGACGTCTCTGCCATAAAAGAGAGGCGCTGCCGTATCCGCTGGTCAATCATCTAAGGCAAAAGGGGGAGGTTTAAACATGGAGTATCTCAAGATCACAAGGCTTTGCCTCTGGGCCAAGTTCGCGTGGGCTATGGGCAGGGGGCTAAATGGAAGGCTCAATAGAGATCGTCGTGTCCTGCCTTGTATAGCGGTTGCGTGCCTGGCACTGCTCTGGAGTTCGCCGGCTCAGGCGGCCCCCACGGTAGAAGGTGAGTCGGTCCTAAATGTCGCGGGCGAAAGCGCGACGCTGCAGGCCCAGGTCGATCCGGGGGGCGCCGATACGAAGTACCGCTTTGAATACGATACGACCGAATACTCCTCCCCTACTCCTCATGGCCAGCCCATTCCTTCGCCCGATGGCGACATCGGCTCCGGTCCAAGCGCCGTAACCGTTGAAGCGCACCCGCAGGGCTTGGCGCCGGACACTGTCTATCACTTCCGACTGGTCGCAGAAGGGGGCGGAAAGACCGAAGGCAAGGACGTGTCGTTCACAACGCAGAGGGCGGGACAGAGCTTTGCGCTCCCCGATGGGCGCGAGTACGAACTGGTGTCACCCCCTGATAAGCAGGGTGCCGATATACCTCCATTCGAAGCTCATAGTCCGGTGATACAGGCGGCTGTGAACGGTGGGTCGATCACCTACTCGGCAACAAATGCGCTGGGAAGCACCCCGGCTGGTAACCGGTCTCCCGAATACGATCAGATACTTGCGACGCGGCATCCCGGTGGCTGGTCCTCCGAAGATCTTGCGATAGCCAACAATACGACAAGGAATCCTGGCTCCGGGTCCGATGCAGAATATCGTCTGTTTTCGCCCGACCTGGCTCTGGGCCTAGTGGAGCCTCGTACCGAAACGGCACTGTCCGCCGAAGCTACCGAAGGGACGCCCTATCTGCGTAACAACGAGTGCGGGGGTGGAGGCCGGCAGCACTGTGAAGAAATCCATCAATCGCTTTACGTGCCTTTGGTAACGCCCGCCAACGTATATCCGCCGGGCACAAAGTTCGGCTTCGAAGAAGAAAACCCTGGTATCAAGTACATTAGCGCCTCGCCCGATTTGACTCGAGTGGTATTTATCTCGAGGGCGCCTCTGACTTCGGAAACCGGCTCAGGTAATACCAGGAACCTGCTCTATGAGTGGGCGGAAGGTAGGCTACGACTCGTGAGCCAGATGCCCAATCCTGTCAGTGAACCGCTGGAAGGCACACCGGGCCTTGGCACTTTCAACGCGAGCGTCAGGCACGCCATCTCAGACGATGGCTCGCACGTCGTCTGGGAAATAGAAAGCGGCGCCGTCACTCATCTCTATGTGCGTGATCTCGCAAATAGTGAGACGGTGCGAATCGATGCGGCGCAGGGAGTTGCTGAACCAAAGGAAGGGGGGGGGAAAGCTCGGTTTCAGCTCGCGAGCAGCGATGGCTCGCGAGTGTTCTTTACCGACGAACAGGTGCTTACCGCGAACGCTACGGCAAAACCCGAATCCAATGAACATGACCTATACGAGTTCGATGTTGCAAATGGTAAGTTGACAGATCTGACCGTCGATCATAATTCAGGCGAAAGCGCCGATGTACAGGGGACAGTGATCGGCTCCAGCGAAGATGGCTCGTACCTGTACTTCGTTGCGAACGGGATTCTTGCTCCTGGCGTAACACGAGGGCACAACCTCTATATGCTACGCTACAACGGCGAAACGAGGGAATGGGAAGAACCAGTATTCATTGCCAAGCTTTCGAGCGAAGATAGCCCCGACTGGGAAGCCGGAGAAGGGTCGATACATTATGAGCTTGGCCTGCTGGCTTCGCGCGTATCGCCGAACGGACGCTATCTAGCTTTTATGTCGAATCAAAGCTTGACTGGATATGATAACAGCGACGCTAGTAGTGGCGCGGCAGACGAGGAGGTTTACCTGTATGACGCGCAGACGCGTCGCTTGGTGTGCGCGTCGTGCAATCCTACCGGCGCTCGCCCGGTGGGTGTATTCGACAGCGAAGCAATCGATCACGAACTTTTTGTCGATGAGATTCGCGTTTGGGGGCAGCGATGGTTGGCCGCGAGTATTCCTGGGTGGGATGGCAACAATTCGCAGGGAACGGTTGCGCAGTATCAGCCTCGCTATCTAGCCAATAATGGCAGGTTGTTCTTCAATAGCTCTGACGCGCTCGTGCCAAGTGATACCAACGGCTTGGAGGATGTGTATGAGTATGAGCCCGTGGGGATCCCTGGGCCAGGAGGGGTCTCGGGCTGCACCGGTTCGAGTGTGACGTTCAGCGAAAAGACGGGGGGTTGCGTTGCGCTGATCTCCTCTGGAACGTCTCGTGAAGAATCGGCGTTCCTCGACGCAAGCGAAAGTGGCGACGATGTTTTCTTCCTGACGGCGGCACGTCTTGTACCTCAGGACACGGACACCGCATACGACATATATGACGCGCACGTGTGCGGTGCTGAAGGTGTACCGTGTTCGCTCGAGCCAGTTCCACCGCCGCCATGTACAACATCGGAATCGTGCAAAGCATCAGCCACGCTACAGCCCGAGATCTTCGGCGCACCGGCGAGCGCGACCTTTGTAGGGACGGGGAATTTAACGCCCATAGTCTCGGAAAAGCCCGCACGAGCAAAAAAGCGGTTGAAAGCAAGGAAGATCAAGAAAACTCAACGCAAGAGGGTCAAGAAGGCAACTGCCAGCCATGCGACGGGAAGGGGGCAGTGATGCGCCAGTCATTCCTTGGTGTCAGTATCGGCCTTCTACTGGCCCTGATCTGCGCCGCTCCCGCAGCCGCCAGGAGCCCATGGTGGCATGTCATGGTAAGCTCTGAGTCCTCGATCCTGCCGCAGGGCGGGGAAGGCGAGATCGTGGTCTCGGCTACGAACGTCGGCGATGCCCCGGTGAATGGAGCCACCACACCCGTTACCGTGACAGACACACTGCCCTTGGGGATGACGTCAACCGGGGCGTCTGCGATTGCGGGTCAGGATGGCGAATATGGCGAAACAACCTGCTCAGGCTCAACGGTCGTGACGTGCACATTTGCCACGACGCCCAAGCTTCCGGCGTATAGCCGGGTGGAAGTGACGATCACCGTTGCCGTCGCGGCCGATGCCCACTCGGGCGAGGATGAAGTGACCGTGACCGGCGGCGAAGCCCCTGATGCTACGTTCAAGCAGCTTTTGGATGTTGGGAGTGAACCAACGCCATTTGGGATCGAACATTACGAACTCGCCCCCGAAAATGAGGGTGGATCGCTTGACACGCAGGCGGGCTCGCACCCATTCCAGCTGACGGCAACGCTTGCGCTCAATAACAAGCTGGAACTGCTCTTCGGCTTCCTTCCAGTACCGGCACCGCCCGAGCTGCCGAAGGATCTGCATTTCAATTTACCGCCCGGACTTATCGGCAATCCGACGCAGTTCCCGCAGTGTAGCGATACCGCCTTCGCTCACCCCTCCGGTTTGGGCAATCTCTGCGCTGCCGACACGCAGATCGGGGTGGTATCGGTCACGCTGTTTCTGCCGCCCACCCCGATCCCCCTCACATTCGCAAGGCCTTTGTACAACATGGTGCCATCGACCGGTGAGCCGGCTCGCTTCGGCTTCCTGGCATCCAACGTGCCAGTCATCCTCAACACCTCGCTGCGTACCGGCGGCGACTATGGAGTGACGGTCAACGTTGAAAACACCTCCGAGGATGTGTCGTTCACGAACTCCGTCGTGACGTTCTGGGGCACCCCGGGCGACCCGCGTCATGACGACTCCCGTGGGACCAGCTGCGTAACCGAAGATAAGGAATGCCCGACCGGCGGAGAAGCGGGCACCCCGCCGCTGCTGACCCTTCCGTCGTCCTGCACGGGGCCACTGCAGACATCAGTCCAGGTCGACTCGTGGACACACCCGGAAGAATTGCTCGCGCCAGTCAAGCCGCTGTCAACAGAGAGCCTGGATGGCTGCAACCGTCTTCCCTTCAATCCCGAAGTGAAAGTCACGCCGGACGGAACTGCCGCAAGCACCCCGACGGGCCTGACGGTCGATGAGCACGTGCCCCAGGAACCCACGCTGAACCCGGAAGGCGACGCGGAGTCCGACGTCAAGGGCCTCTCGGTGACTTTGCCCGAAGGTGTGACGCTCAACCCGGCCGCCGCGGATGGTCTAGAAGCGTGCTCGCTTGCTCAGATCGGCCTGGAAAGCAGCGAAGCGGCGCTCTGCCCGGACGCGTCGAAGGTCGCCACGGTCACGATCAGGACGCCGCTACTGCCCGACCCGCTCGAAGGTGCCGCCTACGTGGCGGCACAGGACGCCAACCCATTTGGCTCGCTGGTAGCGATGTACATCTTTGCTGAAGACCCCACCGCAGGCGTCCGCGCGAAGGCAGCAGGGCAAGTGGTCGAGAACCTTGAAACAGGACAGTTGACGGCTCACTTCGAACGGGATCCGCTATTCGAAGGCAAGTCGGAAGCTACCCAGTTCCTACCTGAGCTGCCGTTTGAAGACGTCGAACTGCACTTCTTTGGCGGGGAAAGGGCACCTCTCTCGACGCCACCACGGTGCGGCGGTTACACGACAAGAGGGACGTTCACCCCATGGTCGGGGGGCAAATCGATAGAATCCTCGTCGGAATTCAAGATCACAACGGGCCCGAACGACAGCCCGTGCCCAAACCCACTGCCCTTCGCTCCCTCGCTCACCGGCGGCACCACAAGCGTCCAGGCGGGCGGCTTCAGTCCGCTCACAATGACGATGAGCCGCGCAGACGGCAACCAGAACCTCAAGGGCATCCAGCTGCAGATGCCTCCCGGGCTGCTCGGGACACTCTCCTCGGTGAAGCTCTGCGAAGAACCGCAGGCCGATGCAGGGACGTGTGGGCCGGAAAGCCTGATCGGACATACCACCGTCAGCGTGGGCTTGGGAGCGGATCCCTACACCGTCACAGGCGGCGAAGTGTTCATCACCGGACCGTACGGGGGCGCCCCTTATGGCCTCTCAATCGTGGTGCCGACCGTCGCGGGACCGTTTACCTTAGAAGGAAACACCGGGCGTGACAGGGAGGTCGTACGCGCAAAGATCGAAGTCAACCCGCGGACCGCGGCTCTGACGGTCACGACCGACGCTTCGGGAAAGTACGAGATCCCCCAGATCCTCAAGGGAATCCCGCTGCAGATCAAGCACGTTAATGTCACTGTTGATCGCTCCCGCTTCACGTTCAACCCTACCGACTGCAACCCACTGGCGATCACCAGCACACTATTCAGCGCAGAAGGCGCCACCGCTGCGCTCTCCGTGCCCTTCCAGGTGGGTGACTGCGCCGCACTCGCCTTCAAGCCCAAATTCGCACTCTCCACCTCCGCGCACACCAGCCGCACGGGTGGGGCAAGCCTTGACGTAAAGCTCACCTACCCCAACACCCCCCCGGGATCGGAGGCGAACATCGCCAAGGTCAAAGTACAGCTGCCCAAGCGGCTGCCCTCGCGCCTGACCACCCTGCAGAAAGCCTGCACCGAGGCGGTGTTCGACGCCAATCCCGCTGGGTGCCCCGCGGCATCGATGGTGGGCCAGGCGACTGCCAAGACGCCTGTGCTGCCCACCCCCCTGAATGGCCCCGCATACTTCGTCTCCCACGGCGGAGCGAAGTTCCCTGAACTGATCGTCGTGCTTCAGGGCGACAACGTCACCGTCCAGTTGCACGGCGAAACGTTCATCTCCAAAAAGGGAATCACCACCTCCACCTTCAACACCGTCCCCGACGTCCCCGTCTCGAGCTTCGAACTGAACCTCCCCAAAGGGACCTTCTCCGCCCTCACGACGCTCGGGAATCCCTGCAAGGGGACGCTCACCGTCCCCACCGAATTCGTTGCCCAGGACGGCGCCAAGATCAATCAGAAGACCAAGATCACCGTCACCGGCTGCCCAAAGAAGGTCAATCACAGCACGACGAACAGGAGGAGACGAAAGAAATAGCCGGCTGGGTATCCAAGCTCGCGGGCGCCCTACCGACCTTCCCCGGCGCCCGTTGAGAACCCGAAGCGCGTGTAGTTCCTCTCCACGCGTTCGGACGCTCGATGGGGGCGTCGGTCCAACCCAGGCCGGCGCCCTCGTCGGCAGCCAACGCGACCAACCACGCGGTCGCGGCACTACGCGCGCCTCTATACCCGAGCCACGGAGGCTGGTCTCTCCGGTCGACCAGAGTGGATCTAAGGCGGTCCCCGCAGGTGGCTCAGGCGGTCGTATCGACCGAGCCGCCAAACCGGGCTATTTGCGACCCTTTTCTGCAAACGTGCGTTCGCAATTGGCGGCCGCCGCCCTGTACTTTCGGCTGTTCATGTCGATCCCCGTGGTGTTGACATTGCCCGCCGCATCCGGTGCGGGCAAGTTGATCCCGTTCTTTCGCAAGCATCGCACGATGATCGTCACGAGCGGCGACGCGTGGCCCCCCTCCGCTTTGGGAGTCCCGCCGGTCGAGGTTTTTCCACCGGAGCCATGAGCCGAAGATCCCCCCATGCCCGTGGCTGCCACAGTGCCCGTTGTCGTCGCGGTCCCGGCTGTACTGGCGGCCCGCGGTGACGTGCCGGCAAAAGACTTGCTGGATCCGTCTGAGGAGTTGCCACATGCCGCCAGCGCAAGGCCCGCGAACGCGAAGGCCAGCACCGCGAACGCCTCCGCTCCACTGTGCTTGATCTCGAAATTAGGCATAGCGCTCCCTTCGATCGACGAGTTGCCCATCATTATCCCGAGCAGAGACATAATGGGCCTGTTCGTTCTCCGCATGCCAAGCGGGCGCTGCCCCGGAAAGGCGTGTTGAGTGCTTAACTCACGCAACCATCATTGGAACTGGGGCGACAACTTGCCAAACGCCTCCCGGCTCGTCTGCGCCCAGCGCGAAGCGTGTGTTTCTGATTCCGTGCCACAGCCCTCGATACCAGGAGCGTCGGGCTGTTCGACCGGGGCTCCCCGCACCCAGATACAGCGCGGCGCATATGGACATACCTTCCACACCGCCCCAGGGTTGCGATCATCACCAACCATGACCCGCGGCGCCACTGCCAGGCTGTTCGTCGCCCTCGACCTGCCCCCCACCGTGCGCGCCGAGCTAGCCCGCTGGGCCCGAACCGCAGCCGCAGGCGCGCGGGCCAGTGGAGGGCACTTGCGCCTGCTCGCCCCCGACGGCCTCCACCTCACCCTCTGCTTCCTCGGCTCCCAGCCCGTGGGGGAGATCGACGCCATCGCCCACGCCATCGCGGGCGCCTCCCTCCTGCCCGTCGGGGAGCTCTCCGTCGGCGCCCCCCTGTGGCTGCCCCCCCGCCGGTCCCGCGCGCTCGCCGTGGAGATCCACGACGATGCCCAGGAGTCCCTGCAAGCCCTTTACAACGAGCTCGCCCGCGCGCTCACCGCCGTCTGCGAGCTGAGGCCCCGCGACGCCCCCGCCGCCGGGCGCCACCACCGCTTCCGCCCTCACGTCACCGTCGCCCGCCTGCGCCCCCGCGAGGCGCCCATCGAGCGCGTCCTGCCCGCCACGCCCTCCCTGTCGTTCCTCCCACTCTCCGTGACCCTCTTCCGCTCGTGGCTCACGCCCACCGAGGCCCTGTACGAGGGGCTGGCCACCCACGCCCTCCCCAACCGCAACTGATCGGGAACCGGGAACCGCCCTCCCGCCGGCCACAGCCCTGCGCCCTGGCCGCTTTGTTCTCCACCCAACCCCCCACCCCGCCCAACGCGGCCATCGGGGTCGATCGGCTTTGCCGAATCGACCAATCCCAACCTCGCCCACCCCGGCTCCAATCGAACAACTGTTCTGTCCGGGAGCCCCTGTAGCTTGCATCCTCCAACCCCGATCCGGAGGAATCACGCCATGCCCGTCACCGACCAGGAGAAGGCCGCCAAGGCCCGCGACGCCGCCCTCAAGGGCGCTCTCGGACAGATCGAGCGCGAGTTCGGCAAGGGCACCGTCATGCGCATGGGCGACGAGGGCGCGCAGGTGCGCGTCGTCGCCGTGCCCACGGGTGCGCTGTCGCTCGATCTCGCCCTTGGGATCGGGGGGGTCCCGCGCGGGCGCATCGTCGAGGTCTTTGGCCCTGAGTCCTCCGGCAAGACCACCCTCATCTACCACGTCATCGCCGAGGCCCAGAAGGCCGGCGGCATCTGCGCCTTCATCGACGCCGAGCACGCCATGGACCCCATCTACGCCAAGCAGATCGGCGTCGACATCGACGAGCTCCTCGTCTCCCAGCCCGACTACGGCGAGCAGGCCCTCGAGGTCGCCGACATGCTCGTGCGCTCCGGCGCCGTCGACGTCGTCGCGATCGACTCCGTCGCCGCCCTCACCCCCCGTGTGGAGCTGGAGGGGCAGATGGGCGACCAGACCGTCGGCGGGCAGGCCCGCATGATGTCCCAGGCCATGCGCAAGCTCGCCGGCAACCTCAACCGCACCCAGACCCTTTGCATCCTCACCAACCAGATCCGCGAAAAGGTCGGCGTCATGTTCGGCTCCCCCGAGACCCAGCCCGGCGGTCGCGCGCTGAAGTTCTACGCCTCCCAGCGCCTCGACATCCGGCGCATCGAGACGCTCAAGGACGGCACCGAGGCCGTCGGCAACCGTGTCCGCGTCAAGGTCGTCAAGAACAAGCTCGCCGCCCCCTTCCGCCAGGCCGAGTTCGACATCGAGTTCGGCAAAGGCATCTCCACCTCCGGCTGCCTCATCGACCTCGGCATCGAGGACAACATCATCATCAAGTCCGGCTCCTTCTTCTCCTACCGCGAAGAGCGCCTCGGCCAAGGCCGCGGCAACGCCAAGGCATATCTCGACGAGCACCCCGCCATCGCCAAGGAGATCCGCGAGCAGATCTTCGCCGCCCGCAAAATCTCGCTCGACGGCCCCACCGTGCCGTTGGAGGCGGTCGCCGACGAGTCCACACCACCCGAGAACGTGGACGCCAGCACCGGGGAGATCATCGCCTCTGCGCCCGGCAAGGAGCGCCCCCGCGTGGCCGCCTGAGCTTATCTACGGCATGCTAAGAGCATGCTATTCTCATGCTATGAGTGCGATCCAGATCAAGAATGTGCCGGAGGGTATGCATGACAGGCTGCGAGAGCGGGCGCATGGACGGGGCCAGAGCCTCAGCGACTATGTACGGAGGCTGATCGAAGTTGATCTCGCGTTGCCTACCACCGAGGAGTGGTTGGAGAACGTCAAGAAACGGGAGCCCGTAAGGGGCGTATCGAGCGAGCAGATCGTTGAGTTCATTCACGAGGGGCGTCGGGAGCGCGACGAGCAGATCTGGAACGCTGTTACGCGTCATTGACGCCTCGGCGGTGGTCGAGTTGCTGAGCGTCGGCGAACGGGCCGACGCAGTGGAGCAGGCCATCCGGAATGTCCATCTCGCGGCGCCCGACTCAATCAGCCCGGAGGTCCTGAACGCTGTCAGAGGGCTTGAGCGCTCAGGCCAGATCGGTGGCGAGCGCGCTGGGGAGATGGTGGATGACTTCCTAAGCATGTCGATCACACGTATTCCAACGCTGGATCTAGCGCCAGCTGCATGGAGTCTTCGTCACAACCTGACCGCATATGACGCCTGCTACGTAGCGCTGACACGCAAGCTGGGCGTAGAGTTGATCACTGGTGATCGGCGCCTCGCCGGTGCGCCAAACCTCGGCATCACCCTCGTCATCATCTAAGCGACAGGCACGGCCGAGCTTGCTTCCCGATGGGGATGGTGGGAGAATCCAGGTGCAAACGGCATAGGGGAGCAGCCGGATTTGCTCTCCCACGCCCTAAACACCAAAGCTAAAGGAAGATCCCATGAACAGGCTCAAACTCACGATTGGCATAGGCGTGCTCTTCTCTGCGCTCCTTGCCATCACCATCTCGGCGTCCGCCGCTGAATTCAAAGCAAAAGAAAAATGCCCAAACAAAGATGTGGGGTGCTTTGGGGGCGCCAAAAACCTTTCAGAACAGAAATTCGAATTTGAAACAGAATTGGAAAAAATACCCTTCAAAATCGTGTGTACGGAAATAGGGCTTGCCGAAAACAACGTATATGAAGTTCCCCAGAAAGAAAACCCCATGATCCAAGTCAACGGACCCCAAAAAACTGGAAAAAGGAGAAGGAGGGAAGGAAATCGGATCGAAACAAGAAGAAAAAGCCCGCTTTGGAGTTATAAAACCCGTATACAATGGGTGCAAATTTAAATTAAAATACGCAGCCGAAATAGATTTTGCGGGACTGAAGGCCTGTGTGTACCTGCTGGACGCCGGGATAGAAAAAATCAAATCTTCTGTCTCCATCATGCCGAAAGAATGTAAAGTGATCATCAGGGTCCCCGAACTCGGGGGATGCGAAATGGAGCTACGTGCGTCTGAAAACGTCGAACTTAGCGAAGTCAAATTCAAAGCAAACGGTGGAAATACGATAGTCGAACTAAAACTCACAAAACTCAATGGAGAAACGAACGAATTCTGCGAAGTTGGCGGTAAAGACAAATTCAAAGGCAGCTACACAGGCAGCTTCGAAATAGAAAAGGCCGAATTCAAATAGATCACGGCGCGGTGATGGGGCGCAGGCAACGCCCCACCACCGCGATCGCGCCTTCGGGATGGCGCGTCGCGCGCGCGACCCTTCATGTGGCGCGCGATGTGGCGCGCGCGACCCTTTAGATCTCTCTAGCGAGCCATGAAGCGCTACCACGTCACCACGTGGTTCTCAAATTGCAGGGTTTGGGGGCGAGGGCTGGCGCGAAGCATGTGGCGGATGCGCTCGCTCGTCCTCGATCCGCCAGCCGCGTCAGCGCGGCTTGGCGCTCGTCCACGATCAGGGCGTTTCGTAGCCGCGCTCGCGCGCTGCCTTGGCCAGGCGTCGGTCGCGGGTCCCAATCGCGTCGGCGCCCACGACCGAGGCGGCTTGCAGCACACAGCAGTCCGGCATTCGCAGCCCCGTGTCCGCGCGCAGCCGGGCAAGCGCTGGTGCGGAGTCGGCGCCGAGCGCCACGGAGCGGACTTCGAGCTCGGTGAGCGCGCCCAGCTGCTCGTCGAGCCGGTCGGTGCGTGCCGCATCAACGGCGGCCTCCGCGAGCGTGAGCACCGAAGCGGCAAGCTCATCGGCGCCCGCGATGACCGCGCCGGCATCCGTGTGATGCGCGTCGCTCGCGTCGAAGTGAGCGACGAGAATGCTCGCGTCGAGAATGGTCAGGCCGGCCACTCGCGGCGCAACCTCTCGATGGAGCCCCGCGGGTACATGCCGGTGAACTGACCGCTCGTACGCTCGATCGCCCGCTTGCGGCGCTCACGGGTACGCTCGCGCTCGCGCCCGATCGCCTCGTCGCCCGCCTCCACCAGTCGCAGCAGCAGCCGGCTTGGACGCTTCGCATCCTTTGGCCAGCGCTGTGCAGCGTGCTCGAGCGCCTGTG
>Ga0210408_10001400_pt1 | contig 25430 bp, 21 predicted proteins | sample IncBWH4MmetaG_FD_155471 | JGI IMG/M metagenome (GOLD analysis project Ga0210408, IMG submission 155471) | Forest soil microbial communities from Barre Woods Harvard Forest LTER site, Petersham, Massachusetts, United States - Inc-BW-H-4-M | ecosystem: Environmental > Terrestrial > Soil >...
GGAAGGTTGAGGGATCGGCCACCATCAGCAGATCGGCGGCGCCCTCCATTTCCTTCATGCCGAAGCCGCCGCCGGAGGTGAACACCGGAAATACCGTGCGGTGCGCAGTGTCCTTTGCGAGCATCGTTGTGGTGATCGTGCAACCACTCTCAAGCGAAGCGAGCGCCTCGGCTGCGACCAGCGTCTTGCCGCGCAAAATCCCGTGCTGGTCGGGAAATGACAGCCTGACAATTTCGAGCTTTTGGTCCTCGACAATGCGGCCCAGCCGGCTTGCCGCCTCTTTCTGCTCGGCCGACCAGAGCGCGTGACGCTCGACAAAACTCAAAACGCGCCACTCCCTCATTGGCCGTCATTGCGAGGAGCGACGCGACGAAGCAATCCATTCTTCCTTGCCGCGGCTCGTTGGATTGCTTCGCTTCCGCCCACGCGCGCAGGCGCTTCGGCGGACTCCTGCCCGGCGAAGCTCGCGCAGCGAGCGTAGACGGGCCGCTCGCAATGACGAAGAACTGCCATCACACCGCCTTCAGATGGCGAACCTTGTCGGCAATCTCTTCCGGCACCGGTGCCGCCCATGGCGCGCCGCGCCGCCGCTTGACGTCGACTTCCATCCAAAAGATTTCCCAGCCCCGGGTCGGGCCGATGCCGTCTATGGTGGCGGGGCCCTGGATGCTCTTGGCGCGCGCCGCATCGAGGCACATGAACGGCTTCTCGCCGCCGGAAACCTTCTCGATCTCCTGCCGCAGCAATTTGCGATACCGCACGATCGCCTTGTCGGCCTGGCCGAGATGCTCGTTGGTGCGATCCTGGATCGCGCCCATCGATTCCACCGCCCACTGATCGTGGACATTGATGTCGCTGCCCATGCCGGTGAAGGTCGCGGTCGCCTGCTCGTGCGGATCGAAGCCGTAATCGTTCGACTTGTTCTTGCGCGACCTGTAATCGGGCAATTCGTAAAGTTCGAGCCGCTGGTCCCGCATCTTGTTCTTGTCGACCGGCGTCGAATAAGAGGTGAAGATCGCGTACCAGTAGCAATTCTCGTCATCGATGGGTACATGCCACTGCGTGATCGTCATCTCCGTGCTCATCGGGATGACGAAGCCATGCGGGAACAATTGATTGGTGACGCGCACATGGGTGCGCTCGTCGTCGATCTCGCGCAGCGCAATCAGCCGCAAACCGTATTCAGTGTGCTCGACATTGATGATCGGGTGATCATATTCGCGCAGGATTTTCGTCATCGGCATATCGGTGCCGGCCGAAGCGCCGCGGAACTGCTGGCCGTAGCTTGAGGACGTATCCTCGTCCTCGAAAAAGCGATGCAGGAAGGAAGCGTGCGAGGGATCGATGCCAACTTCGAGCGCCTGCAGCCAATTGCAGCTGATATGGCCCTTGAACGCGAAAGTGTGGCTGTCGGGCGCAACAAAGCAGTCGATTTCCGGAAACGCCGGCGGCTCGCCTTCGCCCAAATACGCCCAGAGAATGCCGCTCTTCTCGATCACCGGATAGGACCGCTGCCTGATGCCCTGGCACAGCGTCGAGCCCTTGGGCTCGGCCGGCGTTTCCAGGCATTGCCCGGAGGCGTCGAACAGCCAGCCGTGAAAGGCGCAGCGCAGACCGCCGTTCTCCAACCGGCCGAAGGCGAGATCGGCGCCGCGATGCGCGCAATGCCGCGCGATCAGGCCGTAGCGGTTTTGTTCGTCGCGAAACAGCACGAGATCTTCGCCGAGCAGGTTGACGGGCCTGACTGGCCGCGGACCCTCCAACTCGTCGACCAGCGCCGCCGGCTGCCAATACATCCGCATCAGCTTTCCGCACGGGTCTTTCGCGCCGGTCCGGGTGATCAGGTCGTTCTGTTCCTGGCTCATCATGGCGGGTGTCTCCGTGAGACCGCAATGGCGCGCAGGTCGAATATTTGCGCGAAATCAAATTACTAGCCTTGCCGCTGCAGGCAAGCGGTTTCCCGGCCCACATTTGCCTCAAGATCGGACATGGTGAACCAGAGGGCTGGAATGCGCTATTCGTGTGCGCACAATGCCTGCGGCAGAAACCGGGTGGCCAACCAGGAGCGAGTGTGCTCGATGAGCGCACAATCAAGAAGTGAGGGCGGATACGTGAACAGCACGACCTTGTCTGAGGATGATCAAGCCAGAACGTATTTTAATCGTTTCGTAGCGGCCTTCGCCACGTTCGATCCTGCCGTTATTGCCGACCTGTTTGCGACGCCGGGCGTCGCGCTGCGCGCGGATGGTTCGCTGGTTGCACTTGCTACGCGAGATGACGTCGTTCGCTATTACCGGGCGGCGCTTGAGGGCTATCACCGTGACGGCTGCCGTTCGTGCAGGTGGGCGAATCTGCAGGTAACGTCTGCCGGAAGTCGCAGCTTGCTGGCCGCAGTGACTTGGGACCTAATCCACGAAGACGGAAGTGTCATGAGGACATGGAGGCAGTCGTATTTTCTCAAGAGCTCCGACGATGGCCCGAAGGCTTTCGCCTCGGCGTCACATCTGAATTGAACTCACGCATTGCGAGTGGATCACACCGCCACGCTGCGCAGGCCGAAGGCGCGCGCCTCGTTTTGCAGCACGGGCCTCACCGCATCGATTAGGCGCGCCGCCGCGGCGTCGACCGAAAGGCCCGCGGTATCGACGGTTGCGGAAGCACGGGCATAGAGCGGCTCGCGGCTCAACAGAATGTTGCGCAGCTCCGCCATTGCCGAGCGGTCGTCGGCCATCGGCCGCAGATCGCCTTGGCCCCGCACCCGCGCCATGTGCTCTTCCGGCTCGGCCTTGAGCCAGATCGTGTAGAACGACGACAGGATCAAATCGAAGGTCAAAGGCTCCGAGACGATGCCGCCGCCGGTGGCGAGCACCATCAGCTCTTTTCGCGCCAACAGCTGCCTGAGCGCGGCCTGCTCCAGGCGGCGAAAACCTTCCTGGCCATAGAGCGCGATGATCTCGGCGACGGATAGCCCGTTCTCGCGCTCGATCTCCTTGTTGAGTTCGACAAAGCTCCAGCCGATTTTCTTCGCCAGCATCTTGCCGAGCGTGGATTTGCCGGCGCCGCGCAGGCCGATCATCGCGATGCCGGAGAACGACATCTTTCGCTGCGCCGATGCGCCGCCGGCGAGCACGTCTTTCGCCTGCGCGATCTGGCCCGGGGAAGCTTTACGCAGCAGATCGCGGATCACCTGCCATTCCGGCACGGGTTCGGATGCAGGAATGAGGTCTTCCAGATGCGCGCCCATCGCGTTCGAGACGCGCCGCAGCAGCACGATCGAGACGTTGCCCTTGCCGCTCTCGAGCTGCGCGATATAGCGTTCGGAAATGCCGGAGACTTTTGCGAGCACCTTTCGCGACATGCCGCGCAACGCGCGCATGGTGCGCACACGCTGGCCAAGCTGTTCGAGAAAAGAGGCTTCGGGATCGCGATTTTCCGTCATATTCCGGAAACATAATGCCGGAGAGGATTGACAGCAAGCGCGCGTAATGCCTTTCTATGCATTATAATTCTTAAAAGCTTAAGGAGAAACGTCGTGAGCGGCATGTCCGGTTCTTACAACGCGGTGACTTGGCTGCTCGACCGCAATGTCGAGGAAGGGCGCGGCGGCAAACTCGCTTTCACCGATACCGTTTCCGAATTGAGCTACGGCGATTTGCAAAAACAAAGCCGCCGTGTCGCCAATCTGCTGCGCCGTCTCGGTGTCCGCCGCGAAGAGCGCGTCGCCATGATCATGCTCGACACGATCGATTTTCCGATCGCGTTTTTAGGGGCGATCCGTGCAGGCGTGGTGCCGGTGCCGCTCAATACGCTTTTGACCTCGGATCAATACGCCTATGTGCTGGCGGACTGCCGCGCGCGCATGCTGTTCATTTCCGAGGCGCTGTTGCCTGTGGTGAAGGACATGGTCGGGCGGATGCCCGATCTCGAGCATGTCGTCGTCGCCGGCAACGACGCGCACGGCCACAAAAAACTCTCCGACGAGCTCGCGCGCGAGAGCGATGCATTCATAACCGCGGCGACCCACGCCGATGAGCCGGCATTCTGGCTGTATTCGTCGGGCTCGACCGGCATGCCGAAGGGCGTGCGGCATCTGCATTCCAATCTCGAAGCGACCGCGGAGACCTATGCCAAGCAGGTGCTCGGCATTCGCGAGGGCGATGTCTGCCTGTCGGCCGCAAAACTGTTTTTCGCCTACGGCCTCGGCAACGCGCTGACCTTTCCGATGTCGGTCGGCGCCTCCACCGTGCTCAATTCGGAGCGTCCGACGCCGGCGACGATGTTTGCGCTGATGAACAAATATAATCCAACGATCTTCTTCGGCGTCCCGACGTTGTTCTCGGCGATGCTCAACGATGAGACGCTGAAGCAGATGCGCTGCGGCTCGCGCCTGCGCCTCTGCACCTCCGCAGGCGAGGCGCTGCCGGAGTCGGTCGGCAACGCCTGGAAGGCGCGCTTTAACGTCGACATCCTCGACGGCGTGGGCACGACCGAACTGCTGCACATTTTCCTGTCGAACGCGCCGGGCGATATCAAATACGGCACCTCGGGTCGCCCGGTGCCGGGCTACACGGTGCGGCTCGTCAATGAGGCGGGCGATGACGTCGCCGACGGCGAAGTCGGCGAAATGCTGGTGCACGCGCCTTCGGCTGGCGATGGTTACTGGAATCAGCGCAGCAAGAGTCGTTCGACCTTCGAGGGTTACTGGACCCGCACCGGCGACAAATATATTCGCGACGCCGATGACCGTTACACCTTCTGCGGCCGCAGCGACGACATGTTCAAGGTGTCCGGCATCTGGGTGTCGCCGTTCGAGGTCGAGAGCGCGCTGATCACCCATCCCGCCGTGCTGGAAGCAGCCGTGGTGCCGGAAGCCGATCCGGAAGGGCTGTTGAAGCCGAAGGCGTTCGTGGTGCTGCGCGCCGATGCCAAAACCGCCGGTCTGCACGAGGCGCTGAAGGAGCACGTCAAGCAGAAGATCGGGCCGTGGAAATATCCGCGCTGGATCGATGTGGTGGAGAGCTTGCCGAAAACCGCCACGGGAAAAATCCAGCGCTTTAAATTGCGGGACGGGGCAAATTAGAGTGCCGTCAGCTCGCTGCGCGGGCTGTCCGGAATGACGGAGTACGGGAGACATCATGACCGCGCTTGCCGCCTCCGGCTTCCTCACCATCGGCGCGCAGAATCTCGAATACCGCATGATCGGCCCGCCGCCCGGCGAGGCGCCGACCATCGTCATGCTGCACGAAGGCTTGGGCTCGGCGGCGCTATGGGGCGATTTCCCGGAGAAACTGCAAGCCGCCACCTCCGCCGGCGTATTTGTCTATTCGCGCGCCGGCTATGGCGGCTCGACGGCCGTAAAATTGCCGCGCCCGCTCGATTACATGCACATCGAGGCGCTCGAGGTGCTGCCGAAACTTTTGCAGCGGATCGGCTTTCGCCGCGGCCTCCTGGTCGGGCATTCCGACGGCGCCTCGATTGCGGCGGTCTATGCCGGCGCCCATCAGGATCATCGCGTGCGGGGCCTCGCACTGATCGCGCCGCACTTCATCGTCGAAGATATCTCGGTCGCCTCGATTGCCGCGATCAAGACGGCCTATGAGACCACGGATCTCAAGGGAAAATTGGCGCGCTGGCACAACGACGTCGACAACGCCTTCTATGGCTGGAACGGCGCCTGGCTCGACCCAGAATTCCGTAACTGGGATATTTCCGAATACCTCGCCTATATCCGCGTTCCCATGGCCATCCTGCAGGGCGCCAATGACGAGTATGGGACCATCCGCCAAGTCGAGATTGCCCGCCAAGAGTGCTATTGTCCGGTCGATGTGACTGAAATCCCCAACGCCGGGCATTCGCCGCATCGCGAGGCGCCAGAGGCGACGCTTGATGCGATCTCGGAATTCGCCAACGCCGTCTTGCGCGACGAGGGTTTTCGGGCCGCGTAATTCGATCGGGGTTTCTTCCCCATGATGATCCCGCCATTTACCTCGGGCAATCTGCCGATGCCGCAATGGGCTTATGTCCCGGGCGAGACCGGCGAGGCCGACGCCGATTACGAAACCTTGGCGCAGGCCAAGCTCATGGTGCCGCCGCGTTTTCGCGGTTACGTGCCGGCGCGTCATCCGGCGCTGCGCTATGGCATCGCGCTCAACGACCGCGGCTATTTCTGGGAATCGCAGGAGATCCTGGAAGCGGTGTGGGCGGCGGCGCCCCAAGGCGGGCGTGAACGCATTCTGCTCCGCGTCTGCATCCTGATCGCGTCCGCCAATTTGCGGCTTCGCATGCAAAAGCCCGATGCCGCGGCGCGGCTGTTCGGCGAGGCGGTGCAGGAGCTTCGCGCGCTCGGCGCGCGCCAGCCGACCGCGGCAGGCGACGGATTTGCCGACGGTTTTCCGGCCGCGGCGCTGGCGGAACTGCTCAAGGCCAGGCTGGACCAGCCATTGCTGTCCAAGGCCGATTGGATCGAAATCGGCGCGATCGGTCGAACATGAAACAAAATGCATATTCTGGCGTTCTGGGCTAGACCGCGTCCGGAATATGAATTATAGTGCATCAGAACGACCCAGCAAATCTCAGGGATGGCTCATGGCCGGTGAAGATCGGACGCTCGCGGGCGGCGCGACATACATCGATTTTCAGACCGATCCGTCGCGCTACCGGCACTGGAAGCTCGATGTCGCAGGCGAGGTCGCGACGCTCATCATGGACGTCGACGAGGACGGCGGGCTGTTCGAGGGCTATCAGCTGAAACTCAATTCCTACGATCTCGGCGTCGACATCGAGCTTGCCGACGCGGTGCAGCGGCTGCGCTTTGAACACCCCGAGGTGAAAGTGGTGGTGGTGCGCTCGGCCAAGAACCGCGTGTTCTGCGCCGGCGCCAATATCCGCATGCTGGCCGGCGCCACCCACGCCCACAAGGTCAATTTCTGCAAATTCACCAACGAGACCCGCAACGGGCTGGAAGATTCATCGGAAAATTCCGGGCAGCGCTTCATCACCGTCGTCAATGGCACCGCGGCCGGCGGCGGCTATGAATTGGCGCTCGCCACCGATCACATCATCCTCGCCGACGATGGCGCCGCCGCGGTGGCGCTGCCGGAAGTGCCGCTGCTCGCCGTGCTGCCCGGCACCGGCGGGCTGACGCGGGTGGTCGACAAGCGCAAGGTGCGCCGCGATCATGCCGACTATTTCTGCACCATCGAGGAAGGCATCAAGGGCAAGCGCGCGGTCGCATGGCGGCTGGTCGACGAGATCGCGCCGAACAGCAAGCTCGAAGCAAAACTCGCCGAGCGCATCAAAGAATTCGCTGCGACTTCGACGCGCAACGCCAGCGGCAAGGGCATTGTGCTGACGCCGCTTAGGCGGACCATCGACCAAACCAGCGTCCGCTACGGCTTTGTCGGCGTCGACATCGATCGCGCGACGCGAATGGCGACCATCTCGATTCAGGCGCCGGAAGCTGCTCCGCCCGCCGATATCGACGCCATGATCGCGCAAGGTGCCGCGTTCTGGCCGCTGCAGGTGGCGCGCGAGCTTGACGATGCGATCCTGCATTTGCGCATCAACGAGCTCGAGATCGCGATGCTGGTGTTCAAGTCGCATGGCGAGCGCGCCAATGTGCTGGCTTGCGATGCCTTCCTCGAGGCCAACAAGGCGCACTGGCTGGTCAACGAGATCAGGCAGTATTGGAAGAGGGTGTTGAAGCGCATCGACGTCACCTCGCGCACGCTGGTCACCTTGGTCGAGCCGGGCTCATGCTTCGCTGGGACGCTGGCCGAGCTGGTGTTCGCCGCCGACCGTTCCTACATGCTGATCGGCTCGCTGCAGGGCGACAACCGCCCGCCGCCTACGATCGAACTCTCCGCGATGAATTTCGGGCCCTATCCGATGAGCCACGGCCTGACACGCCTGCAATCGCGCTTCCAGGCCGACCCCTCCGATCTGGAACGCGCGCAAGGTTCGATCGGCAAGGCGCTCGATGCCGAAGAAGCCGAAACGCTCGGCCTGGTCCCTTTCGCGCTCGACGATATCGACTGGGACGATGAGATCAGGGTGTTTTTTGAGGAGCGCGCCTCCTTCTCGCCCGACAGTCTCACCGGCATGGAAGCGAATTTGCGCTTCGTCGGCCCCGAAACCATGGAATCGAAAATCTTTGCCCGCCTCACAGCGTGGCAGAACTGGATCTTCCAGCGCCCCAACGCGGTCGGCGAGAACGGCGCGCTGCGCCGCTACGGCAGCGGCGAGAGGCCGCAATTCGATATGACGCGAGTTTGAGTTCGTGTCCCGGGCGCTGTGCGGCACGCTCGTGACGCGGCTCGCAGAACCGGGACCCATGCCACTGAATAGGTCCCGGCTCAGCGGAGCAGCGCAAGCGCGCTGCACCGCGTCCGGGACACGAAAAAGGAGCACGGCGATGAATTATATGCACGTCGATTACAGCACGAAGATTCCCAACAACGTGAATCTTTCCGAGGACCGCCAGGTGCTCAAAGCGCTGGAGGGCTGGCATCCCGGCTACATGAATTGGTGGAGCGACATGGGGCCGGACGGCTTTCAGCAATCGCTGGTCTATTTGCGCACCGCCTATTCGGTCGATCCGCGCGGCTGGGCCAAGTTCGACTATGTGAAGATGCCGGACTATCGCTGGGGCATTTTGCTGGCACCGCAGGAAGAGAACCGCGTCATTCCGTTCGGCGAAGATTTCGGCAAGCCGGCCTGGCAGGAGGTGCCGGGCGAACATCGCGCCATGCTGCGTCGCCTGATCGTGATCCAGGGCGACACTGAGCCGGCTTCGGTCGAGCAGCAGCGCCATCTCGGCAAGACCGCGCCCTCGCTTTACGATCTGCGCAACCTGTTCCAGGTCAATGTCGAGGAAGGCCGCCATCTCTGGGCGATGGTTTATCTGTTGCAGAAATATTTTGGGCGCGACGGCCGCGAGGAGGCGGACGAGCTGTTGCGCCGCCGCTCGGGCGATGCCGACAGCCCACGCATGTTAGGGGCCTTCAACGAGGCGACGCCGGACTGGCTGTCGTTCTTCATGTTCACCTATTTCACCGACCGCGACGGCAAGATGCAGTTGCACTCGCTTGCGCAGTCCGGCTTCGATCCGTTGTCGCGCACCTGCCGCTTCATGCTGACCGAGGAAGCCCATCACATGTTCGTCGGCGAGACCGGCATCAGCCGCGTCGTGCAGCGGACCTGCGAGGCGATGCGGGAAGTCGGGGTCGCCGATCCCGCGGATATCGCAAAAGTGCGCGCGCTGGGCGTGATCGACCTTCCGACCATCCAGAAGAAATTAAACCTGCATTACTCGCTGTCGCTCGATCTGTTCGGCTCGGAAGTCTCGACCAACGCAGCGAACGCGTTCAATGCCGGCATCAAGGGCCGCTATCGCGAAACCCAGATCGAGGACGATCATCGGCTGCAGAACGCGACCTACCCCGTGCTCAAGCTGGTGGGCGGCGAGATCAAGCGCGTCGACGAGCCGGCGCTGACCGCGCTCAACATGCGGCTGCGCGACGATTACACCCAGGACTGCGCCAAGGGCATGTTGCGCTGGAACAAGATCATCTCGAGCGCCGGCTACGGCATCAAGTTGACCTTGCCGAACGTCGCGTTCCATCGCGCCATCGGCGAGTTCAGGGATATTCACGCGACGCCCGACGGCGTCTTGATCGATGATGCGACCTGGAACCGGCGCCAGAGCGAATGGCTGCCGTCAACCGCGGACGGCGATTTCATCGCATCGCTGATGACACCGGTGACCGAGACGGGCAAGTTCGCACCGTGGATCTCGCCGCCCAAGGTCGGCATCGACAACAAGCCCGGCGATTTCGAGTACGTGAAGATCGAGACCTGATCTTGCTTGCCTCTCCCTGCTCTTGGCGGGGAGGGGTAGTGCGCCTCCGCTAATCGTCTGTCATCTCCGCGAAATGTCGAAGCATCCGCTCGACGTCCGGCTCCGTGCCGCTGAACAGGCGGAACGCGTCGGCCGCCTGAAACACCGCCATGCCGGCGCCGGTCATGGTGCGGCAGCCGCGCGTCTTGGCTTCGCGCAGCAACTGGGTTTCCATCGGAAAATAGATCACGTCGGCGACCCATAGCTTGCTCGAGAGCATGCCCTCCGGCACCCTCATGCCGGGAAACTTGGCCATGCCCACCGGCGTGGCGTTGACGATGCCGTCGGCGGTCGACATCGCCTCGGCGACATCTTCGCTCGCGACCGCGCGGCCGGTCCCGAACCGCGCGCACAGCGCTTTCGCAAGGTCGCCGGCGCGTTTGCGGTCGACATCGACAATGGCGATCCGGCCGGCCCCTAGCGTCAGCAGCGCATGCGACACCGCCGCACCGGCGCCGCCCGCGCCGAATTGAACCACGCGATCGCGCTTGACGTCGACAAGCGTGCGTCGAAAGCTTTCGGCGAACCCCGACCAGTCGGTGTTGCAACCGAGACGGCGTCCACCCCTGAACAGCACGGTGTTGACCGCCCCGATCGCGCGCGCATCGCGATCAAGCTCGTGGAGATGTTCGATCACGACCTGCTTGCAGGGATAGGTGATGTTCAACCCGATGAAGCCGAGACGTTCGGCTGCCGTGAGGAGCTCCGGCAACGCTTCGACCGACAGCCCTAGCACATCCAGATCGATCAGCCGGTACAGATAACGCAAACCCTGATCGTCGCCTTCCTTCTCGTGCAGGCGAGGCGCGCGCGAAGCCTGAATGCCTGAGCCGATGAGGCCGACAAGAATTGACTGGGTTGGCATTGCGGCCTCTGTCGTTGACAATGTCGTCGGACTGATCACGCCCGGTCGATGGACCCCGGATCATGGAGGGAATATCATGCGCATTATGATCATCAACGGCCCCAACCTGAATCTGCTCGGTGTGCGGGAGCCCCACATCTACGGCACGACGACGCTGGACGCCGTCAAGGCAAGCTGCGAAGAATTTGCCAAATTCGCCGGCGCGCAACTGGCCTTTCACCAGTCGAACCACGAAGGCGTGCTGGTCGATCTCATTCAATCGGCGCGCACCGATGCGGATGCCTTGATCATCAATCCCGCGGCCTATTGCTTCACTTCGATCGCGATGTTCGACGCCATGAAGATATTCGAAGGGCCGATCTACGAAGTGCACATCTCCAACATTCACGCCCGCGACGAACTGCACCGGCACTCTAAGCTGTCGGCTGCCGTCAAGGCCGTGATCGCGGGTCTCGGTGCTTATGGTTATATCGTCGCCATGCAGGCGGCCCTTCAGGGCGCCGGAAAACTGCCGGCGGGTCTGCCTCCCGCCATGCGGGTTGGTCCGAAGTAGCCGGTTCTGCACAAGCTGCTGTTCCCGGGCTGGCTAATCCCCACCCTCGCCCCTGATCCCCGCATTGGCATAGACGATGCCGCCATCGACCGCGATGGTGGCACCGACCACGTAATCGCCGGCGCGCGAGGCGAGATAGATCGCGGCGCCCGCCATGTCCTCGTCGGTGCCGATGCGGCCCGAGGGCACGCGCTTTGCCACTTCATCGGCATGGTCGCGGGCGGCGCGGTTCATGTCGGACTTGAACGGTCCCGGCGCGATCGCCGACACCACGATGTGGTTGCGGATCAGTTTTGCCGCCATCCGCCGCGTCAGGTGAATGAGCCCCGCTTTGCTGGCGTGGTAGGAATAGGTCTCCTGCGGATTGACAAAAATGCCGTCGACCGAGGCGATGTTGATGACTTTTGCGGGCCTCGCAGCGCTCGCCGCGGCGCGCAACGGCGCGGCCAGCGCCTTGGTCAGGAAGAACGGCGTCTTGAGGTTGAGGTTCATCACCTTGTCCCAGCCGCTTTCGGGAAACTCGTCAAAGTCGGCGCCCCATGCCGCACCGGCATTGTTGACGAGAATGTCGAGTTTTACTTCGCGCTTTTTGATTTCGGCCGCCAGCGTCTCGATGCCGGCAAGGTTCGAAATATCGATCGGCAGCGCGATGCATTCGCCGCCATATTGGGCGGTCAGCTCCTTCGCGGTCGCTTCGCAGGCCGGCGCTTTCCGCGCCGTGATGTAGACTTTTGCGGCGCCGTGGCTAAGGAACCCGGCAGCGATCATCTTGCCGATGCCGCGCGATCCGCCGGTCACCAATGCGATCCGGCCCTTCAGTGAAAACAGGTCGTTGAACATGTTGCCTCCCCGTTGTTGCCCTTCTTGTGAGGCCGATGCCAAAACGAGTCAACGCCGGCCGGCGCTCATCACGTTCAAAACGAGCGCCCCAAGACAGCCGAATAGCAGGACGGCGCCCGCGGCCAACGGAACCTGCGGCACGAGAGCCGCGACAAGGGCGGCGAGCACAACGATCGCAACGATGGCAAGCGCCAGCGCGCCGTCGTCGACGAACAGCTCCACCAGCTCCCGAAACACCGTTGCAAGCGCGCTCATGGCAAGACCTCGGCTCGCGGCCGGCGCAGCATGACGACCGCCGCGCCGCTGACGGCGAGAAACAGCCCTGCAAATGCGACGATCGCGAGATCGGCGCCCGGCCAGTCCACGCCAAAACCTTCGCCGGTCCAGAACACGCCAAAGGCGGACAGCATCACGCCGACCGCGAATTTAAGCGTGTTTTCCGGAACCCGCGCCAGGGGCCGATGCACGATAAAGCCGATGGCCGCGACCAGCAGGCATGCGGCCAGCGCGCCTGCGCTTGCTGGAACAAGCATGCCGCGGCCGGCACTGAGCGCGATCACGATGAACACGACTTCAAGTCCTTCCAGAAGCACCGCCTTGAAACTCGCAAGCGCTGCGAGCCAATCGAGCCGGGCCTCGTGGCGGCGGGCCTGGTCGCGCAGCTCTGCCGTCTCACTTGCGAACGCGGTTGCTTCATCATGGAGCGGGATGACGCCGGCCGAGCGCAGGATCGCCTTCCGCAGCCAGCGCATGCCGAACAGCAACAACAGGATTCCGATCACGAGCTGCAACAGATGCAGCGGAACAAGATCAAGCAGGGGGCCGAGCGCGACGACAATCATGCCTAGCGCCACAAGGCCCGCGAACGCGCCGAGCCCGGCCGGACGCCAGCCGCGAACGGTGGCAACCGCCAGCACGATGGTCAGCGCCTCGACCGCCTCGACCAGCGACGCCAGGAACGCGGCCGCCATCGCCGGCCAAATCAGCGCCAAACTGCCCGTCACGCGGCGTCTCCTAATCGAAGCTGGGAAGCAAATGTACGGTCCCGATGTCTAAGCCAGGCCCAATAATATGCCACTGCTGTCATGAGCATTATACCCATGGCGGCGACGAAAATCTGAACCCAGAGCGAGTTGAGGCTTTCTTCGATGGCGGCGTGAGCACCAAACGAGAGCATGCGGGATATGATCGAGAAAGATCGCCCCATTCGCCAGGCTCCAAAACAGGTCCAGCCTGAGATCGCGTCCGGCGCGGGGAAGTTTTGCGCAGACCTGCATGGCGCGCCTCTCATTGCCGGGACGTTGTCGAGGATGATGGGGGTGCGGCGGCCGGCGGCGTTGCCGCGGCCAGGCGAACCAAATCGCCCGCTGCCAATGTTTCCGGCGGATTATTGATAATCCGGTCCGACCGCGACAGGCCCGCGGTGACCTCGACGCTGTCGCCGAAATCGCGGCCCAGCTGGACATTCCTGAGGACGACCTTGTCGTTGCTGTCGACGGTAGCGACTTGCGTGCCCTTATTCCCGGTCACCAGCGCGGTAGACGGAATTGTCACCAAATTCGCATCGTTCGGAACTTCGAAGTGCACGTTGCAGTAGCTGCCGCCGAAAAACTTGCCAGCGGCGTTATCCGCCTGAAGTTCGACCTGCATGCTGTGTGAATTGGCATTGATGGCCCTGGAAACATGCGACAGCGTGGCGTCGAATGGCACGCCGGGGTATTGCGGCATTTCGAACGTCGCTTTCATGCCGGGGACGAGCCCGGCCGAGAACGCCTGCGGCACCTGCACGAAGATGCGAACCCGATGCAGGTCCGAGACCTCGAACAGCGCCGGGCCTGAACCTCCCGGATTGATCAACTGCCCGATTTCCACGTTGCGGGCGGTGACGACGCCATCGAACGGGGCGGCGAGGGTCTTGAACGATTGCATCGCCTCGAGCTGCCGGACGTTGGCCACGTTGGCGTCGACGACGGCTTCTTTTGCCGTGGCGTCCGCTGTGGTCTGGTCCGCCAGCTGCTGGGCAACAATCTGCTTTTGCAGCAGGATGTTGTTGCGGTTGGCGGTCAGGTTAGCAATTTGCAGGTTGGCCCTGACACTCGCCAACGTCGCCTTGGCCTGGCTGAGCTGTTGATCGAGATCGGGCGCATCGATGGTCGCCAGCACTTGCCCGGCCTTCACGGGCGATCCGATGTCGTGATCCCACGCCTTCACGTAACCGTTGACGCGCGCAAAGATCGCCGCCCGGTTGAAGGGCTGGATATTCCCCGGCAGCGTCAGGGTTTGATGCGAACTACCCGGAACGAGTTGAGCGAGGGCAACGGTCGTAATGGCCTGCGTATTGGTCCACTGCACGACTTCCTGCTTGCTCTGGGCGCGGTCGATGAAGCCGTAGCCGACCACGATTCCGGCCAGCAGAACCGCGGCCGCGGCGGCGGTCAGCAGGCTCCGCCGGCTTGGAGTTTTGATGTCTTGCGAGGCCATGCTGTTCTCCGCTCAATGCGACGAGGTGATTGCGGCGTCAGCCGGATTTGCTTGCCGCTGGCCGCCGTGCACCAGACTGAAGATGGTCGGCACCAGAAACAGCGTGGCGCAGGTGGCAAAGATCAGGCCGCCGATCACGGCGCGCCCCAGCGGTTGGTTCTGTCCGGGCTCGATCGCCATCGGCAGCATGCCGATGACCATGGCCAGCGCCGTCATCAGCACCGGGCGAAACCGCGAGCTGCCGGCCTCGAAAGCCGCCGCCACGGCATTGGCGCCCGCCGCCATCCGTTCGCGGGCAAAGCTGATGACCAGAATGCTGTTGGCGGTCGCCACCCCCATGCACATGATCGCGCCGGTGAGTGCTGGAACCGAAAGCGTGGTCCCGGTCCCGAACAGGATCCAGATGATGCCGGCCAGCGCCGTCGGCAGCGCCATGACAATGACGAACGGATCGACCCAGGACTGGAAGTTGATGACGATCAACAGGTAGATCAGCACGATCGCTGCCGCGAGACCCACGAACAGCTGCTGATAGGCGCTGGTCATGGTGCTGACCTGGCCACGCAACGCGACGCTAGCGCCTTTCGGCAGGTCCGGCGCGGTGGCGTGGATCACCTTCTGGATGTCGGACGCCAGCGCGCCGAGATCGCGTCCCTGCGGCGTCGCATAAATGTCGATCACCGGCTGGACATTGTAGTGCGACACCACGGCGTCGCTGTTGGTCCGTTGCACATTCGCCAGGCCGCCGAGGAGCTGAGGACTGGCGCCGCCGGAGGTCGTCACCGGGATATTTTTCAGCCCGGTCATGGTATCGATGTCGCGCTGCGGGGTTTGGACCGACACCGCATAGGAGACGCCATTGGCCGGGTCGAGCCAATAGGTCGGGGCAGACTGCGAGCTGCCCGACAGCGTCGTCAGCATCGCGGTGGCGACGTCCTTTTCGGTGAGACCGGCAAGCGACGTCAGTGAACGATCGACATTGACGTTGAGGGTCGGCTGCTGAAACGCCTGCTGGATTCGCGCATCCGCGATGCCCGGGATCGCCTTGACCTTGGCCAGCAACGCATTTGCATACTTCCGGTTTGCAGCAAGGTCCCGGCCGGCAACCTGCAGGTCGATCGGCGCGGGCACCCCAAAATTCAGGACCTGGCTGACCATGTCAGCCGGCAGGAACGCGAAGCTCGTGCCGGGGAACTGCTGCGGCAGCTTGTCCCGCATGGTCTTGATGTAGTTGTTGGTCGGCGCATGATTGGGCTTGAGGCTGATCAGGATATCGGCGTCTCCCACCCCGATGGTGCCGGAATTGTTGTACGCCATGTTGATTCCGCTGACGGTGAGCCCGATGTTGCTGACGATGCCACCGAGTTCGCTCGCCGGGACGATGCCGTGAATGGCCGTTCCGATCCGGTCGGCCAGGCCTGTGGTTTCTTCGATCCGTGTTCCCGTCGGCGCGCGAATATGAAGCTTGATCTGGCCACCGTCCACGGTCGGGAAGAAATCCTGGCCGAGGTAGGGGGCAAGGCCGAACGACAGCAGGCTGAAGCACAGGAATCCGGCAATCACCTTGATCCGGTTCTGCAGGCAGAGCTGCATCAAGCCGAGATAGCCGGTGCGGACGCGTTCGAAATAATGCTCGAACCCGCGCTGGAAGCGCACTAACGGATTGCGGCTGGGTTTTGTCACGGCGCCATCGGATGAGCCGTGGCTGTGCTGGTGGCGCAGCAGATAGTTTGCCAGCGTCGGCACCAGCGTTCGCGACAGCACGTAGGAAGCGGCCAGCGCCAGCATCACGGCCTCGGCGAGCGGCCGAAACAGGTAACCGGCGACGCCGCCGAGCCCGAACATCGGCACGAAGGCGATGCAAATGCACAGCAACGAGACCGTCGCCGGCACCACGATCTGCTGCGCGCCGTCGAGAATCGCTGGCTCGATCTCCTTGCCCTGTTCGAGATGCCAGTTGATATTCTCGATGGTGACGGTGGCGTCGTCGACCAAAATGCCGACCGCAAGCGCCAGGCCACCGAGCGTCATGACATTGATGGTCTCGCCGAGCAGCGAAAGCCCCGTTAGCGCCGCCAATATCGCCAGCGGGATTGAGAGCGTAATGATCAGGGTCGAGCGCCAGCTGCCCAGGAACAGCAGGATCATCATCCCTGTCAGCGTCGCTGCGATCACGCCTTCCCTGATCACGCTGGACACCGCGTCGGTCACGAAAACCGATTGATCGCCGACCGCAGTCAGCTTCAGGCTGGAGGGAAGCGTCTGGGCCACCGACGGCAGCAGGCTCTTGACGCCGTTGATGATGTCGAGCGTCGAACTTGTGCCGGCCTTGACGATGGTCAGCAGCACGGCGCTGGCGCCGTTGACGTGAACCGCGTTGATCTGCGGCGGGCTGCCGTCATGCACATAGGCGACGTCGCGCATATAGACGACGGTGCCGTTGACGGTTTTCACCGGAAGGCTGTTGAAGGCGTCGACCGCTGCCGGCGAGTCGTTGAGGTTGACGGTATACTCGTAGGTGCCGATCTTCTGGGTTCCGACCGGGGTGATCAGGTTTTGCAGCGACAGTGCGTTGATGACGTCGTTGGCCGACACGCCGTACTGATGCAGAGCCTGCTGATTGAGGTCGGCCTGGACCTGGCGCACCTTGCCGCCGAACGGAAGCGGCAGCGCCGCCCCCGGAACCGGCGCCAATGCCGGGCGGATGAAATTCAGCGCCGCATCGAAGATCTGGGTTTCGGACATCTTGTCGCTGGAAAGCGCGAGCTGCAGGATGGGCACGCTCGAGGCATTGAAACTCAGGATCAATGGCGGGGTGATGCTTGGCGGCATCTGCTTCAGCACGGTCTGGGACATGCCGTTGACCTGCGCCAGCGCGGCGTTGATGTTCACCGTCGGCTGAAAAAAGATCTTGATGATGCCGTAATTGGCGATCGACTGGGATTCGATGTGCTCGATGTCGTTGACGCTGTTGGGCAATGAGCGTTCATAAAACGTGACGACACGGCCGGCCATGTCGTCGGCAGGCAGGCCGGTGAAGCTGAAAACCACGCTGATGACGGGGATGTTGATGTTCGGGAAGATGTCGGTGGGCGTCCGCAAGGCGGAGGCTGTCCCGAAAATCAGGATCAGCACTGCCATGACGATGAACGTATAGGGCCGTCGCAGAGCAAGCTTAACGATTCCAATCATAGCGTCCTCCCACGTGGACCGGTTCCCGTCGCCTGAGCCGCCGATCGTTAGAGCCGTCTTGGCGCCGCTTGCGTTTGCAACTCTCAGTTAGTGGCCGCATGTCGTGCACACCCGCGCTGAAGACAAGCTGCTCCAGGCGACAATCTGGAATCTAGGGTTGAGTTTCCCATTCGGAAAATGCATTCTCTTCATTTGCACATGCCCAATTTGAATTAAGCTGGAGTTCCAATCGCTTGAGCAAGGCGGTCCCCAAATTAGGTGCGATGGACCTCAACCTGCTGGTGGTGTTCGACGCCATCATGCGGGACCGGTCCGTGACCCGGGCCGGACAGCGGCTCGGTCTCAGTCAGCCGGCCATGAGCCATGCCTTGACCCGGCTGCGTCACATGTTGAAGGACGAACTGTTCATCCGCAGCCCGAACGGGATGATGCCGACGCCGCGGGCCGACCTTCTCGCCACGCCGATCAGGATCGCCCTTGACGGGCTGCAACAATCGCTGGAGCCGGTTCAGTTCGAGCCGTCACAGGCGACGGCCACCTTCCGGATCGCCGTCGACAATTATGCGGCGATCGTTCTGGTCGCGCCGATCGCGGCGCATATCGCGAAAATTGCGCCCGCCGTGACGCTGGATTTTCGGCCGAGCGGCACCTTGAACGTTCCCGACCTGCTCGATCGAAGCGAACTGCATCTGGCGATAGGTCCGCCCGGCGTCCACGGCGAGCGATTTTCGGTTAGGCGGCTCCTGCAAGACCAATTCGTCGTCGTGCACCGCAAAGGTCATCCGGCAGCGGCGGGGCGGGAATTTTCCACGGAGAAGCTGGCAACGCTCCCCCAACTGGAAATCTCGTCCGCCCAATTCGGAACGGATTTTGTCGAGACCGGCCCAGGCAAATCAAAGTCCGCCGCAAAGCCGGCGATGCGCGCGCCATTCTTGTCTGCGGCGCAGATTCTGGCAACGTCGGACCTGGTGTCGGTGCTTCCGCTCAACGTCGCCAAAAACATGACGAGGTCGCACCAGCTTGTGTTCCGTCAACTATCGCGTTCGCCCAAGCCGATCGAAGCCGCCATGATTTGGCTGCGGCGGCTCGACAACCAGCCTGCGCATGCCTGGCTGCGCGACGTCATCAGCCGCGTGACCCGCGATTTGCGCGCGGCATAGACAGGGAGGGTAGCTGGCCGAAGGCGCGGCCGGGCGTGATTGTGTCCCCATGGAAATTTTAAGCCGCGTCGACGCGGCGAAAGCCGTTCCACACCGCGGTCGCGGCGCCCGAGGTCAAGACCGGCAGGATCCGCACGTCCTGATAATTGCCGTTGAGCGAGACCCGCGGCAGCGCGGTGAGATGGTCGGCGGTTTCACGGAACACCATGCCCGGCCGTGTCGTCACCGCGGTCTTGTATCCGGCGGCGCGCGCCAGCGCGAATTCGCGCGCGCCGGCCGCGATCCTGTCGCCATAGGGGTAGGCGAGGTGCAGCACGGGGCGGCCCAGCGCGCTTTCGATCCGCGCGCGGCTTTCCGCCATCTCCCGTGATGCGATCTCCTCGCGTTCCTTGGCGAGATTGCAATGGGTGACCGAGTGTGCGCCGACCTCGACAAGGGGATTTTCCGCAAAACGCTTCAGTTCGTCCCAGGACATGCAGAGATCGCGGCAGATCGCCGCTTCATCGACCCCGTGACGCGCGCACAATGCGCTGACTTCGCGCTGGATCTCGTGATCGCCGGGCAAGGCGCGCAGCCAATCGTGCAGCCGGTCGAAGGCGGCCTGCTTGGCCGCCGGCGTGGCGGTATCGAAGCGGATCGGCACCTCGCCGATCTTGACGTCGATGGAGGAAGCCCCGGCGATCACCGCCTCCAGCGCGATCCACCACAGCCGGCCACTTCCTTCGGCGAAGTCGCTCGCGACGTAGAGCGTGAAAGGTGCGTCAAATTCGCGCATCACCGGCAGCGCAAAAACCCTGTTGTCGCGATAGCCGTCGTCGAAGGTGAAACAGGCAAAGCGCCGCGAAAATTTGCGCTCGATCAAGCGCTGATGCACCTCGTCCATGGTAACGATGTCGATGCCGAGCGAACGAAGATGCGCCAGCATCGCGCGCAGGAACTCGGGAGCGATTTCGAGATGGCGATTGGGCTGAAACTCGGCGTCGCGGCGCGGCCGGACATGATGCAGCATGAAAATGGCGCCGACGCCCGAGAGGATCGGCCGCAACAGGTAATGCGCACCGCTGAAATAGAGCGCTCCCAGGCCGGCGCGGATAACGGTGTTGCGCAATTGCTTCATCGAGGGAAGGTACCGGCCGGATGGGTGTTATCATGAAGTTAGCGAAAGACCGCTGAAGAAACGGTTAGCCACGCCAGCAGAGGCAGCCTAACTTGGCTGTGTTATTTCCAGTTTGACAGCCCGGCAAGGGTTTGTTTTCTCTCGTTTTCCAACCCCTTCAGGATGTCGAATGCACGGACCTTTCAAGTGGAGCAGCAAATGGTGGCCGGGTGTTATTCCGCTTGTCGTCCTTTGGGTCGTCGCGGCCTGGACCGACACGGCTCCGCTTGAATCCGACCTCGCCGCCCAAAGTGCCGCCGCGCTGAAGGAGATCGTGCTGGACAAGACAAGGATCACGGTCGCCGGTCGCGACGTCACGCTCGGCGCGGATGCATTTTCCGAACAAGGCCGCCGCAGCGCGGTGACGTCGGTGGAAGCCGTGCCCGGCGTGCGGCGGGTCGAGGATGAAACGCATCTGGTGCCGGAGGCAAAACCGTTCGTCTGGTCGGCCGAGCGGGACGTCGTCAGGGTCACGCTCGGCGGCAGCGCGCCGCTGCCGGCCAGCAAGAGCAAATTGCTGGAGGCGGCGCGCGCCGGTCTCGGCGGCGTCGAAGTCGCCGATCAGATGAATCTGGCACGCGGCGCGCCGGAGCGCTTCGACAATGCGGCGCTGCTGCTGATCGACCAGATCGGCAAGTTGAAGGACGGCAAGATCACGATTTCGGACGACAAGGTCAGCCTTTCGGGCATGGCGCGCGACATTGGCGGCAGGGAAGCGATCGCGGCCGCGCTGAAGAATTTGCCGGAGGGCTTTTCGGTCGCCGCCAACGAGATCAAGGCGCCGCCTTACATCTTCCAGGCCTATAAGGATCCCGTCGCGGTGACGCTGACGCTGTCCGGCTATGTGCCCGACAACAACGCCCACGCGACCATCGCTGCCGCAGCGGCGCGAAAATTCTACTCGGAAAAGGTGGTCGACAATCTCAAGGCGAGCGTCGGCGCGCCCGGCGGGTTCGCAGCCGCGGTGGTGCCGGCGCTTGGCGCATTGTCGCGGCTGTCGACCGGCACGCTGGTAGTCTCGGATCGGGAGGTGAAGCTGTCGGGCGATGCGCTCTATGATGCGGCGGCCAACCAGATCCGTGCCGGCCTGAGCAAGGATTTTCCGCAAGGTTTTCAATTCAAGGCCGATATCTCGGTCAAGCCTCCGTCGGCACCGGTCGATGCCACCGTCTGCCAGCAACTGTTCTCTGAATTGCTGGCCAAGGGAACGATCCGGTTTGAATCCGGGCGCGCCGACATTCTTGCCGACTCGGCGGGCCTGCTCGACGGACTGATCGAAACCGCGCTGCGTTGTCCGGCCGCCAATATCGAAATTGCCGGACATACCGACGCCGACGGCGATGACGCCTCCAACAAGATGCTATCGGAAAAACGCGCGCAGGCGGTGACGGATTATCTGGTCAAGGCAGGGTTGCCGGCGGACCGCTTCACGGCGGTGGGTTACGGCAGCACGCAACCCGTCGCCGCCAATGATACCGATGAAGGCAAGGCGCAAAACCGCCGCATCGAATTTCTGGTGAGGTAATCGCGATGGCGTTTCTCTTAGGCTTTCATTGGAGCTGGCTGTTGGGCTCGCTGCTGCTCGGTCTCGCTGCCGGGTGGATCGCCGTGGTTCATCGCGGAAAGCGCGTGTCGAAGGAGCTGTCGCGCTGGCTGGCGGCGCTGGCCTTGGTTCTGGTTGCGGCCGCGCTCACCCGCGTGGTTCCCGGCCGTCCCGGCTATTGGCTCGATCTCGGCCTTTCCATGTTCGCGTGCTACCTCGCAGGTTGCGCGCTTGGATCATGCTTGCGCGACTGGGTGCTTGCGCGTGGCGCGCCCGCCGCGTGACATTTCGGCAGAAAGCAGCCAGGCCTGACCAGGCGAAATCATCAAAACTTCATTACCGCATGCGCAGAATGATGTCCGGGATTAGCCTCAGTGGGAATGCACCGGCAAAAAGGCGTGCTCTGCGGTCGCCGATTGTCCCAAATGTATTATCCTAATATGTTGAAGGAACGCGTTTTTATTCACACTTCGCGAATTCCACTCCGGTTAAAAACGCGCTACCACAGGGGTCGGAAGCAAGCGCGGGCCGCAGCAGGTACCAAGGCCCACCCTGCGCCGTCGTCCGCGGGATCGTATTCGAGGTCTAGATGCTGGAAGCAATACGCAGGACGATCTCGTTGCTGCGCCAGAAGCAAGTCCTGCACAAGCTGGGAGTTGCGATCAGCGTCACGGTTATTGGGATCGCTTGCTATGTGCTTTATCACATGCTCCGCGGCATCGACACCAATGAGGTCATCGAGGCTATCAAGAGCACCGAAACCCGCCAGATCGTGCTGGCGGCGCTATTCGTTGCGGCGGGCTATTTCACCCTGACCTTCTATGACCTGTTCGCGGTGCGCGCGATCGGCCGCAGCGATATTCCCTACCGCGTCAACGCGCTCGCCGCCTTCACCAGCTATTCGATCGGCCACAATGTCGGCGCCAGCGTCTTCACCGGTGGCGCGGTGCGCTATCGCATCTATTCCAGTTGGGGGCTGAACGCGATCGACGTTGCCAAGATCTGTTTTTTGGCCGGACTGACGTTCTGGCTCGGCAACGCCGCGGTGCTGGGACTCGGGATTGCCTATCATCCGGAAGCCGCCTCCTCGATCGATCAGCTTCCGCCCTGGCTGAACCGCGCGGTCGCGGTCGCCATCATCCTGGCGCTGGTCGGCTACGTGGTATGGGTCTGGTCGCAGCCGCGGGCGGTCGGACGCGGGCCCTGGAGCGTGGTGTTGCCCGGCGGCCCGCTGACACTGTTGCAGATCGCGATCGGGATCGTCGACCTCAGCTTCTGTGCGCTGGCGATGTACGTGCTGGTGCCGGATGAGCCCAATCTGGGCTTTGTCGTGGTCGCTGTGATCTTTGTCTCGGCGACGTTATTGGGCTTCGCCAGCCATTCGCCCGGCGGGCTTGGGGTGTTCGATGCCGCCATGCTGGTCGGCCTGTGGCAGATGGACCGCGAGGACCTCTTGGCCGGCATGCTGTTGTTCCGCCTGCTCTATTATATTGCGCCTTTCGTCATATCTGTAATCTTACTGACGTTTCGGGAGGTTATTCTCGGGGCGAGATCGAAGCGCCTGCGTCAGGCTGCGCTCAAGCTCGATCCCGGACCTCGGCCTGAGGCTGCCTATGTGAGAGAGCGCAGCGACACTGGTGCCTGATGAAGCGGACGCGAACGGAGAAGCCGGCCTGATGGCGATAGACGCTCCTTCCTCCTCTCCCCCCTCGCTTTCGCCGTGGTCCGACCGGTTGCGGCATTCGGCGATCATCCTGCTTGCGGCGGGGCTTGCGCTTTCCGTCGTGGTCGCGATCGGCGAATTGTCGCCGATGCGGGCGGCCGTGGTCTTTATCTGCATCGCGGCCGCCGCGCTGGTCCCCTGGCGATTGCACAATGTCGCGACCTCCCGGGAAGACGTCCGCGGCGTCAACCCGGTCGAAACCGCAGCCGTCAGTGCGGTCGTCTCCGGCATGCCGGATCCTGCCGTGCTGCTCGACCGCGCCGGCCGCGTCATTCACCTCAATGCCGCAGCTGCCCAGCTTGCGCCCGCCTTGCGCAAGAACGAGCTCGCCCAGTTCGCGCTGCGCTCGCCCGAAATCATCACCGCGCTTCGCGAAGCCATCGCCAGTTCGGAGCCGCGGCGGGCGATGTATCTCGATCACGTGCCGGTCGACCGCTGGATGGAGCTGATCATCACGCCGGTGCCGGTGCCGACGCTGTTCGGCGGCACGGACAAGTGCATGCTGATGACCTTCCACGACCAGACGCCGCTGCGCCGGGTCGAGGAAATGCGCGCCGACTTCGTCGCCAATGCCAGCCATGAATTGCGCACGCCCTTGGCGGCGCTTTCCGGCTTCATCGATACGCTGCAGGGCCAGGCCAAGGACGATGCGAAGGCCCGCGAGCGCTTCCTCGGCATCATGCATGCGCAGGCGACACGGATGGCGCGGCTGATCGACGATCTCTTGTCACTGTCGCGGGTCGAGCTGTCGGCCCATGTCCGGCCCGACACGTCGGTGGATATCGTTCCCATCATCCGGCAGGTCGCCGACGGGCTGGAGCCCTTGGCGCGCGAACGCCAGGTCGTGGTCGATATCGATCTGCCGGAGACGCAGGTACAGATCGCGGGCGACCGCGAGGAACTGTTGAGGCTGTTCGAGAACCTGATCGAGAACGCGCTGAAATACGGCGCATCCGGCGGCAAGGTCATGGTCTCGCTCACCTCGGCGTTATCGGGCGAAGGCACGCCGGAAGTCCGCGTCTTGGTACGCGATTTCGGTCCCGGGATCGCGCCCGAGCATCTGCCGCGGCTGACCGAGCGCTTCTATCGGGTGGACGTCGGCGACAGCCGCGCCCAGGGTGGAACCGGGCTCGGTTTATCGCTGGTCAAACATATTCTTAACCGTCACCGCGGCCGGCTTTTGATCGAAAGCGTGCCCAAAAACGGCGCTACTTTTACCGCCTGTTTTCCGCAGGCACGGACCTCGACATTGGTCTAAAGCCAAGTCTTTTCAATTGCTTGGTGATGTCATCCAACTGTCATCCTACCTTCGTAAAAGAAGCATTGACCGCTCCTAAATGGATCGGAGTGAGCGCGATCGGGCGTACAGGCGCTTCGCTCACCAAGGGGAGACGAGGATGAATTTCGTGAGGACTATCGTCGCTGCCGGCCTGGTCGCCGCATCGACGTCGGCGTTCGCGGCTGACATCACCGGAGCGGGTGCGACGTTCCCGTTCCCGATCTACTCAAAATGGGCTGACGCCTACAAGAAGGAAACCGGCAACGGTCTGAACTACCAGTCGATCGGTTCCGGCGGCGGCATCAAGCAGATCCAGGCCAAGACGGTTACCTTTGGCGCGACCGACATGCCGCTCAAGGTCGACCAGCTCGAGAAGGACGGCCTGGTGCAGTGGCCGATGGTGATGGGCGCGATCGTTGCCGTGGTCAACCTTGAGGGCGTGAAGCCCGGCGAGATGGTGTTCGACGGCGAGACCCTTGCCAACATCTACCTCGGCAAGATCGCCAAATGGGACGATCCGGCGATCAAGAAGCTCAATCCGAACGTGAAGCTGCCGTCCGACGCCATCACCGTGGTGCGCCGCTCCGACGGATCGGGCACGACGTTCAATTTCACCGACTATCTCTCGAAGGTCAGCGCGGACTGGAAGAGCAAGGTCGGTTCCGGCACCGCCGTCGAATGGCCGGCCGGCGTCGGCGCCAAGGGCAATGAAGGCGTCTCCGGCAACATCAGCCAGACCA